>Ga0265328_10000574_pt1 | contig 17030 bp, 24 predicted proteins | sample 41624metaG_FD_202086 | JGI IMG/M metagenome (GOLD analysis project Ga0265328, IMG submission 202086) | Rhizosphere microbial communities from Carex aquatilis grown in University of Washington, Seatle, WA, United States - 4-16-24 metaG | ecosystem: Host-associated > Plants > Roots > Rhizosphere...
GCAGCTGCGGGGGAGTGAAGCCGGACGGGCTGAGCTTTCCGCTGATCGCGCCGGCCGGCGCCACGTTTCCGCTGTATCCCAGATTCTGCAGCGTGACGGACGTGGTCGTCGGGATCGCGGTTACGACGTAGTAGCCGCCGACCTCGAGGTAAAGCGCTTGCCCACTGCCGATCCAAGTGCTGTCGGCCACTGTGATCGTGACCGTCGCGCCGGCGGCCGGCTGCGTATTCGCCGTCGTGGTGGTGAATGCGTTCACGCCGGCCGCTCCGGTTGCACCTGTCGCGCCCGTCGCGCCTGTCGCTCCTGTCGCGCCCGTGGCGCCCTGCAGGCCAGCGGGGCCGAGCTGGCCACTGATGGCGCCGCCGGGTGCCACGTTGCCGATCGTGCCAAGGTTCTGCAGCGTGACGCTCGAGCTCGTGGGCTTCGCCGTCACGAGGTAATAGCCGCCGGTCTGCAGAAACACGATCTGATTGACTACGGCCCACGTGCTGTCGACGACGGCCAGCGTAACCGTCGCGAGCGACGCCGGCTGTACGCCGGGCGCTGTCGTCGTCGTGAACGAGTTGAGGCCCGGAGCTCCGGTCGCACCTGTCGCGCCCGTCGCGCCGGTGAGGCCCTGCAGGCCGGCCGGGCCGAGCTCGCCACTGATCGCGCCGCCGGGCGCCACGTTGCCCGTGGTCCCAAGATTCTCGAGGGTGACGCTCGAGCTCGTGGGCTTCGCCGTCACGACGTAGTAGCCGCCGACCTCGAGGAAAACGATCTGATTGACTACGGCCCACGTGCTGTCGACGACGGCCAGGGTGACCGTCGCGAGCGCCGCGGGTTGCACACCGGGCGCCGTCGTCGTCGTGAACGAGTCGAGGCCCGGAGCTCCGGTTGCACCTGTCGCGCCCGTTGCACCTGTCGCGCCTGTCGCGCCCGTTGCGCCGGTGAGGCCCTGCAGGCCGGCCGGGCCGAGCTCGCCGCTGATGGCGCCGCCGGGCGCCACGTTGCCGATCGTGCCAAGGTTCTGCAGCGTGACGCTCGAGCTCGTGGGCTTCGCCGTCACGAGGTAATAGCCGCCGGTCTGCAGAAACACGATCTGGTTGACTACGGCCCACGTGCTGTCGACGACGGCGATCGTTACGCTCGCGAGCGCCGCGGGCTGGAAATCCACGCCGGGGGGTGACGTGGCGATCGTGAACGAGTCGAGGCCCGGAGCTCCGGGCGTCCCTGGCGTGCCAGCGGGGCCGGTAGGGCCTGTCGCGCCCTGCAGGCCAGCGGGGCCGAGCTCGCCGCTGATGGCGCCGCCGGGCGCGACGTTGCCCGTGGTCCCAAGATTCTCGAGGGTGACGCTCGAGCTCGTGGGCTTCGCCGTCACGACGTAGTAGCCGCCGGTCTGCAGAAACACGATCTGATTGACTACGGCCCACGTGCTGTCGACGACGGCCAGGGTGACCGTCGCGAGCGCCGCGGGTTGCACACCGGGCGCCGTCGTCGTCGTGAACGAGTCGAGGCCGGGCGCTCCGGGCGCTCCGGGGGGGCCAGGCGGGCCGCCGCCGCCGGCGGGGCTCGATACCTGCTGACCGCGGCCGGCGCCTTGACTGGGGCTCACGTGAGCCTCCGTCCGGTGATGTCGACCCAGAACGCGCTAGCGCTCGGCGTGTACACGTTGCCGGTGCTGCTGATTCCCCACGAGCACGCGATCGAGAACTTGCGCCCCTCTTGTCCTGCAGACGACACGTCGATCGGCGCCCACGAAAACGACGCGCCGCCGGGTACCAGCTGACCAAAGAGCGGAACGGCGCCGCCGCCGGGAACGGCAGCGAGATTGAAGTAGAGCAGAAACAGCGCGGAGCCGTTGGGGTTATAGCCTTCGGCGAGCTGCAAGGTCATCGGCGACGCAAGAACGCCGTCCGATGCCTTGTAGGCTTGGCTGCTATAGATGACTGGGGCGCCGATCGTCATGCGGTTAGAGGGTGTCTTGGTAGCCCTGAGCGTTGAACGTGAGCGACGCTGACGCGCCGGTGACCTGATAACCCAGCACCTGAATGAGATTCGTTGTCAGCTGCAATTGCTGCGCGTCCATCACCTGGCCGCCGTTCGCATTGATCGCGATCGGCGATCCCGACGTGAATCCGGGAATTCCGATATTGGCAATGCACGGCGCGACGCCTCCGGCCGTGAGTAGGCCCTCGCCGATGATCCGCGTACAGCTGGGAGGCAGAGCCGCCGTGCACGTGATCAGACCGCCGGTCGTGAGGGTGCCGCCGGCCAGAAGCTGCATGAACGTTTCGACGGACTGCCAGTCGGTGCGGCGATCGCGCCCGGTGCCAGTTTTCGCGAACGGAATGATCTCTGCTGCGGGATTCGTCCGGATCGTGTCGAGACGACGATAGGTGGTGTAGCCCGCCGGCAGCAGCGGGCCGACGCCGGAGAGCGACGCGATCGCGTTCACGCCGACCGTGGGGCCGGCGATCAAGTACAGGTAGAGCCAGCTGCTGACCGGAGGCGATCCGGTGTCGAGGCCGCCGGGGCCGTTCGTGGTTAGGTCGACCGCGAGCTCGCCGCCACGCCGGACGGTCATAAGCGCCGTCGCGGTGTCGTTCTGGCACTGCCCGGCACCCACGAACACCACGGCCGTGTCGAGGAACGATGCGAGCAGACCCGACACGTACTGCGCAAACGGCATGCCCGACTGAAACTGAACGCTGTTCATCTAACAGATCCCTTCTGCGCGTACGACGAAATCGCCGCCGCTGATCACTGCCGTTTTTGATCGCTGATGCTGCTTCGCATCGATCCAAAGTTTCGGAGGCTTGCCGCCCCGCTCTCGGAAATCGTGATCGTAGTCGTGCATCTTCCCTCGGCGACCGAACTTGTCCGAGCGGTATCCGATGCGCTCCACGCGGCCGAGCAGCACGCCGGCGCCGTTGCCTGTTTCCAGCTTGCGGACGCGCTCGGCGTCGCGCTGATGCCACACGCCATAGGTTTCGCCGCACTGCTGCAGCAGACGCTCCGTCATTGCCGGATCGAAGTCTTCGCCGAGCTCGTGAGCCACGAGGTACAGCTTGCCGGCGCCGTGCGTCCTACGCGTGGCATCGACGGGCGCCAGAAGCTGCCACCCTTTCCATTCGTCGATCCGCAAGCGGTGCTCGCCGTGCGTGATCGTCAGATCGAGGATCGTTCCGAGAGATTCGACGACGCGCGGGATACGGTGGGTCATCGTCGCGCCCTCGAGGCGAGGATCAAGAACAGCACGATCCCGGCTGCGGCCCCGAAGCCCCCGGCGGCGCCGGCGGCGACGCTTTTTGCAACGCCGAGAATGCGATCAAGCCAGCTGGGATCGGCGTCGTCAGCTGCTTTCGAGGCGGCTTGCATCGCAGCCAAGATCGCGTTCGCCTGCGTCGTGTCGCCGCGCTTCTGCGCGAGCGCAAGCGCGTTGCTCATATTTTCCTGAGTGCGCGCCAACGTCTCGCGGGCGTTGGCTTCCACGGTCTTGTAGCCGAGATACGCATCCACGAGATAGATCCCGGCGCCGGCGATGGCCGCGCCCGGCTCCACGAGAAACAGCGTGATCCCGGCCGCCACTGCAAGCACAGTCCACAATCCGCGCAGCGACTGATCGAGCTCGCCCACGTCGCGGGTGGCAATCGCAAATTTGACGCTCGAGCTGTTCGCTGCTTGCCAGGGAACGATCACGGCGATCTTTATGTCGAGCGCGCGCAGCGATCGCGCCACGTTGCGCGCCGCTTCGGTGGCCTGCTCATTTTCGAGCACACCGCCCTCACTGATCCAGGTGCTGAGCTGCGGTCCGGCCATGGCGGCGATCGTCGTGTAGTACGCAAGGCGCTTGCCGAGCGCGGTTTGCACGCTGCCCTTTGCGTACGCCTCGAGCTCGGCCACCTGCTGATGCAGCGCGGCGACCTGTCGCGGATCGGTGATCGTCACGGCTTGCATTTCAGCGGACGCGCCTCCGGATCTCGCGGCCGATGTCGCCGGCGAGCTTTTCGGCACGGTCTAGGCTCTCGAGCGCTTCGCGCGCGCGCTGGAATGGGCTCGGAGCATCCTCCGGCGGCGGCGGCTCAACTGACACGAATACGCCGGGCCGAATTTCCTTCAGAACATCGCGCCCCGGATTCCGCTGCCGACGCTTCGGGGTAAATAGCTCGCCAAGAGCGCTCACGCGCTCGAGATCGCGCAGAAACTTTTTTGTCTCGCGATTCATGCCGCGCGCTGATCCTTGAAGAGCAGATACAGACCAAGCCACGTGATCCAGTTGGTTTTTTTCTCGGCCGGGTACGTGGCCGTGCCGCTGTCCGGCATGCCGGGGAACGGCGGCGCGACGACGACGCCGTTAGCGTCGACGACGGCCGCAGGCGTTACAGCTCTCGTTACGGCTGCCGCGTGCTTCGCCGTGGCCGCCGGCTTGCTGCTCGAGCTCGAGCTCGAGGGGCGCTTGGGCGTCGTGGCCGCCGGCTTGCTGCTCGAGCTCGAGCTCGAGGGGCGCTTGGGCGTCGTGGCCGCTGCTGCCGTCGCCGGCGGCAATCCCGGATTGACCGTTTCGACGCCGGCCGGCATGTAGCCCCGGATCGCTGGGGCGGTGGGCTTCGCGGTTGCAGCTGTCGCCGGCTTTTGCGCGGCTGGCTTCGCGGGCGCGACTGCTGCCGGCGCCGCATAGTTGTTTACGGTGCTGCTGTTGTAGGATCCGTCGGTAGACGTCGACGTGCGATTGCCCGTCGTCGTCGCTTTGGTGCTTGTGCTTGTGCGCGTGGGCGAGCGAACTTCAGTACGAGTGCCGCCCGCTGGCGTCTGAGCTGCGCTCGAGCTCGAGGCTTTGGCCGGAACCTTCCACGTGAGCGGATAGGCTTTGTACTGCGGCGCAACGTTCGGCATGCTCGAGACGGGGACGCCGAGCGCCCACGCTGCCGCCGCTTGCACGTTGGGGCCGTACTCGCCGTCTTCTTTCAGTCTCGAGGCCGGCGCGAGCGTCGACGTGCTCTGCTGGAATGGTGTCACGTGCACACCCTTCCCATACAAGGGCTTGCCGTTCTTGGCCTCGTACGCGCGCAGCGCGGCCACCATGTCCGATGCCAGCTGATGCTGTTGAGCCGTCGGCAGGATCCCGACCATCGCCGGCGAGCTCGGAGAGGCGCCGAGCGTAAATGAGATCGTCGGGCCGCCGCTGAGCGACTTGGCCGGCTTGTAGACGAAAAACAGACCGTCCTTGAAAATCTGCCGCGCGTCGCTGCCGTACTTCTGCCGGGCCGCCGCCGTGGCGATCTTCGTGGGCTTGATCTGAGCTGCGTTGATCACAGTCTGCACGGCCACGCCGCTGCCAGGAACGATCGCGTTCGCGGCTTTCACAAATGCCGCTTCTACTGGCTTCACGAGGCCGGCGGCGACCTTTGCGATCCCGCGCTTCGGACCGAACTCACGCAGCACCCAGATCCGTTGGTCGCTCGAGAGCTTGCCGTATTGCTCCATCGCCGTCGCGTCGTCGGACATGATCTGAGCGATCATCTTCGCGCCGTCGCCGGTCGGCGGCTTGGAAAACTTGGCGCGCGATAGGAACGTCCGAAAGGCCGAGACGGCATCGGCGTTGATCGTCGGCGTGGCGCCGAGCGTTGCACCTGACAGCAGCAGAAAACCGGGCTGACCGCGGTGTGTGTACGGGATGCGGCCGAGTCCGTCGGCCAGGTGCACGGGGGGCGCCGGATCGCCGGCACTGAAAACGAGCTGGATCGGTTTGCCGTCGATGAAGCCGGGAGCGTTCGCCGACCTGTAGCGCGTGTCGATCGTCGGCTCGGCTCCGGGCATCGGCTGGATCAAGTTGCCGGTCGGCGGCACCGGGGGGAAGTACGGCACGAACTCCCAGAGCTGGCGTTGCGCAAGCGTCGTCGGTCCGTTCAACATGGTTCCCTCTGAATTCCAAATGTGAGAATGACCGGGGGCCGTGCGCGCAAACATCCCGATATCTTTGCGCGCCGCTGTTGTCTGCTGCATCGGCTCGAGCACGGGATCGAGAGTGACCCAGCTCGAGCCGTCGAACACTTGCGCCGCGATGTGCTCGTCCACGTCGGGCGACGGACCGACGGTGTAGAAGCGCCACGCGTGGCCGAGCGATCCGGCGAGCGATGCGAGTAGCGTTGCCATGTCGTCGCAGTCGCCGGCGCGCTCGTAGATCGTCCGCTGTGGTCGCTGCAGCCATTCGACGCCGCGCGGATCGAAGCGATACCGGATGTTGTCCCGCACCCATGCGTACAGGGCGAAGAGCTCGCCGCGAACGTCTTTGCTTGGGACGTTGTGCGTGACGCTCGTGGCCAGGCGTCGGATCGCGTACGTCGCTTGATCCTGCGTGGCGAGCGCCGCCATCTTCCGGATCGTGTCGGACGTGTGCGGCCGGCCTCCGGCGTGCGTGCTGTATTCCACGACGGGCCGCGCCGCGTTGAAAGCGGGCATGTTTCCGGCGGCTGGTTTTGGCATCGGGCGCGCACTTTTGACGCCGCGAGGGGTTGACGCCCCCCCAACGGTGATTAGCAGCGTGCCGTACCTTACCTATGCTTGTCCAGCTGCAGCGGAAAACCCCGGAATTGTCTCTGCTTCCACGGGCGCTGGGGGGGCCGCAGCGGGCCGGCGCCGAAATCCCGATGGTGGGGGGGGCTGCTGCGGGCGCTGCCGTCTGCGGGGCTGCTGCTGCGGCGCCGGGGCCTGTTGGCCGGCTTGCTGCGGCTGCTGCTGCGGCTGCTGCTGCTGATCTCCCATCATGCTGTGAACGAACTTGTGCGCGAACGCCTTTTTGGCTTCGCTGACAAGCGGATCGAGATCATCGCCCGGCGGCGCCGCCGGCGCGTCCGGCGCCTTGGGTTGCGGACCGGCGAGCGTCTTGCGGACGCGTTCGATCGTCTTCGTTGTCTCGGCCAGCTCCGTCAGCTGCGCTCCGAAACTCTTTTGCGCGTTTTCGCTGGCGCGCACCTGGACAACGGACGAGATCAGATCCTTTGTCTCGGCTCGAGACTGCGTGATCATGTCGCGCACGGACGAGAGCTGATCCGCGGCGCCCTCGCGGACCATTTTCATCATTTCCAAAAGCAGCGCGTGATCGGCGCCGCCGTTAGCTGCAGCGGCCGGCGCCGGTGCGACCTTGGCCGGGGCTTCGGTGACCGGATCCCAGCTGTCGCGCGTGATCACGCGTCCGCGCTCTTTGGGCTGGCCGGAGATGTCGAGCTTCGCGACGTACAGAAGAGCGCCGGAGGGGTTGAGAACCAAGATCCGGTAAGTCGCGCCGCCGTACTCTGACTGCAGGTACGCTCGGAGCTCGCGCACGTCGGGAGATTGGAGCTCGTACGTCTCGAGCCACCCTTTGCACCAAAGCGGGTGCGTGCGTTCGATGTCGACGCTTAGACTGGCCTGCAGCGCTTCGGTCAGCTGCTGCATAGTTTGCGCGACGTGATCATCGGCCACGCGTGTCACGCCGGGGAGGTACGCGGGTTTGGGCCGCTCGGCCGGCGCCCCGCGCGCGGGCGTACGCGCGCGCGCGCGCGCCTCCGCGCGTTGGCCCCCCTGGATTGACTCGCCGAGCTCCACTGCAGGCCCCGGCGGCGGCATGGCGGCTGCATCGGTGCCGCTGGTAGCCTCGGAGTGCTTGCGTGCGCGTCGTTTTGGTTGTCCGGCCATGTTGCGTAGTCTAGTTGAATAGACGTAACACCGCAAAACCGCTTGATTTTGTGCTGTTTTTGAAGGAATTCCGGGGTTATTGCGTCTTTTGCTCTGGGGACGCAACATCACCCCTTGGAGATCGAGCCATGCTGCTATTTCAAATTCGCATTCGTGAGCTGCTGAGCGTCGTCGTGCTGCGTTTCGTCGGCCAGGTGATCGGCCGAGACGTCGCGACGTGGCGCGAGCTCGTGCCGACGTGGCTTCAAGTCGTCGGCTTTCCGCTGCAGGTGATCCGGTGGACCGCGCCGGTGTGGATCGTCTTCGCGTTCGCGCTCGCGTGGTCGGCACTTCGGGGTGTGCTGTGAACAGCCCGACAACGCATTACGCCGCGCCGGTCAGCTGCAGCAAGTGCGGCTATGTGATGGACTGCGCGACGTCCGCCAGAGACGACGGCGCGATCGCCGGCCCCGGCGATGTCACGCTGTGTCTCAAGTGCGGAAAGGTCTTTGTGTTCGGTCCGACCATGGAATTGGTCGACGCGCCGGCGCACGTGCTCAACGATCCGGAAGTGAAGCGCGTACAGCGTGCGATCTGGGAGCTTCTATGAACCAGTACGATATCGGGTTTCGGCTGTCGTCCGGCTTGCCCCTGATGGTACGCGTAGCGCCCGGAGATCAACCCGTAGAGCTGCTGTGCGGCACCACTAGTGTTCGGCTGAGTGAATCCGAGGTTGCACGCTTGGTTGACGCGCTGCAGGCGATCGTCCGCGAGGTGCACCGATGATCCGCTGGCTCTTCTGCGTCGTCGTGTGTTCCGGCTGCAGCATCGTTTCGAACTTCGGCGCCTATCGCTTCAATGAGATCGCGGACGCCGGCGCCCTCGAGCAGCCCGACGCCTCGAGCTCGAGCTCGAGCACGGACGCCGGCGCCCTCGAGCAGCCCGACGCCTCGAGCTCGAGCTCGAGCACGGACGCCGGCGCCCTCGAGCAGCCCGACGCCTCGAGCTCCGGCGCGGCCGGTGTTGGCGGCGGCGCCGGCGCCGGCGGCGCGGCCGGAGCTCCGGATTGTGGCGTGCTTGATCCCAGCTGCCACGGCTGCGCAGCGCCGACCCATTGGTGTGCGTTTCAACGGCTCTGCGGGTTGCCGTCGCAATGCTGAGTACAACGTGCACGCTGTGCGGACGCGCGTTCTTTGTCGCGACCGAAGCCGAAGCCGAAGCCGAGATCCGGCGTTGCAGCTACCACCCCGCGTGGGGCTCGCGTTACTGCTATCTGACGCTCGAGCCGGCGGCCCTCGAGCGGTTTGGGCACCACGCGTGCTCGGGATGCGATTCGCCGGCGGCGCGGTGCCTCGAGGCCCACGACGCCGGCCGCAAGTGCTGTCCCGACTGCAAACACACGGAGGCCGAGAGTGGCGAACATCTGCCCGGTTTGTGATCGTCCGCTGCAGAGCCGGCGCGTGGCGCCTCCGCTCCCCGATGATATCGGCGTCTGCGGGCTTTGCCGCTCGCCGCTGTGCTTCGGGCCGCACGGCTGGCGCGTGCTCGAGGATCACGAGCTCGCGACGCTCGAGCACTGCCGGCGCGTGATGCTTGAAATTCTGATGATCGCTAAGGTGGACGCATGAAAATTTGTTCGATCTGCAGAACTGGACCACTCAAGGAAACCGAGATCGGCTACTGCAACCCGTGCGAGCTGGACGTGTCAGCGGCGATCGACGCCGCTTTTGAGAAGCTGATGCCGCTCGTGGTGCGCGAGGGTGAGGCGTCCGACGTCGCGCGGACGCTCTGGCTTGCCGGCTGGCGCGTCGCACCGGCCGATCAGGCGCGGTTGCCTCGCTGTCGGTCGTGCACGCGCGACGTGGATCTTGTGCTCGCGTTCGCCGAGCTCGAGGCGGCGATCGATGTGATCACGGACGCTCGAGCAGAAGACGCCGAGCGCGTGCGCCGGCGCGTCGTGCAACCCCTGCCGCTCGAGCTCAAGCGCTGGATCGCGCTGTGCGCTCGCGTGTTCCGCCACGTCTTCTCGGCGTCGCTGCTGCTGACTTGCTGCCCGGCGTGCGTGCAAAAGGCCAAAGAGAATGCGCCGCGCATCATCGGGGGCTGAGTGTCCGCACGATCGAAAAAAAAAGGCCGGCCCCGGCGTGCTGTGGTGTCGCGAGTGCGGCGCACTGCGCGCCGGCCGGTACTGGATCCGGCCCCGGAGAAAAAAGCAGCGCCGAGCTCGAGGCGCGCTGCAGCCCGACCGACAGTTGCGCCTGTGCGAGTGAAGGCAGACAAGGCGAACTCGGATGAGTGCTACACGCCGGCGGAATATCTGCAGCTGGCGCGTGACGTGCTGCGCGAGATCGACTGTGATCCGGCGTCGAACGAAGCCGCAAACCGCGTCGTGCGCGCTTCGGTGTTCTACACCAAAGCCGACAACGGGCTTGTGAAACCGTGGGTCGGCCGGCTCTGGCTCAACTGTCCGTACAGCCGGCCGCGCCCGTGGGCCGAGCGGTTGATCGCCGCGTACAACTCCGGCGCCGTGTCAGCTGCCGTCGCGGTCTTTAACGCGAATCTCGCCTCGCGTTGGTTTCATCCGCTCGCCGAGCAGGCGTGGCGCTGCGAGCCGTTCAAGCGGATCGCTTTCTGGGGTCCGGGAACGATCGGGGGCACCGGGTGGTCGGCCTCGTGTTTCTTCTACTTGGGTCCGGAGCCGCAACGCTTCGCGGCCGTCTTCTCTGCCATCGGCCGAATTGTGCCGCCGGCAGCTGTAACGCAAGGTGTAACGGCTTCGCGCTTCTGTTCGGTGTGCACGCGCCCGTTGCCTGTCGGCTGGCGCGCGGACGCTGACACGTGCTCGAGCAAGTGCCGTCAACGCAAGTACCGTCGAAAGGTCGCAGCATGAAGCCGTGCACACACCCGGAAGTCTACAGCGATCCGAACCCGCAGCCCGGCGCCCTTGGCGTCTGCGCGAAGTGCGACCAAGGGTTGCAACTGCTGTTCTTTGGTCAGGGCTGGTTTCCCGTCGCGCTGCTGACCGATCGAAAGATCGAGCGCCTGTCCGAGATCAGGGCGGCGATTCCCGTGCGCGCGAAGCTGCGCCTGATTCGCGGTGGTGCAGCATGACGCGCCCACGTCGTTTACGCGCGGGCGGCGATGCCTGAGAGCTCGGCGAGGGACATGGGCGACGTTCGGACGTAGCGCGCCGCTGTGCGGACGTCGTGGAAGCGGCCGAAGGCTTGCACGCGCCCGACGTCGCCGCGGGCTGCAGCTGAGAACCTAACGATCGCGTCGTACCTGAGATCGTCGGTCCTGTAGTGCTGCTCGAGGCCGGCGCGCGCCTGCAACTCCGTCCACGCGTGCTGTGCGGATCGCACGCTGATCCGCTGAGCTCGGCGCCCTTTGATCGCCACGAACAGCGGGCCGCTCGCGAGCTCGAGCACGCCCAGGCGCACGCCCTCGAGCATGTACTCGCGCAGCGCCGCTCGAGCGGTCTTAGGGATTGCGAACGCGCCTGAGCTCGTGGCGGTGGACTGTCCGGCCCGGAGGTATGCCGTGCTCCGGATCGTCACGCTGCGGCCGATCGGCTGCTCGAGGATCTGTCCATTGTCGAGCGCCAGCGCTTCGGAGACACGGAGGCCGGAGCTCCAGCACAACAGCACGAACGCGCGCGTGCGCAGCGCGAGAAAGTCACCGGACGACGCCCACGCGCGCAACGTCTCGAGCAGACGCGCCCGGTCGGAAGCGTCGATCGGTCGGCCGATCGATCGGCTAGTCTTCGTCGCCGCCGGCGCCGGCGTCGTCGTCGTCGGCCTCGCCGTCGTCGTCTTCGCTGTCGTCGTCTTCGCCGTCGTCTTCGCCGTCGTCTTCGTCATCGTCGGGATCCTCCGGAGGTGCGATCCCGTTGGCATGCAAAATCTGTTTGGCGATGTCGTCGAACATGTCGGGATCGTCGGTGCGACACACCACGAGGACGTGGGTATAGGTTGCCTTGCATCCGGGGCAGACCTTCGGCCGTTCGCTGAGCAAGTCCAGTCGGAACGCGTGGCCGCATTCGCACTTGATGCAGCTGACGCTGCCCACGCCACGCTCTTTGTCCGTGGGCAGAAACTCCGCATCACCGGCGACCGCGAACGGCGGCCCGATCAGAAGGTTATTCAGATCCGGCGCTGCCATGGCTTCGGCGTTCGGCATCGTCGCGGGCGTTTGGTCGTCGGGCTTCGACATGTTGCGTACTTTCTCCCAAATTACGCCGCGTTGCAAACCGCTCGAGCTGGCACGGCGCGTGCTCTTCTCCCCTCGCCAGCTCTCGCGTGAACTTCTCGAGGTGCGCGCTTGCGCGCGTCCGCACTTCGCCAGCAACGCGCGAACGTCTGCAGGACCGTGCACGACTCTCGGCGGGTCTGCTCTTTTAAGTTTTCTCTACCCCTTGGGGAGAGTGAGCGCGCAGAGACTGTACACAATTGAAAGTTAACGAACCACGAGCAGACACGACCACACATGTCATCGTGCACGGTCCTGCAGACGTTCGCGCGTTGCTGGCGAAGTGCGGACGCGCGCAAGCGCGCAGAACCACTGAACCCGTGTGCACGAGAGCAGACGACGGACGCGCCTGTACACGGGAAACCGCGGTGTTTCCCGTGTACAGGCGCCAGCGATGAGGCCGAGCCTAGAGAGGTGCGCGGGAGGCCGGCGGCCCTGTAACGGCTCTGGCGAGCTCGGCGAGCACGTCGGCAGGCACGACGCGCAGCGGCCGGACGTCGGCCGCCTCGAGTCCCACGCGATGCAGCGCCAGAAGCGCGCGCTTGTCGTCGTCGTCGAGCGGAGCCGTCGGGACGTCGGTCACGAGCCAGATCCGGTTAGTGGCGTATCCGGACGGCCCCAAGAGCTCGCACGGCTGCGCGTCGTGCGCCGGCAGCTGCTGGCAGTACAAGGCGCCGGCGCCCTCGAGCGCGCGCAGCCAACCGACCTCGCCGGATAGCCACTCCGCGCCCGTCCGGTGCACGCCGGCGAGCGCCGAGCGGTGTGGACGCTTGCCCGTCCATGGGTCCCGCAGCAGCGCCAGCAACGCGCCTTGCGGAACGCCCTTGACTAGAAACTCCCAGCGGCCCCGGCGGCGCGTCCGCTTGGCGAGGTAGGCCAGCGCGACGCCGAGAGCCACCACGAACCGCGCGCGGTCATCCGACCATGCGTAGCGGCCGTCGCAGAGCGCCGCGCGTTTGATCGCGCCGGCCAGCACCTTATTGCGCATCTGCTTGAGGTGAATTCGTGCGGCGCGGCCCGAAGCGTCGGCCAGGATCGCGGACGCTTGCACCCAGCCACTGCGCGGGATGATCGCGCAGTCCTTGCGAACGTCGTACGGCACGCCCTCGGAGGCGAGCAGGCGGTGTACACGCTGCAAGTAGAGCTCCGACGCACGCTGCGCGCGCTGCAGGCGCTCTCGAGTGCGCTCGCGCTTCTGCTCTCGGCGTGCGGGGCCGCTCGGAGCTCGAGCAGCGACCGGCGGCGCCGCTCGAGCTCGAGCAGCGACGGCGCGGCGCACAACGCGGGTTTCCGGCGGCGCCTCGAGCTCGCCGGCGATCCGGAGCTCCGGCGTCGTGGCCGGCACCGTGCGGAACACCGTTTGATCGAGAAATTGCGTGCGTTCGGGGTTGCCGGCAAAGAGCTCGCGCAGCTGAGCCTCAAACCTTGCACGACCGGGGGGTTCTGATAGTCTTTTCATTGACATTTAGCCGTGTCTGTCGGGCGCCCCGCTTAGCGGTTGGGGCGCCCGACGCTTTTAATAACGCAGCTGACGCCGCTCGAACCAATACCAAGCCAGGAAAAGCAGCGCGCCGCCGCCGAATCCGGCTGTCGCCGGCGAATTTCGTCCTTTTGCAGACGGGTCCGGCGATCTTCCGGGGAGCGACACGTAGACCGCCGGCCCGTAGACAACGGAGCTCGAGCCGAATTCCCGGTACAGGGCGGCCATGGCGGCCCCGTACTGGTCCGCCGGCGCTTCATAGTAGTTCTGCGCCTTCAACGCGTACGCGTACGCCAGCGGGTCACCTGAGCCGAGCAGCGACCATGCCTGAGCGAAGCGACGCCGGATGAGCGCCACGAAATATGTGACGCCCTGCCACGCGCTCGAGAACGGCCGATAGTGATGCACCGATGCCTCACGCAGCGTGAAAAACGGCGCGCCGCTCGAGGCCACGCTGTTGCCGAAGTTCCAATTGTACATTTTCTGCCAGCGGTCCGTTTCGAGCGCGGTCTGTGCGAGAAGGATCTTGATCTCGGCCGCCGTGGGTTCGCGGCCGAGCTCGGCTTGCAGTGCGCTCGTGATGAGCTCGAGCGCTTGCGACGGCGCCAGCGGCGTGCGGATCGCTGGTACCTGCTCGGCCATGCGTCAGTGTTCCGCGATGCGCTCGAGCTGCATGGGGTCGGGCTGCTGCTGCGGCGCCGGCGGCTTGTGCCAGACGACGACGCCGGCGACGGCCAGGCCGAGAGCCACGACGATCAAAAGTGCTTTCATCCCTGCCACCCTTCTTTCGCGTTCTGCATTGCAATCTCACGATCGATCGCTTGCTGGTAGCCGCTGAGCTGGCCGAACGACGGCAGCAACGGATACGCGGGCTGGCCGTAGGGCGAGAGCAGCAGCCCGCCGGCGTCAGTTGCAAACGTGGGCACAACTTCGACTTGCGACCACTCCACAAACAGGCAAACCGTTGCGTTCTGGGGGCAGAACACGTGCACGGTCAATTCGTCGCCCTGCAGCACTTGCATGCGCTGCGGCTCGTACGCCTCCGGGGGCTGGCCAGGCAGACCGCCAGGGTACGCGGCCGGAGGCACCGGGACGTCCGGCACCATGTACCACGTGAGCGGATCCGCCGGATCGAACGGCTTTGCGCGCAACAGCGGATTGCCCGGCACGATCCGCAGGTGCCATTTCCACACGATCGGCGTGAAGGTTAGGCCGGTGAAATCCGCGTACGCCTCCCAACCGAAAGGCGTTTCCCAGACGCCGCAGCGGCCCGACGGGCGCAACGGTGCGTCGGTGCCCGACGCTGCGGGGTTGAACTCCGGCCAGTCGAGTTGCACGCCGCCGCCGATCACAACTGCCTTTGTCTGATCGAACGCGAACACCGGGGGCATGAACGGCGCCACGCGAAGCTGTTTGACCCACGCGACTTTCCCCTTGGGCACGTAGTAGTGAGCCACGAGCTGATAGCCGGCGGGCCGTGGGTCGTAGCTGAAACCCTCGCCGGCGACGACGGGGAAAAACGTCAGGCCGCCGCTGCGCAACCACGCTTCTTGACGCTCGGCCGACTGCTGCGGCGTGAGCTCGCGCCCTCGAGGCACCGGCGGCTGAATGTCGGGCGCGTTAGGTGGAACGTCCGGCGACGTCAGCCCCGGCACGCCTGTCGGCTGCGGCGCCCTGTGCTTGCTGGGATGGCGGCGCATTTCAGCCCGCCGAACCGCTCTGGTTGACGCCCTTCGGCAGCAGACCGAAGCCCGCGAAAACGATGTCCCAGCGTGTGATCGCCGGCGAGCTCGTGTAAGGCCAGCCCAGACGCGTCAGCTTCGCCGAGAGCGTCTGCTTACCTTGGAACAGCGCCAGACCTTGAATGTCCAGAAAGCCGTTGCTGTCGCCGAACAGCGCCGACAACAGGGCGGGCTTGTCGCCAAGAAATTTCGTGAATTCGTCGCTCCACTCGGCTTGCACCGATCGGCCTTGGCTCGAGTAGCCGGGGAGCGCCAGCCCGCCATTCATCACCGGCGTGTCGCCGTTGGTTGCCCACGTGATGCGCGTGAGCAAGAACGGCTCGGGACGGAGCGTCTCGCTGTCGGCCGCGTAGTCGCCGGTGTTGCCGCCGAGATCGATCGTCACGGTGTACCACGCCGGAACGAACGTGAAGAGCCGCCGGAGCTCGTCCACCGTCGACGGAAGCACCGGGCCGGGATCGACGCCCAGGCCGGTCAAGCGCTGCCGCGCCTGCGTGATCATTTCCGCGAGATCCGGAGGCATGTACATTGATCCGAGATTCATCGTTGTTTCCCTCGAGCTGGCTACGGTTTGGGAGGCGCCGGCGTCGCGGGCTTTGCAGCTGACAGCAGCGCTCGGCGGGCCGGGGTAAGGTGGGTTGTGCTGTAGGCGGCGACCTGAGCCGCCACGAGCTCGCACGCCTCCGCCGTCTTGGGGGAAAGACCGGCGGCAGGCGTGCGAGTTTCATTGAACGAGCCACGCGGCCGGGGCTTGGCCGGCGTGGCTGCGCCGGGGCCGAACGCGCCCCGCAGCTGGTTCGTCTTCGCTGTCACTTGTGCTTCTTGTCGTGGTGTTGGTGCTTGCTGTCGTGGTGCTTCGGCTCGTGGTGCTTCGGCTCGTGGTGCTTCGGCTCGTGGTGGCCGCCGCCGACGCCCTTGTGCGTGTCGGTTGCCGTGCTCGAGCTCGAGCTCGAGCTCGAGGCGGGCGCGGTGTCCGCTGCATTACTCTTGTCCGTTAGTAACGGCGCGTCCGGCCGGCGCGCAAAGTCGAGCGCCACGGGGGCCGATGTGGCGGCGGCGGCGGCCGTTGCCGCGTGCTGCTGCTCGAGCGCGTGATCGAGCAGCGCCGACACCATGTCTCGAATTTCGATGATCGTGGGCGCCGACGACGCCGCGATCTTCGCCTCGAGCTCGGCCACGTGAGCGCGGAGATCCGCGATCGTGGCGTCGTTTTGCTCGAGCTCGGCCAGCGCCGCCTCGAGCTGGCCGTCCGTCTTGCTGACCGCTTGCGCGCTCGAGGCGCGCTGCGCTGCAGACCGCGCAGCGCGGCCGGCCTTGAGATCGGCCAGCGACGTGGCCGCGGGCGCCTGCGCTCGAGCGCGCTCGTTCGTTCGCCGCTGCAGCGCCTTGGCCGTGCTGCGCATCGGGGGCATCCGTTGCGCTGCCAAGCCAGGGTTCGCAGCTTGAAACGCTTTCAAGCGCTCGAGCTCCTTTGCGGTGTCGGCCTTGGGATCGGGGACCATGGTCCCTGACTTTTCGTCGAACCGCTGCGGCATCATTTGCGTAGGAAGTAACATGGCTCGTTAACCTTCTGCAGCTGTCAGCTGCGGCGTGGTGTGTGTCAGCCGGCGATCTGGCCGTACTGCGTGTCCTTGATGCGACGGCCCACGAGTCCGAGCTGGATCGCGTAGGGCGGATAATCGACGCTGATCGGCGATCCCGACGTCACGGCCACGTAGGGATCGAGCTGGCCGCCGACGCCCACGGCGAGCGGGTTGCCGATCGTGCGCATCGCCTCCGGCGAGAGCTGGATCTTGGCCGAGATGTTCTGCGTGTTCGGCATTTCGATCGGCTCGGGGAGCCGGCAGATATTCGCGCCGGCCGGGATCGCGTTGGAGATCGAATCGACGCCGGCGCTGCCTTCGTAGCCGCCGCCCTGCGGGAAC
>Ga0265328_10000576_pt1 | contig 16986 bp, 14 predicted proteins | sample 41624metaG_FD_202086 | JGI IMG/M metagenome (GOLD analysis project Ga0265328, IMG submission 202086) | Rhizosphere microbial communities from Carex aquatilis grown in University of Washington, Seatle, WA, United States - 4-16-24 metaG | ecosystem: Host-associated > Plants > Roots > Rhizosphere...
CGGCGCGCACTGTCGATGCGCTCGACGCGGCGGTCGCCCTGGCCCTGCGAAGCGTCACGCCGAGCGAATGCGCAAATTACTTCGCCGCATCCGGCTATGATGCAGCTTGATCGGATAGCGCTCTAGAGGTCATGCTCGCCGCGCGAGGCGCGAACGTGGTCGCGTTGCGACGTCGCAGTGAACGTGGAAGCGGTCAACGGCAACAACGCGCGAGGTCGTGCACTTGGTTGTGATCGCGTTGCGATCTTTCGACCGCAGTCGGTGCGGCGTTGATATGTGATTCCCGCCGCGCCGAATTTAACCATTTGTAAACAGAGGAATCGTCCTTATCGACACCTTGCGGGGTTGCGCCATTTTGAGCCGCAAGGGGCTTGCGTCTCAACACCGGAAGGTGTGAAGAAGCTCATTACTTCGGTTGTCGCTCCCGATCTAAAAGGCGCTCCCTTCTTGCCAGCAACGAACGACTATCTCGGGGCGTTCCGTGCGATGGCGGTATTGATACCCCGCGTTACCAGACAAAGGCTAAAGGCTGCGTTCGAGCAAGGTTCGCGGTCGATTCCCGAAATAGCCAGCTTTGTCAGGTTGCCCGAACACCACGTAGACCTTTGGTTGAGACACGGCGAAGATATCGAAAGCGCGCTTATTATTCACGATAGCAACCATTAACTATGGACAATCGGCGGCGAGGTCGTGTCAGTGCAAGGCCGCCCGATGCGAGCTATCAGACCTCGGCCGCTGCCGATTCCGCGTCGGCGTTCGCCCCGACCACTCGGCGCACGCGGGCGGCTAATAGCTCGACGGCGGACGCCTTCTCTTTGAGCATGTCGTAACGATCATAAACCGACGTTACGCCCGGCGGCGTATGGTTGAGTAGAGCGACGATCCAAGAGCGTTCGGCCCCGGCTTCGCGCGCCAAGGTCGCACCAGTCCGCCGGAGATCGTGGGGCGTAAACGGTTTCACGGCCTCGACATTGGAAACGATGCGCCGGACGGCTTGCGAGAGGCTATGCCGGGCGATTGACTCGGCGGCCTCATAACGGCTGCAAAAAACATAGTCGCCGCCCCCGACCTTATCGGCTATCGCCTCGGCCTCTCGAATGCAGGCCAGGGCGTCCGCCGATAGCGGGATGACATGCTCACGGCCGTTTTTCGTTCGATCGCCCGAAAGCAACCAAACGAAGCCCGTGTCTTTCTTGTGTATCTCGTCACGTCTCATACCGGCGACCTCGCCCGGCCGAGCGCAGGTCAAAAGGATCGTGCGCAGGGCGAGGCGGACGGAAGGGCTTACATCGTCCAGCGCCGCCCATAGGGCTTTGACCTCGGCGTCATCTAAGACGCGGTCTTTGGCTTTCTCTGCTCCACCGCGACGCTTCGCGCCGTCGAGTATGTTTTCGGACATGAGGCTTTCTTCAACGGCATAAGCGAACATGGCGCGCAATGTCGCTTGCGTCCGATTCGCCGATACCGGGGCGGTTGCTGCGATCGTGTCCAGTGTGGCGAAGACGTCGCGCCGTTCCAGGTGGCGCAACTGGCGCTCGCCGAGATCGGCCACGATGCGCTTCAAGAGCCCGTCCTGTGCGGCGGCGGATTTCCGCCGCGGCTTCAGATAGGCCACGTAGCGTTCGGCCAATTGCGCCACGGTGAGGGAGCCGTCGTCGCGCTTTATAACGCCACCGCCGGACACCTTGGCGCGCATGTCGTTTGCGGCGAGGCGGGCCGCCACAAGGCCGAGGTCGGGCCAGCGGCCGAGCTTGACCCGGACCGGCTTGGAGCCCTTGGCCGCGCCGAAATAGAACCATGTCTTCGTCGTGGCCGATATCCGCAGGCGAAGCCCGATGCAACGCGTGTCGGATAGCTCGGCCCGATCCTGTCCAGCCTCGAGCGCAAAGCTCTTTATGAATGCTTCCGTCAATGCCGCTTGCATGTCCTATCCCTCGGCCCCGTGTCGCTGTCAGCCCCTTGTCGGTGGGCTCGCCGTTCTAACCCATGGGATAGAATTTGAAAACGACGCGCGCCGAAAGCGACCGAATGAAGCCGGCGACTGCGCAACAAGAAGCTGAAAATACGTCATAATTAGTTTGCGCTCGGCGGCGCTCGGCTGGCCTTGACCGTCTGGGGGACAAGGGGTCGTGGGTTCGAATCCCGCCACTCCGACCAGTTTCGGTGTGTCATTTGCGCAACGCCGCCCTGTTTCTGTCCGCTCTCGTGATATCGCTGGCGCTCGCGCGCGCCTATCGCGCGCCCGGCGATGGGCGAGCGATCTGGATCACTCAGGCGCAGATCGCGACGACATCCGTTCCGAGCGACATCGAATCCTTCGTCACCAGCGGATTTGCAACGGCCGGCGACGGCGGCAAAAGTTGCGCCTATTTTCGTGGCGCCGACGGCCCGGGCCAGAGGCGGGATGCGAATGGGCAAGTCTGGTCGCTGCACCCCAATGAGGCGGTCCCTGTCCGATGCTTCGGCGCCTTCGGCCGCGGCGATGTGACGAAGGCGCTCGTCGCCGCGATCACGGGCACGGATGCGAGCGCGACGCTGCTCTTCGATCAGAATGTCTATGCTGTCGGCGCGCCTTTGCCGGACATTCAGGGCCGGCAATTGCGCGGCCTCGGCCCGCAGGCGACGACGATCGTGTTTTCTCACGAAGGCTCGGGCTGTCTGCTGACGATGTCGCGACAATGGGCGAGCGTCAGAGAGCTGGCGATCCGCGGGCCCGGAAAGACAGCCCCCGGCGCGGCCTGCGGAATCCAGATGGGCGCGGCCGGCGAAAATCCCTGGCAGCAGCGCGTCGACAATGTCCTCGTCTCGGACATGCCCTATGCCCCCATCGTCGTCGAATCCGGCGTCGCATGGGGCGTCACCAATTCCGTTTTGCGGAATTTCGGGCGCTACGGACTGCTCGTTCAGAATCTGACCTACGCCGACAATGGCGACAGCTATGTCTCGGGCGTGATGATCGTGCAGGACGCCGTCGGGAGGAGAAGCGGAACCTGCCTCGAGCAGCGCTCCGGCGGCGGCTTGCGCGTTCAGAACAACAAGCTCATCGGATGCGACATCGGCGTCGATCTGGCGATCGCGGACGGTCAGGAGACCGGCGATATATTGGTCGTCGGCAATTCCATCGAAAACTGCGCCACGGCGGGTTTTCGGGCCGGCGCGGGGGGGCCGCTCGGCAATGGCCTTTTCCGTATGATCACCTTCAACGGAAACGAGCTTTTCGACATGGACAACGGCCTGTACGTCGCGAGCGCCGCGATCGGAGTCCTGTCCTCGTCCGGGAATGTCTACAGCAAGATGGGAAGCGCCATTAAAATCGCTGGCGGCTCGGCGATTTCCATTGGCAATGAGACCATAGGATCGTCGACGACCGGCGTCGATCTCACGGGCTCCCCCGCGAAAGTCTCCATCGGCAAGATCGTCTTCACCGATGTGAAGACCAAGATCAACGATACGCGCATCGGCCAATATGGGCCCGTCGACTATTCCGACGCCACATTCCAGAGCCTCGCCTCGGCCTCTTCCTATACGACGCTCGCCAAGATCGCGCCGCCGAATTACGGTTCCGTCCTCATCGATCTCAATCTCTCCGGCGTGCTGCAGGGCGTCGGCTATTCGACGCGGACGATCAGGATCGTCGCGAGCCGCGCCGGGAGCGGGGCGGTCACGATGCAGAGGCCCATCCTCGATCAGTCCTATGGAAGCCCGGTGGATGTGAATTTCGATACGAGCGCCACGGGATGGGTCCATGTCGACGTCAAGCGCAACGCCGCCGCCGGGGGGCGCTCATGGGACGGAAACGCCACATTGAGCGCCGTCGGCCAGATCCAGTCGCTGCAGTGATCCGGGGCGGTAATGGCTATTGAAAATCTGTCGGACGTTCCCGAACGAAAGGCGCGATCGTCGGATATTCACTCATTGGCCGCCGTGATCGGGTCGAGACGAGGAAAAATAATTCCTGAATATTTGCTCCCACTGGCCATAATCGCCGATCGTATCGGTGGGCGGCAAAGTGGAGCGATCGATGAGATAGGTTTTCGCTGGCCATAGGCTGGTGTCGCCGACAGATCTGTCTTCGCTAGTGACGACGATAAGCTCGTTTGTTCCGTCCGGGAACAGCGTCGCGATCGCATCCAGGACCGAGTGGACGGCGTCTTCTCTAAATGAGAAATCGATGCCGTGTGTAGCAGATGTCAATTCGAGATCGTTTTGTGTGTTCGACAAGACAAAAACTCTGCGCCCCGTCGTGGCGAAAAGCCTATCTTCCGTATGCCGGTACTTCGCTACGACCGTTTCGAATGTCGATTCGTCGATCTGATCATGCCAGAAATAGCCGCCCTCCCACGTCGCCGTTCCGGTCGAAGCATGGGAGACCTCGTCGAGCGTCGGCGGGAATACGGCTCTGCGGCCAGCCATTCGTATGAAAGCCGGAACGGGCACAACTCTCCAATCGAAAGGAAGAGATTTCGCGGACAGGAACTCATTGTCGGAGTCGACGTTCGCGCCGGATAATTCGGAAATCAGTTTCGAGTGATATCTGATCTGCATCGAAGTCTGGCACGACACGCCGATCGATATCACCGCAAATCCATCTCCGACAGCGGACATTCTGACTATCCTCACAAATACGGCGCTAGAAGTGACCGAGGCTCATGCCTATCGAAGGCCGGCGGCGACACTTAACCAGAGGCGCGTCTCAATTCAAATCGACGACATTCGAAATTCATATTCGCATTTATCGACGCCGCCTATCCTGGAAGCAATTCCGGGCAAATCGGACAGCAGGGCCGGCGCATGAAGTGGCGAAGAGCGGCGGCGTGTCTGCTCGGCCGCTCGGCCGGCAGGGTTGATAATCCATCGACGCGCGCAAGATCGTAGCGGTCGTTGTCGGTTAACGAAAGGCGCAGCCCATGTCGGAGACGCTCATCAATCTCATCATTCAGCTCTTCTCCGGAGCGGCCGGCGGCTCAGGTGTCGCCAAAGCCAACAAGAATTTCGATCTCGGCCCCATCGCCAACGCTATCATCGGCGCGCTCGGCGGCGCCGGCGGCGGCTCCATCCTCACCTCGCTCATTCCGGCGCTCGCCGGGGCGGCGGGCAATGGCGGCTTCGACATCGCCGTCGTCGCTGGCCAGCTCGTCGGCGGCGGCGTTTCGGGCGCGATCGTGACGGCGATCGTCGGCCTCATCCGCAACGCTCTCGTTCAGAAACAGAGGGCGTGAGCTGCCGCGCGAGCCCGTAGACGCATCGGACGAATATCGGCATACCGATTGCGTAGAACGCTTCCAAAGACGCCCTCCTGGAGGGCGTCCGAAGCGGGTTCGTGCGAAAGGCGAAGACAGTGGCCGATGAAGCAGCAGTCTTGAAAGCGCTGGAGAGCGTCGCGGGTCCGGACGGCAAATCGATCGTCGCCGCCGGGCTCGTCAGCGGAGTCAATGTGTCGGGGGCCAAGGCCTTCGTCTCGCTCACCGGCGATCCGGCGCGGGCCAAGGAGCTGGAGGTGCTGCGCGTCGCCGTCGAGGGCGCCGTCAAGACCGTGCCCGGAATCGAGGCGGCGATCGTGACTCTCACCGCGGAGCGCGCTCCGCAGGCGGCCCCGGCCGCGCCGCCGCCCGGTCAGGCGCCGCAGCGGCGGCCCATCGCCGCGCTGGAGAAGATCAAATACATCGTCGCCGTCTCCTCGGGCAAAGGCGGCGTCGGAAAATCGACAACCTCCGCCAATCTGGCGCTCGGCCTCGCGGCGCTCGGCTGGCGCGTCGGGCTGCTCGACGCCGACATCTACGGCCCCTCCGCGCCGCGCCTCTTCGGCCTCAGCGGCAAGCCCGAGGTCGTCGGCAATAAGATGATCCCGCTCGAGGCCTACGGCCTCAAGATCATGTCCATCGGCTTTCTCGTCGAGGAGGATGTGCCCATGGTCTGGCGCGGCCCCATGGTGGCGCAGGCGTTGGGCCAGATGCTTGGCGAGGTCGCCTGGGGCGAGCTGGACGCGCTCGTCGTCGACATGCCGCCCGGCACTGGCGACGCGCAGCTGACCATGGCGCAGCAGGTGCCGCTCGCCGGCGCGGTCGTCGTCTCGACGCCGCAGGATCTGGCGCTGATCGACGCGCGCCGCGGCGTCGCAATGTTCCAGAAAGTGTCGACGCCCATTCTCGGCATCGTCGAGAATATGAGCTATTTCCTCTGCCCGCATTGCGGCGGCCGCACCGACATCTTCTCCCATGGCGGCGCACGGCAGGATGCAGAGGCGCTGGGCGTGCCCTTCCTCGGCGAGGTGCCGCTCGATCTCACCATCCGCCAGACCTCGGACGCTGGCACGCCGGTCGTCGCCACCGCGCCGGACGGGCCGCATGCGGCGATCTACAAGGAGCTCGCCGCCAAGGTGAAGAATTTGCTGGAGACGCAGTCGCGCCGGGCCGCGCCCAAAATCGTCATCGGATGACGCAAAAAGGCCGCGGCCGCCGCTCCGGCGGGCCGCGGCCTTTGTTTCTCGTCCTCAGAGATGGGTCGGGATCAGAGAATTGTCGCCGAGGTCGAATTTATAGGTCCAGCCGACCGAGACCTCGAGACCGCGAAGCCAGAGATTGACATTGCCGGCCGGATTATAGGCGCCGAAGGGCGTTGCCGCCGTCTGCGGCAGCGCCTCGGGACCACGCACATTGTTCTTGAAGGCGTAGACGACGGCGAGGTCGAGCGTCGAATTTTTGGTGACGGCGTAGCTCGCGCCGCCGCTGACGTGATGCGCATTGATGATCGGCGCGAGCACGTTGAGCGTCACCGAATTCGTCGGGATCGGGTTGGTCACGTAATGATAGCCGGCGCGCAGCGCAAAGCCCGGCTGCACGCGCCATTCGACGCCGAACGCCGCCGAATCTGTGTCCTTCCAGCCGAAGCCGGGGCCGCCGGGCGAGCCGAGCGAGCGCAGCAGCACGGGGAAGCTCGAATTGGATACGCTCGCCACGCCCGAATAGAAAATATGGCGCCAGTCGGCCATGACGGTGAGATCCGGCGTCAGATCATAGGCGACGCCGGCGGTAATATTGGCCGGAATGTCGAAGCTGCCATTATCGGCGAAGAGCCCCGAATATTTGCGGAAGCGGGTCATGAACATGGGCGTCGAGCCCGCGACGCCGATGCGGAACTGGTCGGTCACGCGCCATTGCAGGCCGAGCCGCACGCCGCCGCCGACCGACCAGTCATATCCATTGTCGGACAGATGGTACATGTCGGAGGAATAGGGCGAGAAGCTCTTCAGCCCCTGTAGATTGATCGTCTGCACGGCGATTGTCGGCGCGACGCCGATCGATAGGGCTCCGAATTTGCGCGCATAGCCGAAGCTCGAAAAGGCCTGCTCCAGATCGACGCCCGCATAGCCGCCGCCGAACGGGCCGCCGAGCGGCGGGTGATAATGGCCGAAATCGAAGGAGGTGTTGATGCCGCCATTGGCGTAGGAGGCCATGCCCCAGGACGATTCGGCGTCGATCGGGGTGGAGAAGGCGTCATTGGGCACCGGGAAGATCGGCCGCCCGCTGCGGACGTCGCCCGGCGCGAGCACCTTGGGCAGGCCGTCGGTCGAATAGCCGCGCTCCGGGAGCAGGGCGGTGATGCCGATCTGCATCTGGCGCTCGAGATCGACGAGGCCGGCCGGATTGATCGACAGCGACATGGCGTCACGCGAATCGGCGACGCCCGCGCCGCCCAGCGCCTTCTGACGCGGGCCGTAGCCGATCAGAAAATAGCCGTCCGCGGCGAGCGACGGAGCTGCGAGGGAAACCGTGAGAGCAGCCGCCGAGACAAGAGTACGCCAGGAATATCCGTTCATTATCTATTGCCCCGCCCCAGATCGGTCGCCGTTCACACGCCATTTAGAAGCACTCGGCAACTCGGCGGCGTTCGTATCCCACGACTCACTATCGTCTGGAACGGTATCAGAGCGGGCGGCCCGCGACAGCGCCGTCGCTCGGCCGCCTGTGAATATTTCCAATGCTGTCACGTTTTTGCCACAGCGCCCGGACGCCGGGCTTGCCGCGATCGGAGGCCGCGGATAAAATCGTCCGATGGCGAGGGGCGCCTCTCCGATGAGGAGAGGCTGAGAAGCACCCATCGAACCTGATCCGGGTAATGCCGGCGCGAGGGAAGGCCAACTGGACGCGTCGTCCGATCTTTCGGAACGGCGTCCGACTTCATCGCCCGCCGCCCATCCATCCTCGAGACTAAGGGAGCGCGACGATGAACGTGCAGGACAAACGCCCGACGACTCCCCAGAGCGTGACCACCGGCCCGATCGGCGCGTCGCGCAAGCTCTATTCGGCCCCGCGCGGCCGGGAGGATATTCGCGTCCCCGTGCGCGAGATCGCGCTTCATCCTTCCGCCGGCGCCGCGCCGCTGCGCGTCTATGATCCGTCCGGCCCCTATAGCTGCGCCGACTTCGTCCCGGATCTCTCGGCCGGCTTGCCGCCGGCGCGCCGCTGGCTCGCGAGCCGCGCCGGCCTCGAGAGCTATGACGGCCGCGCGGTGAAGCCCGAGGACAATGGCTTCGTCGGCGAGGACCGGCTGGTTCCGCCCTGTCCCGCGCCGCGCTCGATCCGCCGCGCCGGCGGCGCTGCGCCGGTGACGCAGTTCGAATTCGCGCGCGCCGGCGTGATCACGGAAGAGATGATCTATGTCGCGCATCGCGAGAATCTCTGCCGCGAGCGCGCCTTCGTGCAGGCCGCTGAGCGCATCGAGGCGGGCGAGGGGTTCGGCGCCGAAACTCCCGCCTTCGTGACGCCGGAATTCGTGCGCGATGAGATCGCGCGCGGGCGCGCCATCATCCCCGCCAATGTCAATCATCCGGAAGCCGAGCCGATGATCATCGGTCGCAATTTCCTGGTGAAGGTCAACGCCAATATCGGCAATTCGGCCATCACCTCCTCGGTCGCCGAGGAAGTCGAGAAAATGGTGTGGGCGATCCGCTGGGGCGCCGATACGGTGATGGACCTCTCGACCGGCCGCAACATCCACAATATTCGTGACTGGATCATCCGCAATTCGCCCGTGCCGATCGGCACCGTGCCGATCTATCAGGCGTTGGAGAAAGTCGGCGGCGACGCGACCAAGCTCGATTGGGAGGTGTTCAAGGACACGCTCATCGAGCAGGCGGAGCAGGGCGTCGATTATTTCACCATTCACGCCGGCGTGCGCCTCGCCCATGTGCCGCTCACCGCGAATCGCATGACCGGCATCGTGTCGCGCGGCGGCTCGATCATGGCGCGCTGGTGCCTGTCGCGTCACGCCGAGAGCTTTCTCTACGAGCGCTTCGACGAGATCTGCGACATCATGCGCCGCTATGACGTTTCTTTCTCGCTCGGCGACGGATTGCGCCCGGGCTCGATCGCCGACGCCAATGACGCCGCGCAATTCGCCGAGCTCGAGACGCTGGGCGAATTGACGAAGATCGCCTGGGACAAGGGCTGCCAGGTGATGATCGAAGGCCCCGGCCATGTGCCGATGCACAAGATCAAAGTGAATATGGAGAAGCAGCTGCGCGAGTGCGGCGAGGCGCCTTTCTATACGCTCGGACCGCTCGTCACCGATATCGCACCGGGCTACGACCACATCACCTCCGGCATCGGCGCCGCGATGATCGGTTGGTTCGGCACGGCGATGCTCTGCTATGTGACGCCGAAAGAGCATCTCGGCCTGCCCGATCGCGAGGATGTGAAGACCGGCGTCATCACCTATCGCATCGCAGCACATGCCGCCGATCTCGCCAAGGGCCATCCCGCGGCGCAGGAGCGCGACGACGCGATGAGCCGTGCGCGCTTCGACTTCCGCTGGGAGGATCAGTTCGACATCGGCCTCGATCCGGATACGGCGCGCCGCTATCACGACGAGACGCTGCCCAAGGAAGCGCACAAACTCGCGCATTTCTGCTCCATGTGCGGGCCGAAATTCTGCTCCATGCAGATCACCCGCGACCTGCGCGAGGAAGCGGCGGCGATCGCCGAGCGCGACAAGGGCCTTGCGGAGAAGAGCGCGGAATTCTTGGAGAAGGGCGCGCAAATCTATGTCGCCGAGTGAGCGGCCCCGTGCGGTCGCGTAATTTTTCGAAGGTCGGCCGGGAATAGCTCCTCTTGCGGCGCAGCAAGGGCTTTCTCCGCATCATTTTCGCGGCGACACTAAAATGTCAATTACATTGACAGGCGCAGCGAAAACAGCCTATTTGCCCGCGGGACGATGCGCCCTGTAACAAAATAAGGGACAAATGCTCCCACGTCCAAAAGAGGGAAACGGCAAATGAACATTCGCGCCATTGTGACGGCCGCTGCTCTGTCGCTCGGCATGGTCGGTCCGGTATTCGCCGGTTGTGACATCAAGGATGAAGACAAGCAGGGCGTCTGCGTCGACAAGTGCTTCTTCGAATACGTCTCCGTCAAGAATCGCTTCTCGTCGACTCCCGAGTCCATCGAGAAGGCCAAGGAGACCAAGGGCGCCTGCTATCAGAAGTGCGGCTGCGAGCCGGCTTCGGTGAAGGAATAATCATTCCAGATCGACGCGAGCCCGGCGAGCGCAACGCCCGCTTCGAGGATCGTGACGCCGCCGGGCGCGCGATATTTCGCGCGCCCAGCAGGCCTTCACGCAGACAGCGTTCGAATTTCATACAGTCTCGACGGTAATCGTGGCGCGAGCGCGCTCATTCCCGAGCGTGATGCATCCGCTGTCGCCGCCGATCCCTGATCGCACGGTCGACGCCGCATGATGCGTCGACGACGCGCATGACGATTACGATCGACGATCGAATCTGAGCGCCTCGTGACAGCCGACCGCCGTCGGCGAAATCGGGAGCGGCCACGCCGCCCTGGATGCGGGCGTTCTTCACGCGATATGAGACCCGATTCGTGCGCCGTCGAATTGAACGGAGCTTTCGGTTGTCTCGCGCCTCGGACCCGCTATTGTGCGGGGCATGACTGAGAAGCAGGAAGCCGTCATCGGCGTCGTCACCGCCTCCGACCGCGCCAGCGCCGGCGTTTATGAGGACATCAGCGGACCCTCCATCGTCGCCTATTTCGAGAAGGTGCTGACGACTCCGTTCCGCATCGAGCGGCGCCTCATTCCCGATGGCTTCGAGAGCGTGCGCGACACGCTCATCGATCTCGCCGACAATGTCGGCTGCGATCTCGTCGTCACCACGGGCGGGACGGGGCCGTCGCCGCGCGATCTGACGCCAGAGGCGACGCTCGCCGCCGCGCCGCGCGAATTGCCCGGTTTCGGCGAACTGATGCGCAAAGTGTCGCTGGCGCAGACGCCGACGGCGATATTGTCGCGGCAATTGGCCGCGCATCGCGGCAAATGTCTCGTCATCAACCTGCCCGGAAAGCCGGCCGCCATCGAGCTCTGCCTCGACGCGGTGATGCCGGCCGTGCCCTATTGTCTCGATCTCATCGGCGCCGCCTATATAGAGACCGATCCGGCGCGCGTCGCGGCGTTCCGTCCGAAAGGCAAGTAGCTACCCGATCGGGTGGGGCGTCTCCCCTTCTCTTTCGCGCATCGGGGCTGTATAGACTGGCCGCCGGGCCTCTCGTAGAGACCTGCGCGTGTGAATTTTCGTGGGGGCGAGAGTGATGAGCGATATGCGGCTGGTCGTCGTCGGCGCCGCCGGACGTATGGGCCGGATGCTGATCGCCTCCGCGGGCGAGACGCAGGGCGCCGTGCTGACCGGCGCGGTGGTGTCGCCGCACTCGCCATTCCTCGGCCAGGACGCCGGCCTTCTGGTCGGTCGTCCCGCCAATGGCGTGCGTCTCTCCGCCGATGCCGCGGCGGCGCTCGCCGAGGCCGATGTGATCGTCGATTTTTCCACTCCCGAGACGACTGTGGCGCTCGCAGCGCTCGCGGCGGCGCGCGGCGTCGCCCATGTCATCGGCACCACCGGCCTCTCGGAGCCGGACCTCGCCGCTCTCGCTGCGGCCGCCGAGCGCGTCGCCGTCTTGCGCTCCGGCAATATGAGCCTCGGCGTCAATCTTCTGGCCGTGCTGGTCGAGCGCGCCGCAAAGGCGCTCGGCTCCGCCTGGGATATAGAGATCGTCGAGATGCATCATCGCATGAAGGTCGACGCGCCCTCCGGCACGGCGCTGCTGCTCGGCGAGGCGGCGGCGCGAGGGCGCGATGTCGCCCTCGGCGAGCACAGCGCCCGCGCGCGGGACGGGCTCACCGGACCGCGGCGGGAGGGTGACATAGGCTTCGCCTCGCTGCGCGGCGGCACGGTGGTCGGCGAGCATTCCGTCATTTTCGCCGGGTCGGGGGAGCGCATCGAACTCGCGCATCGCGCCGAGGATCGGGGCATTTTCGCGCGGGGCGCGATCGCCGCCGCAATTTGGACGCGAGGTCGGCCGCCCGGCCTCTATTCCATGGCCGATGTGCTCGGCCTCGTCGGCGCCTGACCGCGCGCCGCTTCGTTCGATTCGAGGGACATAGCCCGCATGGACCGTATTCTCGTCCTCCTCCGACATGGCGAAAGCGAGTGGAACGCCAAGAACCTGTTCACGGGCTGGAAGAACCCCGATCTGACGCCCAAAGGCGTCGAGGAGGCGCGGCGCGCCGGACGGGAGCTGCGTCGTCTCGATTTGCGCTTCAACATCGGCTTCACCTCGCTGCTGCTGCGCGCGCAGCACACGCTCGATCTCGCCTTTCAGGAGCTCGGGCAGAAAGATGTGCCCGTCATCCGCAGCCGCGCGCTCAATGAGCGGCACTACGGCGACCTCTCCGGCCTCAACAAGGACGAGGCGCGCCAGCAATGGGGCGAGGAGCAGGTGCGGCTGTGGCGGCGGTCTTACGACGTCGCGCCGCCCGGCGGCGAGAGCCTCAAGGATACGGTGGCGCGCGTGCTGCCCTTCTATTGCCAGGAGATTCTGCCGCGCGCCCTGCGTGGCGAGCGCGTGCTCGTCGCCGCCCATGGCAATTCGCTGCGGGCGCTGGCGATGGTGCTCGATCGGCTGACGCCCGAATCGGTGCCCTCGCTCGAGATCACCACCGGCGTGCCGATCGTCTACCGGCTCAATTCCGATTCGACGGTCGCGGCGAAGGACGTGCTCGACCGGTGACGAGCGGCCGCTCCCGCATCGACGGAGCGAGTATGTCGGACATGGAACCGGGCGTTCGCCTCTATCGCGGCTATTTCGACGAGGCCGCGCAGATCGCCCTGCTGCGTGAGCTGGAGAGGACAATCGCCCGCGCGCCTTTGTTCACGCCGACCATGCCGCGCAGCGGACGGCCCTTCTCGGTCCGCATGACCAATTGCGGCCCGCTCGGCTGGGTCAGCGATCAGGCGCGCGGCTATCGCTACGATGAGCGGCATCCCGAGACCGGCGAGCCGTGGCCGCCCATGCCGCGAATGCTGCTCGAGGCGTGGGAGGCGCTCGCGGATTATCCGCATCCGCCGCAGGCCTGCCTCGTGAATTTCTACGGGCGCGAGGCGCATATGGGGCTGCATCAGGATCGGGACGAGGCCGATTTCACGGCGCCGATTCTCTCCGTTTCCCTCGGCGCCGATTGCCGATTCCGCCTCGGCGGCGCCAAACGCGCCGATTCGTCGCGCGTCTTCGCGCTCTCGTCCGGCGATGTGCTGACGCTCGGCGGACCGGCGCGGCTGCGCTTCCATGGCGTCGATCGGCTGCTGCCAGAACTCGCGCCGAAGCTCGCCTCGCCGCTTTTCGCCGAGGGCGGACGCATCAATCTGACGCTGCGTCGCGTCACCTGAGCGGATATGCGTCGGCGCGCTCAAAGTCTGGCTTCGCAGGATTTTAATCGGAAAACCGGTTCCCATTTTTCCGAAATCCCGCCTGGAGAGATTTCAGGCTCCGTTCAGCAAGGGGAGCATATTGTCACCAATAGCGCTCCGATATAGTTTCCCGGCCGCGGGATGAACGATCGGCGCAGGCGTCAGCCAGGGCCGGCAAAACCAAGATGGTCGGTTCCCAGGGGACGACGCTTCGAGGAAAGGAACGAGGATGAAATCTGTGACCAGACTGACGCTCGCTGCGGGCGTCGTTTTCGCCGCCATGGCCGGACAGGCGATCGCCGCCGGCGATCCCGCGGCGGGCGAGAAGGTCTTCAACAAGTGCAAGGCCTGCCATCAGGTCGGCGAGACCGCCAAGAACGCAGTGGCCCCGGAGCTCAACGGCATTGCGGGCCGCAAGGCGGCGACTGTCGAGGGCTACACCTATTCCGACGCTCTCAAGGGATCGGGCATCACCTGGGACGAGGCCGTCTTCAAGGAATTCGTCAAGAATCCGAAGGCCAAGATCGCCGGCACCAAAATGGTCTTCCCCGGCCTGCCCAAGGAGCAAGAGCAGGACGACGTCTGGGCCTATCTCAGCCAGTTCGGCGCGGACGGCAAGAAGAAGTAATCCGAACATTCCGTTCGGTTGGCGAAAGCGGCCCCCGCGGGCCGCTTTTTCTTTTGCCGGATCGGGGCTAAATGCCTTCGTGACGGGGCGAAGAGAGAGCCGAGTGACGCGCAAGCCAGACGAAGTCCCAGCCGAGCTGATGCAGGAGCTCGCGACGCTGCCGGTGTTCTACGCCCTCGAGGGACGGCGAGTCGTCGTCGCCGGCGGCTCGGACGGCGCGGCCTGGAAGGCGGACCTCGCCGCCGCGGCGGGCGCGAATGTCGATGTCTTCGCCGCGGCGCCCTCGCAACGCCTGAAGGCGGTCGCCGCGGCGCGGGCGCGGCTCACGCTCGTCGAGCGAGGCTGGCGCGCAGAGGATCTCGCCGGCGCGGCGATGGCGCTCGCCGTCATAGAGGACGATGCGGAGGCGCAGGCCTTTCGCGACGCCGCCAAGGCGCATGGCGTTCCCGTCAATCTCACCGACCGGCCGGCGCTCAGCGACTTCATGATGGGCGCGATCGTCAATCGCTCGCCGCTCGTCATCGGCGTCTCCACCAGCGGCGCGGCGCCCGCTTTCGCCCAGGCCGTGCGTGCGCGCGTCGAGACGCTGATTCCGTCGAGCTTCTCCGCCTGGACAAAGGCGGCGCGCGCCTGGCGTCCGCGCGTGATGGCCTCGGGTCTCGACTTTTTCGCACGCCGCGATTTCTGGCGGCGCTTTACGCGCGAAGCCTTCGCGCGCATCGAGCATGCGCCACAGGACGAAGATCTCGACGCGCTGCTCGAGGAGACGCGCCGCGCCGACGCCGCGGCGGCGCGCGGCCGCGTGACGCTGGTCGGCGCGGGGCCGGGCGATCCGGAGCTGCTGACACTCAAAGGGCTGCGCGCGCTGGTCGGCGCCGATGTCGTTCTGTTCGACGATCTCGTGCCGGCCGCAGTGCTCGACCTCGCCCGGCGCGAGGCGACGCGCATCAATGTCGGCAAGCGCGGCTATGCGCCTTCGGTGAAGCAGGAGGAGATCACCGCGCTCCTCGTGAAGCTCGCCAAGGAGGGCAAGAATGTCGTGCGTCTCAAGGGCGGCGATCCGATGATCTTCGGCCGCGCCAATGAGGAGCTCTGCGCCATTCGCGCCGCGGGGCTCGAGGCGGAGGTGGTGCCGGGCGTGACGGCGGCGCTCGCGGCGGCGGCGGCGCTCGAAGTCTCGCTCACCAATCGCGACACGGCGCGCCGCGTGCAATTCGTCACCGCGCATACGAGCGACGGCAAATTCCCCGAGGACATAGATTGGCGCGCGCTCGCCGACAGCCGCGCGACGACCGCGGTCTATATGGGCAATCGCACGCTGCCCGCATTGTCGAAGCGCCTGATCGCCGAAGGCATCGACCCTGCGACGCCGGCCTATCTCGTCGAGCGCGCGAGCACGCCGCAGCAGCGCATCGTCGCCGGCACGATCGGCGATCTGCCCGAGCGCGTGGCGCAGGAGACGCTCGAAGGGCCTTGCCTCGTGCTGATCGGCGCGACGCTGCGCGGGTGAGCCATCAATATTTGAACGACAATGTCGCCGAGATGGAGCGCGGCTCGCCGCGATAGAGCGCGCCGCTCGAGGTGAAATTCGGACGGTCGGTGAGATTGCTCGCGCTCACATCGAGCTTCCAATGATCGTCGAAGCGATAGCCGAGCGAAGCGCCGAGCATCTGCTGCGGCGCCAGAGTGAAGCCATAGGCATTCGGCAACGTCGCTTCCGCCGCGCTCGCGTAATAATAGCTCGCGCCGAGCTCCAATCCGCGCAGGACCTCCCACTCCGGCTTATAGTCGAGGCTGACGCTGAAGACGCGGCGCGGCGCGCCGAGGAGATCGCTGCCCGCTTGCGACGGGACATTGGAGTCCTTGGCGACGACGGCGTGCAGAAAAGTGGCGGCGCCGCTCGCCTGCAGACCGGGAAGAATTTCGCCGGAGAGATTGAACTCGACGCCATGGCTGTGTTGGCGGCCGGTGACGAGCGAATAGAATCCGCCCGGATCGGCGGGGTCGGCGATGGCGACATGATCGCGCGTCACGTCGAACAGGCCGACCTCGAGACGGGCCTTATGTTCGGGAAAGCTCTGCTCGAAGCCGATCTCATATTGCGTGTCCTGCTGCGGCGGCGGCGCGTCGCCGCCTCTCACGCGCACCGATATGTTGGGAATGAGCGAGCGCCCGAAGGCGGCGAAGAGATGCGTCTTCTCATAAGGGCGGTACAGCACGCCGGCGCGTGGGCTGAAATAGCCGCGCGTTCCCTTGCCCAGAGTGGAGGAGAAGGTTCCAGAGAGCGCGCCGAAGGGATCGAAAGTGGATTCGCGCTGCGCCAAGAGATCATAGCGTCCGCCGAGGAGAATGCGCCATTGCGGCGTAAGATCGATGAGATCCTGCGTATAGATGGAGCGGCTCCAGGCGCGCGCCGCGCCATTGGCCCATTGCGCGCCGGAATAATCGACGCCGAGCGGGTAGAGCGGCGCGCCTATGTCGATCTTCGGCAGCGGATCGCGCGCGAATAATTCGTCATGGCCGTAGAAATAATCCCAATGCTCGAGGCCGAGAAAGACGTTGTGGCCGATGTCGCCCGTCGTGAAGCGTCCGTTCAATCGCAATTGCG
>Ga0265328_10000577_pt1 | contig 16979 bp, 16 predicted proteins | sample 41624metaG_FD_202086 | JGI IMG/M metagenome (GOLD analysis project Ga0265328, IMG submission 202086) | Rhizosphere microbial communities from Carex aquatilis grown in University of Washington, Seatle, WA, United States - 4-16-24 metaG | ecosystem: Host-associated > Plants > Roots > Rhizosphere...
TTCCAGCGCCTCGGCGGCCGCATTCCGCGCGGCGTGCTGCTCGTCGGACCGCCCGGCACGGGTAAGACTTTGCTCGCCCGCGCCATCGCCGGCGAAGCCAATGTGCCCTTCTTCACCATATCGGGCTCCGACTTCGTCGAAATGTTCGTCGGCGTCGGCGCCAGCCGCGTGCGCGACATGTTCGAGCAGGCGAAGAAGAACGCCCCCTGCATCATCTTCGTCGACGAAATCGACGCGGTCGGTCGCCATCGCGGCGCTGGCTTAGGGGGCGGCAATGACGAGCGCGAGCAGACCTTGAACCAGCTGCTCGTCGAGATGGACGGCTTCGAGGCCAATGAGGGCATCATCCTCATCGCCGCGACCAACCGCCCCGACGTGCTCGATCCGGCCTTGATGCGTCCCGGCCGTTTCGACCGGCAGATCAATGTGCCGAACCCCGACTTCATCGGCCGCGAGAAGATCCTCAAGGTCCATGCGCGAAAAGTGCCGTTGGCGCCGGATGTGGATCTCAAGGTGGTCGCGCGCGGCACCCCGGGCTTTTCCGGCGCGGATCTGATGAACCTCGTCAACGAGGCGGCGCTGCTGGCGGCGCGGCGCAGCAAGCGCATCGTCACGCGGGCCGAGTTCGAGGATTCGCGCGACAAGATCATGATGGGCGCCGAGCGCCGCACTCTGGTGATGACGGAGGACGAGAAGCGTCTCACCGCCTTCCACGAGGGTGGCCATGCGCTGGTGCAGCTCAACATGCCGGGGTCGATCCCGATCCACAAGGCGACGATCATCCCGCGCGGCCGCGCGCTGGGCATGGTGCAGGGCCTGCCGGAGCGCGATCAGATCTCGCAGAGCTACGAGCAGCTCATAGCGATGCTGGCTCTGGCGATGGGCGGGCGCGTGGCGGAGGAGCTGGTGTTCGGCCACGACAAGGTGACGTCTGGCGCAGCGAGCGACATTCAGCAATGCACGCGCATCGCGCGGGCGATGGTGACGCAGCTCGGCTTCTCCGACAAGCTCGGCACAGTGGCCTATGCCGAGCCGCAGCAGGAGCAGTTCCTCGGCTATTCGATGGGCCGCACGCAGACCCTCTCCGAGGCGACGCAGCAGACGATCGACGCGGAAGTGCGGCGCCTGGTGCAGGAAGGCTATGACGACGCCAAGCGCATTCTGACCGAGAAGCGCGCCGATCTCGACGTGCTGGCGAATGGGCTGCTGGAGTTCGAGACGCTGACCGGCGACGAGTTGATCGGCCTGCTGCAGGGCAAGCGCCCTGTGCGCGAGGAGGTTCCGCCCGCGGCGCCGCCGGCGCGAACATCGCCCGCGCCCACGGCCGGCGCAGCGCTTCCCGCGCCCGAGCCGGACGCCGGCGGGCTCGAGCCGCATCCGGTGTGAGTCGCGATACATTTGCGTGGAAGCAAAGCCCGGTCCCATGGACCGGGCTTTTTGCTATAATGACGACGGGCCGGCCGCGTCCGTCCATTGGCGTCCAACGCGGCGCACAAAGGCGTTTTTTATGGATTTTCAGCCGCTGACCACCGCTCCTTTTGAGATTCGCGCCCATGTCGCGGCCGTCGTCGCCGTCATCCTCCTCGCTCCGGCGCAATTCGTCCTTCCGAAGGGAACGCCGCTGCACAAGTCCGTCGGCTGGGCGTGGGTCGGCGCGATGATCGCCGTCTGCGGCTCGTCCTTCTTCATTCTCGACCGGCCGACGCCGCCGCATATCGGCGGCGTCAGTTGGCTTCATCTGCTCGCCGTGGCGACGCTCGCGCTATTGTGGCGCGCGGTGCGGGATTCGCGGCGCGGCCGCATTCGCGCCCATCTGATCGGCATGGGATGCCTCGCCCTGATCGGGATCGGACTTCCCCTCGTCGTCGCTTTCGCCGTTCCCGGACGGATCATGCACCGCCTTCTGTTCCAATGACGCGGAGGCTCACGCCGGAATGGCGTGAAGAGCGGGCCTGTCACGCCCGCGCCGCCGCTCCATATGCCTTATTCGCGAGAATGCGTCGGCAAAGCCGCCTCGTTCTGCTTTTCGCCTTGTTCGTCTTCGACAAAAGACGCGTTGGATCGATCGGAAATCGTCATGTCGCTTCGTCTGCGTCTCGTCCTCGGCTTCGCCGCTCTGCTCGCCAATGCGGGCGCGGCGGTCGCCCAATATTATTATTGGCCGGATTCGACCTATGGCGGGCAGAACGGCGCCGCCGGCGATCCCGACGGCGAACGGCAGCCGCCGCGCCGCCAGCGCGCCCGCGCCAATTGGCCCTTCGACGAGGAGCGTCGCGATCCGCCGCGCGCGCGAAGCCGGGAGACTCACGAGAAGAACGATCGCGAGAGGGAGCGCCTCGCCGCTCTGCCGCCCGACGCCGACCCCGATTATTCGACGCCGATCGACTATGACGATGACGTCGACATGCGCCAGACGCGTCGCCGCTTCGTCGCCGATCCGACCGCCGAGGATCCCGGCACGCTGACGATCGACACGCGCACGCGGCGTCTCTATCTCTCGCAGGAGGACGGGCGCGCCGTCGAATATGCGATCGGCGTCGGCCGCACCGGCTTCGCCTGGAAGGGCGACGCGAAGATCGGGCGTAAAGCCTTCTGGCCGGGCTGGACGCCGCCGCCGGAAATGCTGGAGCGTCGCCCCGATCTGCCCGAGCATATGGACGGCGGGCTGAAAAATCCGCTCGGCGCGCGGGCGCTCTATCTGTTCCAGGGGCAGAAGGACACTTTGTTCCGCATTCACGGAACCAATGAACCGGAGAGCATCGGCCGCGCCGTCTCGTCCGGCTGCATCCGCATGCTCAATGCGGATGTGATCGATCTCTATAAGCGCGTCGCCAAGGGCGCCCGCGTCGTCGTCAGATAATCACGCCGCGCGCGGACGGGCGATCGCCTGCTCGAGCTCGCCGAGACGGGCGGCGATCGTCGCCATCGTCGCCATGCTGCGGCGGTTGAGCATGGACTTCGGAAATTCGACGTCGAGCTCGCGCTCCAGCCACAGCATCACCTGAATGGCGCCGAAGGGCGAGAGCCCGGCGACGTAGAGATCCGCCTCGGCGGAAAGGCTCGTGGCGGCGACCGGCAGATTGCCCTTGGCGTCTATGGCGCGGCGGATGAATTCGATCATGGCCCCTCTCCCTCTCGTTTCGCTCTGTCATCATCGAGCGTGAGAGGAGCTTACGGCCGGCGGCTTCCCGCATCTGTGCGCGCACGCACGCGCCGATTGCCGCTGCGCCGGCGCGGCCTATATGGCCGCAATGTCGATGGCGCCGAACAAGGGGCGCGAACCCTCGCGAGGACAAGAGCCGATGGCGACACGGCCGATGGCGCGACCGGTTTTCGCAACGCATCCGCATGGCGAGCGGCCGATCGAGACATTGCGCGCCCGCTTGGCGGCGACGCGCGAGCGCACACTCTCTCTCGCCGCGCCGCTCGGCCCCGAGGACATGGCGGCTCAGGCGATCGAAGAGGCGAGCCCGACCAAATGGCATCTCGCCCATACGAGCTGGTTCTTCGAGAGCTTCGTGCTGGCGCGCTTTCTGCCCGGTCATGAGCTCTTCGATCCCGCCTTCGACTATTGCTTCAACTCCTATTACGAAAGCGCCGGCGCACGGCAGCCGCGGCCGCAGCGCGGCTTGTTGAGTCGGCCGCCGCTAGAGCGTGTGCTCGCCTATCGCCGCCATGTGGAGACGGGTCTCGAGCGACTCTTCGATCGCGGCCTCGCGGCGGAGTGCGAAGCGGCCTTTCTGATCGAGATCGGCGTGCAGCACGAGCAGCAGCATCAAGAGCTGATGCTCGCCGATATTCTCGCGCTTTTCGCCGCCAATCCGTTGCGGCCGGCCTATCGCGCCGCGCCCCCGCGCGGTCTTGCCGCCGCCGCCGAGCCTTTGCGCTGGATCGGCTATGCCGGCGGCATCGTCCGCATCGGCCGCGATAGCGGCGAGGGCTTTTCCTTCGACAATGAGACGCCGCGCCATGATGCGCTGATCCATCCTTTCGAGATCGCCGATCGGCCGATCACCAATGCCGAATGGCTCGAATTCATCGATGACGGCGGCTATGGCGATCCCTCGCTCTGGCTCTTCGACGGCTGGGCGACGGTCCGGCGCGAGGGCTGGGAGGCGCCGGCCTATTGGGAGCGGCGCGGCGGCGCCTTTCTCGTGATGACGCTCGAAGGATTGCGGCCGCCCGAGCCCGCCGCCCCGGTCGTCCATGTGAGCTTCTACGAGGCCGACGCCTTCGCCCGCTGGGCCGGCGCGCGCCTGCCCACGGAATTCGAATGGGAGACCGTGGCGAGCGAGGAGCCGGTCGCCGGCAATCTGCTCGACGGCGGCGCGCTACGCCCCATGCCGCCGGCGGAGAATTTTCAGGGCCATGCGCGCCAGCTCTTCGGCGATGTGTGGGAATGGACGGGGAGCGCCCATCTTCCCTATCCCGGCTACCGCAGCCCTGCGGGCGGGCTCGGCGAATACAACGCGAAATTCATGTGCGACCAGCATGTGCTGCGCGGCGGCTGCTGCGTGACGCCGCAGAGCCATATTCGCGCGAGCTATCGCAATTTCCTCTATGCGCGCCAGCGCTGGCTGTTCGCCGGCCTGCGCCTCGCCAGGGATGTGAGCCGATGACGAACCAGGTCGATTTCGCCCAGCTCTTCGAGCCCCGAGGCCATGGCTTCGCGGCGGACGTGCTCGACGGTCTCTCGCGGGCCGAAAAGCGGCTCTCCTGCCTCTATTTCTACGATGCGGTCGGCAGCGAATTATTCGACGAGATCACGCGCCTGCCGGACTATTATCCGACGCGCGTCGAGACGGATATTCTGAGCCTCCATGGCGAGGAGATGCTCGATGGCGCCGGCGAAGACGCCGCGCTCGTCGAATTCGGCTCGGGCTCGAGCCGCAAGACGGAAATATTGCTCGAGCGCGCGCCGCGCCTCGCGCTCTATGCGCCGATCGACGTCTGCGCGAGCGCGCTGGAAAAAGCGCGCGCGCGTCTTTCCGCGCGCTTCCCGCGGTTGCGCGTCAGCCCGATCGTCGCCGATTTCTCGCGGCCGGTCGCGCTGCCGGACGATCTCGCCCGCCGGCGCCGCATCGGCTTTTTCCCCGGCTCGACGATCGGCAATTTCGCGCCGGAGGAGGCGCGCGGCTTGCTGCTCGCGATGCGCATCCTGCTCGGGCCGGGCGGCCGACTCATCGTCGGCGTCGATCTGAAGAAGGAGCCCTCCCGTTTCATCGCCGCCTATAATGACGCGCATGGCGTGACGGCGGCTTTCAACCTCAATCTTCTGGCGCGCATAAATCGCGAGCTGGGCGGCGGCTTCGATCTTTCGGGCTTTGGCCATCAGGCGATCTACGACGAGCGCGAGGGCCGCGTCGAAATGCGCCTCGTCAGCCGGCGCCGCCAGACCGCGACGATCGGCGGGCGTGATTTCGCCTTCTCGCGCGGCGAGGCGATCCATACCGAGGATTGCTACAAATACGCCGTGGACGAGTTTCGCGCGGCGGCGAGCGGCGCCGGCTGGGCGCCCGGCCGCGTCTGGACCGATGCGGACGCGCTGTTCAGCGTCCACGAGCTGAGAGCGCCGGCGACCGAGTAGGTGACGATAGGCTTCGCCGCGCCCTTCTGATATGCTCCCAAGCTTCGGGGAGCCGATCAATGTCCATTAAGCAGCAATTCAGCGTCACCCTGCCGCTCGATATGGCCGAGGCTGTGGAGGCCAAGCTGCGCCTCGGCGAATATGCCTCGGAGAGCGAGCTGCTGAGCGATGGCGTTAGGGCGTTGCTGGACCGCGACTCATCGCTCGAGCAATGGCTTCGCGAGGTCGTCGTCGCCGGCCATGCCGAATATCTCGCGGACCCGTCCCAGGCCGCTCCCGCCGAAGAGCTGCTCTCGCGGATAAAGGCGCGGCGCGCCGGGCGACGATAAGCCACTCGTGGCGAGGGTCGTCTTCACGCCCGCGGCGGAACGGGAGGTCGACGATCTCCACACTTGGATCTCGGCGCGGGCCGGCGAAAGGACCGCGGACGCGTTCGTCGAGCGGATCGTTTCTTATTGTCTCGGCTTTTCCACTTTCCCCGAGCGCGGGCGAAGGCGCGACGACCTCTTGCCCGGCTTACGGATCATCGGATTCGAACGACGCGTCACCATCGCCTTTGTCGTGGACGGGGACATCGTCTCGATCGAAGGCGTTTTCTATGGCGGTCGCGATTTCGAGGCGAAGATTTAGGAATGATGCGCCGCGCCCTTCACCGCCGCGTCGTCAGCGCCCGCGCCATGCGCAGCCGTTCTTCGAGGCGAGGCAGCAGGCGCGCCGCGAAGGCCTGGAGCTCCGGCGCCTTCCCACGCGCGGCATAGTCGCTGAACAGCGAAATGGCGTCCTCATGGACCTCGACCTGCTGCAGGACGTATGAATCGTCGAAATCATCCATGCGGCCGAAGACCGGCAGCGGAAAATATTTCGCGCTATAGGCCATGTCCATCGCGTCGATGGGAGGCTCGATCGCCGCTTTTTCCAGCGTCGAGGCGAATTCGTCTCCGGTTTCGCGGCCTTCGGCGATCATGTGCTGCGCGAAGCGCTTGACCGCGGCGGATCGCGCATAGCGCGTCGCCAGCTCGCTCGTGTAGAGTTCGAAGCGACCGGCGACCACGACCCTGTCGACGAAGTCCTTCGCCGAAACATAAGCTGCGCGTTGCATCGTCGTCTCCTGGAGCCACGATTACTGCGCCGTCCATGATTACTGCGCCGTCATGGACGTTTCATGAAGCTGGGTCGACATGGGCCTGCGCACAAGAGGAACCAACGCATGAATCTCGTCTCGACCGTGACGCCGCCGTCCCCGACCGCCGAGGAAAGGCCGCGCGAGCTCGACCGCGGCGGAGAAATTCCCTCTTTCGACACGCTCGATCGCGCGACTCGCGCTTTCACCGCGCGCATCACGCATGGCGTGTCGCCGCTCGCGCAAATGTCGGCGTGGCTCGATTGGGCGACGCATCTCTCCCGCGCGCCGGGTCGGCAGATCGAATTGTCGCTCACCGCCATGCAGGACGCGGCCAGATATGCGCATTTCGCCATGCACGCCGCGAAGGGCGAGGTCGTGGCGGAGCCCTTCGCGCCCGCGCCTTTCGACAAGCGCTTCGACGATCCCGCCTGGGACGCGCCGCCCTTCGCCTTCTGGAAACAGGGTTTTCTCGCGGCGGAGCATTGGTGGCGGCAGGCGACGCGCGAGGCGCGCGGCATGACGCCCAATGACGCCGCCCGCGTCGCCTTCATGGCGCAGCAATGGCTCGCGCTATTCGCGCCCTCCAACGCCTTCTGGCTCAATCCGACCGTCATCGACCGCACGACGAAGGAGGGCGGCGCCAATCTCCTGCGCGGCGCCGAGAATTTCATCGAGGATTTTACGCGCGCTATTCTGAACACGCCGAACGGCGGGAACGGCTTTCGCGTCGGCGTCGATGTGGCGGCGACTCCGGGCGAGGTGATCTTCCGCAACGAGCTGATCGAGCTCATCCAATACGGGCCCTCGACGCAGAGCGTCTTCGCCGAGCCGATCCTGATCGTTCCGGCCTGGATCATGAAATATTACGTGCTCGATCTGCGTCCGCAGAATTCGCTGGTGCGCTATCTGGTTGCGCAGGGCTTTTCCGTCTTCATGATCTCCTGGCGCAATCCGACGCCGGAAGATCGCGATCTCTCCTTCGATGATTATCGCGTCTCCGGCGTAATCGCGGCGCTCACGGCGATCGAGGCCGTGCTGCCGGGCCGCAAGGTCCACGCTTGCGGCTATTGCCTCGGCGGAACGCTGCTCTCCATCGCCGCCGCCGCCATGGCGCGCGACCATCACGAGCCCTTCGCCAGCCTCACTCTGCTCGCGGCGCAGACCGATTTCAGCGAGCCCGGCGAGCTGATGCTCTTCGTCGATGCGGCGCAGGTCGCATTTCTCGAGGATATGATGTGGGACCAGGGCGTGCTCGACACGCGCCAGATGGCCGGGGCCTTCGCGGCGCTGCGCTCCAATGAGCTCGTCTGGGCCAAGGCGGTGCGCGAATATCTGCTCGGCGACCGGCAGAAGCCCAATGAGCTCATGGCCTGGAGCGCCGATCAGACGCGCATGCCCTATCGCATGCATTCGCAATATTTGCGCGGGCTGTTCCTCGAAAATCGGCTGACGGCCGGCCGCTACGCGGTGGACGGGGAGGTGGTGGCGCTGAAGGATATTTCCGCGCCCATGTTCGTCATCGGCACGGAAACCGACCATATCGCGCCCTGGCGCTCGGTCTATAAGGTCCACCTCTTCACCGACAATGAGCTGACCTTCGCTCTGACGACCGGCGGCCATAACGCCGGGGTGGTCTCGGAGCCTGGCCATTCCGGCCGCTCCTATCATGTCGGCCTGCGCCGCGCCGGCGATCATTATGTCTCGGCCGACAAATGGCTCGCGGCGGCGCGCCGGCTGGAGGGCTCCTGGTGGCCTCTCTGGGCCTCCTGGCTCGCGGCCCACGGCTCCGCCGAGCGCGTCGCGCCGCCGCCCATGGGGGCGGCCATGCGCGGCTTCGCGCCGCTCGGCGCCGCGCCCGGACAATATGTCCACGAGCGTTGACAACGCCTTTGCGCTCGACGCGCCGCTAATTCCTTGTAAAACTCGCAGCGAGGCTCTGGGCGGGGCGATAAAGTGTCGAACTCTCTGTTGCGCATATCATTCTTTGAAGGGCTCGAGGTCGCCGAGGCGGAACGCGTCGCGCGCAAATGCGTTTGGCGGCGCTTCGACGAGCGCGAGCTCGTCGTCGACTATGACGATCGCTCGACCGACGTCTATTTCATCGTCTCCGGAGATCTGCGCGTGCTCATCCGCACGCCGGCCGGCAAGGAGGTGATTCTCACCGACCTCCATCCTGGCCAGATTTTCGGGGAAATGGCGGCGATCGACGGGGCCGAGCGCTCGGCCAATGTCACCGCTCTGACGAAATCCGAGCTCTGCATCATGCCGGCGAGCCTGTTCAAGCACGTGCTCTTCACCCAGCCGGCCGTCTGCGAGCGGGTGCTGCGCCTGTTGACCAAGCGCGTCCGCGATCTCAATGCGCGGCTGTTCGAGCGCTCCGTGCTCGATCTACGCCATCGGCTCTACGCCGAGCTCCTGCGCCTCGCCCTCCCGCGCAAGGGCCATGACGGCCAGTCGATCATCTCGCCGCCGCCGCTTCAGCACGATCTCGCCGCGCGCATCGGCTGCCGGCGCGAGCAGGTCAATCGCGAGGTTCAGGCCATGATCCACGAGGGCCTGGCCGAGAAGATCAGGGGCGGTCTGGTGCTGCTGCGGCCTTCGATGCTGGAGCAGCGTCTGACGGCCTGCCTCGAGCAGGCGGGCTGAGCCTGTCTCTCTGTGCGATTGCGCACAGAGGGGCGGCGGGGCTCCGCCTAGAGTGGCGACGCTCGCTCGACGCGGGCGTCCAACCCCGCCCGACGAGCCCGCAATGTCCTTTGCTCTGATCCCTCTGTCCCGATGCGCCGAGCTCTGCGGGCTCGGGCCGCACGAGATGATCCCCGGCGCGATTCCGTCGCCCTTTCATCAATCCCTCTACGAGAGCTATTTGATGCTCTGCGAGCGCGGCGCGGATTTCGTGCGCGACCTCATCGTCTCCGACCTGCGCCGGGCGCTGGATATAGGCGCTACGCGCCTCGCCGCCGAGCTTCTGCTCGTGCTGCGACGCTTCCTGTCCGTGCCGAGGGGCGAGCCGCGCTTCCGGGTCGCGCCGCCGGACCGGATCGAGATCGAGGCCGCCCTCGGCGTCGTCGAGCGCCTGGCGGCGCGACGCCCGGTGGCCGGCTCTTCGCGCCTCTCGCGATGCGCCGGGCCGCCGAGCCGCCGGATTCGCGATGTGACGGATCGGCCACAGTCGGCGGCCATTCTTCCGGCGAGCTGCGGCTCGGCTTGCCGTGGGCTGCGTTTCGAGTCAGCTTGAGCGCGCCTTCGGCGAAATTTCTCTTTCTGGCCGCGCCATTGCGGGCGCTTCGATGTTTCGCGAAAGGCGCCTCATGCTGGAGATGTTCCGAAAGACGGCCGTAGCCGCCTCCATCCTCTGCGGGGCTCTCTCCTCCGGCTCTGCGGCCGCGGAGCCGGAGGAGCGCGCGGAGCAGACGCGGCTCTCCGACCATTTGCGGCGTCACCCGACCGACTATGACGCGACCTATCGCTATGTGTTGATATCGCGGGAGCTCGGGGATCACGAGGCGGCGATCGGCGCGCTGGAGCGCCTCATCGCTTTCAATCCGGCGCTGGCGCGGGCGCGCAAAGAGCTGGGGGTGCTCTACGCTCGTCTCGGGGCCTATCAGACCGCGGTCCTGCATCTGCGCGCCGCGCTCGAGGCGCCCGATCTCGACCCCGCGCAGAAGGCGCAGATCGAGGCCCTGCTGCCCGACGTCGAGCGGCAGACCGAATCGAGCCGCTGGTCGGCGCGCCTGCAGACCGGCCTGCGCTCGCAATCCAACGCCTCCTTCTTTCCGGCCAATGGGCTGTTTCTCGTCGGCGGCGCCGGCGTGTTGTCGCCGCTGCCGCGCCGCGCCGATTTCAACGCTTTCGAACTCGTCGACATCGCCAATGACACCGATCTCGACGCCGAGCGGTCCGCGCAGTTGGAGACGCGCTTCAAGGGCTACGCCACGCAGCAATTCCATTTGGCGAGCTATAATGTCGGCGTCTTCGGCCTCTCTTCGGGGCCGCGCTTCGCGCTCGACCCGGAGTTTCTCCCCGGCGCGAGCGTGAAGCCCTATGTGACCGGCCTCACCTCCTATGTCGGCGGCGGCAGTTTTCTGAATTCGGGCGGCGCCGGCGTCGTCGCGCGCCTGCCGGCGCTCGGCGAATCGCTGTCGATCGAGCCCGGCGTCGAATATCGCTATCTCGGCGTCTCCATCGGCGGGCCCTTCGCCTCGCTGAGCGCGATTTCAACCGGCGGCGCGGTGACGGCGTCGATCGGGACGATCTGGCGCTTCTCCGACGCGTTGCGCCTCGAGACGCGGACCGCCTTCACCCGCCACAACGCCATTCTGCGCTCGCAATCCTTCGACGAGATCGAGCAGCAGGCGCTGGCGAGGCTCGATTTCGATCCGCCTTCGGCCTCGCTCGGGCGGAAATGGTCGATCGCGCCTTACGGGCGCATTTTCCAGCTCGCCTTCGACGCCGTCGATCCGATGGTCGATCCCTGGCGGCCGCGGCGCGACGTCGGCTGGGCGGCGGGCGTGCTGGTCGAGGCGCCGATCACCCGCGAAATCGGCGTCTCGGCCGCTTTCGAATACGCCCGCAACGAGTCCAACCTGCCGAATTTCCGCACGGATAATCTTTCCGTATGGTTCGGGCCGGTCGCGCGATTCTGAACGAGGAGGACGGCGAATGGCCAAAATGGCGCAATCTATCGCGATCGCGGTCCTGCTCGCGGCGACCGCCGCCGCGCAGGCCGAGCCGGCCGGCAATGTCGGCGCGGTGAATCAGAGCGCAAAGAGCGCGCCTCCCGGTCGACCGGCGCGTCCGCTGGCGCTCGGGGCCGATGTCGTCGACCGCGAGCGCGTCGAGACCGGCGCCGACGGCAGCGCGCAAATCGTGTTTCTCGACACTTCGACTCTGTCGATCGGTCGCGACAGCCAGGTGACGATCGATCGTTTCGTCTATTCCGGCGGCGCCGGCGGCGAGCAGGCCGTCTCCATGGCCAAGGGCGTGCTGCGCTTCGTCGGCGGCGGCGTCAGCCATGGCGGCGGCGCCAATCTGCGCATTCCCTCGGCGACGATCGGCGTGCGCGGCGGCGCCGCGCTGGTCGTGCTCGACGAGCCGGGCTGCGGCGCGCTGATCGTCGACCAATATGGCAGACTGACCATCACCGCGAGAGGAGTCGTCCGCACCTTGTCGCGTCCGGGCGTCGGCCTGTGCGTCTCGGCCGATGGCGAATTCGGCGATCCCATCAGTGTCGGCGTCGAGACGATCCGCCGGCTGACCGCCCGGCTGGCGAGCGCGGCCGGCCAACGCGCCGGCGCGAAGCGCGCGCCGACGCAGCAGGAGGCCGAGCTCGGATTGGGCGATGCGCGGCCGCCGCTCGGCCTCGCCGCGATCGTTCAGGAGCCGGGGCTCGACACGCTGAGCCCGTTCTGGGCGGGCCAGGCGCTCGCGCGCAGCAAAGCGAGCGTCGACCATCAGCCTTTGCCGCCGATCGTCGAAACGCCGGACGTCTACTATTATTACGCGCCGCCAACCAGCCCGGGCGGGCCTGTTCTGTAGGCGATTTGACGAAGAAATTGGTTCCGCGGCGAGGCGCGCTCGGCCTCGGCGGACGCGCAGGGGAGGCGTGATTGAAGCGCTCGCGGCGACGCACGCCGGCCTATCTTCTCGCGACCGCTTCCGCGGCTCTGGCCGTCCTCGCGATCGGCCGGCTGCAGCCGCCGGCGCTGGATGATCTCCGCAACTTCGTCTTCGATTCGTTTCAGCGCCTCGCTCCGCGGCCCTATGATCCCGGGCTTCCGGTGCGGGTGGTGGCCATCGACGAGGAGAGCCTCGCCGCCTTCGGCCAATGGCCCTGGCCGCGCACGCGGCTCGCCGAGCTCGTCGACAAGCTGGCGGCGGCGGGCGCGGCGGCGATCGCCTTCGATATCGTCTTCGCCGAAGCGGATCAGACGAGCCTCGATCATTTCGTGCGGCAATTGCCGGACAGCGCCGCCAAGGCCGAGATCGCCGCCGCCGTGGCCCGCGCCATCCCCAATGATCGGCTGTTCGCGCAAGCCATCGCGGCGGCGCCGGTCGCGCTCGGCCTCACGCTCTCGGGCTCCGGCTCGAAGCGCGCGCCGCCGCAAAAGGCGGGCGTCGCCATCGCCGGCGACGATCCGGCCGCCTTCCTGGCGAATTTTCCCGCCGCCGTCGCGCCGATCGAAGAGCTGGCGGAGGCGGCGCGCGGGCTCGGCGCGACCAATTGGGCGCCCGATCGCGACGGCGTCGTGCGCCGCATTCCGCTGCTCGGAATCGGACCCGGCGGCGTCACGCCCTCGCTCGCGCTGGAGGCGCTGCGCGTCGCGCAGGGCGCTTCGACGATCGTCATTCGCTCGTCCAATGCCAGCGGCGAGACGGCCTTCGGACGCCAGACGGGAGTCAATGCGGTCAAGGTCGGCGCGTTCGAGATCGCCGTCGGCGCCGCGGCCGACATTCGTCCTCGCTACGGCGCCGAGGCGGCGGAGCGGCTGCTGCCGGCGGCGGCGGTCCTGCAGGGCCGCGCGCCGCGGGAGGAGTTGGAGGGACGCATCGTCTTTATCGGCACCACGGCTGTCGGCCTCGGCGACATACGCGCCACTCCGCTGCAGCCGACGATCGCCGGCGTCGAGATCCATTCGCAGATTCTCGAATCGCTGCTTTCCGGCGCGCTGCTGTCGCGGCCCGATTGGGCGAGCGGGCTCGAGCTCGTCGCGGCGGCGCTCACTTTCATCCTCGTCGCTTCGCTGCTGCTCCTCGTCTCGCCTTTGACCTCGTCGCTCGCCGCTATAGCTCTCATCGTCGCGATGTTCACTTCCTCTTTCTTCGCTTTCGATCGATTGGGGCTGCTCGTCGATGCGGCTTTCCCCAGCCTCTCGGTCGCGCTCGCCTATGGCGTCGGAGCGGTGACGCTATGGCGTCACGATCAGGCGGCGCGGCGGCATGTGCATATGGCCTTCGGCAAATTCATCGCGCCCGCCGTCGTCGAGGGCCTCGTCGAACATCCGGAGCGGCTGGTTCTCGGCGGCGAGACGCGCGAGCTCACTGTGCTGTTCTCCGATCTGCGCGACTTCTCCTCTATCTCCGAGGGCATGAGCGCGCAGGAGCTCACACATTTCATGAACGCCTATCTGACGCCGATGACCGACGCCATTCTCGATCGCGAAGGCACGGTCGACAAATATATCGGCGACGCCATCGTCGCCTTTTGGAATGCGCCGCTCGATGTCGCCGATCATCCGCGCAAGGCTGTCCGCGCCGCGCTCGATATGCGCGCCGCGCTGGCTCACTTCAATGCGGAGCGCGCCGCGAATGCGGCTCGTGAGGGACGCGCCTACGGCCGAGCGGCGATGGGCATAGGCCTCAATCTCGGGCCGTGCAGCGTCGGCAATATGGGGTCGACGCGACGATTCGACTATTCGATCCTCGGCGATGTGGTGAATCTCACATCGCGTCTCGAAGGACTGTGCAAATGGTTTCGGGTGGACATTCTCGCTTCAGGCGCCTTGCGTGACGCCGTCGCCGAATTCGCCTGGCTCGATCTCGGCGAGGCGATCGTCGTGGGACGCAGCACGCCGACGAGAATCTTCGCGCTCGCCGGAGACGCGAGCTTTGCGGCGGGAGAGGGCTTCGGCGAGTGGCGTGACGCGCATGTGACGATGATGCGATATCATGCCGAATGGGATTTCGCCCGCGCTCGCGCCGCTGCGGCGAGTTTGAGGACGCGGGTCGAACCGCATTGGATCGGTTGCTATATGGCTTTGGAACAGCGATTCGCCGGTTTCGATACGGCTCCGCCCCCGACGACAGGGAGGGCGCCCATTTGGACGATGGACAGCAAATGACGGGCGTGAGAGCGGACAGCGCGAATGAGGCGCGCAGACAGCAATGTTGGCGGCAGATCGAGCGGGCGCATGCGCCGGGCGCCTATGAAGCGCTCGACGCGGCCTATAGCCAGCCGCATCGATCCTATCACAGCTGGGCGCATATAGACGAACTGCTCGCCGGCCTCGAACGTTTCCATTCGCTGGCGACGCGGCCGGATCTGATCGCGGCGGCGATCTTCTGGCACGACGCCGTGCATCTCGCGCGAGATCCGGACGGAAAGATTCGTTCGGATCGGCAGAATGTGCGCGACAGCGTCGCCGCTTTCCGCCGCCATACGCTGCTCGAAGGCGGCGAGGCCCAGGCCGTCGAGGATCTCGTCATGGCGACGTCCGATCATGTCGGCGCGCGCGCGCAGACTGAGCATTATCCGGGCTTTTCCGACGATCTCGATCTATTCGTCGATCTCGATCTGAGCCCGCTCGCGGCGCCCTGGGAGGTGTTCGCGGCGAATACGCAGAAGATCCGCTCGGAGTCGATCGGGGTCGAAGAGGCCGAATTCGCCGCCAATCAATCCAAGATGCTGGAGGGACTCGCGACCGGCGACGCGCCGGTGTTCCGTCGCGCGGAGACTCGCGCGGTCTGGGACGCCACCGCGCGCGTCAATCTCGCGCGTTGCATAGCGGGATTGCGCGCCGTCGGGCGCTGACGCCGGAGCGATCACTCGGGGCGCCCTCACGCCGGAGCCGCTATTCTCTTTGGCGCAAACAAAGAAGCGATCCGGAACCCGGATCGCTTCTTTGCTTTATGTCGGATGACGGCGGCGCGTTACTTCGGCTGCGGCACGATGCGCAGATAGGGCCTCGGCGCCTTCCAGCCCTCGGGATAGATCGTCTTCGCTTCATCGTCGGAGACGGAGCCGGCGATGATGACGTCGTCGCCCTGTTTCCAATTCACCGGCGTCGCGACGCGATGCTTCGCCGTGAGCTGGATGGAATCCAGCACGCGAATGACCTCGTCGAAATTGCGGCCCGTCGTCATCGGATAGGCGATGACGAGCTTGATCTTCTTGTCCGGGCCGATGATGAACACATTGCGGACCGTCAGATTGTCGGCCGGCGTGCGCGTCGCGGAGTCGCCGGAGGCGGCGGCCGGCAGCATGCCATAGAGCTTGGAGACCTCGAGATCGGCGTCGCCGATGACGGGATAGTTCGGCGCCGCGCCTTGGGTTTCTTCTATGTCTTTGGCCCAGGCGGCGTGATTGTCGACCTTGTCGACGCTGAGCCCGATGACCTTGGTTCCGCGCTTGTCGAATTCGGCTTTCACTTTGGCGAGATAGCCGAGCTCTGTCGTGCAGACGGGGGTGAAGTCCTTGGGATGGGAGAACAGCACGACATAAGAATCGCCGATCCAATCATGGAACTTGATGCGTCCCTCGGTCGTGTCGGCTTCGAAATCCGGCGCTGTTTCGCCAATTTGGAGCGGCATATGCGTTACTCCTCGCTCGATGTTCGAACCCTATTGCGTCGTCGCTCTCGAGAGTCGCGGCGGGCCGAACCGCATCCTGCAGAAATCATACCGAAGGCAAATCGTCCTTCAATGCGATTTTTGTCGGCAATAGTACTAGGCCGGAACTTTCTCCTTTGTACGACAGTTTCGACAGATCCTGTTTTCTTGAAAAAGAAGCATAGAATGATTTGATCGAATGGCGACGTGACAGAAGAATTTCTTTCTTTGAGCCTGCGATTCCGCTTTGTCGCGACCGCGACAAAACACCTTCGACGCAGTTGCGCCGCATGTCGTTATTCGGCGTCGGCCTGTCGCGACGGCTCGGCCGCGGCGAAGGCGGGATGAGCGAGGCAATGCGCCTCCACGGCGCGTATCTTCGGCAGCGCCTCGAGCGGCGTCGAGAAGCGCCGCGCGGCGAAGAGCTGCGGGGCGAGGCAGACATCGGCGAGCGTCGGCTGCGCGCCGAAACAGAAGGGGCCGGGCGCGATGAGCCGCTCCACCGCTTCGAGCCCGCCTTTCAGCGCCCAATGATGGACCCAGTCATCGACGCCGGCGTCATCCTGTCCGAGCCGCTCGCGCAGATAGTCGAGCACGCGGCGATTGTTGAGCGGATGAATGTCGCAGGCGATGGCGAGCGCGACGCCGCGAACCTTCGCCGCGAGCAGAGGATCGGCGGGCGTCAGCCGCGGCTGCGGCGCCAGCGCGTCGAGATAATCGATGATCGCCAATGATTGCGTGATTATGGTCCCGTCGTCGAGCTCGAGCGCGGGCGCGAGGCCTTGCGGATTTTTCGAAAGATAATCGGGCCGGCGCTGCTCGCCGCGCGCGAGATGGATGGGGATGCGCTCTATGGCGAGCCCCTTCAGCTCGATCGCGATCCGCACGCGATAGGCGGCGGATGAACGAAAATAATCATAGAGCTTCACGCGAGGCGCCTCC
>Ga0265328_10000578_pt1 | contig 16975 bp, 36 predicted proteins | sample 41624metaG_FD_202086 | JGI IMG/M metagenome (GOLD analysis project Ga0265328, IMG submission 202086) | Rhizosphere microbial communities from Carex aquatilis grown in University of Washington, Seatle, WA, United States - 4-16-24 metaG | ecosystem: Host-associated > Plants > Roots > Rhizosphere...
GGATTCTCGTCGACCATCGAGCCTTGCGAACCGAGATCACAGTAAGCCCGATCATGCCGCACAACGGCCCCAGTGAACGCGTCGCATCGTCGGGGACCAGCACGGCGCGATAATCTGGTCCGCTGACACCACGGCTCCATCCTCTGGCGCCTTCACAGCCCTGAACGATCACCGCAGAATTGAGGGCGAGCTTCGCTTCGATTCCGATCTGGACGCCGTCGACGTTGCGGACCAGAACGATATCGAAGCCCGCCGACTCCGGGTAGGCCGTCCACTTCTTCTCTCTCGCGACCTCCTTCAGGAAAGCGGCGCAGAGATCGGTTTCTTTCGCGAAGAGTTTGCTCATGCGATCTCCCTTTCGCGCTTCCTTTTCTTGATCCTCGAACCTGGTCGCATCACGGTGACGAGCGCCCCGCCCTTGAACGCGTATTTGACGCCGCCGCTCACCAGACTCACCGCTCCCGTTCGCGCAGCATCGGCGCACGCCTGCATCATCGTTGCGCGCACGCGCGCGATCAGCGCCGGCTCTTCCTGCTCCAGGAGCGCGACAAGAGCGGCGTCGCCGATCGTCCGCAGAGTCGCCGGCCGCAGCCGCTGGCGAGCGGCCTCAACGTCGAAACCCTCTATGCGCTCGAGATAGCGGAGGATGGCGTGGGGCGCGATGATCATGGGTCTCCGGCCTCCTCGCGCTCGGCAAGCATCCGCAATCGCACCTGGACAGAGCTTCTGGGGCGGCCGAGCTTTCTCGCGATCACGCCGAGGCCACCAGGTCTTTGCGCGAGCGGGCCGCGGCGATCGCCGCAATGCTCCAGGCGCAGCGCGATAAGCTGAGCGTCTTCTTCAGGCGTGAAGCGACGGTTCTTCTGGCCTTTCTTGCTCATTCCGCCACCGCCTTCCATTGCTTCGCTGCCTTCGCGCGCGCTCTGGCGCGCTTGATCATCCCGGATGGCCGCCGGATCACGATGGCGGAACGCTCGACAGACCTGCGCGTGCTCTTGTTCCAAAGATCGAATCTGATCGTTTCGGGAGGCCTGAACCACATCATGCGGCGCGGCTCCGGAGAAGCGCAGCGCGCGCGGCGAGCCCCACATATTCGGCGTAAGCAGGCGGGATTGATTCCGAAAGCTCCACCAAATTCATCCAATCGATCCCCATAGCGGCATACCCCTCCGCAACGCTGAAATCCGCGACACCGCGGGCATGCGAGCCTTCACGGCGCTTTCGATTTCGGACATGGCCGCCATAGAGGCCGATCGTCGCTGACTGAAGCCCGTGCCTGCACTCGAGCCGAGGGATCAGGAAATTTGCCTCGAAGCCGCGGTGCCTGCGCAACTCGGCGCCGGGCACGCCGAGCCCGAACATCGTCCCGCAGAGCGTCACAGGATCTTCGAGCGGGGCGCCTTGGACGTTCTCGATGACGTAGAGCACGCCGCTGGCGCGCAGCATCGCGCGAGTCGCCGGGATGAGATCGTCGTGCGCCTTCGCGTTGTGCATTGTCTTCATCGCTGTATGAGACTGGCAGGGAGGCGACGCCCACACGAATGAGAACCGCCGCAAATATTCGATCGGCATAGAGAGCGCATCGCGCTGGACGAAAGACATCCCCCGATGCGTCGGATAATTCGGCTGCGCTTTGATATCGACGCCTTCGACATCAAAGCCGGCGCGATAGAGCCCGACGCCGGCGCCGCCGGCCCCGGAATAGAGATCGAGCGCGAGAGGGCGCTTCATGCTCGCTTCCTCTGCTTTGCCACGATCAGAACTTGCGCTCGCGCTCCATGCGACGAAGGCATTCCTCCGGCGTCTCGTTCGGAAGCAGATCGTAGCCGCTGCCGATGCAGCCGCCTTTCCATGACCCCGAGCGCTCGCCGACCTCGCCGTTGAACTCGACCTTGATGCTTCGCCGGATCTTTCGCGGGAACGGGAGCCAGTGGAACCAGCGCCAGCGATACTCGTATTCGTCGACGAAGACCGTCGCGATGCGCTCCTGCACTTCGCCAGAGCACAGGACATAGCGATAGGGGAGCTCGACGCGCCAGCGCGGCAATCGGCTGAGAAAGAACCAGCGGTCCATATCGTTCGCGGGAAGCCCAACCGGCGGCTCGTCGTGCTTCGCCCTCAGGCTCGCGAGTTCGGTGATCCACGATCGCCCGTCCGCGGCGAGGATCGAATGGCGATAAAACTCCCATGCCCACGGGAAATGAGCGATCTTCGTCTTCGCACCCCAGTGCAGATGGACGCAGGACCAATTGTCTTTGTCGAGCGAGAAGCCCCATGAGTCCGCCATGTCGTCGACTGGCTTCCGCGGCTCGATCGGAAGCCGGATGAAGATGTTCGGCCAGCCCAGATGGACGTGTAGGTTCCAATGGCCGTCGTCATACTCCCAATTGACGAGGTCGAGGGTGAGACCAAAGCCGCCGGATATCTCGATGCTGCGGGATTTCAGGCGCCATTCTCGGCCGCGATCGATCAAGCGCAGGCCGGTCATCTTTTGCATTGTGGTTGCGAATGTCATGGCTTTCCTCTTGCTGCTGAAACGGCTACGCGGCAGCGCTCCGCCGCATTGTGAGAATGATCGTGTTGACGTTCGTGCCGCTCTCGCGGAACGAGCCGGGCGGAAGATCGCGGAACGAGCCGCTATGCCGCTCGACCAGCGCGCGGAATGCGACAGCCTTCTTCGTTTCGCGGAACTCGGTTCCTGCGGACATGATCGCGAAGAGCTGGCCACCCGGCTTCAAGAATTCGAGCGCGTGGGTGACGTGATCGACATCACGCTCTCGGTCGAAGGGTGGATTCATCACGACGAGATCGTAGGGCTCGAACGCGTTCGGCCGCAGCGAAAGGAAGTCGGCGCAAATGACGCGGTTATAGATTCCTTCCACCTCGAGGCCTGCGGCGAGCTCCGGCTGGATTTCGACGCAGTCGACAAGATTGTCGAAGCGGTATTCGTCGACGTAGTTCCGCCCGCGATTTGACCATTCGGCCATCACTGCCGCCGAGTGGACGCACCGGCGCGCGAGGTTGCCGGTCCCGGCCGATGGCTCCAAAATGCGCAGGCGCGGCTCGCCATTGCATCTCAGGATCGGGATGCCAGAGACGCATCCGCGACCGCGGAAAAACTCGTCCACAGCCTCTGGTGGCGTCGGGAAAAAGCCGAAGTGCCGCGCCGGCGTCAGCTTGCGGCTCTGTAGCGGGTCCTCTTCCTGCGTCGCCCCATCCGCGATGACCTCGCCGTAATATTCGGCGAGCAGCTTATTGACCTTTTCGACAAGGTCCGAGCGGCGCAGCCATAAATGAGCATTACCGTTTTTGAATGCGCGGATTTTGAAGTAGGGCGTCTCGTGCTCGCTCTGCGCTGCTTCACGCACGCGGCGCCCGACAAGTGCATCGATCGCCGATTGAAACGAGCCTTCAGGATGGCCGTCGAGAACAGCAAAGACGCGCTCAACGTCGATAAGCTTGTCCCGGATCGAACCGGAATTGAGATAGCCCGAGCCATCGAAAACCCACCGCAGAATGATTCTGTCGCCTATCTTGAAGCCGTCATGAGATTTGAAGCGGCGATCGAGCGCCGAAAAGACGTTCGCAATCCCGCGCCGAAAGATCATCCCCGAGTCGGCTATGAATTTTTCGAGTGTCGCATAGACGTTGCCGACTGTGATCGGCGGGAGCCCTTTGTCGATTTCGGCTTGATTGATGACCTCGCCGTCATACGTCACCTTGTCGGGGACGTAGTTCATTTGCGCGCGTAGCTGTTCCTTCGCCTCATTGTCCATGAGGCGCATTAGCTCGGTCATCTTGACGAGGTTCGCCCACGTTCCGTTCGCGAGAAGCTTGCTCGCCGTTCGCATGTAATGTTCGCGTTTCGGCAGGACGAGCGCATTGCGGAAGCGCTCGATTTCGTCGACGTTCGATGATCCGCCGAACACATAGAGTTGACCGCCGTCCGCGTCATGCGAGCGCCTGTGCGCCGCCTGCAACGCTTCGTCGGCAATCTCCATCGCGGCAAAGGCGCACTCATAGAGCGCCAGCGCCTCGTCATGTGCCCGGACGATATCCTCGATCGTCTGGCGAGGGACCGGGAGGGCTGTCGCGCTCATCGCGCCTTCCTCCATTCCGAGGCGCTCACCTTCCGCCACCCCTTCGTCGGATGAAGCGAATAAGCGACGTGCCTCACTTCGATCCATTCGACGCGGCCACGCCAATCGACGAACTTGCGGAGCCCGCGGACGACGCGCGTTGCGACGCTCTTCCTGCCTTTGATCTGGGAAATGCCGGGAGGATGCGTGATCATGCCGCGACCTTCTCCCGCTCCAGCAGAAGATCATTCCAATCAATCGAGCGCCCGTCTCCCCAAGCGTGTGGCGCCTTCGGAACCGAGACGACGACATCCACGCCGCCGCGCCTATGGCGCTCGGCTCCGGTGCGGAGCGTCGCCGCCATCTTCGCGGCGTCCGCGTCTGCGTCTCCGATTAGGACGAGGCGGCGCACCTCCGGCGGGAGCCATATCGCCGCGGACCCCATATCCGGCTCCCCGTTCATGATCGTAGCGTTCGGCCGGCCGCGCGGAGGATTCGGATGTGGGCGCGTCCCCATCGCGCTCCCGCACAGGTTCCCGAGGCTATAGGCCGCCGCGAGCGAAGCGCCTGCGAATTCGTCACCGAGCAAGCCTTCATCGGCTTTCGCTTTCCAAGACATCGCATTTTCGATCCCCTCGGCGCAGGCCATCGTTTCGTGGAAGGGGAGGGGGCCGAGCAGGATCAGCCCGCCACCAGCGTGGAAGACGGCTTTCTTCGCCGAGTTCCGTTTCCGATCGCCTGGCGGCCTCAGCTTGATCGGCTCTCCGCTGGGGCGGTAGGCGTCGCATCCCCGCCCGGCGTCCAAATAGATTCGGTGGACACCTTGGATGCGGCCCGTGCGATCGCGCAGCGCCGCAATGACGCAGTGATAGGAGCCTAGGTCGACTTCCTCTTCAGCATCCCGATCGGAGAATCCGCGATAGGGCAGGTTCGGGATAAAGCGCAGATCGCTCGCCGCCAGAATGATCCGCCGCGGGATTCCGCGGGCGTCGAAATAATCCTCGCCGAGGGTTCCCTCGAGCGCGCGGACATCGAACTGCTGGCCGAATAGTTCCCCGCGCTCGAATAGCGCCGTCGCGTTCTCGATCGCACGAAGCAGGGACGCTGCCTCTTTCCGTTCCTCGACGATCGCCGCGTCCTTGCGCTCGTCCCGCCGTTCTCTCTCGATTGCGGGATCGGGCTCCTGGCGGGGCTCGGACTGCCCTGGCGCATCTTCGTCCAGAACGTATTCACAGACCCGAATGAAGTCAGCTTTCGGATCGAACCCCTTGATATGCGCCGCCATAGCGATGACGTCGCCGCCGCCGAAGCCGCGGCAGTTGAAAATGCGCTGCTTCGAATTCACCGAAAAGCGATCGGTTCCGCCGCACGCCGGACAAGGGCCAGCCCATTCCACTGCGCCGGCCTTCTTCAATTGCGCGCCAAGTCGCTGCGCGACCGGGAGGGGATCGGCGTTCTTCGCGCGCTCGACGAAATCGTCCCGGTCCGTCATCGGCGCGCCTCGATCGTCGTCGGCACGTTGAACGGCATTTCGCGCACATGAAGATCACGAGGCCATTCGGCGGGATCGGCGCCGGCTCTGTCTCGCGCCCGCCTTTGCCGAGCCCAATAAGAGCCGAGCTGCTTCTCGAATATCGCGACACTGTGCAGCTCGCCCCATTCGATTAAATCGACTGCCCAATCTTCGCTGTATTCGCGGCCGAGCGCGCCACCCTGGTCGCTCTCACCGCCGGAGATAACCCAGTCGAGCCCCTCGGCCCTTTTCGGAATGACGCGCTCTAATTGCGGCTCGATCGACAACCCCACCCACGCGATTTCATGCCGCGCCTTCGCATCGAGCAACTTTGGTTCGTCGCGGTCACATTCCGCTTGAGTAACGACGCTGGAAATTATCCCGACATGTGGGAAGTCGCGACCGAAGTTTACCGGCAGCATCTTATCTGCATTGCCGATGCGCTTCGTGACGAGCTGCCAGTTCAAGTTCTGGCATTCATGGATAAGCTGCCAGAGGTCGCCCCGCGCGCCGGGTGGTGCCTCATTGTCGAAAACATCGGCGAGCGACGCGCAGAACACCCACGGGCGCACGCCCGTCATCGCCGCGTACTGGTTCCATTTCCGAGGCTTCGACCAATTCGCCGACGATGTGCGGCGGCGCGGCGCGCCAGGCCCCCAATGGCCACCGCCATTGAACCGATTATCGAACGCCTCGGCGTAGCAATGGTCGCAGCCGGGCGAAACCTTCGTGCAACCGATCCATGGATTGAATGTGTGCGTCGTCCAGGCGATTCCACTGTTCTCAGCCATAGCGGAACCCCCAGGCCTTGAGCGCGCTCGCCGGCACGTCATGCCCGGCGCCGACGCGATAGACGGCTTCGCCCGTGCTCCTGACGTAAGAGACCGGCCAAGGCCCTTGCCACCGAACCGGGCCGCCCTCATCTTCGAAGACGATGCGATCCTTCGCGAGGCTGATAAGCTGCGAGATATCGCCGCTTTCCGATTTGTGTCGGCCTCGTCGGAGTGTGATGTCTATCTCTCGCTCCGACATCCCGCTGCGCAGCATCTGATAGACGCGCTCCCGTGCCGGGCTCATGACGGATTGGTCGCTCATCGCCCCGCGGCCTCCCACCCGTTATAGGAGCGGCGCGAGAGCGGGACGATCTCGAGCTGCTGTTCCGACCGTACGGCGCGCCAGTCGCGCAATAGCTTCCCGGCTTCCGACCAGGACGCGCGCTCAGCTCGGTCGTTTCGATTATCGAATACGACCGTCGAGAGCAGGGACCGACCGCCCGCGATAATTCCGAGATGCGTAATGTTGCTCATGGCTCGGCGTTCTCCTTCACGATCTCGCTCAAAATCACGCTTTCTCTGGCGGCTCGCTCCAGCAAACGCGCGGCGACAAAATGAGGATCGGCGCCGAATGGTTCTGCGATGCGCTCGATCTCCGTCATGGCCTCCCGAGACACCACCGCGACAAAAGCCGTTTGCGTGCTCATCTTCGGGGCCAATCGCAATCCATGACGGAATAGCAAGCCGCGGACTCCGTTTGCCGTGAGATTGTGTCTGAGGGATTCGGCGATTTCCGGCGCCGAGGCGCCTGATCCGGCGAGATAGGCTGCGCGGATGATGTCGCTGAATGAATAGCGGTGGCGTCTTGGACGCTTCAATGGCGGCCTCCATCGAGCTTCTTCATGGCGTCACGAAACGCAGGAATGATTTTGTCTTTGCCGATGTCCATTAGGATCACCAGTCGATCGATTACATCGATCCGATTGCTGCGATCCTGACCGAGGCGATAGACGCAATTCTGCGCGTCATCCGCGACGCGCATCAGCTCGTCGATGAAATCGTCGTAGGCATAGAGCTTCGGCTTGCTATCGCTCATCGGAAGCCTCGCTGCGCTCCATCAATTCGCGCAGACGCGCCGCGCTTTCTGCGGGGAGGCGATAGCCCTCGAAGCGGCGAGACTCGATCGCGACACCGAGCCGTCGCAAGGCTTTCCGCAGATGGTAGATTTGTGGCTCCATGACGCTTCCGGACACAGCGTCGGGCTCGTCCCAACACGCCGTTAGAAGCCGGCTCTTCGTCACGAAGTTTGGAGATCGACGAAGCAGAAACGCGAGAACCCGCCGCTGCTTGGCCTGCAAAGGAAGGCTCGGGAGAACTGTGGCTTCCTCGTCGTTGCCGCCACGCGCTCCCGACAGCTCGCATTCGAGCTTATCGACCTTCGCGCGCAGGCTCTCATTTTCGGCGAGGAGCGATTTCACGCGCCAGTTCAGGACGAGCGGATCGTTGGCGGCGCCTTGCGCGGTCATGCAGCCTGACCTCCGTCGAACTTGTCCGCCTCTTTCCCCCAGGTCGCCCAGCCGGGGCGGGATTGCCGCGAAAAAACATCCAACCGGCGCGCATCCGGCGAAAGCGCTTCGACCATCTGATAGAATTCCTCGGGCTTGCGCGAATGCTCCCTCGCAAGACCATCGATCGAGCCGTGTTCATGGAGGCTTTCGACGAGATTGATCGTCCGCGGAGATCCGGGCATGTCGGCGCCTGGAAGGCGTCCGACGAAGTAGGGCTCGCAGACGGATCGAAGGACGTAGCCCGGGCCCCAGCGAAGTTTGCCGGTGGCGGTTCTCTTCACCCAGGCGCCTCCGGTAACGGGCGGAACTCCGTAGCGGGTCATCGCCTCGACATGGAATCCCTTTGCCGCCAATGGCCATGTCGTCCAGAAAATCAGAACGCCTCCTGGCGCGAGCAGATCGCCGACCGGCATGGCGCAAATTTCCCCGAGCGTCATGCAGTCGTATTGCGCTTGGGGAGACTTTTCTTGCCCCTTCGCCGATCGTGTCTCGAATGGAGTTGGCGCGTCCATGACCACGACGTCCCATTGAAACGGCATTATGTCGTCGCCGAATGGCCATTCGCTCATCTCGACCTCGCGAGATTGAGACGCTGTGCGATCACTGGGGCGATGAATTCGAATTTGCAGGCTCGCCGGAGAACGTCGTCGACACGGGAACGGTTGCAGTTCCGCCGAGCGCATATTTCGTCCGGGCAGAGCCCTTCGCGCGCATCGATGATGATCAGATCATTGAGCGATGGCTGGACGAAGCCTGGACCCACCAAGGGCGACTGCTGTCTGACGGCTGGCATGGACTCCGGCGCGACAGGCTCAACAGCACGCGGCTGCGCCTCTCTATCCTGCCCGCGACCATGCGGAGCTGCGGGGTTGCGGCGCGGAGCAATCCTGTGGCCATTGAATGCTCGGCCGATGGAATAGATATGCGACCAGGACACGCCGAACTTTAGAGCGAGCTCGTGCGCGGTCTTCCCACCAGCCAACTCGGTGGCGATCTGGCGGCGCTGGTCGGGAGAAAGGCGAGCTGGCGCACCCATCATTGCGCCCCTTCGCCGAAAAGGTGGAGGACGGCCGGCACCGCCCCGCAATGCGTCGCGCAGCCATAGTTCCAGAGCGCCAGCGCGTCACCGATATTGTGGTTTTTGTTCTCGCGCGGCAAATATCCGAGCGCGTGACAGCGATCTAGGACGGCATTCTTCGGGTCTTGCGGGCGTGCGGCGCCCAAGAAATGCTTCCTGACCGATTGGACGTTCGCCTGGATACACCGGATACCGTAGCAGCCGCCGCAGATCGAATGGACGACCGCGACTAGGCCATGCAGCATCGAGATCGTCTCGGACGATGTCTTGAAGCGAGCGCCCTTTGGCGCTTGATCATCGCGCTCCAGGAAGGCTCCGATGTTCACCGGCGCTTCGATGAAGACGATCTCAGGGCGCTCGAGGACCATTTCATCGCGAAGGAATTGCCCGAGCTTTCGATATGCTCGCGCCGCCTCGTCACCGGGACGTTTCAGCTTCCAGGAGCCGCAACGGGGGTTGCGCTCGCCGGCGATGGCGTTGACGAATCCTGTCTCCGTCGCGAGGTCGAGGGCGAGCGCGCGCATCGTCAGGCCACCTTCACCACAATTACGAGCTGCTGGGGATGGAACGCCGCGCTTTGCAGCGTATCGCTGTCATCGAACCATATGCACTCGATCGCGCCGGCCGGGTTATCCGCGTCGATCTTGTCGACGGACAGACGCAGCGTCGAGCAGTTGAGCCGGACGATATCGCCGATGGAGAAGTCCTCGAGCTCTGCGACCGCGGTTGTTTGCTTCGCCATGCTCACGCCTCCACCGCGTCGGCACCGGGCAAGCCGATGACATTTCCGCCGAGCGGCCTGATGCCCTTCATGACGCGCTCGCCGTTCTCGCGAAGGCGCTCGCGCTCCGCTTCCTGCTCGCGAAGATGGCGGGGACGGACGTCGGACTCGTCGGCGGCCGGCGTGTTAGCCGCTTCTGCCGCTTTCGCGGCAAGCACGGCTTGGCCCAATGGAGAGAGCCCGAAGTCGCCGAGCGCTTCCTTGATTTGGTCGTAAGTCTCGAGGTCTTCTTCGTCCTCGAAGTTGTCTCGGATGCTTTCGAGTTTGCGCAAAAGGTCGCGCTCTTCGAGCAGAGCGTTGAGCTGCTTCGTCGGGATGCCTTCACCCTTCGCCAGCTCTTTCGATTTCTTGATCATGTCGCGCACTTCGCGACACTGTTTCATGTAGGAGCCCTGGTAGGAGAGCAGCGTCTCCTTGTGCTTTTCGATCTCTTTGACGAAGCGCTGGACGATCGTCGAATCGAACCCACTTGAACCCGCTGTAGCCATGCTCCGCCCTTCCTGAAAAGCCCCAGCGCTGGGAGGCGCGCTGGGGGAGTCCACTTCGGAGAAAACGCCGCGCTCGCCCCGCGGCTCGGGCAATCCCCTGGGAGGGAATTGGAAGCGATGCGCCGGGACGCTTGACCTGATCCGGCGCATCGCCGCGCTGCGGAGCGTCAACTGCAGCCAGTCGTCGCGCCGCACGTCTCGCATTGCAAACAGGTCCCGTTCCGAACCATCGTCATGGCGCCGCAGTCCGGGCAGGGGTCGCCCTCATAACCTTTGAGCTTCGCTTCCCGGCGCGACTCCGCAGTGCTCATTCGCAGTGCGACGGCCGGCGCCGGGGCAATCGCGCTTTCCGGTCGCACCGTGCCGATCTCGATCGCCAACACCTCAGCGAACGCAACCAGCACGCATACCGCGCCCTCAGAGCGATGCGTCTCGGCAGAGGCGTCCACACGCTCGGCGACGCGACCTGCAATGCCGATCGCGAAGCGGATACCGGCGGCAAAACCGGCCTGATATTCAGAGCTAAATTTTGCCATCACGGGAACGCCTTTCGGCTCGCATAGCCCGCAGCGACGCGCAGACGCTGCGCCGCCCAGGTCATCAACCCAGCCGGATAGACCAACGCCAGCGAGAGATTATCCAACACCCACGAAACGACCGCCCAAGCGATTCTCGAATTGCCGTCGCGTTCCATTGTCATTGCCCTTTGATTGCGCCTCGGCGCGCCTGTGATTTCAGTTCATCGATTTCGCGCTCTCGCAGCGCGATTTCCGAATCTATGCGAGCCCCACGCTCGACGGCGCAGGCCGCGACGATCCATGCCGGCGGTGTCTCGAACATCGCGGCGAGAAATTCGGGGCCGTAAGCCGCGATGAGACGCATCATCGCGACGCAGTTCGGGAGAGTCCCGGCCTCCAGCCATTTCTCGACCTGCGCAGCGCTGCATCCGGTGTCCGCGGCGACATTCATCGCCGTCTTGCTGGGATGGAGCCGGCGCAGGAACGCCTTCAGGCGATCTCCGAAAACGGTCTGTGCGACGACCGAAGACTTTCGGATGACGCCGGACGAAGATGATCTCGTCATCACCACCGATGCAGGCTGGTCATGAAAGGAGTAGGCAAAAACAGAATCATGAAACGATTTCACGTCGATACCTCCATCACAGAAATTCACCAGACGAAGATACGCAGGACACAGGACGCTACTGGAAAAGCCCGGCGGCAGAGGCCGCATAGAATGCATGCGCGAGTGCCGCGCAGATCATGAGCAGAGGGAAAAACATCATATTCATTTGCAAGCCCTCACGATCAGCGCGATGAGACCAACGACGACGAACCCATCGAGCGCAATGACAGCGAAGAGAACGAAAGTCCTATTCATTGAGCGCTCCTGTGGTCTCATGATCATCAGCCACCGCGGCGGCGATGCAGTCGGTCAAGAAGCAGAGAACCGCGGGCCGGGAGTTCTTGCAGATACGCCCGGCCCGCTCCACCATCGCGGTTGCCACACTCACGAGGGAGTTCATGAAATGGACGACGAAACCAAAGCGGCGCTCGCCGCCACGATCGCCAGAGTCGGCGCCGCCGAGCTCGTCTTCCGCGCGCTGATCCTTCAGCTGCTCGAAGGGGATCGCGAGGAGCGGCGCCGAACGATCAAGGCGCTCATCGCCAACATCGAACTCCTGGGCCGCAACGCGGTCATCGGCGAGACGATCGAAGCACGAACCCTCGCTGAAACCACTACCGCGCGGCGCGCGATCGTCAGAACAGCGATCGCCATGGTCGCCGATCTGGGAATCGACGCATCCCGCCGGCAATGACCGTCCGAAGTCGCCATGTCGAACCATGAACGACTCCAGTTCGGGTGAAAGCACGCGGAACGGCTCCTCGGCATAAGACGGAGCGAAGCGGCTCTGTCCAAGATCGAGCACCCGCCAGCGCAGCGCCAAAGGACGAAGAACCCGCTCAGGTTCGGGAGCCGCGGCCAGCGCGGCAGCGACCGGCGCGAACAGCACGGATCGGCGAGAGAGGCCACTCATTGGGCAGGCTCCGAACTAGAACTTGTTGGAGCGAAAGCATTCAGGGGTACGACGCCCTTAGTGGCCTCGGACAGCTTCGCAGCGAGGGACATCGAAGGAATCTGCTTTCGGCTTTCGATCTTGCTCAAAAAGCCTTTCGAGGCCCCGACCATCTCCCCGAGCTGGTCGAGCGTGATGTCGTGCTGTCGGCGGTAGGCGCGAAGCGGATGTTCCTGGCTCATGGGCAGCATAGTTGCCTAATACGCAACCAACGTCAAGGAAAAAGTTTCCTATTGGCTTAACGACGCCCGGCGTGAGGTTTCCTATGATCGGTAACATGGGAAATATGGTTACAATTCACGCAGATAAGGCCGGGGCTCGCGTCCACTTCATCGCGGAGTGGCTGGAGCATCGTGGGCTATCGCAAGCCGAAATCGTGCGCGAGCTCGGCGTGAACAAAGGGACGGTTTCGAAATGGTGCAGCGGCGCTCTGCCGGCAGAGGACAATCTCCGCGCGTTGGCAGCCTTTCTTGAGCTCGAGCCCGTAGAGCTCTTTCGCCATCCCCAGGACGACTGGCTTACTCGGTTTTTCATGAACCGGAGCACAGAACAGCTCAAGCAAATGGTTGCGACTCTGAACGCAGCCTTTCCCCGCAAAGACGACGAGCGCGTGAGGCCGAGCGTTGATCAGGAGGCGCCGTCGGAAAGCCGAGAAAAGCCGCAGACGAAAAAGCGCCCTAGAAAGCGGCGGTGAGTAAGCGCTAAGCCCGCCGACTTTTACGAGTTCAGACGATTCGAGATGCTGATTACCTGACAATGGGGCGATGCTTGGCAATTTTGCCGAATTCGTTTCCGGCCTAGATCCAGTGCCCGCTTGCCGGCGCTATGCCGCCGCTGCCCGGCGTGTCGGACGAGTTGAGACGGAAGCACGGGATATTGCCGCAAGTGGCGGAAGCACCGGCACGGAAGGCCCCCAGAGTAAAATTGGAACGCGCGGCATTCGTGGCCGTCTCGTAATCTGCGGTATGATCCGCGACATTTTTGATCGCGCACCCTCATCAAGATTCGCGCGCGCTTACATGCGTTTATAAGCTCCAGAGATCTCTGAATCTAATCAAACCAGTACATTGGTAATTACCAGGGGGCGCGTTAAGCGCGCCCCGCCCGGTACCTATCCTCCCCAATAATCTAGGTACTGATAACCGTATCTATCAGCTCCACGATTCCTGTAACCCCGCCGGCGCGAATTCAGATGTACGCGCCCAGGGGACGGCTTGTCAAGAAAAAGTTGCGCAATATGCAACTTCGCGCTTGACGTTCGTTTCCTATTGCGCAACACTCCCCTCCATCGGCCGAACGCGAGCAAGCCTCGCTGGCGATCCGCCTTCCCCGGAACCAGTTCCGGATCGGCGCAATTTTTGGAGGATGGATATGCAGCCCCAAGCGATAGCCAAGAGCCAGGCCGCGGCCCCCTACAAAGTCGGGAATTTCGACAAGGGCGCCCTGCGCAGCGACGTTTCCCACCAGTGGATTTCGCGCCCCGCCGATCAGCGGTTTCTTTCGCTCGGCGAGTTGAAGGACGCGATGGCCGAGAAGCGCAACACCAGCCACGAGTACCGCGTCGACACCCGCAAGATCGAATTCATCGCGCCGGAGCCCAAACGCCTCGAAGATACCCACGCTTTGACGGTCGGCCTTCCCGACGGCACTGAGATCGCGCCGAACCATTGGAGCTTCGGCCAGCTCTGCAATCTCGCCCAGGCGCCTTCCAGCTATCTTCGCCGGCTTCCGTCGCAGATCGCTGCCGACGCGCTGTCCTACGGCATGCGCTACAGCCGGGATAGCGACGAGATCAAGGCTTATGCGAGCGGCGACTCTCTGCTCGCGGCCACCGGCCCGGACTATGGCCGCATTTTCGATTGCGAGGTCGTCGAGGCCGTCATGCAGATCGCCGGCAACGGTATCGGCGATATGCGCTGGAAAGTTCCTGGCGTCCTCGATTGGCAGACGATGCTCTACAATCCCGAAGCGCCGATCACCATCGACTCGACGACGCTCTACGCGAGCGACCGGGACGTTTTCATCTTCTTGGTCGACGACCGAAACCCGATCGAGGTCGGGAAGCTGCCGAGCGGCGACCCGGACCTGATCTTCCGCGGCTTCTATGTCACGAATTCCGAAGTCGGCTCCGGCTCGCTCCGCCTCGCGGCATTCTACCTCCGCGGGGTCTGTATGAACCGCAATCTCTGGGGCGTCGAAAATTTCCAAGAGCTGACAATGCGCCACAGCAAATATGCGCCGGCGCGCTTCATCGAAGAGTCCAGGCCTGCGCTCGCTTCCTTCGCGAACGGCTCAACGAAATCGTTGGTGGACGCGGTCGCGGCGGCTAAGGCGACAAAGCTCGCGTCCGACCAGGACGAGGCGCTGGCATTCCTGCAGGCGCGCAGCGTCAGCCGCAAACGCGCTCTGTCGATCCTCGAACAGGGCGAGCGCGAGGAGCAACGCCCGGTGCGGACTGCTTGGGATTTCGCGCAGGCGCTGACTGCGAACGCTCGAAGCGAGCCGAACACGGATACTCGCATCGAGATCGAAATGGTCGCGAAGAAGATCCTCGACAAGGTGGCTTGATCCGAACGGGGCGCTTGTGACGCGCCCCGGCCCCCTCCCATTGCCGGAGTGCTCAGATGCCGCAATTCGAAGTCCGCGCTCCCTTCGCCGGCTACGTTCGCGTGAAGGTCGAAGCCGATAGCCAGGAAGCCGCGATCGAGAAGGTTCTCGGTGATGAGTTTGTTCTCGCAGACTGCATCGACGAATGGCGCGTCGTCCGCAATCTCGGCAAAGGCTACGCGACCGTTACGCCGATCGATGACTCCGCCGAACAGGAGCCGTGAACCATGATCCGCAGCATTGTCCTCGCTCCGTCGCGAAAAATCGATCCGACCATCCGAGTCTTTGGCGCGCGCGTCGAGGCGGAGCTCGCCAGACAGGCTGTCGAGAACGCGCGCAAGGATGCTCGTGTCGACGCCTTCCTCGGCGCCCACAACGCCGCCTTCATCGATGCCGAGCGCGACGAGCGCGGCGTCTACTGGGTGAGGTGATCCATGGTGACACTGCTCCACGACGAGGTGGTCATCTCAGCAATGGCGCGCGAGCTACGCGGCCTACGCTGCTTCGACATCCGCGGCGTCGCAAAGTTCGCCGCGGTCCTCGCCGGCTTTTCGGCGAATGAGATCGCACGCTTTCTCGATCGCGCGGTCGAATACGAACGAGGGCGTCGAAAAGCGCTTTCGCCCAGATAGTCCAGACGATTTTACCGGAAAGGATTTTGCAATGAGCACGGCCGACACGACCACCACGGATAACCTCGACGATTCCGAAAAGACCATCATCGACCTGCGGGAGACGATCGCCGGGTACAGAGCCAATCGCGATGGCATTTTGAAGGAGATCAGTGAGCTTCGCCATCGCAATGGCGTACTCGCGGCCGGGCTGCAAAAAGTCGAGCATGATCGTGACAGCGCGAAGCGCGAGTCCGACGAGCGCGCGATCATCGAGCAAAAGCTCAGAGCGCAGATCTCCGAGTCTTCGGCGGAATGCCGCGAGGCAAGAGATGAAGCCACGGCGTTGCGCGGAGAGCTGGCCGATGCCCGCTTTGCCCTTGCCGAGATGGCGCAGGCTCTCGCCGAGGCCCGCAGCGACGCCAGGCTGTCCTATGGACGCGTCGACATCCGGCTTCCGACCTGCCTGTAGGAGCGCGGGAATGACCGAGCACCAACTCGCAACTCTGATCGCCGCGTCGCCGTTCCTCGCGCTCGCCGCGATCTGGATTCCGGCGCTCCTCATCCAGGCGATCTGGGGGGACGACAATGTCGAGTAACGCCATCGTTCGCAGGGCTACCCGCCTCTTCGTCGTCGTCATCGGGATCATCATCATGACCGAGGCGATCGGCTTCGAGGATTTCGACGACCCGGAAGATTGCGCGGCATTCGCGCAGATGGAGAACTGACCATGGTTTTCGGCCCGCTCACTCCCGAGGTCTATTTGCGCGGCGTCGATGAGCGCCTCGCTGCGGAGGAGACGCTGGAAAAGCGCGGCGCCTTCCTGGAGCAGCAGCTCCGCGTCATCGACTCCCACAACCGCGCGCTCGAGCGCTGGGCGCATAACGGCGGCCACGGCCATCCGCCGAGCCCGTTCGACGCTTTCGAGCTGGCGCGGATCACAAACGAACTCGGGCGCCGTCTCGCCAAAGAGCGAGACGTCGCCAGGCAGACCATCGCAGCGGAGTGAGGGCCATGGCAATCCATGTCCGGTCGACGCCGGCGCAACGCGCCTCAGACCGCGAAATGTTCGACAACATTTTCCCCGGCTTCAATCGCGCCGTCGACGACTGCGCGGGAAAGATCGAGGATGCCGGGCGCGATCTGCGCTCTGATGCTATCGGATTTCGCCGGCTTATCGTCGGGAGCCCTTACGAGCGCCTCACGCTCGCCGGCCGGCTCATCGACATGTCCGAGTCCGATGCGGCCGAGCTGCTACATCGCGAAATCGACCCGATGACTTTCGACGATGTCATCGCTTCGATCGAGGCGCTCGTCACGAAGCTTCGCGCTTTGAAGGATCGCTCTGAACTCCCGAAAGCGGCGGAGTGACGACCATGGGAACCGTCATCGCCTTTCC
>Ga0265328_10000584_pt1 | contig 16882 bp, 18 predicted proteins | sample 41624metaG_FD_202086 | JGI IMG/M metagenome (GOLD analysis project Ga0265328, IMG submission 202086) | Rhizosphere microbial communities from Carex aquatilis grown in University of Washington, Seatle, WA, United States - 4-16-24 metaG | ecosystem: Host-associated > Plants > Roots > Rhizosphere...
CGCGATCGCCGGGCACTCGATCCCGCCGTCGCTGGTGGTCGCGGCCTGCAGCGTCACCGAGATCGCGCTCACCGAGGGCTGCCAGGTGGCGCCGCTGTCGTCGCTGCGCGCGACTTTGAGGCCGGCGTTCGATGAGCCGGCGGGGTTGTCGGGCCACGCGGCGTAGACCCGGCGTCCCTGCGCGGCCACCGTGTGCAAGTAGACGCCGGCGCCGGGGCTCCCTGAGATTCCCGTCGCATCGGCGATCGTCGTCGGCGCGCCCGGAAACGCGGTGGCCAGCGTCAGCGCCGCCCGGCCCGACTGCTTCGCATCGGCATGGCTGGTGGCGACGATGCTCACCATCGGCGGGCTCGGCGGCACGGCCGGCGAGCTGTACGATCCGGTGGCATCGATCGTACCGGCGCCGCTCGCGGGGTCGACGGTCCAGGCGACCGTCGTGTCGGTTGCGCCGGTCACCGTCGCCTGGAACGGCTCGATCGTGCAGGTCAACACGCGGAGCGGGTTCGGCGTCACGTCGACCGTCACCGGTTTCGAATCCGAGCAGCCGGCGAGCGCGAGCGAACCGGCGAGCAGCGCGAAGCAGCGTTTCATGCCGGCAAATCTCTCCTGGAATCTTCGCCAGTCGTACTTTTTTTCGCGATGCCCGGCGTCGTTCTTCGTCTCATCAGAGCCGAAATTGCGATGCGGCTCACAAGCCCCCCACCCGAACCACCCCCGAGGAGAAGCCGGCAAGGAGCTCGCCAAGACTTGATTGAACGCACAGTCTGGGGTTGCGCCCGCGGCGGAAGCTGCTCAGATCCGGGGCGGTGACCGCCGCCGCGACCCACGCCGCAATCGAAGCCGTCTGGAGGATCGAGTCGCCGAGGCTGATCGCGAGCCTCGCGCGGCTGGTCCGCGACGTCGGGCGCGCCGAGGAGCTGGCGCAAGAGGCGCTGCTGACGGCGCTGGAGCGCTGGCCGGAGTCGGGCGTTCCCGACAACCCGGGCGCGTGGCTGATGACGGCGGCGAAGAACCGCGCCCTCGACGAGCTCCGCCGCGACCGGCTCCTCGATCGCAAGCACCAGCAGCTGGGGCACGAGCTGGAGGCGTTGGGCGAGGCGGCGGCGGCGCCGGATCTCGACGCCGCGCTCGATGATGACGTGGGCGACGACCTGCTGCGGCTGGTGTTCGTCGCCTGCCACCCGGTGCTCTCGACCGACGCGCGCGTCGCGCTGACGCTGCGGCTGCTGGGCGGCCTCAGCACCGACGAGATCGCGCGCGCTTTTCTCGTCTCCGAGCCGACCATCAGCCAGCGCATCGTGCGTGCCAAGCGCACGCTCTCCGACGCGCACGTGCCGTTCGAGGCTCCGCGCGGCGCCGAGCTGGCGGCGCGGCTGGCCTCGGTGCTCGAGGTCGTCTACCTGATCTTCAACGAAGGTTACTCGGCGACGGCGGGCGACGACTGGATGCGTCCGGAGCTCTGCCAGGATGCGCTGCGCCTGGGGCGCATTCTCGCCGGGTTGGCGCCCGACGAGGCCGAGGTGCATGGACTGGTCGCGCTGATGGAGATCCAGGCGTCGCGCGCCGCCGCGCGCGTGGGCCCGACGGGCGAGCCAATCCTGCTCATGGATCAGAACCGAGCGCGCTGGGATCAGCTGCTCATCCGGCGCGGGCTGGCGGCGCTCGCGCGCGCCGAAGCGCTGGGCGGCGCCACGCGGCGTTACACGCTGCAGGCGGCGATCGCCGCCTGTCACGCGCGCGCGACGACGGCCGACGCGACCGACTGGCGGCGCATCGCGACGCTGTACGGAGTGCTGGCGCAGGTGACGCCGTCGCCGATCGTCGAGCTCAATCGCGCGGTCGCCGTGAGCATGGCCGACGGCCCGGCGGCGGGGCTGGCGGTCATCGACGCGGTGAAGGACGAGCCGTTACTGGCGAGCTATCACCTGCTGCCCGGCGTGCGCGGCGATCTGCTCGCGAAGCTGGGGCGCCTCGACGAGGCGCGCATCGAGTTCGAGCGCGCGGCGTCGCTCACGCGCAACGCGCGCGAGCGCACACTGCTCAGTGAGCGCGCGGCGGCCTGCGTTCCAGCGCGCCGGCCGTAGGCGGCTCCGCCGACGGAGCCCATCTTCGTCAGGTTGGGCGGTTTGGAACCCGCCAGGAGGTCCGAGCTATTTGGTAAGTCGATCGAGGTGCATCCGGATGTGCGCGGCCTCGACCGGCGTGTGCGCGAGCGCGATCGCGCGATCGAGCGCGACGCGCGCCTCGGCGGCGCGGCCCAGCTGCTGCAGCAGCGCGCCCCGCAGACCGAAGAAGTGAAAGTACCCGTGGAGCTGCGGCGCGAGCGGTTCGATCATCTCCAGCGCCGCCGCCGCGCCGCGCACCTTGGACACCGCGACCGCACGGTTGAGCGTGACCACCGGCGATGGGGTCAGCCGCTCGAGCGTCGCGTAGAGCTGATCGATCTCTGCCCAGTCCGTCTCCTCGGCGCGCGCGGCGCGCGCATGAATCGCGCCAATCGCCGCCTGCACCTGGTACGGCCCCGGCCGGCGGTGGCGGATCGCCTTGTCGAGCAGCGCCAACCCCTCGGCGATGAACGCGCGGTTCCAGAGACCGCGATCCTGGTCCTCGAGCAGGATGATCTGTCCGTCGGCGTCGAGCCGAGCCGACACACGCGCGTGCTGCACCAGCATGAGCGCCAGCAGACCCATCATCTCGGGCTCGTCGGAGAAGAGCCGCAGCAGCAGGCGCGCGAGCCGGATCGCCTCGTCGCACAGCGGCGCGCGGATGTGCGCCTCGCCGCCGGTCGCCGAGTAGCCCTCGTTGAACATGAGATAGATCACCGCCGCGACCGCCGCCAGGCGCGGCGCGCGCTCGGGGCCGCCCGGCGTCTCGAAGGGAACGTCGGCGGCGGACACGCGGCTCTTGGCGCGTGTGAGCCGCTGCTCCATCGCGCTCTCTCCGACGACGAAGGCGCGCGCGATCTCCTTGACCGAAAGCCCGCACACGACGCGCAGCGCGAGCGCGATCTGCTGCGTCGCGGGAAGGTCCGCGTGGCAGCAGATGAAGAGCAGCCGGAGAATGTCGTCGCGGTAGTGAGCGCCGTCGAGCCGGTCGGCGAGCGTCGCCTCGGGATCATCGCCGTCGGTCCCATCCGCGGGCAGCCGATCGTCGCCGGGCAGCGCCTCCAGCTTGCGGCGCCGGCGCGCGTCGTCGACCGCCGCGTTGCGGCCCACGAAGATGAGCCAGGCGGCCGGATCGCGCGGCGGCCCGTTCTCGGGCCAGTTCTTGAGCGCCGCGAGGCACGCGTCCTGGAACGCCTCCTCGGCCGCGTCGAGATCGCGGAAGTAGCGCAGCAGCGCGCCCATCGCGCGCGGCCGCGCCGAGCGCAGCGCGAGATCGATCCAGCCGGCGTCGGTCACCCGACGCCCGAACCCGGCAAGAACAGGGAGACGGGGCGGATCTCGTAGGCGCCGCCGGGGTTGGCGACCGAAAGCTCGCGCGTGATCGACAGCGCCTCTTCGAGATCGGTGCAGTCGACGATGAAGAAGCCGAGCAGCTGCTCCTTGGTCTCGGCGTACGGCCCGTCGATCACCGTCGGCGGCTCGGCGCCCGCCTCGAGCCGCCGACCCTTGCTGACCTTGCGGACCGTGGTCGCCGCCGTGGTCGGCATCAGGCGCGCGGTCGGGCCGAGCTTGCCCTGCGCCTGCAGCCGCTCGTGCACGACCGCGAGGCGAGCCAGGATCTCGTCGTCCTCTTTCTTGCTCCAGGAGCCGACGATCTCTTCGGAGTTGTAGCAGAGCAGTGCGTAGAGCATGCGTGTCCTCTTCAGTTGTTCCTAGGACGAACGAGTATCGCCGTCCCCGACACCATGCCCGAAAAAAAGGCCGCCCGGCCCCCTGTGAGCCCGGCGGCCACAAGGAACCGCCAAGGCGCCGCAGAAGCCAGGTCCGGACCCTTCAAAAGTCCAGATCTTGGCGTGATCGGCGCCCTGGCGGTTTCCTTTTCTGACCAGGCGCTAGGTGCGCTTACCGGCGCTCGGGCGAGCGTTATCTGCGCCCTTGCCCGGATCGCGCTCAGAAGCCGGACGCGCGTCCTTGCCGCCGGGCTGCGGCGAGCCGGAGCGCGCGCGGCGTTCGGCGTCTTCCAGGTCACGGCGCTGGCGATCGTCATCCATCGAGCGCTGCGCCTCACGCCCCGCGGGGTCGGGGCGGCCCGACTTCACGTACTCCTCGGTGGCGTCCCGGTAACGGCGATCGGCGTCGTGGTTGCCCTCGCCCATTTCATCTTCCTTGTTCTTCTGTCCCGGATTCTTGTCGTTGGGCATTGTTTCCTCCGTGCAAACAAGGATGACCACGCTTCGGTTAGAGGACAGACCCGGTCCGCAGCAATCCGATCGAGCGTCATTCGGCGTAAATTCGAGCGGCGCGCGCGACCTCATCCGCAACCTCCACGCGAAGCGACGCTGGCTCCAGCACCGTGGCCTTGTCGCCGAAGCCGAGCACCCAGCTCACGAGCTCGACTGTGCCCTGCACGTCCATCGTGAGCTCGACGCCGCCACCCGCCTGGCGCTGGAACTGCTGGGTCGGGTGCCACTGCCGCCGCTGCACGTAGCGCGCGACTTTGTCGTGGAAGCGAATGCGCACGCGCGTCGGCTCGCCCCGGATCAGGCCGAACGCGCCCTCGGTCAGCTGCTCGGGGCGATAGTCTGCGGGATAGTCGAAGCGATCGCCTTTCCGCCACTCGACCTCGCGAAACCCGTCGAGCGCGAACGTGCGAATCGCGCCGTGCTGGTGGCTCAAGCCCGCGAGGTAGAGCCCCTTCTTGTAGACCAGCAGTGAGTAGGGCTCGATGACGAACGTCTTGCGGCCGCCCGAGACACCTTCGTGGGTCACGCGCAGGCGGTCTTCGCGCAGCAGCGCGGTGATGATGTCATTGACGTCTTCGATGCGCCCCTCGTACAGGTGCCGCGCCTCGTTGACGTCGAACACCTTGCGATCCAGGTTGCGCACCGCCAGCGACTCCTTGCTCTTGAGCGTCGCCTCCAGCTTCTTGAAGACGTCGTCGAGATCCTCCTGGAACCCCGTGCCGGCGAGAAAGTCGAAGACGCGGCGCGAGAGGAACAGCGCCACCATCTGGCTGGTGCTGAGGGAGATCGTCTGCCGCCGCGCGGTCGGCATGATGCGCCACACCTTGCGCCGCCCGACCATTTCCTCGTAGAGCGGCTCGCCCGAGCGCTGCAGGGCCTGGATATAGCGGAGCGCGGTGCGCGGGTTCACCTCGAACCGCTCGGCGATGTCGTAGATCGACGTCCCCTCGGCGCGGTCGAGCAGCGCGCGCACCTCGTGCAGGCGGCTCGCGGGCGCGTACCGGACAGGCGCGGGTCTCTTGCGTCCCATGATCCCGCGAACATACGCTGCTGGGACCACCTTTGTCATAGGTCGCGCGTAGCCTGGTTGCACTCCAAGAGAGAGGGAGGGAGCCATGGAGAACGCGAAAGAGAATGCGAAAGACCTCAAGGACGCCAAGGATGGCGGCAAAGACACCGCGCGAGACAAGGCGATCGCCAATGCAGTCGGCGACATCGAGAAGCAGTTCGGCAAGGGGGCGATCATGCGCCTCGGCGGCGCCGAGGCGCGCGCCGAGGTCTCGGTGATCTCGACCGGATCCCTCGGCGTCGATCTCGCGCTCGGCACCGGCGGGCTGCCGCGCGGGCGCATCGTCGAGATCTACGGCCCCGAATCGTCGGGCAAGACCACGCTCGCACTGCACGTGGTCGCCGAGGCGCAACGCGCGGGCGGCGTCTGCGCGTTCATCGACGCCGAGCACGCGCTGGACGTCGGCTATGCGCGCAAGCTGGGCGTGAAGACCGAGGACCTGTTGCTGTCGCAACCCGACAACGGCGAGCAGGCGCTGGAGATCACCGACATGCTCGTGCGCTCGGAGGCGGTCGACGTGATCGTCATCGACTCGGTGGCGGCGCTGGTGCCCCGGGCCGAGCTCGAGGGCGAGATGGGCGACGCGCACGTCGGATTGCAGGCGCGGCTCATGAGCCAGGCGCTGCGCAAGCTGACGGGCGCGTGCGCGCGCGGCAAGTGCCTGGTCGTCTTCATCAACCAGCTGCGCATGAAGATCGGCGTGATGTTCGGCAGCCCCGAGACCACGACGGGCGGCAACGCGCTGAAGTTCTACGCCTCCGTGCGCCTGGACGTCCGGCGCATCGGCGCGTTGAAAGAGGGCGAGCAGGTCGTGGGCAATCGCACCCGCGTCAAGGTCGTCAAGAACAAGCTGGCGGCGCCGTTCCGCGAGGCCGAGTTCGACGTCGCCTACGGCCAGGGGATCTCGCGCGCCGGAGAGATCATCGACCTCGGCGTCGAGGCCGGCGTGCTCGAGAAGAGCGGCGCCTGGATCGCCTACGGCAGCGAGCGCCTCGGCAACGGGCGCGAGGCGGCGCGCCAGCACCTGGCCCTGCACCCGGATCTGTCGAAGGAGATCCACGGCAAGCTGCTCGCGCGCGCCGGCATCGGCGGCGCGACGGCCAAGGCGTCTGTGGCCTCCGCGGGCCAGGGCCAGGGCCAAGCGGATGACCGGCGGCCGGCGGTGCGGAAGGTGGCCTAGTCATGCAGATCGAAACCCTGACGCCCGCGTCGATGCCCGGGCCCGGACCACGCCTGCCGGCGACGTTCGAGGCGCGGCGCGATTCGGCGCAAGCCTCGTCGACGATGGCTCCGCCCGCTCCCGCGGTGACGGTCACGCCGATCCTGGTCGTGGATCTGCCCGAGCGCCGCGTCGCCTATCGCGGCGTCGAGATTCCGACCCGGCCGCCGCATAATCTACAGCGCCAGCCGCTGCTGGCGCTCGCGGTGCTGGCCACGCACGCGGGCCAAACGATGCCGGTCACCGATCTCGCGCGCGAGATGGAGCGCATCGGCGGTCTTGGCCGGCGTCTGGTCGCGCCCGAGGCGCGCGACCTGCGCTACAAGGTGCTCTCCCCGTTCCGGCACGCTCTGGCGCCAGCCAGCGTTCCGCGCGACGAGATCGATCGGCTGATCGAGACCGTCGCCGGAGTTGGCCTGCGGCTCAACGCGCCCGGGGCGGTGCTGGTGATCGCAGCGCGGTCGTGCGGCATGGGAGGATCGCCATGAAGCCGGCGCCCATCCGGCTCGACGCGCCGCCGGCGAATGACAACGCCGCCGTCGGGCACGAAAAGGCCGTGGTCAGCATTCCGCGCGGCCGCGCCGAGAACACCTACGCCTGCTCGGGGAATCTGATCCTTCCGTTGCGCTTCGCGCGCCGTTTCCCCGGCTGGGAGATCCGGCCGCTCTCGACGTCGTCGCCGACTTCGCAGCGCTGAAAACCGAGGACAACGCAGCGACAAAAAAGCGACAAAAAAGCGACCCGGCGGCGACGGCCGGCGACGCGCGATTTGCGACCTTGGCCGACATGTCGATCTCAACGCCGGCTCTCCCTTCCCGTCTCCGTCCTCGTACTGGTCGCCGTCCTCGCCCCCTCGTCCCCCTCGTCACCCTCGCGCTCATCGCGACGCCCTGCGGATGCCGCAGCCGCGACCCCGCCCCCGACCCTCCCCTCACGACCACGCCGCCCTCGTGTGCCCTTCGCGACTTCACGATCACCCGCTTCCCTTTCGACGGCGCCAACGGCCGCGACTGGATGATCAACAACACCGTCGACCTCGACCCGTCGAGTCCCGGCATCGCCGACTTCCGCGGGCGAACCGGCGCGCGCGCGCGCACCTACGACGGCCATCAGGGCATCGACATCGACATCCCGTCGTTTCGCGAGATGGACGACGGTCGCGCCGTGATCCGGGCAGTCACCGCCGGTATCGTCGAGCAGGTGATCGACGAAGAGCCCGATCGCAACATCACGTGCACCGGGCGCTGGAACGTGGTGCGCATTCGCCACGCCAACGGGTTCGCGATCTTCTACGGCCATATCCGGCGCGGCTCGGCGCGCGTCCACCCTGGGCAGCGCATCGCGCCCGGCACGCCGCTGGCCGTGGCTGGCAGCGCCGGCTGCTCGACACAGCCGCACCTGCACCTGGAGGTGCGCGACTGCGCCGGCCGCGCCGTCGAGACGCTGGCGGCGCCGGGCGCCTGGCTCAACCCGCCGAGCGACGATCCGCCGTCGGCCGTCATGGACGTGATGCTGGTCGACGGCGACGTGCCGACCGTCGCGCAAGTGAAGGATCCCGCGCCGAATCCCACGGCGATCGAACCCGACGGCACGCTGGGCCTGGGGCTCTCGCTCGCCGCGCGCGGCGGCGATCTGATCGCCGCGACGCTGACGGCTCCCGATGGGCGCACGTGGGAGCAGTACGTGCTCCTCGACGATCACGACGCGCGGCGCTTCGGTCACTGGTATCCGCGGTTCGCGCTGGCGATCGGCGCCAGCGCGGGGCTCTGGACCGTCGACATTCGCATCAACGGTGCGCTCGCCGCCACGCGCACCATCACCACGCGCTCGACCACGCGCTCGACCACGCGCGGCGCGTGTTTCTGAGCGCCCGGGGGCGCGCTTTGCCGCTTGGCTCCACCGACGATTTCGTCTACCGCGTTGTCGAGCATCGACAAGGCGTACCGAGTCAGCCGACCGCCGGGGGGAGGTCGTTCGGAAGGGAGAGTTCGTGCTGCAAGACCAGCCGCAAGCGGGGACCTGCCTGGTGTTCAGGGTGGAGTCGCTCGCGTGCGCCCTGCCCCTCGCCGCGGTCGTGGAGACGATGCGGACGCTGCCCCTCCAGCGCGTTCAGTCGGCGCTCGCCATCGTCGCTGGGCTGGCGATGATCCGCGGCACGCCGACGCCCGTGATCGACACCGCCCGTCTTCTGGGAACTTCAAAGACGACCCCCACGGGCCGCTTCGTTACCCTGGCCGTCGGCGAACGGCACGTCGCCCTGGCGGTCACGTCGATCATCGGGCTACGCGCGATCGCCGGCCAGGATCTGCGCGCGCTCCCCCCGTTGCTGGCGAGCGCCGACAGCAGCGCCGTCAGCGCGGTGGGCGCGCTGGATTCCGAGCTCTTGATCTTGTTGCAAGGGATGCGCCTCGTCCCCGATACGGTGTTCGCCGCCGCGCCGGCCGCGGCGGGAGCGCCATGACCGGCGCTCTGAACGCGCCCGAGACCGAGCGCTTTCGCGACGCTGTCGCGCGCCGCCTGGGCCTTCAATTCGAGGAGTCCCGGTCCGTATTTCTGTCGGAAGTGCTGCGGCGGCGGCGGGAACGGACCGGGCTCGATCCAGGGCGTCGACGTCAACCCGGCGGCGCTGGAGAAGGCGGCGACCGCGCACGACGACGCCTGGTCGCTGCGCGAGACGCCCGCCGAGGCGCAAGCGCGCTGGTTTCGGCCGCAAGGGCGCGGGACGACGCGCGAGGTGACCATCGACCCGGCCATCCGCGACGCGGCCCGATTCGTCGAGCGCAATCTGGCCGCCGACGACCCGACGTCGCGCGCCTCAGCCGCGCGCTGGTGCCCGGCGGCTATCTGTTCCTGCAAAAGCCGATCGTGCCCGATTCGCTGCTGCGCAAGGTGCGCGAGGTGCTCGACGGCGGCGCCAAAGGCTGAGGCGAGGCTGGACCCCGAACGTCCGTCAGTCGCGCAAGTAGTGGCACATATAGCCGCCGGGGTTCCTCTCGAGATATTTCTGGTGGTGCTCCTCGGCGCGGGTGAACGCGCCGGCCGGCACGATCTGCGTGACGATCGGATGCTTCCACTTGCCTGACTTGCCGACGCGCGCCTTGACCGCCTCGGCGGTCTTTCGCTGCTCCTCCGACGCGTAGAAGATCGCCGAGCGGTACTGTGTGCCGACGTCGTTCTCCTGGCGGTTGACGGTGGTCGGGTCGTGCATGCGGAAGAACCACTTCTCCAGCAGGTCCGAATAGGAGAGCTTCTTTGGATCGAACACGATGCGCACCGTCTCGGCGTGCCCGGTGGAGCCGGTCGAGACCTCCTCGTACGTCGGCGCCTTCGTGCTGCCGCCGGCGTAGCCAACCTCGGTCTGGATCACGCCCGGGATCTTGCGCAGGATCTCTTCCATGCCCCAGAAGCAGCCGCCGGCCAGGTACGCAGTCTCGAACGTCGTCTCGCAGCCTGGCTTCTCGCCCGGCGCCGGGCGGGCGCACGAGTTATCCGTCGCCGGGGCCGTCGCCGCGGGCGCCTTGGGCGCGTCGGCGCCGCCGAAGAGAGCGCGGTACTCGCCGTAGCCCTCGGCCTGCAAGCGATCCACGGGAATGAAGCGCAGCGCCGCCGAGTCGATGCAATAGCGCAGGCCGGTCGGCTGCGGCCCATCGTCGAACACGTGGCCGAGGTGCGAATTTCCGGCCTTGGAGCGCACCTCGGTGCGCTCCATGCCCATCGTGCGGTCGCTGTGATCGATCACGCGCCCCGGCTCGACCGGCCGCGTGAAGCTGGGCCAGCCGGTGCCCGACTCGAACTTGTCGGTCGAGCTGAACAGCGGCTCGCCAGTCGCGACGTCGACATAGAGGCCGGCGTTGTGGTTGTCCCAGTACTCGTTGTGGAAGGGCGGCTCCGTCGCGTCCTTCTGCGTGACCTCGTATTGCATCGGCGTCAGCTTGCGCCGCAGAACGTCGTCGGCGGGTTTGGTGTAGGTCTTCTTGGACATGGTGGCGGTCCTCGGGCCGTGGGGTTGCTGGTCCGGACCCTTCTCGGCGGCCGCGCTGCTGCGGCAGCCGGCGAGCGCGCCCAGGGCCAGCGGAAGGACCGCGAGAAATAAACGCGCGCCGGCGGTCGTCAAGCCGCCGCGGGCGATGCCCGGATCGAGCGTCCCTGTTTTCATGATGGTAACTCTACGCCGGACAGCCTCCCCTGGTTACGGTGTTCCAGGGCGGCTGCTTCAGCTTCCGCTTGCGACAATACTTCGAATATTTTAGAAATAGCGGTGTGGGAAACAAGCTCGATCGCCATGCCGAGCAGCTCGGCGCTCTTGGACATCCGATCCGGCTGGCGGTCTTGCGATACGTGGTGCAAGCCGGACCGGAAGGCGCGGCCGCGGGCGCGATCCAGACGCACATGGACCTGCCCGCCTCCACGCTCAGCCATCACCTCAAGCGCCTCGCGGACGCCGGAGTCATCCGGTCGCGTGGGGAAGGGACGTTCCACTACTACTCCGCCGACTACGACGCTCTTCGCAAGCTCACGGACTACCTCTGGGAAGACTGCTGCAAGAACGGCGGTGGGAAATGCTGTTGAAAAAGCTGGCCGCCGAAGCCCTTGGAACAGCGCTGCTGCTGGCCGCCATCGTCGGGTCGGGGATCATGGCCGATCAGCTCTCGCGCCCGAACGTCGCGCTCGCGCTCCTGGCGAACACCGTGGCGACCGGTGCCGCCCTGGTCGCGCTGATCATCGCGTTCGGATCGATCTCAGGCGCTCACTTCAACCCGGTCGTGACCCTCGCCGTCGCGAGTCAGGGCGACCTCCCCTGGCGCGAGGTGCCCGGCTATGTCGGCGCGCAGGTTGTCGGGGCCTTCGCGGGCGTGGCGGTCGCCCACGCCATGTTCAAACAGCCGGCGCTCTTCTTTGCCTCCCAACATCGCCGCGACGGAATCGCGCAGCTGACGAGCGAGTTCGTGGCGACGTTCGGGCTGCTGGCCGTGATCTGGGGATCGGCCCGCCGGCGACCGGGGCTGGTTCCCTTCTCGGTCGGCGCGTACATCACGGCGGCGTACTGGTTCACGTCGTCGACGTCCTTTGCCAACCCGGCCGTGACGATGGCGCGCGCCGCGAGCGATACGTTCGCGGGCATTCGCCCAGCCGACGCGCCGGGGTTCATTGCGGCCCAGCTCGCCGGCGGTGCCGCCGCAACCGTGCTCTTCCGGTGGTTGGTACCGGCCGCACCCAAAACTGGCGAGGAGCTCTCATGAACACCGTGGACATCGTGAAGACCGTGGACATCGTCATTTTCGCCTGCATCCACAACGCCGGCCGGTCGCAGATGGCTGCGGCCTGGTTCGACGCGCTGGCGGATGCGACCCGGGCGCGCGCCATCTCGGCCGGCACGGATCCGGGCACGCGGGTCCACCCGGAGGTGCTGGAAGCCATGCGCGAGGTCGGCCTCGACCTCAGCGATCGAAAGCCGCAGAAGCTGACCGGCGACCTTGCCGCGGGCGCCCAGATGCTGATCACGATGGGGTGCGGCGAGCAATGCCCGTTCGTGCCCGGGCTGCGCCGGGACGACTGGCCGCTCGAGGACCCGAAAGGCAAACCGATCGCGCGCGTTCGTGAGATCCGGGACGACGTGCGGGCGCGCGTCGTCTCCCTGCTCCGTCGAGAGGGTTGGGCGCGCGAATGATTCGCCGGGCCGAAGAGGAAGATCTCCCTGCGGTGCTTGCGCTACTCGGTGACGCGAAGCTCCCCACCGACGGAGTCGCAGAGCACTTCAAGACGTTTTTCGTGGTCGACGAGGGGGGTCGAATTGTCGCCAGCGCCGGCCTCGAACTCCACGGCGACGCCGCGCTGCTTCGCTCGCTTGCGGTAGCCTCGGATCTGAGGGGCGCTGGCCTTGGCGCGGCCGTGCTGCGCCGCGCGCTCGACGAAGTCCACGCTCGCGTGGGAGGGCTCTATGCTCTGACCATCAGCGCGGAAGCGTACTTGTCCCGATTCGGGTTCGTGCGCGTCTCTCGAACCTCGCTACCGCCACAACTCTTCGACTCCCGCGAGCTACAGCACGCCTGTCCGGCCTCTGCGACTGCAATGAAGCGGGTCGCACAGGACGGCGCGTCCGGCCAGAACGGCTAGAGAGCTACCCGGCGCCTACAGCCGAGCCGCCGCGATCAGCGCGTTGGCCTCGGACGGGTGCTGCTTGCACTCGAGCAGCGCGTTCATCATCAGCGGCGCGACGATCGTGGCGTCGGACTCGACCACGAACATCGGCGTCTCGGCCGTGAGCTTGTCCCAGGTGATCTTCTCATTGGGCGTCGCGCCCGAGTACGAGCCGTACGACGTGGTCGAATCCGAGATCTGGCAAAAGTACGCCCAGGGCTTCACCGGCTGCTCGAGGTCGTACTTGATCGACGGCACCACGCAGATCGGAAAGTCGCCGGCGATGCCGCCGCCGATCTGGAAGAAGCCGACTCCCTGGCCCGACGACAGCTCGCGATAGTCGTCATAGAACGCCGCCATGTACTCGATGCCCGACTTCGAGATCGCGGCGTTGCACTCGCCGATCTTCACGTGCGACGCAAAGATGTTGCCGAAGGTCGAATCCTCGTAGCCGGGGACGACCACGGGCAGCTTGGCCTTCGCCGCCGCGAGCAGCCAGCACTCGTCGGCCGGCCCCTGCTGCAGATTGGCGGGGATGGCCTGGATCAGCTCGTAGAAGTACTCGTGCCAGAAGCGGCGCTCGCCGCGCTCGCTGGCGCGCTTCCACATCGGGACGACGATCTTCTCGACCGCGCGGAAGGCCTCGTCCTCGGGGATGCTGGTGTCGGTCACGCGCCGCATGCGGTCGTTGAGGATCTTGGTGTCGTCCTGCTTGGTGAAGTAGCGGTAGTCGGGGAAGTCGCGGTAGTGGTCGTGCGCGACCAGGCGAAACAGCGACTCTTCGAGGTTGGCGCCGGTCACCGACAGGCCGTGGATGAGACCGGCACGGATGGCCGGCGCCATCGTGATGCCCATCTGCGCCGACGACATCGCGCCCGCGACGGCCCAGAACATCCGACCGCCGCGCTCGATGTGGCGCCAGTAGGCGATGGTCGCGTCGCGCGTGGCGCGCGCGTTGAAGTTCTTGTAGTTGCGAAGGACGAAATTCAGGATCGGCAGCTGGGCGCTCATGATGGCCCTTTTTAGCGGCTCTCGGGCCGCGCGGCCAGAGGGCATCTGCGACGACACGTCGAATTCACATGCTCGGCCGCCCGCCCGACGCGCGCTCAACGCGGGATGCGGACGATCTGCGTCGGGGTGGCGGACGCGACGACGTAGACCGCGTCGGGGGTGACGGCTGGCTTCACTTGGATCACAGGAAAGTCCTCCGCAGGTGAACAGGCCAGACGCTGGCTCGTCCCGTCGGGGGCGAGCATCCAGACCACCAGGTGAAACCTCTGGTCGTCGAACAGCTGAATGGCCCCGAGGATCCACGCTCCATCCCCGGTCGGCCACATCCCCATGACGCCGGAGTGAGCCGGCGTGCCCTGCCAGAAGGTCCGCATTGGGCTGCCGTCGGTCGGCGCCAGCGCCACCGACCATTCGTCGTCTTCGGCCGAAGCGCCGGCGCGCGGAACGGTCCAATACACACCCGCCGGATCGAGTCCGGCTAGATTGCCCTTGGCCTTGGTGAGCGGATCCGCCGTCGCGAGCAGCCGTGGGGCGCTGCCGTCGAACGGAACAGCGTAGGAGACGCCCAGATCCGCCGCCATGAGCACGGCGTCGGCGCTGAGCGCGATCGCCATGAACGGCAGGGTCTCCGACGGGAAGCCGGGATCGAGCGCGGTGAGCAAACCGATCTGGACCGGCGTCCCACCCGCTCGGGACGCACGCCAGACCGTCGTGGCACCGTCGGGGCTCGAGTCCTCTGCCCAGTAGAAATCGGTGGCGTTGAAATCGTGGTGCAGCGCGATCCCCGACGTCGAACGACCCGCGGCGCTGTCGAGCAGGAGCGTCGGTGAACCGCCCGCCACCGGCACAGAATAGATCAGGTTGCCCCGGTCCCCACCAGTGTAGATGAGCTGATCGCCGTCGAGCCATAGCTCGGGCATATAACCCGTCGCCAGCGTCGTGCCCGCACCGCCGCCGGTCGGTAGCGCGGTCAGCGCCTGAGTCGCGAAGGTGGAGTAGTACAGAACGCCGTCGCGGTACGCGAGCGGCGAGGTGATGTCGTAGCCTGGCAACGTGAGGATCGGCTGCCAGGCGGCGGAACACGACGACACCGAATCGAGCGGCGCGGGCGCGGGCCGGTTGTCACCGCATGCTGGCAGAAGTCCGAAAACGGAGACCGCGACTGCCGCCCAGCTCGCTGTACCCCTTGCGCCCTTCTGACGTCCACTCATCGAAGCCCCCTCTCTCTTCGATCGTCGGACCCGTGATACCAGACGAACGAAGGCGCAGCCATATTCAAAGCGCCTTCGTGAGTGTGATCCCGCTCAGGTTTGGTGCGCAACTCGCCGATAGCTCGCCGCATGACGAACCGACATGCGCGCATGGTCCCACGGCAGATGGTTCAAGGTAAGGTCGTCGTCTCGGTACTGCTACTCTTGCTCGCGAGTTGCGGCGGTGGCTCGAATGGTCCCGCCACCGGGCTGGGCGGTTTCACCGGCGGCGGAGTGGGAGGCTCCGGGTTCGGCGGTGCCACCGGATCGACCTGCCCGTCGAGCAATGCGACTGGCACGCTCTCGGTGCGCATCATCGGCACGCCGAGCGGCCACGGATCGATCGCCCTCGCCGGTGGCGCCACGCTGACCGCCAGCAATGACCTCACGTTGTCCGCCGGTCCCGAGACGGTCACCGCCTATCTCTACGCCGAGGGCAACCAGATGGTGCGCGTCGCCTACTCGCCGACGGTGGATGTGCCCTCGCCGTGCGTGCGCGCCGGGCAGACGACGATCGTCACCGCGACCTACGCGCGCATCCCCAGCAGTGGCGCGCTGTGGTTGGGGGCCAGCAACACGCCGTCGGCCGCGACGCTGCTCTCATTCGTGCCGGCCGACCTGGCGTCGAGCGGCTCCTCGACCGCGACCGTCGCCGCCAAGACCGGCGGCTCCGACGGCTTCACCTTCGACGTGTACGGCAACGCCTGGGTTCTGGGCGCCACCACCGCCGACCCGCCGGTCGCGCGCATTCCGGCGGCCGCGCTTGGCAGCGACGGCGTGAAGACTCCCGACGTCATCATCGACAGTCCGTCGTTCGGCACGGCGATCCCCGGCGCGAAAGCGCTGGCGTTCGATGCGGACGGCAATCTCTGGGTCTCGGTCGTCGCCGCCAACAAGGTCGTGAAGATCGCCGCGGCGGCGCTTGGCACGCCGGGCACGTCGGCCCCCGTCGCGGCCGTCGAGGAGAGCGGCATCAACGCGCCCGCCGGTCTGGCGTTCGACAGCAGCGGCAACCTCTGGGTCGCGGCCGACGGCGCGTCCACGATCGTGCGCATCGACGCCGCCCACCTGACCACGTCGGGGACCGGCGCCGACCTGACGATCACCGCGCTCACGCCGCAGCCGGTGGTGGGTCCGCTGTCCTCGCCGCTGGGCCTGGCCTTCGACGCGAACGGCAACCTCTGGGTGAACTACGACGGCACCATCGCGCGCCTGACGCCGTCCGACCAGGCCGGCACCGGCAACCGGACGATCACGCCGACCGTGCAGATCGAGCCTGGCGTCACGTCGCTCCCGCTCGGCATTGCGTTCGACGAATTCGGCGGCCTGTGGTTCGCGGACATCGCTGGCGGCTTCGCCTGCTTTGGAGCCACCCAGCTCACTGGCTCCGGGTCGGTGACGCCGGAGATCATCATCGACAGCGCCGACCTCGGCTACGCGGGCTGGTTCGCACTCTACCCTGCCCCCGCGTTCACACCGCTCGCCCACGCGCTGCCCTGACGCGGGTACTGGTTCGGACTTCGCGATCCGAGTCGGACGCTCCGATCCCAGTTTTCTGAAATCGGTTTGCGCGATGCCTGCGGGATGTCGGGCTTTCGCACGGGCACATCTCTTGCTGGTTCTCGAAGAGATTCCGATGAGCCGAACCGGCGGGATGCCTTCGTCGCACCGTCGCGCCCCCGCGGCGATGGTGGCGTTGATGGTCATCGTCGCCATCGCGCTGGCCTGGCTTGGCTCGGGATGCCGCTCGACGGCAATGATGCCTCCGCTTCACGACGCCTCGAGCGACGCCGCCGACGCGTCGACGGGGCCGAGCGATTCCGGCGACGCCCCGACCGCCGACTGCG
>Ga0265328_10000586_pt1 | contig 16866 bp, 12 predicted proteins | sample 41624metaG_FD_202086 | JGI IMG/M metagenome (GOLD analysis project Ga0265328, IMG submission 202086) | Rhizosphere microbial communities from Carex aquatilis grown in University of Washington, Seatle, WA, United States - 4-16-24 metaG | ecosystem: Host-associated > Plants > Roots > Rhizosphere...
ATCGCGGTCTGGCGCCAGCCCGACGGCAGACCGAGCAGGCGCAGGCCAGCGTAGATCTCCAGCGCGAACAGCAGGCGCGACGCGAGATGGATCGAGAGCCCGGCGAGCAGCGTGCGCCGCGGCCCGATGAGCATCGCGCGCAGCGACGGCTCCCACGCGCCCGGCGCACGTATACGGCGCGGAGCGAACGTCGCCAGCAGGCGATTCCAGGCTCGACCGAGCTGTCCGCGCGCGGCGATCAGCGCGACGCCGCCGGTGACGGCGACGATCGCTACCGCGACGACGAGCGCGCCGGTGATCAGCGCCGGCGGCAACGACCCGAGCGAGCGCGCCGACCCGGCGGCCGCGAACAGAAAGAGCGCGCCCGCGACGAGATAGATCAGACGATCGACGACGAGCGCGGCGGTACCGCTCGACCAGCTCGGGCGCGGCATCCAGAGCAGGCGGCCCGCCTCACCGAGGCCGAAGAACGGCAGCAGGGCGGCCAGGCCCGAGGCCGCAAACCGGCTGGTGACCACGGCGCCCCAGGATGGACGCGCGCGCGCCGGCAACAGCAGCGCCCAGGGGATCGCGCCGACGGCGGTCGCGACACCATAGGCGGCGAGGATCCAGAGAAATCGGGGGCCGACCCGCCCGAGCGCGCGTCCGATCGGCGCCACGCCGATCCGCCGCACCAGATACACGGTCAGCGCCAGGCCGAGCAACCAGGCGAGCCAGGACACGCTTCGGGACGCGAAGCTCGGGCGCGGTCGAGACGGAGCCGCAATCTCTTCGAGGTGAGCCATCCATGATCAAACGTAGGGGCGAATCGTGGCGGGTGCCGGAGCGATCTCGCCGGCGGTTGCTCTATGTACAGCCCTGCTCCAGTTTCGGCGGCGCCGAACGTCAAGCGTCGTTGAACGTCCCGGGCCTGGCGAACGCGGGCTTCGACGTGCTGCCGCTGGTCGGGCCCTCGTCCACGATCGTCCGCTGGCTCAACGACAACGGCGTCGAGGAGCTGATCCACGCGATGGAGTTTCCGGGCGGCGGCCCGAAGCTGACCGGCTGGGCTCGCGCGCGGATACCCTTCGTCTACGTGCGGGCCGTCCACCGGATCGCCGAGCGCATCGAGGCGCTCGTGCGCGGGCGGCAGATCGACGCCATCCTCGCGGCGATGCCATTCTCGTGGGTCGCGGCCACGCCGGTCGCGCGACGGCTGGGCGTACCGATCATCTGGCGCGCCGGCGGCACCGAGATCCATCCCATCGAAAGAGCGATCCTGACGGCGTGGGCGGCGCTGAGCCCGCCCGACCTGCTGGTCTGCTGTGGCCAGGCGGTGCACGATCGCTTCGCGGACCTGGTGGGCGCGCCGTCGGTGGTGGTCAACAACGGCGTCGACACCGAGGCCTTTCACCCGACCGCGGGCGACGCGCGAAGCTACCGGCCCGAGGGCGCCGGCCTGGTGGTCGGCTTCGCGGCGCGCCTGGTGCCGCAGAAGCGCCCCGAGGATTTCCTGCGCATGGCGGCCGAGATCGCGCCGTTTCACCGCGACGTGCGCTTCCTCATCGCCGGCGAGGGCAGCCGCCGGCCGCTCTACGAGGAGATGGCGGAGGTGTCGCCGGCCGCCGACCAGGTCCGCTTCCTCGGGTACGTCGAGGACATGCGGTCGTTCTATGCCGCGTGCGACATCATCGTGCTGCCGTCGCGCTCGGAGGGCTGCCCCAACGTCGTGCTCGAGAGCATGGCGATGCGCCGCGCGCTGGTGGTCTCGAACGCCGCGGGCACGCGCGAGGTGGTGACGCACGAGCGCGAGGCGCTGGTCTTCCCCATCGGCGACATCGCGGCGTTTGCCGCCGCCGTCCGCCGCGTGATCGAGCAGCCGGCGCTGCGGCGGGATCTCGGACTGCGCGCCCACGAACGCGTCGAGAGTGCGTTCAGCACGCACGCGAGCACGCACCATCTCGCCGCGCACCTGCACGAGGTGGCCGATCGCAAGCCGGCCCCCTGGGTTGTGCCTGTGCCTGCGCCCATCGCGCCCGAGGTGGCGGCCGGGGACGAGCCAGCGGACGAGGCGGTGCGCGCGGCGCGCTGGTGGGCACCGTCGCGGCTCGCGGGGGATGACCGGTGATGAAGGCGGTGACGTTCTGGCAGGTGCTGCCCGCGATCGGGGTGTTCCTGTACTTCCTCGTCGGCCTGCTGGTGTTCAGCGCGCGCACGGTCTTGCGAGGAATGCCGCACGACCGCGAGATCGAGGGCCGCGGCCAGTCGGTCTTCATCAACTTCTACTTCCGCAACTTCTTCATCTGGATCGTGAGCCCGCTCTGGCGCCTGCTGCTGGCCAGCGGCGTGCGCGCCAATGCCGTGACCGGCATCGCCGCCGGGCTGGGCGCGTCGTCGGGCATCGCGGTCGCGTGCGGGCGCTTCGCGCTCGGCGGCTGGCTCTTTCTGTTCTCGGGCATCCTCGACGCGCTCGACGGGCGGCTCGCGCGCGCGCACGGCGAGGCGTTGCCCAGCGGCACGATCGTCGACTCCGTGCTCGACCGCTACGCCGACTCGCTGATGCTGATGGGGCTGGCCTGGTACTTCCGCGGCAGCTGGGTGCTGATCCCGACGCTGGGGGCGATCCTGGGCACGTCGTTGATCCCGTACGTGCGCGCCAAGGCCGAGGCGCTGGGGGTCCCGTCACCGCCCGGGCTCATGCAGCGGGCCGAGCGGATTCTCTACCTGGGGACGGCGCTGGCGCTGACGCCGATCTTCGAGCTCATTGCGGCCCCGCATGAGCGCCATCCATTTCCCCGCCTGGCGGCGATCGGCATCGTCTTCATTGCCGTGACCACCAACGTCACCGCGATCCGCCGCTTCTGGCACCTCATCAACGTGGTCGACGGCCAGCGCCGCAAGCGCCCCGCTTGACAGCCCGGCACCCGCGCGATACAGGCGCCGAAGCGCGCCATGGCCACGACCGACGACCAGGCTTCGGGCCCCGCCCGCATCATTCTCGTGGGCGGCGGCGCGCGCTCGGGCAAGAGCCGGTTCGCGCTCGCGCGCGCGCGGCGGCTGGGCGCGCGGCGGATCTTCGTCGCTACCGGGCAGGCGCTGGACGACGAGATGGCCGAGCGCATCGCCGCGCACGTGCGAACGCGCGGCGGCGACTTCCGCACCGTCGAGGAGCCGCTGGCCCTGCCCGAGGTGCTGGCGCAGATCGGGGGTGACGGCGGCGACAGCGGCGCCGACGTGGTGGTCGTCGACTGCCTGACGCTCTGGCTCTCGAATCTGGTGTGCCGCGGCGACGCCGAAGCGGGAATCGCAGAGCGCGTCGACGCGCTCTGCGCCACGCTCGCGCGCCGGCGATTTCACGCGCTGATCGTCACCAACGAGGTGGGCCTCGGCATCGTGCCCGACGCGCCGCTCGCCCGCCTGTTCCGCGACGTGGCCGGACGCGCGCACCAGCGGCTGGCCGCGCTGGCCGACGAGATTCACCTGGCGGTTCTGGGAACAATCCTCAGGCTGCGCCCCGAACCACTGGCGGTCGCGCCCGGCGACATCGACGACCCAAAGGAGCCCATACCATGACTCTGCTCGAAGCCACCTGCGCCCGGATCCGCGAGCCCGACACGCGCGTCGCCGTCGAGATGCAGCGCCGGCTCGACGACAAGACCAAGCCACGCGGCAGCCTGGGGCGCCTCGAAGAGATCGCCTGCCAGGTGGCGGCGATCCGCGGCGACATCGACACGGCCGCCCTGCCGCCGCGCAAAGCGGTGGTGGTGATGGGGGCCGATCATGGCGTGGCCGAGGAATCGGTGAGCGCCTACCCGCAAGAGGTGACGGCGCAGATGCTGCTCAACTTCGCGCGCGGCGGCGCCGCCATCAACGTGCTGGCGCGCCAGGCGGGCGCGCGCGTCGTCGTGGTCGATATGGGCGTCAAGACCGAGCTGCCGGCGCTGCCCGAGATCCGGTCGCTGCGCATCGGCGCCGGCACGCGCAACTTCACGCGCGAGCCGGCGATGTCGCGCGCAGAGGCGCTGCGCGCGCTCGAGGCGGGCATCGACATCGCCACGGAGCTGGCGGCGGATGGCATCACGCTGCTGGGGATCGGCGACATGGGCATCGGCAACACCACGTCGTCGAGCGCGCTCACCGCGGCGTTCACCGGCGCGCCGCCCGCGGAGGTCGTGGGCCGCGGCACCGGCATCGACGACGACGGCCTGCACCGCAAGATCGACGTGGTCCGGCGCGCGCTCGCCTTGCACCGGCCCGACGCCGCCGACGCGGTCGGCACGCTGGCCCAGCTCGGCGGCTACGAGATCGCGGGCCTGGCCGGCGTGGTCCTGGGCGCCGTGGCCGCGCGCGTACCGGTGATCGTCGACGGCTTCATCTGCGGCGCCGCCGCGCTGACCGCCGCGCGCATCGCGCCGGCCGCCGCGGCCTCGCTGATCGCCTCGCATCGTTCGGTCGAGGCGGGACATCGCGCCGTGCTGAAGGCGATCGGCCAGCGGCCCTTGCTGGATCTCGACCTGCGCCTCGGCGAAGGAACAGGCGCGGTGCTGGCCATGAACCTGGTCGAGGCCGCGCTGGCGATCATGCGCGAGATGGCGACGTTCGCGTCGGCGGGCGTCACCGACCGCGACGCCTGACGCGCGCAGCATGGTGAGCCTGCTCCGCTCGATCGCCGCGGCGTTTTCCTTCCTGACGCGCCTGCCGGTGCCCTCGCGCGCCATCGGCGAGGGCGACGTCGCCGCCACGTCGCTCGGACGCTCGGTGGTCTGGTTTCCGCTCGTCGGCGCGGCGATTGGCGGCGTGCAAGCCGCCGTCGCGTGGCTGCTGGGCGGGCATCTGCCGCCGGCGCTGATCGCGGTGACGCTCGTGACGATCTCGGCGGTGCTCACGGGTGGCCTGCACCTCGACGGCGTCGCCGACACCTTCGACGCCTGGGGCGGCGGCCGCGGCGATCGCGCGCGCATGCTCGAGATCATGCGCGACAGCCGCATCGGCGCGCACGGCGCGGTCGCGCTGGTGTTGCTGCTGGCGGCGAAGATCGCAGCCGTCGCCAACCTCCTTCCGCACACCGAGCTGCTGCCGCGCTTCGACCGACTCACGTACGGCGATCCCTTCCAGCGCGGCGCGCTCTGGCCGCTGCTGGCGGCGCCGGTGCTCGCGCGCTGGGCGGCGGTTCCGCTGCTCGTCTTCTTTCGCTACGCGCGCGCTGACGGCCTCGGCAGCCCGTTTCGCGCGCACGCGCGGCCCGCGCACGTCGCGGGCGCGACCGCGGTGGCGCTGGCCGCGGCCGTCGCGATCGTTGCCGCCACGCCGTCGGCCGACGTCTCGACGGCGATCGGCATCGCCGCCGCCAGCGCGCTCGGAGTCGCGCTGGCGTTGGCGGGCCTGCTCGATCGGCGCCTCGACGGCCTCACCGGCGACGTCTACGGTGCGGCGATCGAGCTCGCCGAGGTGGCCGTGCTGGTCGCGGCGACCGTGACCAGCGGTCCCGTCTAGGGAGTCTCGTTGGCGGCGAAGAGGATCACGAACGCCGTACCGGGCGTCGAGCCCGCGGTCAGCGCCGGCCAGACGCGCGTGTCGCCGCTCGGCGCCGTGACCGTCCAGGTCGCGACGATCGCAGTCGGATTCGCGGTCGGCTTGGGCACGACCAGGAACGAGCCGTTCGCCGAGGTCGACGTCCCCACGCCGCTGAAGTCGGCGGTCGGGTAGATGATGTTCACCCGGGCGTCGGTCGTGGTGACCGTCGCGCCCGCGACCGGCAGCGGGCCCTGACTCAGCTTGCTGACGACCGTACCGATCATGAACCCGCGCGCGGTCAGCTGGCCGGGCACGAGGGTCGTGTCCGACAGCGCCCCGGCCGCGAACGTCGCGAGCGCGCCCTCGGTCGCGACGCTGACCGCGAAGAGCGGCACGTTGGTGATCGGCGCGTGCGACACCTTGATCGTGTTGATGAACGCGCTCGAGCCCGCGCCGGTGCCGGTCTTGACCCACAAGCGGCCCGTCGTACGCGCGTCGTCGAGGATGCCGACCAACCCGAGCGAGATGCCCGAGACGTTGACGTTGTCGAAGCTCCAGGGGCAACCGGTCGCAGGGCAGCCCGTGGTGGTGAGCGCCCCGCCCGCGAGCGGCGGCGCCGTCGGATTCGCGATCACGATCGCAGGATCGACGACGGCAACATTGATCATGCTGAAATCGTTGGTCGGATCCAGGGCCTTGGTCAGCGCGTGCGGCGCGGCGGTCCCCGACACCGTGACCAGCGCCGGCCCGGCGTCGGCGACAGCGTCGGTCCCGGCGTCGCCGGTAGAGCCGCCGACTCCCGAATCGCTGTTGGTCCCGCTGCTGCTGCTACACGCGCTGAGTGCCAGCGCCCCCGAAAGCCCGATCGCGCAGAATATTCGCATCATGGTGAGGTAACCTACGGACGGGGGCGAAAATCGTCAAGTATCGCGCCCAACGACAGCGAAACGACGTCGAGAGAGGCCTTGTAAACGCCATTGCCGACGACGGTTGGCGCCGGATCCGTGCAGCCCATCGTCGAGCAAGGTGTGACCACCTGCACGACCTGGCTGTTGGTGACGCTCTGATCGGCGATGAAGTGATGAGCGTAGGCCGCGCTGGCGTTCAAACCGCGCCAGATCTTCACGGTTGCACCGACGCTGACCACGTCGCGCTGCCAGTTGCCGAAATCGACGGACACGCTCTTGAGCGGGATCGCCGACGTCTCGTGCAAATAGCCGGCGCGCACGGTGAGGCGGTTTGGCAGGAGGTCGTAGTCGGCGCCGACGCGCACGCTGATCGAGTCCTGATAGTCCTTCTGGAAGACGATGTTGGCGAGCGTTCGATCGGTCGGCATCGGGGTGGTGATGTGAATGTTTTGCGGGCGAATCTCGATCGTGTGCAGCTCCGACCAGAGCTCGGCGACGACGTCCGCCTCGACCCGCAGGCGCGACTTGATCGCGTACTGCGCACCCAGGCGGATCACGTCGGGGAAGCGCAGGAAGAAGTCGGTCGAATTGCCGACGACGGTGACCGCCAGCGCGGTTGCGGCCGGAGGAAGGTCGGTGGTCAGCGTCCCGTGCGCGAGGAAATCGAACCGCGGGCGATAAGACAGCCCGAGCGCCAGCTTCGGAATCGGCCGCACGGTCACACCAAAAACCGCCGTCGGCACGACCGTGTTCGAGACGTCGACGTTGGCGACGGCGTCGAAAGCCGGATCGGTCCCCATGTAGGGCCCCGACCAGACCGCCTGCGAAAATTTCGCTGACCCGTGGACCAGCTGCAGCGTGACGCCCGCGCTCAACCAGTCCTTGTACGACGCCGCGATCGCCGCCGAGTAGTAGATGATGAAGTAGTCGGTCGACATGATCGCGTAGCGCTGCGGATCCTGCGCGGCGGGCAGCGGCATGGCCGGTGGGTGCGTTCCGGGATAGGACTCCTGGCCGATCGCGCTCGGCGTGGTGAAGCCGATCGCGACGGTGAGCGCCGACAGCGGGCCCACTGGCCCGAACCCGTAGCTGACGATCGGCGCGCCGACGAGGAACCCGCCCGCGGAGTTCGACGCCGTGCCGCCGCTCGCGGCCGCGAAGCTCAGTTGCTGAAACGATAGATTCGCGTCGAGCGTGAGACGCAGACCGTGCTGCGACGCGAACCCCGCGGGGTTGTACTGCATGGCGAGCCCGTCGGTGGGGTCCGCCGCGTAGGCGCCGCCGCGCCCGATCGCGATCGTGCCGATGTCGGGGTGCTCGATCCCGGCCGCGAACGCCGGCGCGCGCGCCAGCATCATCGCACCGACGAGCCACCCGACGCGGGACCGACCTGCGCGGAGGGCGTCACCGGAAAGCCCCCAACAACGATTGCTCGTGCTCATGGGCCCGTCGAGGGTACGCCGAGATACCCGGGCGCCGTCAAGCCGCGCGCGCGAGCGCGGGAAAAATACGCGCGTGTCCCGAGAGCCGACCTTCTCAGAACTGGGGCAGCCCGGTGAGCGCGCGGCCGATGAAATCGTTCAGGTGATCGACCGTGGGAGCCATCACCCAGCCGGCGCGCGCGTCGCGGAACAACCTCTCGACGGGCATCTGCTTCGAGAACGCGGCGCCGCCGCCGGCCTTCATCGCCAGGTCGGTCACGTCGACCGCGGCCTGCAGCGACGCGAGCCGGCTCTGCAGCACGTAGACCGGCGTGGTCTCCGACGGATTGTCGAGCTCGGCGACCGTGTAAGCGAGCAGCGCGCGCGCCTGCTCGGTGCGCACGCTCATCTGCGCCAGGCGCGCGCGCAGGATCGGGAGATCGCGCAGGTCGCTGCCCTCGTGCTCGAAGCGCGATCCGATCAGGTGTGCCTTGGTCAGCTCGACCGCCTCGAGGCAGATGCCGTTGGCCATCGCCGCCGTGCCGACGCAGAACCAGGGCAGCACGACGTCGCGGGTCATGTTCGTCCCCTCGCCCATCGCGCACAGCAGATCGCGATCGCCGAGCCGGTAGCTCTCGATGTCGACTGGCGCCGAATCGTTGCCGCGCAGGCCGAGCCCGTTGAACGTCCCCTTCGTGCGCACCTCGGTCGCGCGCGGGCGCATCAAGTACAGCACCGAGTCCGAGGGCGACGCCGCGCCCGGCCGCCGCGCGCTCGCGACGTACGAGTCGGCGTGCCGCGCCGACGTCACCCACGACTTGTGCGCGCTCACGACATAGCCGACTTCCCCCTGGCGCGGCTCGAGCTCTGACATCGGCGACCAGAACTGCGACCGGGAGCCGATCTCGGAGAACGCCAGCGTCGTCAGGTGCTTGCCGGCGGCGACGTCGCGCAGGATCGAGTCGCGGCTGTCGAGCGTCGTCGACGCGGCGACGACCTGCGACGCGCTGATGTGCATCGTGTAGATCATCGCGGTCGACGCGCAACCGCGCGCCAGCTCCTCGACGACGGCAGCGAACACGCGCATCCCCTGCCCGCCGCCGCCGAGCTGGCCGGGCGCGCACAACCCGGCGAGGCCGTTGCGCGCCAGAGCGTCGACGCTCTCGCTCGGAAAGCGGCCCGTGGCGTCGACATCGGCGGCGTGCACCGCCAGCACGTCACGCGCGACGGTGGCTGCGGCGGCGACGTACCTGGACCCGGACGCGTCCACTCCGCCCATGCTCGCCATTCTTGCGCTTCTAGCGCCCGCTCGGGGACCGCGTCAAGACGCTCGCCGCACGTCGCGGGCGACGATCAGCGCAGCAGGTTCTTCATCAGCGCGCGCAGGTTCTGAAAATCGATCGGCTTTTCGATGCGCGCGTTCCCAACCTGCTCGAGAAACTCGCGCGCCTTGGCGGTGAACGCGCCGCCGGTCAGGAAGATCACGCGCTCGGCCTGCTCGGGCGCGACGCGCGCGAGCTCGGAATAGAGCTCCATTCCCGTCATCTCGGGCATCATGAGGTCGCAGAGCACCACGTCGTAGCGCTCGCCGCCCGCCAGCCGCGACACCGCCTGCCGCGCGTCCGAGACACAGGTGATCTGGTAGTCGGTGCCGAACGCGCGGCGAAGCGCGCCCAGGATCATCGGCTCGTCGTCGATGATCAGCACGCGCTCGCCCTGCCGTTCGCCCTCGGGCCCGCGGCCCGAGACCATCGCGGACACGTCGTCGACGGTGGCCGGCGGCAGCGTCACGCGGAACGTGCTGCCCTGACCGATCCGGCTCTCGACGGCGATCGTGCCGCCGAGGTCAGCCAGGATCCCGCGGCAGATCCAGAGACCGAGCCCGGTGCCGACGCCGTCGGGCTTGGTGGTGAAGAACGGCTCGAAGATGCGCGTGAGGATCTCGGGCGCGATGCCGACGCCGGTGTCGCGCACCTCGATGATCACGCGGCCGTCGCGATCGGTCGCTGTGCTGACGCGGATCTCGTTTCGCTCGGCCTCGCCCTCGGGGATTGCCTGGGCGGCGTTGAGCAGCAAGTTCAGGAACACCTGGCCGAGGCGCGATTCATTGCCCTCGATGAGCGGCACCTCGCCGAAGTCCTTCACCAGGCGGGCGCGGTGGCGGATCTCGTTCCAGGCGATGTTGATCGAGGAATCGAGCACGCGCCGCAGGACGACCGGACCGCGCACCTCCTCGTTGCCGCGCCCGAAGACCTTGAGATCGCGCACGATGTTGCGCACGCGGTCGGCGCCCTCGCGCGCCTCGCCCAGCGCCTCGATGACCTCGTCGAGGTTGAATCCGACCTCGGGCGCCAGCGACGCTTGCAGCGCCAGCTTGCCGGTCAGCGCCGCCAGCTGGCGGCGCGTGAAGTCGATGTTCGCGACGATGTACGCGAGCGGGTTGTTGATCTCGTGCGCGACGCCCGCGGCGAGCGTTCCCACCGCCGCCATGCGGCCGGCGAAGATCAGCTGTTCCTCCATGTGCCGCCGCTCGGTGACGTCGCGAACGTAGACGTAGTGCCCGCGCACCTCGGGGACGGCCGCGGTGCCACGCTGGCCCGGATCGCCCGCTCCCAAGCTCGGTCCCAAGCTGGGTCCAACGATCGGGACGATCGTCAGCTCGATCGCGAACGGCGTCCCATCCTTGCGCAGGCCGGTCGCGGCGCGCTCGACGCGGTCGTGACCGGCGGCGGTCACCGCGGCGGCCAGCGCCGTGCGCTCGTCGCTGGCCAGCGTCTCGTGCCAGGATCGCCCCATGAGCTCGTGGCTGCTGTAGCCGAACATCGCGGAAAACGATCGGTTGACCGTGACCACGCGCCCGTCGGCGTCCGCGCGAAAGATCGCCTCGCCGGCGTCGCCGAGCGCGGCGCTCAGCTCGCGGACCTGCTCTTGCAGCAGACCAACCAGGCCATTGCCGCCAGCCGCTGTCTCTCCCGTCTCCGTCCGCTCGTGCGCGATCCCGGTGGGGACGCTGCGCTGCAGATCGGCGGGCCGAGATCGGAGTCGCACACCCCGATAATACCAGCACCACCAATGGTATTAGAAGTTACTTTTTTCAGCGATGGAAAAGGCTTGACGAGGGGTGCGAGCTCGACCCGAATGCCGACCTTGACCCACCTTGGCCCTGCAGGACTTCGGCGGCGCGCTCCCGTACCTTGGCGCTGGGATTGTGGCGTGCGGCCTCTTTCAGGAATGGCGTCGCGGCGGGCCCGAGGCTGCGCAAGAAGGCCTGCGAACGGTCGTAGGTCTTGTCGCTCGCCAGCGACTCGATGACGGCGTTCACCAGATCTCCGTCGCTGCGGAGCGCGGGATTCTTGTGAATCGCGCTTTGCGCCGACGCGATCCCCTCGAGCGGGCGATGGTGCTCGAGGTAGATGTCAGCCAGCAGATAGTCGACGTCAGCGTCCTCGGGCGTCTCGCGCCGGGCGTGGGTCAGCACGGCCAGAGCCTGCTCCCAGTCGCCGTTGTGACGCAGGCGGCGCGCCTCTTCGACGCGGCTGCCGGCAGCGGCGGGGGCGACGGCGGCAGGTGCCCGGGCGCCGGGGGCGCTGGCGGTGCTGGCCGGGGCGACAGGCGAGGCCGCCGGAGCGGCTGCAGACGCCGAGCCCGCGGCGTTCACCGGCGCCGTGGCCTCGGATGAGCGGTGGCGCACGACGCCGAGCACGACAGCGATCACCACGCACGCGAGCGCCCCACCCACGACCGCGGCCAGGCGGCGATCGATCACGATGCCGTCGCGGCCCGGCGCGGGCGTGGCCGGACCGTCGGCGGAGGGCGACGCGGCTGGCGCGGAGCTGCCGGCTTTCTCCGTCGAGTCCTCACCGGGCAACACCGGCGCGGCGACGGCGGCGGCAGCCGGCGCGTCGGCCGCCGGAGGCACATCATGACGGCGCATGATCGCGGTCGCGGTATCGACGATCGTGGGCTCGGGGGCGCGCGGCGGCCGTCCTGCCGGCGGCGCTGGCAGGCCGCCCGGGCGCGCCGCGGGAGCCCCCGGCGGCAAAGATGGCGGCGAAGACGACGGCGCGGGTGTCTCGCTGCGCACGCCGCCTTCAGGCGTCGCGTCCAGCGCCGCCGCCAGCTCGGCCGCCGACTGATGGCGGTCTTCCTGGCGCTTGGACAGCGCCTTGGACACCACCGCCTCGAGCTCCGGCGAGATCGCTGCCTCCGGAACCAGCGCGCGGAGAGAGGGCGGCGCCGTCTCTCGGTGCATGACGATCAACTCCCCGATGTGCTGCGCCTCGAACGGCTTGCGCCCGGCGAGCAACTCGAACAGCAGCACGCCCACCGCATAGAGGTCGCTGCGCGCGTCGACGGTGCCGGCGGCGCCGGTCTGTTCCGGCGACATGTAGCTCGGTGTCCCCACCGCCATCCCGGCGGTCATCGCAGGCCCGTCGCGCAGCTTGGCCAAGCCAAAATCCAGGATGCGCAGGTGATCGTCCAGCCCCGCCTCGTCGGTCAGGATCAGGTTGTCGGGCTTGAGATCGCGATGAACGATGCCCTGCGCGTGCGCGTGTGCCAGCCCCGCCAGCAGCTGCCGCACGATGTGCAGCGCGCGCGCCGGCGGCTGTGGCCCCCGGCCCTGGACCGCGTCGCGCACGGTCTTGCCGGTCACGAAGTCCATGACCAGGTAGGGCGCGCCCTCGACGCCGAAGTCGATGACCGACACGCAATTGGGATGGGCGAGGCGGCTCATGGCGCGCGCCTCGTTCTCGAAACGGCTGATGAACGTCTTCTGCGCCGCGATCCAAGGGTGCAGGAACTTCACCGCGACCGGCCGCGCCAGCTGCACGCGCTCGCCCCTGTAGACCACGCCCATCGCGCCGGCCGCGATCTTGGACAAGATGCGATAGCGCCCTTGCAACACCGCGCCGATGCGCGGGTCGGGCGCCGCCGGATCGGCGGGCGCAGGGGGTGCAGGCGGAGACGACGTCGGCGATTCCACGGCACGTCCACATTATCACAGACGTCATCACCGGCTCCGTGGCGTCATCGCCGGCCCGCGGACGTCATTGCCGACTCACGCTTGGCTTTTGTCGTAGCATCCGCCGCCATGAGCGAAATCGCCGACACCATCTCGGAAGCCGTGGAAAAGGCCGACGGCTCACGCATCAACACGATCGTCGCGATCAGCGTCGCCATCACCGCGACGTTCATCGCGCTCTGCAACGTCAAGGACGGCAACATCGTGCAGGCGATGGCGCAGGAGCAGGCGCATGAGGTCGACGCCTGGGCCTATTACCAGTCGAAGAGCACCAAGGAGAACATGGCGCAGTCGGCGCTGGATCAGCTGGAGCTGCAGCGCGATCTGGCGGCAAACCCCACGCCCGAGGCGCGCGCCTTGATGGACAGGAAGCTCGCGGAGTACGCAGCGCGCGTCAAGCACTACGAGGCCGACAAGCTGGCGATCGAGAAGACCGCGCAGGGGCACAAGGCGGAGTACGACCGCCTGAACTTTCACGACGACCAGTTCGACATGGCCGAGGCGCTGATGTCAGTCGCCATCGCCCTCTTTGGCGTGACTGCATTGACCCAGCGGCGATCGCTGCTGGTGACCGCGGGTGTCTTCGCGACGCTGGGCGCAATCATGGGACTGGCCGGTTTCATGGGCCTCGGCATCCACCCCAACTTCCTGGCCAACCTGCTCAGCTGAGGCGGCTTCGCGGCGGGCGACCGCGTCAGGATGAGATTCCTCGGACCGGGGGATTGACCCTAGGCCGGGGAGACTTAGGTTGCGACCACCTCGAAGAGGTCGCGTGGTGGGGCTTTGAACAATGGCCCGCAAGAGGCGCGGTCGCAGCGACCGGAAGCCGACAACCCAGGGACGCCAACAGCGTCTGTCCTGCTGGTGGACGACCACCCTGCGAACCTGGTGGCGTTGGAGGCGACGCTTGCGCCTCTCCGGCAGCGGCTGGTGTTCGCCAACTCCGGACGCGAGGCGCTGAAGGCGCTGCTCGCCGAGGAGTTCGCGCTCATCCTGCTCGACGTCCAGATGCCCGAGCTCGACGGGTTCGAGACAGCGGCGCTGATCCGCGCCCACCCGCGCACGGCGCAGGTGCCGATCATCTTTGTCACCGCGATCCACCGCGACGCGCCCCACGTCGCGCGCGGCTACGAATATCGGTGCGTCGACTACATGGCGAAGCCGTTCGATCCGGGCATCCTGCGGTCGAAGGTATCGGTGCTCGTCGATATCTTCCTGCGCGAGAAGCGGATCGAGCGTCAGGCGGCCGAGCTGCGCCAGCGCGAGCGTGAAGAGCTCCGCCGCAGCGGCGAGCTGCGCATGCAGCGCCTCATCGACTCGGTGCCGGTGTCGATCTGGGCGTTGCGCGCCGACGGCACGGTCTACGATTGCAACCGCACCTGGAGCGAGTACGCCGGGCTGACGAGCGTCACCGACGTCCGGATCGATCCCGCCGCGCTGGTGCACCCCGACGACCTGCCGCGCCTGCGACAGGCGTGGGCGTCGGCGTTCGCGCGCGGCGAGCCGCTCGACGCGCAGTGCCGGCTGCGCCGCGCCACCGACGGCGCGTTCCGCTGGCACATCGGCCGCGCCGTGCCAGAGCGCGACGACGCCGGTTCGGTGATCGGCTGGATCGTCACCGCCGCCGACATCGAAAGCCAGAAGCGCGCCGAGGACGAATACGCGCGCGTGGTCGAGCGCGAGCGCCAGGCGCGCGAGGAGGCCGAAGCCGCAAACCGTGCCAAGGACGAGTTCCTGGCCACGCTGTCGCACGAGCTGCGCACGCCGCTGGCGGCGATGGTCGGGTGGACCGGCATGCTGCGCAGCGGGAACCTGTCGCCGGAGAAATCGCGCAAGGCGCTCGAGACGATCGAGCGCAACGCCAAGGCCCAGGCGGTGTTGATCGAGGACATCCTCGACGTGTCGCGCATCATCACCGGCAAGCTGCGGCTCGAGACGCAGCCGATCGACCTCGGCACGATCGCGCGCGCGGCCGCGGACGCCGTCCGGCCCAGCGCCGACGCCAAGGCGATCCAGCTCGAGACATCGATCGCGACGGTGTCGGCTGGCTTTCGTGGCGATCCTTCGCGGTTGCAGCAAGTGGTCTGGAACCTGCTCTCGAACGCGATCAAGTTCACGCCGGCGGGCGGGCACGTCTCGCTGTTGGTCGACGAGATCCGCGCGGTGACCGGCGAGGCGCGCGCGAGCGCCGCGCGCGTGGGTGACGCGCGCATCGTCGTGCGGGACGACGGGCGCGGCATCGACTCCAACTTCGTGCCGTTCATCTTCGATCGCTTCCGCCAGGTCGACAGCACCAGCAAGCGCGCCTACGGCGGCCTGGGGCTGGGGCTCGCGATCGTGCGCCACCTGGTCGACCTGCACGGCGGCACCATCGCCGTGGAGAGCGCGGGCGAGGGCCAGGGCGCGACGTTCACGGTGACGCTGCCGCGCGCGGAACAGTCGGCGGGCGAAGGGGCGGTCGATGTCGAGCCCATCGCCGCGATCGCCGCGCGCCTGCGCAGCACGGTCTCGATGCCGGGCCACGCCGACGCGGCCGACGAAATCAACCTGAACGGCGTGCACGTGCTGCTGGTCGACGACGAGGCCGACGCGCGCGAGCTGCTGGCCGAGGTGCTGGAGCAATACGGCGCCGCGGTCACCGCCGTGGCGTCGGCCGACGAGGCGGTGCGCACGCTGCGCGAGGAGCGGCCCACGGTGCTGCTCAGCGACATCGGCATGCCGGGCGAGGACGGTCACTCGCTCATGCGCCGGGTGCGCGCGCTGCCGCCCGAAGCGGGCGGGCGCACGCCGGCGGCAGCGCTGACCGCGTTCGCGCGCACCGAGGACGGGCGGCGCTCGCTGGCCGCCGGCTTCCACCGCCACGCGGCCAAACCGATTCAACCGGCGGCGCTGGCGGCGCTGGTGCGCGAGCTCGCCGACCTCGCCGCCATCTCCACGCCGAGCGCGAGGAGCTCGCCTTAGTCGGGAGGGCTCAGGGCTCCCGCTTCTTGAGAATCTTCTCTCGCGTCAGGAACTGGCGGACGGCGCGCACGCTGCGCACCATGTCGTTGCCGCCGAAGTCGCCGTGCTTGCCCCCGTGTACGATCACCAGCTTGTTGGGGACGCCGGCGGCGGCCAGCGCTGCGGTCAGCCGGCGCGCGTGCTCGAACGGCACGACCGGATCGGCGTCGCCGTGCACGGTGATCACCGGCGGCCCCTGTGGCCGCACGTATTCGATCGGCGACAGCGTCCGGGCCAGCCGCTCGCGGTCGGGCAGGTGGTCGAACCAGCCGGTGGCGAAGTCGCGCGCGTGCGGGCCGACCAGCACGTCGAGGACGTCGACGATGCCGAAGAAGTTCACGATCGCCGCGAGCTTCAACGCCTCGTCGCCGGGGCACAGGCGGTCCAGCCCCGCCGCGGGCGGCGCCATGCCCGCCAGCAGCGCCAGGTGCCCGCCCGCCGACATCCCGCCAGCGACGACGCGCGCCGGATCCAGGTTGTACTGCTGCGCGTGCCGGAACACCCAGCGCAGCGCGCAACGCGCGTCCTCGGCGGCGGCCGGCGCCGGCGCGACCTGCGCCAGGCGGTAGTCGACGTTGACGACTGCGAACCCCATCGCCAGGTAGGGCAGCACCTCCAGCCCCGATTCGTCCTTGGATCCCGTGACCCAGCCGCCGCCGTGGAAGTAAACAAACGTCGCGCTGGGCGCGGTCGCGTGAAGCGGGAGATAGAGATCGAGCCGCGCGTTCCAGCCGTTCACCGTCAGGTACGTGATGTTCGGCTCGACCCGGTAACGGAACCCGAGGAGGGTGCTCGCTTCGAGCGCGTCGGGCGGTTCGCCAGCGCTCGCGGCGCGCGGATGACACAGCAGCGCGACCAAAATGACTGCGACGGCGGACTTCACGCGGGCGCTCTTATACCGCTCGGCGCCCGCTTGTCGCGCTCTTTCCGCGCGCGGCGGTTTGACAAGCTGGGCGTTGTCCCGAAAAATCGCCGTCGACGAAATGGGCAACGACGACGCGACATGTTCCGGGATCCTGAT
>Ga0265328_10000589_pt1 | contig 16850 bp, 17 predicted proteins | sample 41624metaG_FD_202086 | JGI IMG/M metagenome (GOLD analysis project Ga0265328, IMG submission 202086) | Rhizosphere microbial communities from Carex aquatilis grown in University of Washington, Seatle, WA, United States - 4-16-24 metaG | ecosystem: Host-associated > Plants > Roots > Rhizosphere...
AGGCCGGAGATGATGATCTGCGCGACAGACCAGACGCCGATCAATATCCAGGCGATGCGCGTTTTCTTCTGCCCATAGAGATAGGCGCCGCCGATCGGCATGGCGAGCAGCGCATAGGGCAGAACCGAATTTCCGATATTCTCGCAGAACCACAAGGCCGTCGGCATGTTACTCCTCACCTCGGTAGATTTGTTTCGCCCATCAGGAAGGCGTCCACCGAGGCGGCGCATTGCCGGCCCTCGCGGATCGCCCATACGACGAGCGATTGCCCGCGCCGCATGTCTCCGCACGCGAAGACTTTTTCGCGTGACGAACGATAGGATTTGACGTCGGCGGCCACATTGCCGCGCGGATCCAGCGTGACCGCGAGCTTCTCGAGCAGCCCCTCGCGCGCCGGCGCGACGAAGCCCATGGCCAGCAGCACGAGATCTGCCTTGAGCGTGAACTCGCTGCCGGGAATGGCCTGCAGCTTGCCGTCGACGCGCTCGCAGCGCAACCCCTTGACGGCGCCGTCGGCGCCGATAAATTCTCGCGTCAACACCGCGAAGTCGCGCGTCGACCCTTCGTCATGCGACGAGGAGGTGCGCAGCTTCAGCGGCCAGTCCGGCCAGGTGACGAGCTTGGCCTCTTTCTCCGGCGGCCGCGGCATGATCTCGAGCTGCGTCACCGAGAGCGCGCCCTGGCGCACCGACGTGCCGATGCAGTCCGAGCCCGTGTCGCCGCCGCCGATGACGACGACATGCTTGCCCGAGGCGAGGATCGGCTCATTGGTGACGAGCGGCTCGCCCGAGACGCGGCGGTTCTGCTGCGGCAGGAAATCCATCGCGAAATGCACGCCGCGCAATTCGCGCCCCGGAATGGAGAGATCGCGCGGCTGCTCGGCGCCGCCGGAGAGGACGACGGCGTCATGCTCGGCGACGAGCCTGTCCGCGTCGAGATCGACGCCGACATGCACATTATAGTGGAACGCGACCCCTTCCGCCTCCATCTGCGCGACGCGGCGGTCGATGAGATGCTTCTCCATCTTGAAGTCGGGAATGCCATAGCGCAGCAGGCCGCCGGCCTTGGCGAATTTCTCATAGACATGCACGTCATGGCCGACGCGCGCAAGCTGCTGCGCGGCCGCGAGGCCGGCGGGGCCGGAGCCGACGACGGCGATGCGCTTGCCGGTCTTGGTCTTGGGCGGCTCGGGCAGAACCCAGCCCGCCTCGAAGCCACGGTCGACGATCGCACATTCGATCGTCTTGATCGTGACCGGCTGGTCGATGAGATTCAGCGTGCAGGAGGCCTCGCAGGGCGCGGGGCAGACGCGGCCTGTGAATTCCGGGAAGTTGTTGGTCGAGTGGAGATTGGCGAGCGCGCGGCGCCAGTCGCCATGATAGACGAGGTCGTTCCAGTCGGGGATCTGATTATTGACCGGACAGCCATTGTGGCAGAACGGAATGCCGCAATCCATGCAACGCGCCGCCTGATTGCGCGTCGCCTCCTCGGAGAGGGCGATGACGAATTCGTCATAGTGGCGGATACGGTCGGCGGCCGGCTTATATTTGCGGTCCTGCCGGTCGACTTCCAGAAAACCCGTGACCTTTCCCATGCCTCGCCAACCCCTCGGCCCTTCGCCTCATTCGCGCCTTCGAGGGGTTTTTTACCACGAAGACACGATGGACACGAAGCAAATCATCTCGGATGTCGCTCTCTCGACGTATCCGCCGTCTCCTCTCGAAGCGCGAAGAGCGGCGCCGCTCGCGCTATCGATATCGGCGGATATCAGGCCGCGACCGCCTTCGGATCCACTTCGCGCGTATAATCTTCGATCAGCGTGCGCGAGATCGCGCCGGGCGTGAAGCGATAGGGGCCGGCCTCCGCGACCGGCGTGACCTCCGCGCCCGTGCCGCAGATGAAACACTCGCTGAAGCCGGGCAGATCCTCCGGCAGAATGCGGCGCTCCACCACCTCTATCCCGCGCCGGTGGGCGAGATCGATGACGGTGCGGCGGGTGATGCCGTCCAGAAAACAATCGGCGATCGGCGTGTGCAGCACGCCGTCCTTCACGAAGAACACATTGGCGCCGGTGCATTCGGCGACGCGGCCCTGCCAATCGAGCATCAGAGCGTCGGCGTAGCCGCGGCGCTCGGCGCGATGCTTGGAAATGGTGCAGATCATGTAGAGCCCGGCCGCCTTGGCGAGCGAGGGCGCTGTCTGCGGATCGGGACGGCGATAGTCGGCGATGTCGAGGCGAATGCCCTTCATCTTGGTGGCGACCTCGAACATGCTCGGCCAGTCCCAGACGGCAATGGCGACATGGATCGTCGAATTCTGGGCGGCGACCGCCATCATCTCGCTGCCGCGCCAGGCCACCGGCCGGACGTAGCAATTGTCGAAGCCATTGGCCTTCACCACCGCGGCCTTGGCTGCGTCGAGCTCGGCGACGCTATAGGGAATCTCGAAGTCGAGGATCTGCGCGGAGCGCCTGAAGCGCTCGGAGTGCTCCGTCGACTTGAAGATGACGCCGCCATAGGCGCGCTCGCCCTCGAACACGCTGGAGCCGTAATGCAGCCCATGCGAAAGAACATGGAGCTTGGCGTCCCGCCACGGTATGAGCGCGCCATTGTACCAGATGTAGCCGTCGCGCTGGTCGAAGGGCAAAACCGACATCCGACACTCCGATGAGATCAAGGCGAAAGGGGGCCGTCCCGGCGGCCGGTCTCGAGCCAGCCTTCTGCAAACCACTAGCCATCGGTCAGAAATATGTCAATATAGCTGACGTATAAGTTCGGGTCGATCGAGTGAACGCCGGAAGGGGCGTTTCACCCTCCCCTTCAGGGGGAGGGTCGGATCGTGAAACGGTCCGGGGTGGGGTGAGCCCCGAGTCTCGGGATGTCACCCCCTCCCGAGCGCCTTCGGCGCTCGACCTCCCCCCTCGAGGGGGAGGTGGAAACGCCTCTGGTTCCGATGCTTCTGTTATTCACTCGATCGCCCTGTCCGCGGGCATGGCTTACGGCTTTTTCGCTTCCACCGACATATAGCGGTCCCGACGTGAAGACATCCATCGAACGCAAGCTGCTGCGGCCGGCCTCGACGCAGGCGCTCGTCGGACGCGAGCAGCCGGCCCCCGAGAGCGAGCCCATGTTCGATCTCATCGAGCTGTTCTTCTTCGCCTATCGCGATTTCGTCGGCGACGCGGACCGGTTGCTCGAGAATTACGAATTCGGCCGCGCCCATCATCGCGTGCTGCATTTCGTCTATCGCCGCCCCGGCCTCGCCATAGCCGCGCTGCTCGATATTCTGAAGATCACCAAACAGAGCCTCAACCGCGTGCTCAAGCAATTGCTCGACGCCGGCTTCGTCGAGGCGCGCGCGGGCGCGACCGATCGCCGCCAGCGCCTTTTGTTCCCGACGCCAAAGGGCGCTCGCCTCGCCCAGGAACTCGCGGCGCTCCAATCCGAGCGCTTCCGCCGCGTCTTCGGCGAACTGCCGCCGGAGGCGCGCGGCGCGACGGCCGATTTCCTGCTCGCCATGGTCAACCCCTCCGATCGTGATCGGGTGCGCGCCCATCTTGCGCCGCGCCGCCGCCGGCGGGACGACGCCGCATGAGCGCCGAGGCGCCACAGCCGACGCGGGCGGCGGCCGAGCCCGGCCCGCATATTCTCGTCGTCGACGACGACAGGCGCATACGCTCACTGCTGTCGCGCTATCTCGCCGCCGAGGGCTATCTCGTCAGCGCCGCCGCCGACGCCGTCCAGGCGCGCGCCCGCCTCGCCGACATGACCTTCGACCTCATCGTCCTCGACGTGATGATGCCGGGCGAGAGCGGCCCCGAATTCGCGCGCAAGTTGCGCAGCGAGGCGGAGCCGCTGCGCTCCTCGCCGATCCTCATGCTGACCGCGCGCGGCGAGACGGCCGACCGCGTGGCGGGGCTCGAGGCGGGCGTCGACGATTATCTCGCCAAGCCCTTCGAGCCGCGCGAGCTCTCGCTGCGCATCGCCAGCATATTGCGCCGCGCCGGCCGCGCCGCTCGGCCCGCGGCGGCGGTCGCGAGCGTGCGTTTCGGCGCCTTCGGCTTCGATCTCGAAAAGGGCCGATTGCGCGAGCATGATCGAATCATCCATCTGACCACGCGCGAAGAGGAGATTCTTCGGGTGCTGGCGTCCAATGCGGGCGAGATCGTGTCACGGCCGAGGTTGGCGCAACGCCTGGTCAATGGCAAAGTCGAGACCGCCGGCGAGCGCAGCGTCGACGTCGAAGTGGCGCGGCTGCGCCGCAAGATCGAGGGCGACGCGCAGGGCCCGCGCCATCTGCAGACGATCCGCGGCCGCGGATACCGACTGTGGGTGGACGCCGTTGTCGGACAGGACGAGGAATACGGAAAAGCGCAATGACCTTAGCCCTCCCCGCCGCGCTCGACGCCCCGCGCCAGCTCTGGCGGCGCTTCGCCGGCTGGCTGCACGCGCGCATGCCCAAGGGGCTCTACGCCCGCTCGCTGCTGATCGTCATTCTGCCGATCGTGCTCCTGCAATCGGCCGTCGCCTATTTCTTCATGGAGCGGCATTGGCAGGCGGTGACATCGCGCCTCTCGGCGGCGGTGGCGCGCGACGTGGCGGCGCTGACCGATTTCTACGAGGCCTTTCCGCAGAGCGAACATCGCGAAATCCTCCAGCGCATCGCCGGCGAGGATTTGAGCATAGATGTCCATTTCCTGCCCAAGGAGCCGCTGCCGCCGCCGGCCGCCAAGCCCTTCTTCTCGCTGCTCGACCACACTCTGTCGCGGGAATTGTCGCTGCGCCTGCAGCGCCCCTTCTGGATCGACACGGTGGGACGCTCCAACATCGTCGAAATTCGCGTCGCGCTCGACGATTCGGTGATGCGGCTGCTCGCCCATCGCACGCAGGCCTATGCGTCGAACTCGGAAATCTTCTTCATCTGGACGGTGATCGCCTCGCTGGTCATCATCGCGATCGCGACGTCATTCCTGCGCAATCAGATCCGCCCGATCCTGCGTCTCGCCCGCGCGGCGGAGGAATTCGGCAAGGGCCGCGAGGTCGCCTTCAGCCCGCGCGGCGCGCGCGAGGTGCGGCAGGCGGGCGCGGCCTTCCTCGAGATGAAACGCCGCGTCGAGCGCGCCATGGAGCAGCGCACGACCATGCTCAACGGCGTCTCGCATGATCTGCGCACGATCATCACGCGCTTCAAACTGTCGCTCGCCCTCATCGGCGAGACGGCGGAGACGACCGAATTGAAGAAAGACGTCGACGAAATGGAGCGCATGGTCGAGGCCTATCTCGCCTTCGCCCGCGGCGACGGCGGCGAGGCGACGGCCGAGACCGACGTCGCCGCCATGCTCGACGATTTGAAGCATGATTCCCAGCGTCATGGCCTCGGCGCGCAGACGAGCTTCGCCGGCCGTAAGCTGGTGGCCGTGCGTCCGGCCGCCTTCCGCCGCTGTCTCGCCAATCTCGTCGGCAACGCCCAGCGCTATGCGAAAAATATCGCGCTCACCGGCGTCAATGACGGCAAGACGCTCACCATCCACATAGACGACGACGGGCCCGGCATCCCCGTCGAGCGGAGGGAGGACGCTTTCCGGCCCTTCTACCGGCTCGACGAGTCGCGCAATCAGGACGAGAGCCATTCGGGGCTCGGCCTCGCCATCGCCCGTGACATCATGCGCTCGCATGGCGGCGAGGTGACGCTCGAGGGCTCGCCGCTCGGCGGCTTACGCGCGAGCGTCACTTTGCCGGTGTGATCGCCGGCCGATGCGCTGGCCGATGCGCTGGCCGATGCGCTGGCAAAGAGGGAGAGCTTTCCGTCATGCCGAAAAATATGACGCCGTTTCTGATGTTCGAGGGAAGCGCGCAGGAGGCGATCGACTTCTATCTCGCCTCCATCCCCGACAGCAGCATTGCGACGATGGATCGCTATGACGGCTCAGGCCCCGAGCCCGCGGGCAGCGTGAAACGGGCCCTGGTCTCGATCTGCGGCCAGGCGCTCATTTTCTTCGACAGCCCCATTCCCCATCCCTTCTCCTTCACGCCGAGCATCTCATTCTTCATCACCTGCGCCGATGAAGAAGAGCTCGACGGAATCGCGGGCCGGCTGAGCGCCGGCGGCGAATACCTCATGCCGCCGGCCGATTACGGCTTCAGCAAGAAGTTCGGCTGGCTGAAGGACAAATTCGGGATTTCCTGGCAGCTGAACGTCGAGTGACCGCAGCGGCGGGCGCCGCTGCGGGAGCGCCATGCGTCTTCGACGTCCGATCTTCGCGCGGCGTCGCCCCGCTATTCCGCCGGACAGGGGATTTCCTTCGTCACGCCTTCGATAAAGGCCTTCATGCCGCAATTGGCGCGCAAGGGACCGATCTTGTTATTGCCCTCCCAGGTGAGGAAGGTGACGATCCCGCGCGGATTGATAGCGATCACCTTGTATCGCTCGGGGCTGCGCGTCGCATAGCATTTGCCTTCTTTTATGTCCTCGGCGGTCAGGGCCATGATCTGATCTCCTTTCGCAATTAGCCTGCCCTCGTTCCGCAAGAGCCGTGCCACGCGTCAATGCGCCTCGTGATCGTGATCGTCATGATCATGATCATTATCGTGGTCGTCATGATCGTGATGATCCTCCGCCGCCGCGCCCTTCTTGTGCACGACATGCTCGGTGAGAAAATCGCCGGCGGCGAACACCCCGTCATCGTCCATCGCATGGGCGAGCCCCTTGCGCGTCATCGACCAGACGCGGGCGCCCTGCGCCGTCAATGCGCTCTTGGTCTCGCGCGCCGAGGCGAGGGGCGCGACCTCGTCGGAGTCGCCATGGATCAGCAGGACCGGCGGCGCGCCATCCGCGCCGGCCGGCGGCGACGCGCCATAGGGGCCGCCCGAAAACGCCACGATCGCCGCCGCCGGGCCCGGTCGCGCGAGACCGGCGAGCAGAGCCAGAGTCGCGCCCTGCGAGAAGCCGACCAGCGCCAGATGCGACGGCGGCAGGCGGCGTTTGGCGAGCGCCGTATCGAGAAAACGCTCGAGCGCCGCGAGGCCGTTCGAAAGTCCCTCCGGGTCGGCCGCATCGAACCAGCGCCGAACGCCATCCGCGCCAGCCGGCGCTTCGGCGGCGAGGAATTCGGCCTTGGGCATTGTCGGCGCCCAATTGAGCGCATGATCGACCATCGACTGGCCATCGGCGCCCTCGCCATGCAGCAGCACGACGAGAAAGGCGGGTTTTCCGCAGGAGAGAGCGGCCAGCGCCGGCCCTTCGACAATATCGGTCATGCGTTCCTCCGCATCAGCGCCGGCGCCTCGCCGGCCGCCGGAGAGGTTCAATAAGCGTGCCGAGGGTCTGGCGCCCAATCTGCTTCGCGACGGTCGCGCCGGAGACGGACCGGCGCACCGTGAGAACCAACACAGCAAAGCAACAGGAGGACCGCGTGGCGGACTACAAAGTGACGGTAGAGGAGCAGCCCGACGGAAAATGGGCCTGTTTCCTGCACGTGCCGGGTGAGGAGCCGTATAACCTCGGCAAGTCGTTCAAGAGCGAGGATCGCGCGGATGCATGGCTGACCGTCGGCGAGGCGACGACGGCGATCGATATGGCAGTGGCCAAGCTCACCAAGAAGTGAGCGAGCGGTAAGGGCCGCGACGCGCGCCTGTCGGATATCCGACAGGCGTTCCCGGCCCTTCGTCCATTTTATCCCGCGCCCGAGTCGCGCGCAGCAAGGAGCGAAAACAATGGCGGTTGATTTGAAGGGCGAGTGGACGGACGCCGACATAGCGAAGCTCATCGGTTCGGTCGTCGACGACCGCGACTGGCGCCTCGAAGTCAGCACAGACGGCGTCGCCTCGCTCGTCGACAAGACGGCCCATCCCACCGACGACGCCTATGACAACCAGCTCCATTGCTTCCTCGAGACCTGGATGCAGGGAACGGATTTCGTAGGCCCTTCGGCCGCGGGCGACAAGGAGCTCGTCGGCAAGGTCGCCAAGGCGCTGCGCGAAAACTATCCGACGCTCAAGGGCCTGAAATTCGTCTACGTGTCGCTGTGACGGCTTCGTGGCCTTTGTGGTACGAGGGCCACGACGCCACTATGTTTCTGCTCTGTTGAGAATTGTGGCCGAACTGTCACCGAATCGTTAACAGGCGGCCATACACCTCCGGTCGAGCTCACAAGCCGGAGTGTGCAATGCCCTTCCGTATCTGGTTGCTCGCGTCCATCTCGACGCTGGCCCTTCACGGCGCCGCGATGGCGCAGACCTATCGAACGCCGAATGTCGTCGCCAATGACGGCGCCTCCTCCGTCAATCTCGGCGGCCTGACCTTCACGAACCAGGGCCTCGTCGGAACCGGCCGGCTTCCGGCGACGACGATCGACTTCCTCGGCGACACGCTCGGCTCCTTCTCGAGCCTCGCCATCGATCCCTATTCCTGGCGACGTCTCGGCTCGACATGGACCGCGACCATGTTCGCTTTGCCCGACCGCGGATTGAACGATCCCGCGAACGGCGTCTTCTACGATTATGCGGGCCGGCTCCTGCGGTTCAACATCGCCTTCTCGCCCTATTCGGGCGCGAATCTCCCTGCCTCGACCAGCTCGCAGAATCAGGTGCAGATCGCGCCGAACGGCGGCCTGCTGCTGCGCGACAATCAGGGCAAGACGTTCACGGGCGCAGATCCCGGCGCCTCGACGACCACTCTGTTCGGCCGCCTCGCGCCGAGCCCCGCAGCAGGAGCGATCGGCGCCGGCAAAATCTCGCTCGACGCGGAGGGGTTGGCCTTCAAGACCGACCGCTCCTTCTACGTCAGCGACGAATATGGCCCGTCGATCTTCTATTTCGACGCCAATGGCAATCTGGTCGGCTCGGTCGGCATTCCGTCGGCGTTGCTGCCGCGAACCAATGGCGCGATCGATTTCAACTCGATCAATGCGCCGCAGACAGGACGCCGCAACAATCAGGGGCTCGAAGCGGTCTCGGTGAGCCCCGACGGCAATCGGCTCTTCGCTATACTGCAGAGCGCCCCCATGCAGGATCTGATCGACGCGCAGCAGCAGACGCGCAACAATACGCGCATCCTCGTCTATGACATCTCGCTCAATCCGACGCCGGCGGCGCCGATCGAATCCTATGTGCTGCAACTGCCGACCTATACGCTGAACGGCAATGGCGGCGCGGCGAACCGCACCGCGGCGCAGAGCGAGATGGTGGCGCTCAACGATCGGCAGTTTCTGGTTCTGGCGCGCGACGGAACCGGCCAGGGCCCGACGTCCGGCAATCCGATCATGGTCAAATCGATCTATCTCGTCGACATCAGCGGCGCGACCAATATCGCCGGCACGGCCGCCGATACGACAGCGGGCGGCCAGGTCGCGCCCAATGGCGTGCTGAATCCGGCGATCACGCCGGCGCAATCGGTCGAGCTCGTGAACATGCTCAACACGACGCAGCTCGCCCGCTTCGGCATCAACCTCAACAATGGCGCGCCGGGCCAAGCGGCGCAATCGCAGCTCACCCTGTCCGAGAAATGGGAGGGCATGGCGCTCGTCCCCACGCTCGTCGAGGGACGGCCGAACGACTTCTATCTGTTCGTCTCCAACGACAACGACTTCGTCACGACGAACGGGGTGATGCAGGGCCAGAGCTACAACTCCGGCCAGAACAACGACAATACGCTGCTGGTCTATCAGCTCACCCTGCCGACCGCCGTCGATCCGCTGTTCCTCAAATCCATGCGCGAGACGGCGCCTCAGGTGCTCGGCCGCATCGACGCCGGCGCCCTCGGCCTCGCCTCGAGCGCCGCCGCGCCGGTCATCGCGCAGTTGCATTCGATTCGTCGCGCGCAGAGCGGCGTCTTCGCGGCGCAGGGCCTCTCGACTTGGCTCGGCGGCAATGTCGATTTCGGTCCGACCGGCGCGCGGCCCGGGCTCGATGGCGATCGCACGCTCTATGGCGGCTCCTTCGGCGTCGACTATGGCTGGAAGGAGATTCGCGCGGGCGTCGCGGCGACGGTGCGCGGCGGCCAATATGGCGGCGGCGCGCTCGGCTATTTCGACATTTCGCCGACCGTCTCGCCGAGCGTCTACGCCGGCTATTTCGGCGATCTGTTCTATCTTCACGGAACGGCGACCTTCTCGCCGGACGTCGGCTTCTCCGACATTCGCCGCCTCGGCGCCTATGGGCTCACCGGCGTCGGCCGCACCAGCGTCGATTCATACGCTTTCGGCGGCGAGACCGGCCTGCGGCTGAAGCTCGATCCATTCCAATTCACACCCTTTTTCGGCGTGACGCAGGCGACCGCGACGGTCCGCGGCTATACGGAAAGCGGCGCCGCCGGCGGCAATGTCGTCTATCCGGAGCACGCCATTCATGCGACGACGCTGCGCTATGGCGGCGAGGTCTCGGCCACTTTCCTCGGCTTCGATCCCTGGGTTCGGGTCGCCTATAATGAGATCCTCGACCGCGATCCCAAGCGCGTGAACGTCAGCCTCGCCGGCGTGCTGAGCCCGATGGCGACACAGACGATCGTCATCCCGACCTATGATCGCAATTCGGTCACGGTCGGCGTCGGCGCGCAGGGCGATCTCGCGCCGAATATCGGCTGGCGCATCGGCTATGACGCCGATGTCGCGACCCGCGACGGCGCCGTCGCCCATTCGGTGACGACGGCCGTGCGCGTCGGCTTCTGACGACCGCTGGGCGACGCCGCCGTCAGGCGGTGGCGTCGTCCTGATGGCGACGGTGTTCCTCGGCGTGATGGTGTTCCGCCGTGTGATGGTGCTCCTCGGCGTGATGATGACGCCGGCGGGCCTCCTCGTGATCCTCTTCGAAATCCTCGTCGCGGTCGCGCGCATGATGGCGGTGGCGACGGTGGCCGGTCATGCCGCGGAACACCGCCCGCGCGAGACCACGCAACGGCGAGGTCAAGCGGCTCACATCCTCGATACGTTCGATCACCGCCTCGCTGCGCGAGAGCTCGCGGTCGAGCGCCGCCTTGGTGCGGCAGAGATCGGCGTCGCGATCGTCGAACCAGACGCCGAGCACGCGCCACCAGGCGATGGCGAGGCCCTGCAGCTTCAAGGCGCCGAGCGCGCCTTCGCTGTCTATGTCGGCGGCCTCCAGCATGAAGCGCATCGAATTGACCGTCTCGCGATTGAGCGCGGCGGCCGCGAGCGGATCGGTCGACGCCCATTGCGAAACCGATTCCAGCGCATTGCGATAGGGCTCCAGCGCCTCGAGACGGCGCAGCAGCACCTCATAGAGCCGCTCCTTGGCGGGCTCGGAGGCGTAGCGGCCGGAGAAATCCTCCAGCACCTGCCGATCGATCTTGCGCGAAAAAGCCGAGAGCACCGCGCCCTTGGAGGGAAAATTGTCGCGGAAATCCGCGAGCGAGACATCCGCGTCATGGGCGATGTCGGAAATGGCTATGTCCTCGAAGGCCCGGCGCGCCGCCAGCCGCATCAAGGATTCGACGATCCTGTCGCGGATCGAGCCGCTCCCATTTCCCGTCTCATTGGTCTTGCCGCTCGTCGCCATCGCCGCCTCCACAAATCGCTCGAAGCCAGCCGCTTCCACGCTAATTTAGGGCGTTTTGGCCGGATCGGAAGGAGGTCCGTCCCTCATCCGGACAATTCCCCGGCCCGGCGCTTCGCCGCCGCGACCGCGCGCTCCAGAAGCGGCCCGAGTCCGTCCTTCGCCATCAGAACCTCGAGCGCCGCGGCCGTCGTGCCGCCGGGCGAGGTGACATTCTGACGGAGCGTCGCCGACGTCGTCTCGGCGCTCTGGCGCAATAATTCGCCGGCACCCGCGACGGTCGCGCGGGCGAGCTGCGCCGCGGTCTCCTCGGCCAAGCCGGCTTCGACGCCGGCTCTGGTCAGGCATTCCACGAAATAGAAGACATAGGCCGGCCCCGAGCCGGACACGGCCGTCACCGCATCGACGAGCGCCTCGGTCTCGACCCAGACCACCTCGCCCACAGCGCCGAGCAGCGCCTCGGCGAGCGCGCGCCGATCGGAATCGACGGCGGGCGCGGCGAAAGCGCCGGTGATTCCGCGGCCGATCGCGGCCGGCGTATTGGGCATGGCGCGCACGAAAAAACGCGCCTGTGGCAGCCGCGCCGAGAGATCGGCGACGCGCTTGCCCGCGAGAATGGAGACGACGAGCGTATCCGCGCCGGCTTCGGCCGCGATCAGAGGGGCGACCGTATCCAGCGCTTGCGGTTTCACGGCGAGAACGAGCGCCTGCGGAGCCGCGCGATCTTCGGGATTCAGGCGAAAGCCGCGCTGTTTCGCGAGCGCTGCGAGCGCCGGCGCCGGTTGCGGCTCGACGATCGTCACGCCCTCGCCCGAAAGACCCTGCGCCGCCCAGCCCTCGAGCAAAGCGAAGCCCATTTTTCCGGCCCCGACCAGAGTGATCGAGCGGGGCAGTTCGGCCGCGGCGGCCATTTGGATCACGCTTCTCCCTTGGTCTCGAAGGTCGCGGTCTCGAGCGCCTCCTTGGCGCCCTTGCCGGCCCACAGGACGAATTGGAAAGCCTGATAATAGCGCTCGCAGGTCTCGAGCGCATGGTCGAGCAGAGCCGCGCATTGCGGGCCGGAGGGCTGAGCGCCGCCGGTCAACAGCAGGCCCTGGCGGTGCATGACGACGCCTTCGGTCGGCCACAGATCGAAATGCCCGACCCAGAGCTGCTCGTTGATCGTGCGGATCAACGCCTGCGCCTCCGTGCGGCGACGCTCCGGCACGCGCAGATCGAAGGCGCAGCTCACATGGAGCGTCTCGAGCTCGGCCAGCCACGTGAAAGCCACGTGATAGTCCGTCCAACCGCCGGCGACAGAGATGGAGATCTCGTCTTCGGCGTCGCGATCGAAGCTCCAGTCGTTGGTGGCCGCCAATTGCTCGACGATATCGACGGGATGCAGGAGACGGTCGAAGTCTTTGTCAGGTGCGATCAGCATGAGCGAAACCTAATGTGAGGGTCGGCCAGACAGGGGCGACGGACGCTTCTCTGTTCAGAGACGCATACGCTGACTGCGAGCCTCGCGCTCCCCTTGTTCGGAAACCGCCCGACGAAACGAATCGTCCTGCTCGTTCACTATACTCGAAACGATTGAAATTCCGCCGGCTTACTGCTTCGTAGACGCGAACCTCATGTGCGTTCGATGACTGCCCGCACAGTGGTGGATTCGTTTCGGCCGGTCTACTGGCGGCGAGGCGACGTCCACAAGCTGAAGCATTCGCGAGGCAAAAAACCATGGGACAAGTCTCCGTCGCGCGGCTTGCGCGAAGCTGCGCGACGGCAAGACAGGTTTCGGCCCCGTCTCAGGGCGTCATGACGACCGGCGTGCCGACGCCGACGCGTTCATAGAGGTCGACGACATCCTCGTTCAGCATCCGGATGCAGCCATAGGAGGCCGCCGTGCCGACCGAAGCGCGCATTTTGTTGGTGGTGCCGTGGATCGCGACCTGATTGCGATCGAGCGTGAGCGCGCGAACGCCCATCGGATTATGCGGCGAGCCGCCGTGGATGAAATTGGGCAGTTCCGGATGGTCGTGCTTGACGACCGCCGGCGGCACCCAGTCCGGATTCACAAATTTCCCGTCGATATGGGCGTAGCCGGACCATTCCTTGCCGGCCTTGGGCACGGCGACGGGATAGCGGATCGCGGTGCCGTCGCCGTTGACGAGGAACAGGCTGCGCTGGCGGGCGCTGATGACCACCGTGCCCGCCTGGACGGGCGCGCTATAGGTGACGACATTATGCGCCGCGCTCGCCTCCCCCGGGAGAGCGGCGAGACCGCAAGCGAACGCCGCCGCGGCCGTGAAACTCGAAATACGCTGACGAAACGAAATGCTCATGACTCACACCTTCTCCGAATGGCCGGCGTCGCATTCGAACATGTCGCGCATTCTAGCTTCGGCCACATTCAGCGCCAGCCATCCCATAGTTGCGGTTACGGTTTAACACTAAGATTTCCTTACCTGTCTCGCTAAAGCGCGACAGAAGCGGAGAAATCCCCGCCTTATTTCCGCCATTCCGCGCGTCGGTTGCGCGCCGCGAGCGTTCGGGGCATGACAAGGTATGGAGAGAGGCACGTCCGCGCCGGCGATCTTCGACCGCCGCCTGCTGCGCCGCCGGCTGGCGCGGGCCAGCGCGCGCGGCGCGCCCGATTTTCTGATGGCGCGCGCCGCCGACGATCTCGCGGACCGGCTGGCGGGCATAAAGCGTCCCTTCCCCCGATCGCTCGACCTCTGCACGCCTTCGGCCCATTTCGCGGAGATCGTCGTGGCGAGCGGACGGCCGCCGCCGCTGCGGGCCGGGCGTTTCTTCGCGCCCGGCGTCGATCTCGTGGCCGAGGAAGAGGCCTTGCCCTTCGGGCCGAGCGCTTTCGATCTCATCGTCTCGGGCTTTGCGCTGCAGTGGGTCGACGATCTGCCCGGCGCGCTCGCCCAGGCCCGGCGCATGTTGGCCCCGGACGGGCTCTTTCTCGCCTGTTTCCCGGGCGGGTCGAGCCTCATCGAGCTACGCGCCGCGCTCGCCCAGGCGGAGGACGAGATCTGCGGCGGCGCGAGCCCCCGTGTCTCCCCTTTCGTCGATCTGCGCGACCTCGGCGGGCTGTTGCAGCGCGCGGGCTTCGCTTTGCCGGTGACCGACGTCGATTCCTTCACGCTGCGCTATGACTCCATGTTCGCGCTCTGCGCCGAGCTGCGGGCCATGGGCGCGGCCAATGTGCTGACGGAGCGCTCCCGCAAGCCGCTGCGGCGCGCCATTCTGCCGCGGGCGGCGGAAATCTATGCGACGCGCTTTTCCGACGCCGACGGGCGCGTGCGCGCGACGATGGAGCTCGTTTGGCTCTCCGGCTGGGCGCCGCATGAGAGCCAGCAGATGCCGCTGGAGCCCGGCTCGGCGCAGATGCGGCTCGCCGATGCGCTGAAGCCGCGGGACGGGTCGTCATAGAGTTGGGACAGGCCGGCCTAGCGCGCCAGAATCTCGACGCTGCGGCGCTGGACCGGACGTTTTTCCCAAGGCCGCTCCTCGACGAAAACGAGGCGGGCTCGGCCGGCGGCGACGGCCTCGACGCGGAAATGGCGCTGGCCAGGCGCGCCGACCAGCGGCCGGTCGGGCTCCCCGCCCGAGGGCGTGAAGCCGCCCTCCCCGACCCGGACAATGGCCGGATTTTCACTCGCCGCGCGATCGAAGCGCCAGACATAGCCGGTCGATGGATTCTCGACGAATTCGATCGCCTGCGCCGCGCCCACCGCGAGGGACAGACGCCCCTCTCCCGCGCGAACCGCCGACAATTCGAGCAAAATCGCCGCGATCGCCGCAAGAATCGACTTCGTCATGGTTACGCCTCGACCGAAATTGCCGCGCATCCGACCAGCTCCGCAATCTTCGCCGCGGCCGCCGCCGCGCCATCCTCGGAGCCGATGCGCGCGGCCGCCTCTCGGGCGCTTCGCGCATAGCGGTCGTCGGCGAAGAGGGCGCCGAGTTCGGCTGCGACACGCTCCGTGGAACAGCGACCATAGGGCAGCACCCGCCCGACGCCGAGCCGCTCGACCCGCGCGGCATTGTCGCCCTGATCGCCGAAGACCGGGACGACGAGCTGCGGACGGCCGGCGCGTAGCGCCTGTCCGCAGGTTCCCGAGCCGCCGTGATGGACGACCGCCGCAGCGCGCGGGAAGATCAGCGAATGGCGGACATGGCCGGCGACGAAGTGCTGTGGCGGCAAGCCCTCGGCCAGAGCCTCCCGCTCCTCATCGGCGACGAGCAGCACGGCGCGGCGGCGCAGGCGCAGCGCCGCTTGGCCGACGGCGCGGTAGAATTCCGCACGGGCGCGCACGACGAAACTACCGAGCGTCACGACGATCGGCGGCTCGCCGGCCTCGAGAAACGCCTCGAGCGCGTCCGACAGTCCCTCGGCCGAGTCGGTGAAGCGGTCGTGGAAAGTGTGGCCGGCGATAAAGAGATCGGACGGCCGATCGGGCTGCGGCGGCGCGAGCAGCGGGCTGAGCAGTCCGATCGTCGCCCGCGCCGAGGTGCCGCCGGTCAAAAGATCGCGCCCGCGGCGGGGCGGCAGGCCGAGCTCGCGCCGCAGCCGCGCGATCGGCGCCCCTTTCCAAGCCAGCATATGGGTCAACGCGAAGGCCAACGCCTTATTATAGGCGAGCGCCAGGCGGGAGCGCGGCTCGGCCACGAAGCGCGAGCGCGAGCCGAGCGGCGGATCATAGGCCGAAAGCAGGAAGAGCGGCGAGACGACGCCGTCGAAGAGCGGCAGAGCGAGCCGCTCCGCCGCGAGCTTGGCGGAAAAGCAGAGGCTGTGCGCGACCACCGCCGCCGCGCCCTCGCTGGCCGCGGCGACATCCTCGAAGCTCTGCCGCAGATAAGGGAAGATCAGCTCCCGGAACATGAAGCCGTCGTCACGCGCCACGCGCTCGGCCAGCGCGCCCATGTCCATGCCGAGCCGCTCGGCGAGTTCGTCGACGTCCGGCCGCACCGCGGCGAAACCGAGCCCTTCGCTCTCGATCCAGTCGCGGTAGAAGACGCTGGTGGCGAGGACGGGGCGGAAACCGATGCGCTTCAGCGCGTGAGCGAGCGCCACATAAGGGTTGAGGTCGCCGAGCGAGCCGAAGGTCGCTATGACGATTTTCCGCCCGTCTCCCATATCCGCCTTCGTCCCCTCTTCGCCCCCATGGAGTCGACCGGCGCGCATGTTATACTGATTTCTTCGCAGAAAAGAGGACTTGATGACCGCCGCTTCCGCTTCCGCCCCAAGGCCGTCGCTCGCCGGCGCCACGCGCGCCGAGCTCGCCGATGCGCTGCGCGCCATAGACACGCCGGAGCGCGACATCAGAATGCGGGTCTCCCAGCTCTGGCATT
>Ga0265328_10000590_pt1 | contig 16836 bp, 9 predicted proteins | sample 41624metaG_FD_202086 | JGI IMG/M metagenome (GOLD analysis project Ga0265328, IMG submission 202086) | Rhizosphere microbial communities from Carex aquatilis grown in University of Washington, Seatle, WA, United States - 4-16-24 metaG | ecosystem: Host-associated > Plants > Roots > Rhizosphere >...
TCGCCCGATTGACGGCGGAACAGTTTCCCAGCCGGATCGTGCGGCGGATTGTGGTGATTGAGGATGAACGGATCGTGCGCGAGGCGACGTTCTGGAGTTTTGAATCGAGACGATCATGGCATCGGAAGGAGCGGCAAGTATTAGGATTCTGCCAATAACCAACGCTTGCAAAACGCCCGAAGCTGGTTTAGTTTCGGGGTGAATGAGCATCCGCAAGGTCACTGACTGGTCAAGCTGGTGGGACGGCTTGAGGACAAATCTTCTAAAATGCATCGGCACAACCGGCACAGCCTACCTCGGGACAAACGCCGTGCAGGGGATGGGTGTAAATGGGGTTGGCATCAGTTGGAAGCAGGCGGCGGCATTCTTTGGTGTCCATATTGCTTTTGAAGTGTTCTCCTACATGCAGCGGGTCCAACCGCAGGTCATCACTGAAACGATTGACACAGCGCACTTCTCAAAAGACGCTTCCGGCAACGTAAGTTCTGGAACCTCGCAAATCGTAACCACCACCGAACAAAAACCACAATGAAAAAACTCCTGACTCTTGCCTGCCTTCTGGCGGCTTTCACCATCACCATCCAAGCGCAAACCCCATTCCAGTCCGGTCTTGATTCAGCCATCAAGGATGGCGCGGCTGGCGGCGGTTACTGGAGATCCCTTACTGGCAATTACACTGTCCTGAGCTACGATTACCTTTACAACATCACAGCAGCGTCAAACACGCTCGGGGCCGGCCTGATTCTCGGCGGTGATTATTTGAAGGGCGGCAGCGGCACGGCTGTTTGGAACGACGTGAAGGGCGGCTTCGCTCTCAACTACAAGTTCAACCTGGGGGCCATCGGATTTAGTAATACAGTGTTCAAAGTTTACGGCGGCAGCGCCATCGCCACTCCACGCGGCGGAACAGTGGGCATTGGCAACATCACGTTTGTTGGCGTTGATTATTCGCTGAAACTTTACAAGTCAGTCCTGTTCCATATTTCTCCCGCCTATCAGACGCGCACGGGACAAGGTGAATTTAACCGGAACTACGCCGGCATTCAGGCATTTTTCAGCCTTGGCGGTGGAACGGCCAGCCTGCTTGCGGCCAACGATCTTTACTTGAATCAGCAATACGCCGTGCTTGAGCCACGATTTGGGGAGTAAGCATGAAGCTGCCCGACGATCTCCTACCGTCCGACATCCTTCTTTATGGCACGCCGGACATCGTTGACGGTGTGATTCAGACGTACACCGGCAGCGATGTCGCTCACATTGAGATTTACCACGGGAACGGCCTATCGTTGGCCAGTCGCAACGGAATCGGCGTAAACGCCTACCCCTACCGCTCAGACGGCCTGCGTTACGTCCGGCGATTGGTCTGCCCCTTTGACCGGCACAAGGCGGATGCGTGGTTCTACGCCAAAGCCAAGGGGCTTCCTTACGGGTTTGCGGGCCTGCTTACATTCGTCAACGTGGACATCCCTTGCACGGGATTGATTTGCTCTGTTTTCGCAAACCTGTACCTCCAGAACGGTGATGCGCTTCTGTTTGCGGATGATTACCCAGTCAGAAAAATTGACCCTCGGGACTTCAAGTTGACCCGTGAGGCGATTACGGTGTGGGCATTGGGTTTATCGGCATCCACGGTGCCAGTGTTTAACCAAGAGCAGGTGCCTGACGGCGGGGAGAGCCACAGCGTTTAAATCATGGCCTACCTTGATCTCAGCGACTTTCGCAGCGGGTTGGATGCCCGCAAGTATTTGCTCGCGCTTCCGGCGGGCACGTTAACGAACCTGACCAACGCTCATATTAACCAGGGTGGCGAGATTGAAAAGCGCCAGGCGTTCATCCCAAACTCAATTCCTCCGGGGACATTCTGGGCACAGGAAAATTCAACCGGCATAACCGTAATTGGTAGCCGGGCAATTTCATGGTCAAACGTGGCATTGACCCGCACGGGTGGATTTGTAAGCGCGGTAATTACAATTGACCCGTCAGGGTATGGAATACTGACCGGCGCCAGCGTCACGATTTCGGCGGTTGATGCCAGTTTTAATGGGACCGTGGTAAATGCGACCGGGGGTGGCAACATTCTGCTCGGCCCGCAAGCGGGCGCTAACGCTTCCACAATCGGAACGATCACACTTGCCCTTCCCGCTCCAGTACAATACCTGCGATTATTGCACCCGGACGGCGTGACGCAAATGACGGGTGTGATTACGTCCTGCCAATTCGGTGCCGGAATTTTCACGGAGGCTCTTTTTGCTGATGGCAACCGATTCTACTACTTCAACAATACGATCATATCGGATTTTTATTCCGGGCTGATTTGGTCAGGCGCCTCAAATGGTTTTACTCTGGCGACCAACCTTTCAAATCTAGTGAATGCCAGCGGCCAATACACCGCTACCACACCAACCCTCCCGGGGACGCTTTCATTCTCCATTGCCGGTGGTTCTACTAGCACGGCGGCGGTTGCGGCAAAGGGAGTGTTCAGTTTAAACAATCAACCTCCAAACAATTCGACAGTGACGCTGGGGAGCATCACCTACACCTTTGTTTCAAACCTGGCGGGTGGTCCCGCTTACAGTGTTTTGCGTGATGACAACGGAGCAGACTCGCTCACTAATCTTTACCATGCCATCAACGCTGACGGGGTTGGGTTTGGAACGAAGTACAAAACAAACACGGGAAATGTTCTGGCTCAGGTTACAAACCTTATTACCGTTGGAAACTCGAAAGGAAGTTTTCTAGCTACGGCGGTGACGGCTGGCACGAGTGGCAATTCGATAGCTGTAGCAACAACGATTACGGGAGCCGCATGGACAGACACTAATTTTGTCTCACAGTCAACGTTGACAGGTGGAGTAGCCTTGGTTGCTGGGGCTGGTGATGTTACGGGAGTGGCGTACAACTTTCCTGCGGTTGTTCAGCTTACACCAAACCTTTCAACCAGTTCAGCACAGATTGTTACCGGGTCAATCGGCCTTGAAGCCAACGCGTCCGGCTGGCTTTCGATGGGGACGTTGCCAGCGGATGGGCAGACGGTAACGATTGGAGCAAAGACCTACACTTTTAAAAATGTCCTGACAAATGCCACCCCGAATCAAGTGTTGATTGATGCGGGTGCTGATATAAACAACACCTTGCTTAATTTGGCTGACGCGGTGGTACTTTATGGTCCTTCCAGTGGCGTTTATTACAGCAGCGCAACAACGATTAACCTTCAAGCAACCTCACCTGATTCGCTTCGCACTGACCGGCAAATGCAATTCACTGCGATTGCGGCAGGTGTTACAGCAGTTGCCTCGACAACGAACGTCACTGGGGCGGCATGGTCTTGCGGAGCCACCTTGCGTTACAATGCCACGTTGTCAGATGTTGCGGCTTCGGTTGTTGTTGCGATCAACAACGCCACGGATTATTATGGGGGTGGGTTGGGAACCAATCTTGGATTTACAGCTACCTCCAGTGGAACGACGGTTACGATCAATCCGCCAATTTCACAAGGCCCAGTGGATTACCTCACCGTATCAGTGGCTAATAATTTGACTGTAAACATCCCAGTCGTTCCGTTCACTTTCAAAATCAATTCTTTGCCAAACTTGACGGATGGAACTCCGTATCTGGCAACCGAAGTGGAGACATCGGCGCTTGGAAATGTCGCCCTGAATCTGGACAACATCGGATTTTCAAAAGTTCCTCCGGTAAACGCGAGCACATCGTTCTCAATCGTGGCCGGCGTCAGCAACACAGCAGCAACCCAAACACTCACCAGTAATCAGACAAACCCGAACGTCGGTGAGATCATCACAATTGGGCCGACTCAATATAAATTTGTCTTGGCGTTTTCCGGTGCAGCCAATGAAGTGCTGATCCAACCGACCGCCGACCAGACCATGAGCGCGCTGATCGCCGCTATCAACAATCAATCCGGCTCTGGTGTTACTTATTCGTTGGGGACACCAAAAGACCCGACGGTTGTTGCCGGCGTTTTAACTTCTCACCATTTTACAGTTACGGCCATTGTTGGGGGTAACGTTGGCAACTCGGTTGTGACGTATTCAACCGCGGCCAGCACGACCTGGGGGGCAGCGACATTGACAGGTGGTGACGCAGCGGACACAAACCAGATTACTCAAATTGCCATCGGCGCGACCAACCTGCTGGCGGCGCACGTCCAATACAACCAGTCCAACACGCAGACGGCAATTGATGTTGCAGCGGCGATCAATGCTCAATCTTCAACTACTGGGTTCACCGCAACAGCAGCGGCCAACGTTATCACCATCACAGCGGTAGCAGCGGGGACAGCGTTAAATGGCACGGCGGTAACAGTGACGAATGCGGGCCAAGTTTGTATTGACCAGTGCTTTTTCTCGGTGGGTTCGGCGACTGGACTTTCTGTCGGTCAGAATATCAGTGCGATAGATAATGGTGGTCCCACTTTGATGACAGCTACTATAACGTGGATTACCACCGAGACAGTAGCGCAGTTTTGCGCAAGGGTTGTTGCAAATGTGGTAGCTCATTCCGGCACAAGTGGATGGACGGCGGTTTCAGTCGGCAACGTCATCTACCTGTCCAAAAACACGGTTGCCAGCACTGATGCCCTGCCGACTGTCACTGTGACGGCAACGGCGACATTGACCAATGGCCCAACGACGGCGACAGCAATTGCGCTGACGGCTCCATCTACCACACTGGCCATTGTACTGAATCACATCAACAACAAGGGATTTGAGCGGTATTTTGGAACGGCTCAAGTTGTGACGACCACAACTGGAGGACTCGGGCCATACGTTTACAACTGGGTGAAAACCAGCGGCACACTGGTAACGGTTAACAACGCTAAAGTGTCGAACCCGATTTTTTCTGTCAATGTTGGTGGGATCTCAGGTACGGTTACCGCACCAGCAGGCTCCGCCGTTTGGGTATGCACAGTGACCGATAGTGTCGGATCAACCGCAACGTTTACCGTGACCATTTCATTTTAATTATGGGTGCCGTTTTAATAAACAACACTGTTCAACCCGTATCGGGCGGCGTAAATGCTTATGGCGGTCAGGGTGAGCAGTACGGCGTTTCCATCAGCGGAACGTGGGTAATAGGCGACACAGCGACAATCACGCTTACCGATACGTTGACCGGGTTGCAGACTCAGATTGGCGCTGGAAATGTCACCGGGCTGGGCGGCGGAAGCTTGAGTGGAATTGTCGGCACGTTCTGCTTTACCTTCAACAACAAGGTTTATTTGCTGGCCGGCCCAACCGCTTACTTTTCTGCGCTGGCATTGCCAGCAACATGGAACGATCCCAGCGCGGCGGGAAATTCGTTCATCACCATGTCGAATTACTACTCGTCCCCTGAATCTTTGATTGCCTGCGCGCCCTACCAGGGCCGGTTGCTGTTTGCTTCCCGGCGGTATGTTCAGATTTGGGCGACCGACCCGGACCCGGCGAACTACGCCATCACCCAGACGTTGCCCAACATCGGCACTTTTGCGCCGCTCTCCGTCCAGCCGGTGGGCGACATGGACGTTTACATGGCTTACGATTCCGGAGTTCGATCTGTCCGTGTGCGCGATGCCAGCAATAACGCCATCATCGCCGACATCGGAACACCGATTGACTCAATCTTGCAACCGCTTTTTGCCTCGCTATCGAACGCTCAAAAGGCGACCTGTTGCGGAATTGTTGACCCCTCGGCAAATCGGTATTGGCTTTACGTTCCAAATCCTGATGGCAGCGTCGGAACAATTTTCACATTCAGCTATTTTCCAAGTATGCAGATTGCTGCTTGGGGTTCCTACATTCCCTCATACCAGCAGGCCGTTAACTCGCCGGCTTCGACTTATCCGGCGGTCCCTGTCTTGACATACACGGGGCTGATCATCGGGCAGCGTTACGCCTGGAAACCTGGAGCAAATGAAGCATCCATCACATGCGGAGCCTCGGTGATCATAAATCAGCCAGCCACACCGGAAGGGGCGTTTGTGGCAACCGCAACCACGGCCACCGTTCAAGGAATATCAACCGCTGGCGGTCAAACATTCACGGGCGCCCTGAGCCAAACCGTGCTTTTCGCTCCTACAAAGTTTCTGGTCTATCAAGGCCAAGTTTGGGCGCGATCCGGTGATTTGTTGATTCAGATTGGCGGGAATACAAATCAGGCGTATGACAACTGCGGCGTTTCCTGGCAGATTCCCTTTCTGAGCGCCGACACGCCGGGGACTCGAAAATACTTTTCGGCGATTGATTCATCATTCCAGGGAGCCTGGACTGTCAGTTTTGCAAGCGACTATGACACCAACGCGATGAAGATAATCTACAATAACACTTTATCGTCGTTCAAATTCGGCAAGATTCCAGTGGCTCGCCACGCTACGCATTTTTCATTGCAGGGGGTCGAGTCTGGCAGTGGTTATGCGCGCTTCGCAAACGCCTTGGTTCACTATGAGTTGGAGGATGAGAAGGGGAAACCATGACCAACACTCTCACCCCACGCGATTACTGCACCCAGCCCGATGAGGCGGCGAAGATTGGGCGAGGGCTGATTATGTTGCGCGAGATTGCTTGCCACTTGAAGGACGAACAGAAGCGCGACGACCTGTTTAAAGCGGCTTGGGCGTTCTGGAATTTTGAGCATGTTTTTGATGACCTGCTTGACAACAGCGGCTGGCCGGCGGAAAAGAAGCTGCTTGCCTTGAAAGCGTTGGAACAATTCACAGTGGCGCTTTTGTCAAACCCGTACTATGTTGAAAATGCCGATGCGTTCAAGGCTTTATTTGTTACAGCGATTGCCCGCAACATTGCGGGGGACCAGTTTTCCGGCAGTAAAGACAGCCAAGAACGCGCCATGGCTCCGGCGATACGTTGTGCAGACATTGACGTGTTTGTTTATTTTGCGCATCTTGCCGGCGGTTGGGAGTTCGCCCAGGCGATGAACACAAAGCATAAACTCAGGATTTACGACAAACCGGATTCGGAACCGGCAAAGGAGGTTTGCCATGTATAGCCCATCCGGTGACGGCGGCGCAGCCAAGCAAGCCGCCAAAACTCAAGCGGACATCTCGCAAGGGATGACGACCATTGACCAGCAGTTTTCCCAATTTGGACCCGACTTCTACACCAAGGCAGCCAAGGATTATCAGGATTACGCCACCCCGCAAGTGATGGGGGATTTTCGTAATACGAAAAACAACCTCAGTTACGCTCTGGCTCGAAACGGATTACTCAACAGTGGCGCGGCGGTATCGCGTGAGGCGTCATTGAACAAACAACTCGCTCAAAACGAATCCAACATTGCCAATACCGGACAGGATCAATCAAATGCGCTCCGTGAAACTGTAGCTTCGCAGCGCAACCAACTGGTGAGCCAGGTCCAGGCCGGGGCGGCGCCAAGTCAGGTTGCCACATCCGCCGAGGCGACCACCGCCGGACTTCGCGCGCCCACCGCGCTCCCTCCCGTCGGCAATATGTTCAGCGATTGGGCAAATACCTACCTTACCAACATGCAGGCCAACACTTATAACCCAAACACGGCCAACATCTGGCAAATGATGAGCATGGGTAGTTACGGTCAACCTTCGTCAAATGTTGTAGGAGGATAAACGAATGTACGCCCCACTTTTAATTGCCGGACTGCTCGCCAGTGGCGCCGGGACCGGAATGCAGATTGCCGGCAATCAGGAAGCTAAAAGCGCGTTGAACGCCACACGTTCACAAGAACAGGTCCAGCAAGCCGGCTTTCAGAAATCCGCGCAATCGCAAGTTGCCAATTCACTGGCGCAAAGCACCGCGCCGGTTGCTCAAAAACAGATGGAGACCGGGGCGAATAATCGAATGTCAGCTTTTCAGGCGCTACAGGCCGCGGGGGCCCCATTGACGGGACAGCCAACCCAATCAACGACCACCAACAAGGTCATCGGCGGCACGCCAACCGAACAGGCGGCGGCGCGGTCGAGTAATGCCGGCAATGCTTGGTCCGATTTGCAGGCCCGCGCCCAGGCAAATGAAGGCGGTTATGGTGATTGGCAGACGGCGCAGAACGTCAAAAACGCAACCACCATGGGGAATCTGTCTGCCATTGGAACGCAGGCATCGGACGCAGCCAGCATCTATCCCCTTGAGCAAAACGTCGCCCTCCAAAAAGGTGACTCGCTTGGCGGTTGGGGACAGTTGCTTTCCGCGCTTGGCAGCCTGTCAATGATGGGCGCCGCTGTAAGCGCTCCGCCAGCAGCCGCCGCATCAGCGGGCGGCAATCAAGCACTTTCGATTGTCAAATCTCCAAACCTATGGACTGACATCGCGGGTTACGGCCTGCCTAAATAATTTATGCCCTCATCATTTTGGCAAGCACAAACAGCCCCGCTCTATGGCGCGGCTCGAACCATTGGCAGCGGCATCGCATCGCTTCCCATGATGCGCGCCATGGCTGCAAACCGGGCGGCACAAGGACAGTTCTACCAAGCGCACGCAGCCCAAGAGGCGGGCGCCGCCGATCTTGAACGCCAAAAGGCCGCGGCCATGGCCAACGAGACGCAAGAGGGTAGCGATTTCGCTGATTCTGCCGCCTCTGCCGTGCCGGTGTTCAGCGATCCCAGCGCAACACCAGATGACCGCAGGGCAGCCGCCACTGACTTGATGCGCAAGGCGGGCAAGCTCGCTGCCAAAGACCCGGACAAGGCGATGCAAATTTTTGATCATCTGGTGCAGAGGATGCAGGCCAGCCCAACCGATCAGGTCCAGCAATTCGAGGCCAACAATCCCGGCAAGCTGGTCACGGGCGCGGACGTTCTCAGCGACCCGCAATTGGCTGCCGCGCAATCTGCCAAGGGAGCGCCAGCCGTAAACTCTGCCAGCACGGCCCAGATTGCCGCCAATCTGCCGGCCAATGCCATCAAGTCAGTCGAGCAGTCCGAACCGATACCAAACGACCCAGCAACGTCCGGCATGACCCCCAAGCCGTTTCCGCTGACCATTTCCCAGGCGATTCAGAGCAAGTTGCAAAACACGTTCACTCAACTGGTTCAAAGTGGCGTTCCCCCAGCGCAAGCTGAGATTCAAGCCAAAGGGCTGGTGATGGGTACCAATGCCACAGCGCAGCCGACCGTCACAACCAACAACCCGGGATCTCCCGAAGTCCGCACGCCGGGCCGGTTATGGGGAACCAATGTCACCCCAGCCGTGCCGCCGACGCTTTCGACGAATTCATTTCATGTTGCGCCAGGGGGAGCCGATCAGACCATTGTGAGCGCGCTCATGCAAAACCCAAAGACTGCCGCAGTGATTCAGCAACTTGGACTGGATCAAGGCGGCGCCGCTCCGCAGACCCAGACGGCACAGGCCGGCCCGGACGCCGGAGCAATGCCGGCGACAACCACCGGAACCCCCAAGCAACTTGACCCTGAAACGGCTCGCCAAATTCTACAGCAGGCCGGCGGTGACAAGAGCAAGGCGCGCCAAATGGCCACCCAAGCCGGTTACACGTTTTGATCCAAAATGGACATCTTCGATCAGGTAGCGGCGCCGGCAACGGGCGGCGATGTGTTCGACCAGATTGCGCCGTCGAAACCTGATGTTTTTGACGACGTCGCTCCATCCGAGCCGTCCACGCGCGCTTTCCACGTCATGGCACCCGCGCCAGACCAAGGCATTGCCGCTCCCGGGATTCCCGGTAAAACTGTATTCCCACCATCAAAAAGCGCGTGGGGTGACATTTCAGGCACTCCGAAACCTGATGTTTTTGATGAAGTTGCGAAGCCGCCTGCAGGCCAGATTGTAGTCCAAGACCCAACCGCGCCATCGGCTTACGCGCGAACCATGGGTAAATTTAGCGAGCAAGCTGGAAATGAACTTCTCAACAAGCCGCTGGCAAACATCATACCGCCGCCGTTGATTGATAATCTTCAAGCGGTTGCAGCCAAACACCCTGACGACAAGTTCATGCAGACCATTGCCGGCAGCGGGCAGGCGGCTGCTGATTTCCTAAACAGCTTCACGTCGCCTTTCATGCTGGCAACGATGGGGATGGGCACGGGTGACGCGGTGGCAAATCGCATGGTAGCCGCCACTTTTGCAACTCAGATGGCATCTGAAACGCCTGAACTCGCCCGGGCGCTGGGTGAAGAAATGGGAAAGCCGGAAGATCAGAGGAATCAGGCAAAGATTGCCCGTTTAATTGCGCAAGGCGCGCTGAACACTGGATTTACCGCGTTGGCCGGGACGCACGCGATGCGGCCAGGCGAAGCCGCTCCCCCGGCACCAAAGGACCAATCCCCAAGCGACTTCCTGCAGCAGGTCCAGACCGGGGACTTAAACGCTCAACCATCCGCCACTGCCGCCCCTCCGCAAGCGCCGCCAGCCCCAGCCGCCCCGCCGGCACCACCCGAACCGCCAAAGGCCGCCACAGAGGCCGCGCCGCTGCCGCCCGTTGGCACCCCGGAGCGCGTCCAGACCATCACCCAGCGGTTTTTGGATGAGATCAAGGCCAACATGGAGGCCAATCAGATGAAGCCAGTGCAGGCGGTAAAGGCACTGGAGGCCACCCCGGAACCACCGCAGCCAACTGAAACGACACCGCAGCCCCAGACTCCCGCCGGGGAAGCGCCGCCCACAACCGATTTGCCAAACAAAAACCCGCTCATTCAGATTCCCGGGCCCGATGGCAATATGCACTGGTTCACTTTCGACGGGTATCAGGATTTCACTGGGGTTGATTTAGGCGGTCAAGATCGAGGTTTGCAACCGCAGTTGACGCCGGTTGGCGATGCCCCAGGATTTACAAAGGGAAGCTCGACTTACGGATACCGGCTTGAGGAAAGCGGTTACAAACTGCCTGATAAACTGCCCACCACCGAGGATGTGCAGGCTTATCGAAACCAGAGCAAGCCGTCCGCACCTACCATTTCTCAACCCGAAGTTGAGGCCAAAAACGCTCCGGTGCCTGTCAGTGCTGTTCCTGCTGAGAAAAAGGTTGAAGTGGCTATCCCTGAGGCGCGAGCCAATAACGCGCCATCTATCAGCGAAACAAAACTGGCAGCGCCGGAGCAATCTTCGGCGGGAAATGTCAAAGTGAAGGCAAAACCCTCATTTTGGCTTCGGCCACGCTCTGACAACGTTCCTGACGTTCTCGACGCCATCCAAGAGGAAGGCGGTATCAAGCCGCCAGGGCCGAACGCTGGTGGTGAGTATGACGGTTATCGGCAGTATGAAAAGTTCCGAGGTCGAGTCGGACAGACGCTTTTCCGTGGAACCGGCCAATCGGTGGACAACATGGTTCACGCCTTGCAAGATCGCGGATTCAAACGCATCCAGTCACCCGATGACCTATGGAATGCTTTCCACGAGGCCAGCACGGGACGGGACGCCTTGCGCACGACTGGCGGCGGCGCCGAGGCGCAGACTGACCGATTTTGGAGTGCGGCAACCAGTCCAAACAGCAAGGCGGGATTACTCAAGGTCAAGGCCGAAGATTTGAACGTGGGCGACAAGTTCCGACTACGCGCCCCGGGCGTGAGCCATGAAGAGTTGACCGTGACGCACCGTGACGCCGCAAGTGGCATGTTGCAGGTCAAGGACGGGACCAGCTTCGGGATTCAGGATTTGCCGGAAGGCTCTGAAATCTGGGTGGACAAGAAGCATTACGAGGCGAACCGGGCGGCGGGAACGAAATTCTCAGCCGGCTCTGGCGACCTCTTTGGTACCCCCGAATCCATCTCTGACCAGAAGTCGCGGATGGCTGCTGAGAAGAAAGCCGCCGCAGAGAAAGCTGCCAAAGGCGCGATACTCGACAAGGCAGCCGCGCCACTCACCGGCAAAGACCTCGACACGACCAATGAAATGTTTGGCGCGCAACCGTTCGCTGACAAGGCCGGCCAGCAATCATTCTTTTCTCGTGACACCAAAGGCCGCGGCATCACCGTTGACCAAGCCAAGCGCGTCTCTGACGCAATGGAATCCAATTTCAAGAATGCCCCGGCGACGGAGTTGCACGGCACCCCCGATACGCTGCCTGATGCCGTCAAGCGCGCCGCGAAACAACAAGGCGTCAACCTCGACAACGTGAAGGCCGTTTACCACGACGGCAAGGTTCATCTCGTGGCGTCCAACCTCGACAGCCCGGCGGAAGCGGCCAAGAAGTGGTTGCACGAGGCAGCGGGTCATCAGGGCGTCGAGGCGGTCCTGGGCGACAAAGCCAATGAGTTTCTGGACGGCGTTTTTGACCAATACAAGGACAAGCCGCTGATGGACGATTTACGACGGCGCTACGCCAATGCGGACAATCGCACGCTCGCCCGTGAAGTCTTGGCGCATCTGGCCGAGAATCCCGCCAGTGACCGGACGTTGTGGCAGACGGTGGTTGCCAAAGTGCGGGCGACGTTGCGCGCGGCGGGCGTCAAGTTGGGAGTGACTGAGGGCGACGTGCAGGAGATTTTAAGAAGGGCGGTCAAGCAGATTGGGGGGACGCAGGCCCAAGCCTCGCGCTTCTCCACCGGAAATTTCCCGCTCTGGAAATCCAACATCGAGGACGCGCTTTCTTCGTGGCAAAACAAGGGCACTGCCGAACAGTTGCGGGCGCATCTGGCCAAGACAAAGGGCGCGATGGATGAGGCCGAATGGATTGGACTGGACGACTTTTTGAAGGATAAGCCGAGCGTGACCAAGGCCGAGGTTGCGGACTTTGTGAGGAAGAATAAGGTGGACGTGCAGGAGGTGCAGCACTCGGACAAGCCGCCAATGACCGAGCGTGAAAGGTTGGCTGCACGCGACCAGATGGCGCAAGAGCGATGGGGGAAAAACTTTGACGAGTTGGAACCGGGCCAGCGGTTCATTGTGAATAACACGATGAACGCCGAAACAAAATCCGGCACGAAGTTCCAAAACTACCAAACCCCCGGCGGCGAGAATTACCGCGAATTGTTGCTGACGTTGCCTCAAAAACAAACCCTGCCAGAAGGTTATTCAATCACTCGAAGGAATGATAAAATACTTCCATTTGCTGTTGTAAAAGACGGAAAAGAAGTCTCGCTGGGCGAAAGCGAAGAAATGGCGGTCAACAATTTCAAGCGGGTTAATAAACAGCCATCGGCTTTTTTAAGCTCCCACTTCGACGAGCCGAACATCCTCGCTCACATCCGTTTCAACGAACGCACGGACGCGGACGGCAAGCGCGTTTTGCACGTCGAGGAGGTTCAATCGGACTGGCACCAGAAGGGGAGGAAAGAGGGGTATCGTAGCAATTTCAACGCAGACGAGAGTAGACTTGTTGAAAAGGATGGCGCCTGGAGAGTGCGCGGAGTTTACGACCCGTCGGTAAAGTTCAAAACCAGACAGGAGGCGCTTGATTATCTGCAAGAATTGACGGATCGAAACGCGCAGAGCGTCCCCAACGCCCCCTTCAAACAAACCTGGCCCATGCTCGCCATGAAGCGGATGATTCGCTACGCCGCTGACAATGGCTTTGACCGCCTGACGTGGACGACGGGCGAGCAGCAGGCGGCAAGGTATGATTTGAGCAAGCAGGTTACGGCTTTGCGCTGGACGCCGGACGAGCAATTGCTTGATGCAAAGATGCCTGATGGCCATGTCACCACCTTGCGCGGAATCACGGCGGAAAAACTCGCCGACACCATTGGAAAGGAGGCCGCGAAGAAAATCCAAGAATCCCCAGCCGATGAAGGTGGATGGCATGAGCTTTCGGGCGAAGGCTTGAAAGTCGGCGGCGAAGGCATGAAGGGTTTCTACGACAAGATTTTGCCATCCGAGGTGAACAAGTTTGTGAAGAAGTGGGGTGGGAAGGTTGGGCAATCAACAATTGAGGGTTCAAGAGAAGATTCTGATTTTCAAGACGCAACTGGAAAGCGATGGTCCTATGTTCACTCCCTCGACATCACCCCCGCCATGAAGCAAGCCGCCAGCGAGGGGATGCCGATGTTTGCGGCGGCGGACGAAGAAAAACCCTTCGACTCCCTCAAATCCTCAGCCGATGCTGCCAATGAGCGCCGCCAAAAGGCTTACGAAGCCATCAACACCGCACGCCGCGTCAGTTCCAAGACCATCACGCCAGAAATGCAGGCCGAACGCCGCGCCGCCGACATGCAGGCGCGTGAAGCCAACGAAGCCCTTCGGCGTCACCCTGCTTACATCGAGGACGCCATCACCCGGTACAGTCAGGCATTGAAGCAACTGGACGCTGCCAAAGCCGTTGGCGATCCGACCAAGCTTGCCGAGGCCCGCCAAGCTGTCGAGGACTTCCACCACGAATTTGAGCAGATGCCCAACCGGACCTTTACGCAGGTCTGGAACCGGATGCAGGACGAAGGCAAATTACCCAAGAGCGCGGAACTGCCGCCGGGCCGGTCCCTTTCCCAGCTTACCGACTGGCTTAAATCCAACAAAATTGACAGCCCGAAAATGGGTTTGATGCAGCGGTTGCGGTTGAGCGACCGGGCGGCGCAGGTGGTCCAGGGCGCCAAGGATGCCTTGAACGCCACCCGGACGCGGGCGCAGGCGGCTTGGGAAACCATGAAGGAATCCTTCCTGCACCCGCCAGTTGATGACGACTTTCGGCGCATCGTCAAAGAGTGGAACTTTGCCGACAGTTTCACTGGGCAGGAAACATATGACTGGATCAAAAACATCAATGCCAAGGTGCCTGACGCGAAACGGCGGTCTGCAATCTCGGTTTATTTGGAGGCCGCGGGCGACATGGATGAACTCCGCGCCCAGCGAGCCGATTTAAACGGCGTCAAGGGTGGTGAACGATACGCGCCGATTTGGGATGCCGCGCTGAAATTGACCGACTCTGAAAAAGCTCTGGCCGACTCCATCCGCAGCGACTTTGAAACCAAACTGGATGATGCGAAAAATGTCGGGATGCTCGACAAAGGCCGAGAGAATTACGGCGTGCCACAACTTTGGAAAAAACACCCAACAATGCCGGAATCCGCCGGCATGGGAAGTGACAAGAGCGCCGGAAACTGGCGCGCCAAACTCGACCCGCGCGACCCGTTCTTTTCATTGCAGCGAACAGTACCCAGTTATTTTGATGGAATAATGAACGGCGGTGAGCCGCACACCCTCGACGTTGGCAAACTGGTTGGCGTTTACAACGAGGCATTCCACAAGAACCTTTCCAGCCGGGCGGTCATCTGGAATCTGAAGGACGCTAAAGCCGCCGACGGCCTGCCGGTCGTCAAGATTTCCGGCAGCGCGCATTTTGTTCCACTGGAAAGCGGCAAGCGCCAGTTGCTTGTGGACTCGAAAAGCCGCGGCCAGGACACTGTTACCGCGGACGGGCGCCCGTACCGATCCATTGACCATTGGGCGTTGCGCGGCTGGCAGTACAAGGGTAACACGGAAGCCGGTTCGCCCGTGCTGGTCAAAGGCGACTTCCTTGTCCACCCCGACCATTACGAGTTTCTGAAAAATGAGTTGATGCCATCGCCGTTGCGTGAAGGCGTGGCCGGCAAGGTGTTCAATCCACTTTTCAAAACCCAGGCTTTTCTCAAGGCAAGCAAGTTCACGATGGGAACATTCCACATGTTCACCATCGGCGAACACATGGCAACGCACCTCGTCAACCCGTTCACCAACGGATTCAAGGTTGATCTTCGCCAACCTGAGCAGGCCCGGCTGGTACGCAACGGGCTGGAGCTTGGATTTGCCCGCGAACGCGTGGCATTCGAGGAAGGGCTGGCCAGCGGACACGGCGGGTTATGGTCACACGTTCACGGCATCGGCGAGGCCACCGGACGCCTGACAGACTGGCTTTTCAAGGAATACATCCCGGCGATCAAGATGAAAGTCGGCCTTGAAGTGCTCAAGCGTAATGAGGCTCGCTACGGCAAGGATTTGCAACCGGACCAGATTGCCGAATTGACAGCCCACCAGATGAACGCCGCGGGTGGTATGCAGGCTTACCGGCTGCTGGGCAGCAACAAGACGCTGATGGATTTGAACCGGCTGGCGCTGACCGCGCCGGACTTCCTCGTCTCACGCTTCAAGGTCGTCGGCCAGGCGCTCAAGCCTTATGGCGCCGAGCAACGCCGGTTTCTCGTCACTCAGGCGCTTGTGATGTACGCCGGCTGCCGGGTGTTGAATGAAATGCTCGACGGCGATCCTCATTTTGAGTTGAAGAATATCTTTAGCGTGGTCCACGGCGGGCGGGCGTACAGCATCAGAACCATCGTTGGGGACATGGCGCATCTTTTCAGTGATCCGCGGGGATTCGCCTCTGGCCGGCTGTCACCTTTCGTTCGCACTGGAATTGAGATGGCCACTGACCGCGACATGCGAACCGGAGCGCGGAAAGACACCTTCACCCAATGGCAACCCGGGCGCGCGGCGGAAATCGCCGTCCGCGATCTGGCAATGTGGTTGGCTCCGATTGGAACCGAAGGGATGTTGCCTGGCTCAACGGCGCGGGAGCAAACACTCCCTGAAACGGTTGCCGGCGCCACCCTTGGCCTTGGCAGTCGCAAATACACCGCGCAAGGCCAGATGTGGGACGCGGCGACAAAGTTCAACCGCTCGTCACCAGATCCCAGTGCGCAGCTTTACCAGAAGGAACGGGATGCCGAGGCGCATGGGGAAAGTGTTTACCGCAAGCTGGATGACCTGCTTTTGGGTGGAAATATGGACGCAGCGAAACAGGAATATCAATCGCTTGTCAACGAGGGACACAAGCCGTCATCCATTTACGCCCGATATAATGGCAATCCACCATTCACCGGAAACGGCGCACGCGACCAGCAAATGTTGGCGGCACAACCGGACTTGAGAAAGACGTATGACCAGGCGATTGCCGAGCGCAGGGAACTGGCGGGGAAGTTTAATCAGATGGCGA
>Ga0265328_10000592_pt1 | contig 16831 bp, 14 predicted proteins | sample 41624metaG_FD_202086 | JGI IMG/M metagenome (GOLD analysis project Ga0265328, IMG submission 202086) | Rhizosphere microbial communities from Carex aquatilis grown in University of Washington, Seatle, WA, United States - 4-16-24 metaG | ecosystem: Host-associated > Plants > Roots > Rhizosphere...
ACGCTGCTGGCCGCCGCCGCGGCGAATCAGCTCTCGACACCCGCGCAGATCGGCACGCAGGTCGACCGGCTGCTCACGACCCCGGCCGTGCAGACGAACCTGTCGTTCGCGATGTTCGTGTTCTTCAAGCTGCACCTGCTCGACAACGTCGTCATCGACCCGACGAAGGTGCCGGCGACGGTCTTCAACATGGGCATCGAGAACGCGATGTTCACCGAGGGGCAGATGTTCCTGAACGACGTGCTCTGGAACGGCAAGGTCGACGACCTGGTCACCTCGACGTCAACCTTCGTCAACACCGACCTCGCCAACAACATCTACACCGTCACTCCCCCGGCTGGCGCGACGCAGAGCAACTTCGTCAAGGTCAACCTCCCCGCCGACCAGCGTTCGGGCATGCTGACCCTGGCGCCGTTCATTACATCTCGCGCCCGCACCGACCTCGGGTCGGTCGTGTCGCGTGGTCTGGTCGTCGACGAAACGATGATGTGCCAGATCATTCCGCCACCTCCCGACAGCCTGCTGGCGCAGATCAACGCGGCCAAGATGAACCTGGCCAACCAGACGCCGCAGCAGCAGGCGGCGGTGCGCGACAGCCCCACGGTGGTCTGCTCGGGATGCCACGCGAACTTCGATCCCTACGGCCTGGTGCTGGAGAACTACGACGTCGTCGCGCGCTACCGCACCACGGCCGAATACGGCCCGGTCGACGCGCACAGCTTCCTGCCGCCCGCGCTCGGCGGCGGTCCGGTCGCCAACGCCGTCGACATGGCTCACCAGCTGGCTCAAAGCGGCGCCTTCAGCACGTGCATGACCAAGAGCGTGATGCAATACGCGCTCTCGACCGTCCTCTCGCCCGTCGACATCGGCAGCTGCGCGGTGGCCAACGTGCACAGCGCGTTCGAGGGCAGCTCGAACCTGAGCTTCTCCTCGATGGTTCACCAGATCGCGGTCTCGAAGACCCTGGCCTATCGCAACCCGGCCGTCGCCACTGATGGAGGCATTTGAGATGATGTCGTATAAGTTCAAGCGTCGGTCGTTCCTGCGCGGCGTCGGCGGAGCCCTCGGGCTCAAGGTCATGCTGCGCAACCTCGAAGCGAGCGCGCAGGGAGCGAAGTCACCGCCGCGGTTGTTGATCACCCACTGGCCGGTGGGCACCGTCCCTCCGGACTTCATCCCCAAGCCGTCGACCAACGCGGCGATCCCCAGCAACGTGAACTCGCCAATCCTGATGCCGTTCGCGACCGCGGGGCTCGGCGGCGACATGACGGTGCTCTACGGGCTGACCACCAGCCGCCTGCCGCTGAACGGCGGAGGCGGTCACGAGGGCGGCACGGTCGTCATGATGACCGGCATCGGCGCGCCCGGAACGCGCGCCGGCGAGACCGAGGGCGACGACGCCTTCGCGGGCGGCCCGTCGATGGAGCAGATCTTCCTCAAGAACGTCACGGCGCTGCAGCAGAAGGGAAACGCCGCTGCCAACGGCTTCGAGAACGCGATCTGCGACAGCCGCGTCGACTTCGCCGAGATATCGACGCAGTGTCTGTCGTACGGGTACTCGACGACGTCGGTGACACCGGTCAGCGGCACGATCCGCGTGCAGAACTCGCCGCAGCTGCCGACACTGCGCCCGCTCGATCTGTACACCAACCTGTTCGGTTCGTTCATGCCGCCGACGACGGGCGGTCCCACGCCGGCGGTGCTCAAGGCGTTGCACGAGCGCAAGAGCGTGCTCGACTTCGCGTTGCGCGAGATCGCGCAACTGGAGACGCTGGCGCCGGCGAGCGAGCGGCCGAAGCTGGAGATCCACGCGCAGGCAATCCGCGACATCGAGACGCAGATCTCGAACCAGCTGAACGGAACCGGCGGCGGTCCCGCCATGGGTTGCATGCCGCCGACGCAGCCGCCGCCGGTCTCGGGCGGCGCGGCCGACAAGGCGAACCACAACGACTACGGCAATCCGAAGACGACCGTCGCCGACGACACGCTGCACGCGCAGATCGGCGGGCTGCACATGGGAATCCTCAAGGCCGCGTTCGTGTGCGACATCATCCGGGTCGCTACGTTCCAATGGTCGCCGGGAACCAACCACGTCGCATTTCAGAATCAGTTCCCCGGCGAGACCAACACCATCTACATGCACCACCCGGAGAGCCACAAGATCGGCTCGTCGGATACGCTGGTGACCGGGACCGGCCGCAATCCGATCGTCGGGTTCTTGACGAATGTTCAGACCTGGTACAACCAGCAGATGGCGGCGATCCTGTCGGGCTGGAAGACGACGACCGACGCCATGGGCGGGAACCTGTTCGACAACACGATCATCCCGTTCGTCACCGAGGTCGCGGCCACGGGCCACGAGCACGTCAACATGCCGGCGATCCTGTTCGGTGGAAAGGCGCTGGGCTTCAAACAGGGCCAGTACCTGGGTGGCCAGACCATCCCCAACAACGTGGGGACGGGCATCGGGCTCAACCGGCCGCTCAACGACCTGTGGCTGACCGTTGCGCAGGCGTTTGGCCTGTCGACCAGCGCTGCGCCGCTGAACGCGGAGCAGTTCGTGAAGAATACCAACGGGTGGACGGGACCGATCGCCGGCCTGTGGGCGCCCCCCGCCTGACGCCCTGGTGGCGACCTTTATCCGTAGCGCGCTGTCCGCCGACCAGCTTCGGCTGATCCGCGCGATCACCGCGACCGGCGATTACGGGCCGGGCAACGCGACCGCCGTCGGATCGGCGGTGTCGGTGAAGCACAATCTGCAGCTCGCGACCGGCAGCGACGCGGCCAACCGCGCCGCAGAGGTGCTGGTGGCGGCGCTGCGCGAGAACGGCGGCTTCTTCGCGGCCACCTGGATCGACGCGATGACCACGCCCCTCTTCTGCCGGTACGAGCCCGGCATGACCTACGGCGACCACGTCGACGCGGCGATGATGGGCGCGCCGCCGATGCAGATGCGCTGTGATATCGCCGTCACCGTGTGGCTGGTCGATGGATCGGCGTACGACGGCGGCGAGCTGGTCATCGACACCGACGGCGTGGGCCAACCCTGGAAAGGGGACGCGGGTGATTGTCTGGTCTACGCGGCGGATTCCCTCCATCGCGTCGCGCCCGTGACCCGCGGCGTCCGCGAGGTGGCGGTCTTCTGGATCCAGACCATGGTGCGCGACGAGTGGCAGCGTCGGATTCTGTTCGACCTCACGCAGGTCCTGGAGCGGCTGCAGTCGACCTCGACCGCCGCCGCCGAAGCCGAGGTGTTGCGCCGTGTCTACTACAACCTCATCCGTCGCTGGGCCTGAGGGCAGCCGCGCGCCGCCGCCAGTTCGCCCGCGCCTCGACTCGGGCACTAGCGAAAGTTATAGGTGACGACGATGCGGCTCACGTGATCCGTGGGGTGCATGCTCGCGTGGTAGTGGCGGCCGTCGAAGACCGCCATGCGCCCCTTCTTGGGGGCGATGCGCCCGGCGACGGTGAATCTTCCTTCGTTGGCGTACGCCGCCGCCAGCTGTGCCGGTACGTCCTGATACGTCTCGTTGAAGACGGAGGTATCGCCGTCGGAGTCGTTGACGTAGTAGAGCGCGGTGTGGTGCGGCTCGTAGAAATCGACATGCGGGTTGTGGTGGGGCGCAAGGGCGGCGCCGCGCGTGAACAGGCCGATGCGTACCCGCATCAGCGCGGTGAATGGCAGCCCCGCTTTCTCGCAGAACATGTAGAGGATCGGCACCAGCACCGCGTTGAGCGGCGAGAGTACCGGGCTCGGCTCGCGGATGTTGAACGCCGGGTGGCTGAAGCCGGCGAAGTTGGTGTCGAACTGCGCCTTGGCGGCACGCGCGCTCTCCTCGTGAAAGAACCAGGTCATGTGCGAGGAGCCGAGCTCGGTCTGGATCTGATCCTGGTACGCGCGTGGAATCGCGTCGTCGATCTGGATGATGTTCGTCATCGACTGCTTCTCGACTGCTTCTCGACTTCGGGTGCCAGCGCGCTAGTTGTACAGGCGGCGCATCCCGAGGAACCAGGTCGCGTCGCGGGGAGCTCCGTTTCCATCGAAGCAATTCACGCCGATCTCGACGGTGCGGTAGTCGATGTCGCCCACATTGCAATACGTGCCGCCATCCGTCTCCCGCGCCGTGGCGTGCATCGACCAGTAGGTTTGGCCGTAGACCAGCTGATCTCGGAATTTCACGCGGTACTTGCCGGGTGCCAGATGAAAATAGTCGATCTTGCGCGGGCCGGGCTGATCCTTGCCCTTGTTCAGGAACGTCATCTCGGGATTCGGGAGCGGCTCTTTGCTCGTGGCGCCCTTCTCCGACGACGTCACCCATCCAAAGTTGGTGCCTTCGTTGTAGTGCTGATGAAACTTCTTGTAGTCGTTCGGGTTCGCGAATTTGCCGAACGACTGCGAGTTGAGCGCTTCTTGACCCAGGAACACGCGGAACGCGTTGTCGACCGGGGCTCCGGAGCGGTCGGCGCAGCGAATCTCGACCGTGGAAGCGCCGGCGCCCACGGACGAGGCCGAGGGAATGCAGGTATTGGTGCCGCAACTGACGCCGCGGTCCGCGCAAATGTTCGACACCAGCACACCGGCGCCCAGCTTGCGATCGATGCCGCCGCCCGCGGTTCCGAGGCGCGGGAACTTGACCTTGAACAGGCCGCGCTCGGGGTGCTGGACCTGCACGCCGGCGCCCGGGATCGGGGAGAAATAGATGCCGACCTTGCCGTCGGCGAACACCTGGGTGTAGCCGAAGTTCTTGGGCAGAACCGTGAACTGCACGAAGTCGTAGCTGTCGGCCCGATACGACCAGGAGAACTCGGAGTCGATCGGCACGCCCCTGGGATCGACGCAGTTCACGGTGCCGACCAGATCGCGTGAACCCCGGATCAACGTCTCCGACTCGAAACAGTGCGCGTTGCTGGCGATGGCGGTGACGGCAACGAAGAATCCGCCGCGATCCGGGGCGGTCGGGAACGGCGCCGCGCCGGCCGCCAGCATGACGTATTTGCCTTTGCCGATGCGCTCCATCGTCACGGCGGGAACCGGTTGCTTGCGCTCGGGCGGCAAGTTCTGGACAAACGTGACGTTCGCGCAGCATTCGCCGTCGGTCGGTTTGACGTTCAGGAAGAACGAATTCATCGCCGGACCCTGCTGCGCCTGCGCGCGCCGCGCGGGTGCGCCCAGCATCAGGGCGACGAGCACCGCGGCGGCGAACACCGGCGGGGCAGCAAGGACACCGCTTGAACCACGGTTTGGCCGGCTCACACGGCGACTATACTCGACTCGAAATTCGATCGGTCATCTCTTCCTCTTCGCTCTCGGCGGCGGAGCGTAAGGGCCACCCGTAGCGGAGCGTGGTCGAATTGACGCAGCAATCAGGCGGGGGCGGGACGCCCCGCCTTTGGACGAAGCAGAAAAAGTTACGCCACGGCACCCGATCCTGTCCTTTTCTGAGCCGACCACGAGCGCCTGAGCCACTACAGGTGCGGCACAGTGAGGGCCCGAACGTACGGTTCTGGCCGGCTCAAGGTGCGCCAAAATTTCCCCTGGGAGATCAAGATGAAGAAGCTCTTCGTAGCCGCTCCGATGCTGATTCTCGCGGGCGCGTTGGTCGCACCGTCGTGTGGTAACTCGGACCAGGGCGGGTCAACGGGGGTTGGTGGGGCCACGGGGTCAGGTGGCGCGACGACCAGTGTGGGCGGCGCGACCGGCACGGGCGGCGCGACTGGCACGGGCGGCGCGACTGCCGCTGGCGGCGCGACCGGCACGGGCGGCGCGACTGCCGCGGGTGGCGCGACCGGCGCTGGCGGGATGACGGTCGACGGCGGCGCGGCCGGCGCTGGCGGAAGCGACCTCATGGCGGCGGCCTCGGTGCTCGATGGCAAGATGTGGTTGGGACCATGCTTGCGCGACACGCAGGCGGCGGTTTGTGCAACGGTCAACGGCGCGTGCCCCGGGGCGAACACGGCCGGATCGGGTTTTGCGGGCGTGCTGACGACGGACCGGACGCTGACCTTCGGTGGTACGCCCGGGACTCCGTACACCGTCACGCTGCACATCCAGGGTGAGGTTGAATCGAAGCAGTACGGCGGCATGGACGCGAATTCGACGTTGACGTCGCCGATGGCGAACGGGTTCTGCATCGGTGGCACGCCGACGAACAATGACGCCTATAACGTCTATGATCTTCGCGTCACCAATCCAAACGGCGGCACCGTCACCAATTACTTCCTCAACTCGTTGCAAGGGCCGGGTGTCTCGAACCACACGTCTTACGGAATCGACTACACGGCTCAGATCAAGGTGATGGGCGGCGCGACCATCCGGATGGTTGCGGCCGACTCCAACTGCAGCATGATCAAGAACTGCGGGCCGACGGTGAATGACGGCAATACCTGCGCGGCGCCGATCGTCCTCCAGAATATCGAACCGACCGCGGCTGCGGCCAACCCGAGCTTCAATTTCACAACGCCGTACAATGGGCAATGGATCGTCATGACCGTGAAGGCAGTGACCAGCCCCTGATTGAGTCCGGATTGGGTCGGGTTCGTTAAGGCGGCGGCGCGGACGAGTTTCGCGCCGCCGTTCGCGTTTTGTTCAGCGATGGACTCGCGAACAAACATCGATTTGCGGACAGGCAGCAATTGAGTGCTAGCTCTGGGCCTGTACGCCGTGTTATCGGGTATGTGATCAGCGTCCGTGCTTCACCCACCGGTGCCACTCGCGAGGTGATCCCGTGAGAATTCAGAATTCCCAGGTCCGCGGCGTCCTGCTGGGCTGTGTGACGCTCGGCGCCTGCCTGGTCGGAACGCGTCCCGCCGTCGCCGAAGTGACGCTGATGGAAAAGGACGGCTGGACTTTCTTCACCGATGGGCGCGTCAACGTGTTCGGCAGCGTCGGTTTCGGCGACGGGTTTCCGAAGCCGTCGGTGAATACGAACGTCGACGCAAACGGCCTGGCGCCGCAACACCTGTTGGCCGGAGCCGGTCAGGACTTCACCGAGGGCTTCTATAGCGCCGCCCAGCAGAACGCCAACGGGAAGTACCTGGCGACACGCGTGCGCAGCGGCTTCCTGGGGAGCATCCTCGCGTTCGGCACCAAGCGCCAGATCACCGAGACCACCACCGTGAGGGCGTATATCTCGCTCTGGGGCACGGCCGAATCCTATGCGCGCGATCGAACGCAGGATCTCGGGAAAAGCACCAGCAAGGGGTTCGACGTGCGCGAGGGCTACCTCTCGTTCGACGGCCCCTGGGGGACTTTTGGCGCCGGCCACATTTCGGGGATCTTCGGCGGCATGTCGACCGAGATCGACTACCTCTACGCGCACGCATTCGCGCTCGGGCTTCCCTGCCTCGACGTTTACTACCCCACTTGCGGTCACGTCGGCACGGGCGCGATCTCACCCGGATTTGCGCCTGGGTTCGTTTATACGACTCGAGACGTCGATGGGCTCCGGCTCCGAGTCGGCCTCTACGATCCCGTGCGCCTGCTCGGGGCCTGGAACCGAGCTCCCATTCCCCGTCCGGAAGGCGCGCTGATGTATGAGCGAAAGCTCTCGCCCGAGGTCTGGTTCAAGTTGCAGGTCGAGGGCTTGTACCAGCCTCTCTACAAGGAGGGCTCCGATCAGTCGACCTCGGTTTGGGGCGTTGCCGCCGGCGGGCGCCTCGAGGTCGGGCCCGTGCGTCTCGGCCTGTCTGCGTTCCGCGGACGAGGGCTTGGCGTGTACGTGGCGCTGCAGAACTCGGGAGCGACGTTCAGCGGTCCTGACACCGGTGAACAGCTTCGCTCTTTCACTGGTCTCTACGCGCAGACTGCCTTCGTGAGCGGCCCCTGGCAGGTCTCGTTCGGTCTCGGTCGATTGATTGACGATCAGCTCGCGGTCGACAAGGTCGACTTTGCTTCCAGCAATCTCAAGTCGCAGACCGGCGGTTCGATCGTTCTCAACTACGCGCTCTCGAGCCACCTGGTGCTCGATGTCGACTACTTTCTCTTCCAGACCGATTGGTGGGGGGCGCCCAACGCCAGGTACAACGGGGCGGATATGAACGGCACTCCCATTGTCATGCTCCTGCCGGGTGTCGTGACCCCCGAAAAGCAGCTCATCAGCTTTATCAACATCGGCGCGACCTTTCACTGGTGACCGCCCTGCCGTCGGACGTTTTTTGTGCACTCTGCTCAAACTCATCGAGGTGATCGCGTGAAAACCCTGAACAAACTGAGGTGGAGCGGCGCGTGTCTCGGCCTGTGCCTCGCCAGCGTGCTCTTCTGGAGCCGCAGCGCCGCGGCTGAAGTCAAGCTCGTGGAGACCGACGGTTGGACGTTCTCCATCAACGGCCGCGTCAACGCGTTCTTGAGCGGCGGTCGTGGCGATGATTTTCCGCACCCCACGCCAGGACAAACGCACCTGGTCATGGGCGCGGACGGCCGTGCCGCCAACGGCGTTCCCGACGTGGGCTGGCCGAGCTCCGGTCAAGAAGACATGAACAACAAGTACGCCGCCATCCGTGTGCGCAGCGGCGTTCTCCCCAATGTCCTGGGGTTCGGGTTGGCCAACCAGGTCAGCGACACGCTGGTCGTCAAGGCATACGTCGAGCTTTGGTCGACCATCGAGACTCTCGGGCGCGACAAATGGGCTCCGATCATCGCCGAGGCGCGCGTCGGCTACTTCACCGCGAGCGGCCCTTGGGGAACCGCCACCGCCGGCCGCATGCTGGGCTGGCTGGGGCGCATGTCCTACGATATCGACCTCGCCTACGGGCACGGCTACGGTGTCGGCCTTCCTTGTACCGACTCGCTCGGCCCCGCTTGCGGCCACATCGGCACCGGCGCGCTCTTTCCCGGCTATTCGGCGGGAATCGCGTACTCGACGCCGGTATTCCAGGGCGTGCAGCTCAATGTCGGCATGTACGACCCAGCGGTCGTTTCGGGCACCGGCGACCCCGGCGACTGGACGCATGCACCTTATCCTCGGGGAGAGGGCGCGTTGACCGTCACCCGCCCGTTCGGTGCGAGCAACAGTTTCAAGCTCGGTGTCGAGGGACTGTATCAGCCGATCGCGCGGGTGGTGACGACGACCGATCCCACCACGATGGCCATGACCAGCAAGAACGCCACCGCCAACATCTGGGGCGTTTCCGGCGGTGGACGTGTCGAGGTGGGTCCGGTTCGCCTGGGCGCTTCGGGCTTTCGCGGTCACGGCACCGGCATCGGCAACGTATTGCAAACATCGTTTTCGCTATCGGATAACGATGGGGCGGCCACCGGGCCGAACGGGCTCACGTATGCATTGCGCACCTTCACCGGCTTCTATGGACAGGGAGCCGTCGTCATCGGCAAGCTGCAAATCGGCGGCGGCTACGGCATGGCAATGATCGATCAGCTCGCGGCCGACAAGGTCAATTCGAACCTCAGCGTGCTTCACACGCAGACCGGCATTTCGGCCGAAGTCTATTATTACCTGGCCGACAGCGTCGTGTTCGGGCTCGACTACTTCCACTTCAAAGCCAGCTGGTACGGCGCGCCGATCCTCGATGCGAACAATCAAGCCACTGGCACCAAGCTCGCCGGCGAGCTCCAGAACCTGGACTTCGTGAACCTGGGCGTCACCTACCACTGGTAGGCGCGGCGGGCGCTCAGCCCGCGACCTTCACGAACAACGCGCGCAGCTGGTCGAGCACCGCGGCCGGCGGCGCGCTCCAGGATGCCGCGAGCTCGGTGGCGACGTCGGCGAGCGAGCGCTGGCCGTCGAAGCGTGAGATCACGCCGGCCGTGAACACCGACGATCGGTGGAGCGCGAGCAGCGCCGGCGACATCGGCACCGGTAGGTGCGGATCCGCGACCCAGGGCGCCAGCCCGGCCGCCGGCGGCGGGACCGGGACCGGCGCCGTGGTTTCGCCGGTCTTGCGCGCCGCGAACGTGAACACCGTTTCGATGCGCCGGGCGCCGCTCGCTGGCGAATCGAAGTAGGGGACGTCGTGGCGCCCGCGCGTGCCCAGCTCGAACGCGGCGGCCGCGACGATCTCGTCGACCTCTTCGATCACGTAGGTGCGCGAGAGGTCGTCGCGGAATCGCAGCGGCCCGCAGTTGATCCAGACCCCTCCCGGGCGAAGCACGCGATTGATGGCGGCCGCGGTGACGCGCAGGTCGACCGGCGGCGCATCGATGAACCACGACGTCAGCACCGCGTCGAGCGAGCCGGGCGCGAACGGCGGCCGGTACGCGTCGGCGAGCAACCAGGTCAACCCGCGGCCGGGGAGCAGCTCCGCGGCGGCGCGCACGTGGTGGTTGACGACGACATTCTCGGCGGCGTGCGGGGCGACCGGGAACTCGACCAGCTCGAGCTCCTCGCCGCGCAGCAGGCGCGCCGCGATCAGGAGCGGCAACGGATTGATGTCGAACGCGAACGTCGCCCCCGGGGCCAGCGTCCGATGAACGTCGGCCGCCAGCCGGCCCGCGCCCGCACCGTAGACCGCCAGCGTCCCCGGCTTCTCCGGAAACAGATCGACGACGATGGCGCGCATGAGCTCGCCTTCTCGCTGGCCCCAGACCCAGTCGCGAAAGACATTCTCGTAGCACTCGAGCACCAGGAGTTGATCGCGCGCGTCGGGCCGCTGTACGCCGGCGCCGGCCAGCGGCTCGCCGCCCGCGGTCAGATCGGCCAGCAACGCCTGAACGTGCTGTTGCTGCGCGGCCAGCCCAGCCGCCACCCGTTGCACGCGCGCGCGCGTGAGGGGCAGGAGGTCCGGCGACTGCGCCTCGGCTCCCAGCGCACGGAGTCGGGGACCGACGGCGCCGTTGTAGTCGTCGAGGCGGGTGCGCCAGGTGAGGCGCCACAGCGCCGGTTCATCGACCAGGCAGGGGACGCCGCCCACGAAGGGGTAGCGCCGCACGCAGCGCGCGCAGACCAGGGCGGGGCCGGCAGCCACGAGCGCCCCGTCCGGACAGCGCGGACAGCAAAGGCTCCGAAGCGCTTCGGCCGGCAAATTCACAGGTGCATCGATGGTCGGGACCGGGGCGTCCATCTGTGTCGCCCGAGCAGATTAACCCGGAAGGCCAGATTGTCCCGGTGTTCGCGCGCGAAAAACCGCCTGCGCCTCCCGCGGCCTCGCCCCCCCGCCGCGATAGCGGCTACAGCGCGGCGCCCATCCTGACGATGTTCGGGTTGGAGGGCGGCGGAATGGCACGGAAGCTCCTGATCGTCGACGGAAGCGACGCAGACCGTGCGAGCCTCGGCAAGCTACTCGCCGGCGACGAGATCGAGCTCGACGACGCTCCCGACGGTATCGAGGCGTTCGAAAAGCTGCTCGAGCTCTCGTACGACCTGGTCGTCACCGAAGCGAAGCTCGACCGACTCGATGCGCCGGAGCTGATTGCCAAGCTGCGCGCCCACGGCGTCAAGACGCCGGTCTTCGTGCTGAGCTCGGTGACCAAGGGGGCGACGCTGGCGGCGCTGAAGAAGCTGGGCATCGTCGAGTACGTCCACAAAGCCGCGGGGACGGAGGCGATCCGACACCGGATCCTCGCCGCGCTGCCGGGCGTTGCCCCCGCGGCCACATCCGAGCCCGTGAAAGCCGCTGCGGTGGCTCCCGGCACCGGCGTCGCGCTGATCGTCGATGCGGCCGAAGCGGAGCACCTGCGCCTGCGCGCTCTGTTCCCGGCGTCGCTGACAATCGACGGCACAAAGACGTTCAACGAGGCGCTCGCGCTCGCGCGCCACGGCGCCTATCGCCTGGTTCTGCTCGACGCCGACGCGTCGGTGCTGAACCTGGGCGGCATCGTCGCGCAGCTGCACGTGCTGCAGCCCGAGGCGGCGGTCGTCGGCGCGGCGACGCTGGGCAGGCATGACGAGCGCGCGGCCGTCGCCGAGTCGCTGGGCAGCCTTGGATTCGACGACGTGATCTTCAAACCCTTCGTCGCGGACGAGATCACGCTGTTCGTCGATCGGTACTGCAGCGGCTGGGACCACCTGATCACGGTGCAGGAAGACTTGATCGAGGTCTCGCGCCTGCGCTGCCGCCGTGACCACCACGACCGCTACCTCCACGAGCTGGCCACCCGCTCCGAGGCGGCCCTGCGCGGTCTGTCCGACGCCTGCTTCGACCGCGCGATCTTCGACCTGACGCGGGTCGAGCACCTGGACATCACGGAGGCGGCGGAGCTGCTCGCGCGCCTGGAGAACGCGGCGCACACGCTGGGGATCGCGCTGGTCGTCGCCGTGCCGCCGGCCGTTGGCGCGGGCCTCCACGCCTTCAAGGAAAGCTTTGCCGGCGATCATTTTCGCTGGTTCTCGTCCGCCGCCGACGCGCGCGCCAGCTTGCGCTAGAAGGGAAGCCGAGCGAGCTCATCGCGGCAGGGTCTGGGAGCCCTTCCAGGGTTCCCATCAAGATGTCTTCGCGGTACTTTCACCGCCATGAAAACTCGCGCAGCCGTGGCGTACGAAGCAGGGAAGCCGCTCGTCGTCGAGGACGTCGAGCTCGAGGGACCCAAGGCCGGCGAGGTCTTGGTCGAGATCAAAGCAACCGGTGTCTGTCACACCGACGAATTCACGCTCTCCGGCGCCGATCCGGAGGGCTTGTTCCCCGCGATCCTCGGGCACGAGGGCGCGGGCGTCGTCGTCGAGATCGGCGCGGGCGTCACCAGCGTTCAGGTCGGCGACCACGTCATTCCGCTCTACACGCCCGAGTGCCGCGCGTGCAAATCCTGTCTCAGCCGCAAGACCAACCTGTGCACCGCGATCCGCGCGACGCAAGGCAAGGGGCTCATGCCCGACGGCACCAGCCGCTTTTCAATCGGCGGCAAGAAGGTGCACCACTACATGGGATGCTCGACGTTCTCGCAGCACACGGTGTTGCCGGAGATCGCGCTCGCCAAGATCCGCCCCGATGCGCCGTTCGACAAGGTCTGCTACATCGGTTGCGGCGTGACCACCGGCATCGGCGCCGTGTTCTGGACCGCGAAGGTGGCGCCGGGCTCCAACGTCGTGGTGTTCGGACTGGGCGGCATCGGGCTCAACGTCATCCAGGGCGCACGCATCGCCGGCGCCGACAAGATCATCGGCGTCGATCTCAACCCGGCGCGCGAGCCGCTGGCGCGAAAGTTCGGCCTGACCCACTTCGTGAACCCCAAGGAGCTGAAGGGCGATGTGGTCCCGCACCTCGTCGAGCTCACCGGGGGCGGCGCCGACTACAGCTTCGAGTGCGTCGGCAACGTCGATCTGATGCGCCAGGCGCTGGAGTGCTGCCACCGTGGCTGGGGCGAGTCGATCATCATCGGCGTCGCCGGCGCCGGCAAGGAGATCGCAACGCGGCCGTTCCAGCTGGTCACTGGCCGCGTCTGGAAGGGGACGGCGTTCGGCGGCGCGCGCGGGCGCACCGACGTGCCGAAGATCGTCGACTGGTACATGAACAAGAAGATCGACATCGACAGCTTGATCACCCACAAGCTGCCGCTCGCGCGCATCAACGAGGCGTTCGAGCTGATGCACGCCGGAAAATCGATCCGGACCGTCGTTGAGTTCGCGTAGCGGGAGTTCGCGCAGCGGGAGTTCGCGTAGCGGGAGTTCGCGCAGCGGGAGTTCGCGCAGCGGGAGTTCGCGTAGCGGGAGTTCGCGCAGCGGGAGTTCGCGCAGCGGGAGTTCGCGTAGCTCGGTCCCCTCTCCCAGTCCGCTGGGAGAGGGCAGACCTTGCGAGAGGCGGCGCGCGCTCAGTCCTTGAGGACGCCCGACGCCTTGGCGGTGAAGGTCGCGATGTAATCCATCAGGCCCGGCGACAGGCAGTCGTACGGCTCCAAGCGCAGCTCTTTGAGGCGAGCGCGCACCGCGCCCATCTGATCGGGCTTCGTGCCCGACTCGATGATCGACGACACGAACGCCGCGAACTCCGGCGGCGCCCAGCCGGTCTCCTTCGAGAGCTCGGTGTGGATGAAGACCAGGCCGGTGAACGGATGTTTTTCACGCTCCACGGGCCCGTGCATGTGCACGCCGCACCCGCGACAGGCGTGGCGGAGGATCAGCGCGTTCGGATCGACGACCTTCAGCTTGTCCGCGTTCTTGGTGACCTTGACCTTGTCTTTCGGCACGACCGAGACCATCGAGAAGAGCGCGGCCTTCGGTTTCCAGCACTTGGTGCAGCCGCACACGTGGTTGTAAGCGCACTGCGCGCTGATGACGACCTCGACCGGATCGCTCGCGCACTGGCAGTGCAGCGTCCCGCCGGAAAAGTCCTTGGCGGCCGGTTTGACTCCATTGTCGACAGCGGGGTGAATCGCGATGTGAGCCATGGGGGACCCTCCTGGCAGGGGAGAGTGCGCCCGCGGCGGATCTTGCGCAAGCGCGCGGCTCACTCACTCAGTAAAACTGGACATTCGAGATCGTGAAGTCAGCCACGGGAATTTGAACCGGAGGTAGCTGCCACTGCACGTTGACGATGTGGCCCTGATCGAGCTTGGCGCTCGGCATTCCGGCGTTGGTGAGGGATTGGAACTCGAAAGGGTGAGTGCCGATGGTGGTGTCGGTGTAGCCCGTGGGGCCGAAGCACATGGTTCTGCTGCCGGTGCAGATGCCTCGCGGGTCGAACATGACGCCGAGGTCATCATCGGAGACGACGCCGACCATCAACGAGGGTTCCCCGAGATCGCCGTCGAAATCGAACTGGACGCCGGTCCAGCCCGTCGCATCGATGCAGCCGCCACTCAGGCTCTGGAACGATAGACCGACGCCGGCGTAATTGTTCAGCGAGCCGCTGTCCGCCATCACGTCGAGGCTGGCCGTGACATGGAAGCCGTTTCCATCGGGTGTCATCGTGAGCGTGGGGACCGCCTGGCCGTCGCCGTGGTAGGTGTACGAGACCCACTGCTGGTCGGACGACATCCCGAACAGCACCGCGGGCGGGCCGCCGTCTGGTTGAGGATCCAGAGCGCCGTCGTGGGTGATGAGCGGTCTCGCCAGTGGGACCTGCGTACACCGCGGACGCGAGCACTGCGCGGCGTCGGTGACACACGTCATCGAGGCGCCGCAGCAGCTGTACCCGGTCGCGCACGGGCACGGCTTTCCCGCGAGCGGCGCAGCCGTACAGCCGACCGCCAGCGCGAACAGCGTCGTCGCCAGCCACCCGATCCACAACCGCGGTGATTTCGCCAGGGCTCCCTCGCGCACGTGGGGCGAGTCTATCAGGCCGGCACGCACGCGGCATCCATGGCCCAGGAACGAACCACCGCCCGGTCATGGACGAAACTTTGTCATTCACTGCGCGGGGCCGCCCTCGTGGTTAGACTCTGGCCAGAGGTGAGCCGATGCCGACGACGAGACCGGTCAAGCTGAGTGACTCCGAGATTGGCGCTGCGCTGGCGGAGCTGCCCGCGTCGACCTGGACGCTTGCGCAGGGAAAGTTGCACCGCGAATATCGCTTCGCCGACTTCGTGGCGGCGTTTGGTTTCATGGCCGGCGCTGCGCTGGTCGCCCAGGCGATGGACCACCACCCGGAGTGGTTCAACGTCTGGAACACGGTGCGCGTCGACCTGGCGACGCACGACGCCGGTGGCATCACCGCGCTCGATTTCAAGCTGGCGCGCGCGATGGAAGATCTGGCCGCGCGGCAGCCCGGCAAATGAAGAAGCCAGGGTTCCCATGCTGAAGCTCGAGCGCCTGTTCGAACGCGAGGGCCTACCCGCTTTCGGCCTGCCCGAGCCGCTGGCCGCGATCTACGGCGGTGACTTCGGCGTGGCGCGCCCGGTGCTGTATGCGAACTTCGTGTCGTCGGTCGACGGCGTCGTCGCGCTGGCGACCACCGCCGAGTCGGGGAAGCTGATCAGCGGCGGCAGCGAGCCAGATCGCTTCGTGATGGGCCTGCTGCGCGCGGCCGCCGACGCCGTGCTCGTCGGCGCCGGTACGTTTCGCAAGGTCACGCGCGCCCTGTGGCATGCGGACAGCATCTATCCGGCGGCCGGTGATCTGTTCGCGGAGCTGCGACGCAAGCTGGGGCTGCGCCCGCATCCGCTGCTCGTGGTCGTAACGGCGTCGGGCGACATCGATCCGCACCACCCCGCGCTCGAGGACGCGCTCATCATCACGACGCCTGCCGGTGAAGCGCGCTTGCGTGGCGCGCTCCCGGCGGGCGCGCGCGTCGTTGCCGCCGATGCGCAACACCTCGGCGGCCGCGCGCTGTGCGATCGGCTCCGCGCCGAGGGGCTGCAGGCGATCCTGACCGAGGGCGGGCCGTCGCTGGCGGGCGAGCTCTTTCGCGAGGGGCTCGTCGACGAGCTGTTCCTGACGGTCTCGCCGCGCCTCTTCGGTCGATACGCTGGAGACGGCCGCAAATCGCTGATCGACGGCGTCGATCTCGCCGGTCAACTCACGGGGATGTCACTGGCGCTGGCCAGCGTGCGCCGACACGACTCGTACCTCTTTCTGCGCTACAGCCGCTGAGCAGCGGGAGGCGCAGCCGGACGAGCTAAACGGCCGTACGTTCGCGGCAGCGTTCCTCGTACACGCGCTCGAGCCGCCGGCGCACCTTTGCGCGCACGCGCAGCAGCCGCGTACCCGTGGTGCTGGCCGGGATGCCCAGCTTGGCTGCGATCTCGCGATAAGAAAGCCGGGCGCCGTATGCCAGCGAGAAGATCTCCTGCTGCGCCGGCGGCAGCATCGCGACCGCCGCGTCGATGTCGGCGCTCGTGATCACGTCGAGCGGCGTGACCGCCCCCCGATCACATAAGGCGACACCGCCTCCGACGTCGACGCGGCCGGCCTCGACCCAGCGTGGATCGTCGTCGTGCTCGGGATCGCGCGCCGGCGGTTCGAGCTCGCCGATCCAGAACGCCTTTTGCTCCAGGCGCGCGCGGATCGCG
>Ga0265328_10000593_pt1 | contig 16801 bp, 15 predicted proteins | sample 41624metaG_FD_202086 | JGI IMG/M metagenome (GOLD analysis project Ga0265328, IMG submission 202086) | Rhizosphere microbial communities from Carex aquatilis grown in University of Washington, Seatle, WA, United States - 4-16-24 metaG | ecosystem: Host-associated > Plants > Roots > Rhizosphere...
GGCGACCACATAAGGATTGGCGAGATCGAAATCGACCTTGCCGACATCCTTGAAATAGGGAACGCCGGTCTCGGTGAAGTGCCGCAGATCATTGGAATAGGCGGCGAACAGCACCAGCGCGCCGAGCCCCGCCGAGCCGATGGCGTAGCCCTTGGTCACCGCCTTGGTGGTGTTGCCGACAGCGTCCAGCGCATCGGTATTGTGGCGCACTTCCTTGGGCAGTCCGGCCATTTCGGCGATGCCGCCGGCATTGTCCGTCACCGGGCCGAAAGCGTCGAGCGCGACGATGATGCCGGCGAGGCCGAGCATGGTCGTCACCGCAATGGCGACGCCGTAGAGACCGCCGGCCTGGAAGGCGAAGATGATGCCGAGCGCGATGACGATCGCCGGCGCCGCCGTCGCCTCGAGCGAGACGGCGAGGCCCTGGATCACATTCGTGCCATGGCCGGTCACAGAGGCCTGGGCGATCGACACCACCGGGCGCTTGCCCGTGCCGGTGTAATATTCGGTGATGTAGACGATGAGGCCTGTCACGACGAGGCCGATGAGGCCGGCGATGAAAAGGCCATAGCCGTGGATCGCCTCGCCATTGGCCTTACCGATCTCGCCCCAGCCGACCGTGAAAGTGGTGGCGAGGAAGAGGCCGCCGATCGACAGCACGCCGGCGGCGATGAGGCCCTTGTAGAGAGCGCCCATGATCGTGTCCGGCACGCCGATCTTCGCGAACAGCGGGCCGGCGATCTTGCCGATCTCGGAATCATCGGCGCCGAGCTTCACGAAATAGGTGCCGGCGATGGACGTGACGATGCTGAGGCCGCCGATCGCCAACGGATAGACGATCGCCGAAGAAAGCCCGTCCTGTCCGGCGAAAAAGATCGAGGCGAGCACCATGGTCGCGACAATGGTCACGACATAGGTCTCGAAGAGATCGGCCGCCATGCCGGCGCAATCGCCGACATTATCGCCGACATTATCGGCGATGGTCGCCGGATTGCGCGGATCATCCTCCGGAATGCCGACCTCGACCTTGCCGACGAGATCAGCGCCGACATCGGCGCCCTTGGTGAAGATGCCGCCGCCCAGACGCGCGAAAATGGAGATCAGCGAGCCGCCGAAGCCGAGCGCGACCAGCGCGTCGACGACGACGCGGTCGGACGGCGCATAGCCCGCAAAGACGGTGAGGATGAAATAGTAGACCGCGACGCCGAGCAGAGCGAGGCCGGCGACGAGAAGGCCGGTGATCGCGCCCGCCTTGAAGGCGATGTCGAGGCCGCCGGCGAGCGAAACCGTCGCCGCCTGCGCGGTGCGGACATTGGCGCGCACGGAGACATTCATGCCGATGAAGCCGGCCGCGCCGGAGAGCACCGCGCCGATGAGGAAGCCGAAGGCCACCCACCAGCCGAGCAGAATGACGAGCAGAACGAAGATGACGCCGCCGACATAGGCGATCGTCGTATATTGGCGTTTCAGATAGGCCTGCGCGCCCTCGGCGACGGCGCCCGAGATTTCCTGCATGCGCGCAGAGCCGGCGTCGGCCTTCAGAAGTTCTTGCGAAGTCTTGACGCCGTAGGCGATGGACAATAGTCCAAAGACGATGCTGAGAAACAATACCATGACGTTTGCGCCCTCTCCGTTCCTCGGCCGCGTGCGCTGATTGTTCTCGTCGTCCGCGCTTGCGGCGATTTCGTCCCGGCGACAACGACCTTCCGACCGCAGTCGAATCGTTCGTCTGCGGCGCCGGGGAATATCGCGTCAGTCATGCCAGAAACGCGGGTTTTCGGCAATGGCGGCAAAGGTGGCGCGACGCCGCGGCCGTCAGAAGTGGCTGAAGGATAGACGACTGAAATTTATAATATTTCCAGAAGATTCGAAGAATTGTGGCGGCTCGGCGCCGGCCGCGACCGCGCCGATTTCGGTCAAGGCGACGCCCGCCTGTCGCGCCGCCTGCACGATCGCCGTCGAGGCCTCCGGCGCCGCGCAGCAGAGGATTTCGTAATCGTCTCCGCCGGTGACGGCGCGGTCGAACAGCGCAGGCTCGAGCGCGACCGCCGCCCGCGCCGCCTGCGAGAGCGGAACCCTCGCGAGCTCCACGCGCGCGCTCGCGCCGCTCGCCCGCAGCAGCTTGGCGAGATCGCCCGCGAGCCCGTCCGACACATCCATGGCGGCGCTCGCATGATCGCGCAGCGCTGCGATCAGCGGCAGGCGCGGCTGCGGCAGAAGGTAGCGCTCGAGGAGCTGCGCCCGCGCCGCCTCGCCAAGCCGCGCGGCAAAGTCCTCGCCACGCCTGACGCCGAGGCCGAGGGCGGCGTCGCCGATTGTTCCCGACACGAAGATGCGATCCCCCGGACGCGCGCCCGAACGCGAGACGAAGCGCGTCGCGCGGCCGAAAGCGGTGATGGAGATGGTCAGAAGCCCGGGCGTCGCCGTGGTGTCGCCGCCAAAGAGCGGACAGGCGAACTCCCGCGCATCCTCGGCGAGGCCGGAGGCGAAGCCGCGCGCCCAGTCATTGGTCCAATCCGGCGGCAGCGCCAGTGTGAGCAGAAACCCGAGAGGCTCGGCCGCCTTGGCCGCGAGATCGGAGAGATTTACGCGCAAGGCCTTTTTGGCGACGAGGCTCGGCGGATCGTCCGGGAAGAAATGCACGCCGGAAACCAGCGCATCGGTGGTGACGACGATCTCCCGCGCCTCGCCCAGCGGCAGCAGAGCCGCGTCGTCGCGCAGGCCGAACGCGCCGTCTGCCGCCAAAGGCGCGAAGATCTCGGCGATCAGCTCGTCTTCCGTGAAGCGGCGCTCTCCCATGCGGTCTCTCTCGGAAGCGAGCTTTTCTGACTCGCATCGCCTCGAACCAGTCCCCCCTCATCCTGAGGAGCCCGCGCAGCGGGCGTCTCGAAGGATGGGCCGCCGCGCCTTCTGGAGCGTCCTTCGAGGCTTTTTGCGTTCCGCAAAAAGCGCCTCAGGATGAGGGCGCGGGGCTTTCGATCGCGCGCCTCACTTCTCGGCGAAATGCTCCGGCCGCGCCTGTCGCGCCAAGCGATCCAGCACAGCGTTGATCATGCCGGATTCGGTCGCGCCGAAGAAGGCGCCGGCGACGTCCACATATTCCTTGATGACCACTTTGACAGGTATGTCGCGGCGGAATCCCAGCTCATAGCCGCCGGCGCGCAGGATCGCGCGCATCACCGATTCGATGCGCTGCAACGGCCAGCCGCCCTGCAGAGCGCCATCGAGCGCGCGGTCGATGGTCTCCTGATTATCGAGCACGCCTTTCACGATATCGCGGAAGAACTGCAGCTCGGCGGGCTTATATTGCACGCCCTCGATCTCGCGGCCGATCCAATGGACCTCGAATTCGGCGTAGATCTCGTTGAGCCCCTTGCCGGCGACCTCCATCTGATAGAGCGCCTGCACGATGGCGAGCCTGGCCGCCGACCTCTCTTCGACGCTCACGAGCGGCCCCCGAGCTTGCGCTTCAAGCGCACCAGCGCGAGCGCCGCCAGCGCCGCATCGCCGCCCTTGTCGGCCCCGCCCTGCTTGGGATCGGCGCGCACCACGGCCTGCTCCTCATTGTCCACGGTCAAGACGCCATTGCCGAGCGGCAGACGGCGCGCGACGGAGAGATCGGTGAGAGCGCGGGCGCTCTCATTGGCGACGATCTCGAAATGATATGTGTCGCCGCGAATGACGCAGCCGAGCGCAACCACGCCCTCATATGGCGCGCCGGCGGCCTCGGCGGCGTCGAGCGCGATGGCCGCACCCGCCGCCAGCTCCAGCGCGCCGGGGACGGTGATGGTGGTGACGTCACAGCCGAGCTCTTCCAGCGCGCGGACGGCGCCCTCGTGCAGAAGCTCGACGATATCTTCGTTGAAATGCGATTCGACGACGAGAATGCGCGCGCCTTCGACAGGCGCGAGATCGTCGTCATCGGCGCGGTAGGAACCTGCCATTCACGACTCCATGGGTGGAGGGGCGTGCCCCCTCCCTCACCCTCCCCCGCTGCGCGGGAGAGGGATGCGGCGACGCTGCGCGCACCCTTCATGAAGGGTGAGACCGGCCCCCTCGCCCGCGAAGCGGGGGAGGGCTGGGGAGGGACGCGCAACGCTCTGTGAAACGAAGCGGCGATGGATACACATTTTTTCGGGGAAAGCCTACCGCTCGCGAACGTCGGCAGACACATAATTGCGCCGATGGCCATCAGCTCGTAATCGAATGCTTTTGCAAACGGGATGAGGATTGAATGTCGATCTCGAGTTCGTCTGAGACGGGAGCGCCGCGCATCTCTTTGTGCGCCGGAGAGAGAGCAGACGACTCTGTCGAGTTGGTAATTCGAGCATTTGGGGAAGGTTTTTGTGCGCGCGGAACGGCATTTTTCAGCGTCACAGAGATCGAGAATTTCTTGTCTGCGCTTGGTAATTTTCCATTAATTGGAGAACAATTTATTTCCGGAGGATATTTCAATGATGCCGGCAATACTCTCGACAGCGAGCATTTCCACATTTCTGTGTCCCAGTTGAACGCACCCGGGCTTCTGGCCATGAAAGTTAGAGCATTCACTCCACATCCAGAATATTGGAAAAAAGGATTTGGCTCCGGTGGCCGGTGTAGCTATTTTCTATACTATGAAGATTTGAGGAAATTTGTTGATGAGTTCGAGCGCCTCGTCGGAGGCGAATCTTCGTATTTCGAATTTAGCAACTTCAGCAATATTTGAACATCTTGCTTACTCCGTCCCGGCCATCCACGCCAGGACGCCGCGCGGGCGGCGCGATCCGATACGAAAGACGACGCCACTCACTTCGAAAGCCCGCAATGTCTCTGCAAGACGACGAACGCCGTTGTCGTGAGCTGAGCGATGACGCCCTACTTCCCCGCCTCCGCCAGCCGCGCGGCGTAGCGGGCCATCAGATCGACCTCGAGATTGAGGCGGTCCCCTGCCCTATATCCGCCCCAGGTCGTGACCGCGAGCGTATGCGGGATGATCAGCACCGAGAAACGGTCGCCCTCCACCGCATTCACGGTGAGCGAAGTTCCGTCCAGCGCCACAGAGCCCTTCTCGGCGATGAAGCGCGCATAATCATGCGGCGCCTCGATCCAGAAGCGCGACATGCCGTCGAAATCCTCGCGCGAGACAATCGTCGCGACGCCGTCGACATGGCCGGTGACGATATGGCCGCCGAGTTCGTCGCCGATCTTCAGCGAGCGCTCGAGATTTATGCGGCGGCCGGCGGCCCATTCGCCCGCCGTGGTGCGCGCCAAAGTCTCGGCGGCGGCGTCCACCTCGAAGACCGTGCGCGCGCCCTCGCGCCGCAGCCCCACCGCCGTGAGGCAGGGGCCGGAGCAGGCGATCGAGGCGCCGAGCGCGATCCCTTCCAGCGGGTACGAGCACGCGATGGCGATGCGACGCAATTCGCCGCGCGGCTCGACTTCGAGGATTTCGCCGACATCGGTGACGAGGCCCGTGAACATCTCTAGGCGATCCTCTCATAGCGCGTCAGGCGATCGACGCCGAGCATGGCCGCATCGGCGAGGCGATAGCGGCTCGGGTCATCGAGAATGGCCCGCGCCGTGGCGGATAGAGCGAGCCGCCCCGGACGGCCGAGCGGCTTCAAACCCGTATGCAGGACGACATCGTCCGCGAGCGAGGCGACGAGCAGGCTCTCCGCGACGCGCGGGCCGCCCTCGCTGAAGAGGCGCGTGATCCCGCGCCGCGCCAGCTCGCCCAGCGCCTCGCTCAGCGTGAGACGGCCGGCGGCGTCGAGGGAGATGCGCGCGACCTCAATCCCCGTCGCGGCGGCGAAATCCTGCGCTTCGGCCTCCGTGACGCCCTCGCCGGCGATGACCAACGTCGGCGTCTCGCGCGCAGTGGCGGCGAGGCGCGAGCTGCGCGACAGGCGCAGATGCGCGTCGAGCACAACGCGCAGCGGCTTGAATGTCTCGAGGCCGGGAAGGCGCACGGTGAGCAGAGGATCGTCGACGGCGGCCGTGCCATGGCCGACCATGATCGCGCTATGCAGCGATCTCTCTATATGGGTGACGCAATCGGCGAGCGCGCCGGTGATGAAGAGGCGCGGGTCGTGCTCGGCCCCGGCGGCGTAGCCATCCGCCGTTTGGGCGAGCTTCAGAGTGACCATCGGCCGGCCCTGCGTGACCCGCAATATATGGCCGAGATGATCGGCGCGGGCCTGGACGGCGCGCACGCCGGTCGTCACTTCTATGCCGGCCTCGCGCAGACGCGTATGGCCGCGGCCGGCGACGCGCGCATCCGGATCCTCGAGCGCCGAGACGACGCGCGCGATGCCGGCGGCGATGATCGTGTCCACGCAGGGCGGCGTCGCGCCGTGATGGGAACAAGGCTCCAGAGTCGCATAGAGCGTCGCGCCGCGCGCCGCCTCTCCGGCCGCCGCGACGGCGATCGCCTCGGCATGCGGGCGGCCGCCGAGCGCGGTATAGCCGCGCGCGATGACGACGCCGTCCTTGACGATCAGCGCGCCGACGGCGGGATTGGGCCCCGTGCGGCCGAGATTGCGCCGGCCGAGCGCCAGCGCCGCCGCCATGAAGGCGTCGTCCACGAGGGCCTGAGAATCTGTTTCCGGCTTCGTCGCGGTCATCTCCCGCCCGGCGCGGTTTCGGCGTCCTGCGCCTTCTCCGCGCGCTGCTCGCCATCGCCATGCGACAATTCGTCGATCAGCGCATGGAAGTCGCTGACCTCGCGAAAATCGCGATAGACGGAAGCGAAACGCACATAGGCCACATCGTCGAGCGTTTTGAGGCCCTGAATCACCAATTCCCCGATCTGTGCGCTCTCGATGTCCGTATCGCCGGAACTCTCGAGCTGGCGCACGACGCCATTCACCATGCGCTCGACGCGCTCTGGATCGACGGGGCGCTTGCGCAGCGCGACTTCCAGCGAGCGCATCAGCTTGTCGCGATCGAAGGGGACTCGGCGGCCCGATTTCTTGACCACGATCAGCTCGCGCAACTGCACGCGCTCGAAAGTAGTGAACCGCCCGCCGCAGCCGGGACACACCCGGCGGCGACGGATCGAGGACGAATCCTCGGCCGGACGCGAGTCCTTCACCTGCGTGTCGGGCGAACCGCAATAGGGACAGCGCATGGCCTCACCTTTCGCCGGTCCCGCCGGCCCGCCGTCATCACGAGGCGGACGAAGCGATCCAGGAGCCGCGCCGCGGCTCCTGACTGCTTCACTTCGCTCGCAATGACGGGCGCGACGCCGATCAATAGATCGGGAATTTCGCCGTCAGCGCGTGGACCTTCTCCTTCACCGCGGCTTCCGTCGCGGCGTTATCCGCCTCGCCCTTGGCCGCGAGACCGTCCAGCACCTCGACGATATAGCCGCCGACGAGCTTGAACTCCGCCGTGCCGAAGCCGCGCGAGGTGGCGGCCGGCGAGCCGAGGCGAATGCCCGAGGTGACGAAGGGCTTCTCCGGATCGAAGGGAATGCCATTCTTGTTGCAGGTGATATGCGAGCGGCCGAGCGCCGCTTCCGCCGCCTTGCCGGTCAGCTTCTTCGGACGCAGATCGACGAGCATCAGATGGTTGTCCGTGCCGCCGGAGACGATGGCCAGCCCCGCGTCGACGAGAGTCTGGGCGAGCGTCTGGGCGTTGTCCTTGACCTGCTGCTGATAGGCCTTGAATTCGGGCTTCAGCGCCTCGCCGAAGGCCGCGGCCTTGCCGGCGATGACATGCATCAGCGGACCGCCCTGCAGGCCGGGGAACACGGCCGAATTGATCTTCTTGGCGATGTCCTCGTCATTGGTCAGCACCATGCCGCCGCGCGGGCCGCGCAGCGTCTTATGCGTCGTGGTGGTGACGATATGGGCGTGCGGGAAGGGCGACGGATGCAGGCCCGCGGCGACGAGGCCGGCGAAATGCGCCATATCGACCATGAAATAGGCGCCGACGCTATCCGCGATCTTGCGGAAGGCCTCGAAGTCCCAAATGCGCGAATAGCCCGAGCCGCCGGCGATGATGATCTTCGGCTTGTGCTCCGCGGCGAGCGCGGCGACCTGCTCCATATCGATGCGCTGATCGTCCTTGCGCACCGTATAGGGGACGGGCTTGAACCATTTGCCGGAGAGATTGACCGGCGAGCCATGGGTCAGATGGCCGCCCGCGGCGAGATCGAGGCCCATGAAGGAATCGCCCGGCGTCGCCAGAGCGAGGAAGACCGACTGATTGGCCTGGCTGCCGGAATTCGGCTGCACATTGGCGAATCCGCAGCCGAACAGCTGCTTGGCGCGCTCGATCGCGAGATTTTCGGCGATGTCGACGAACTGGCAGCCGCCATAATAGCGCTTGCCCGGATAGCCCTCCGCATATTTGTTCGTCAGAACCGAGCCTTGCGCTTCCAGAACCGCCTTGGACACGATGTTCTCGGAGGCGATGAGCTCGATCTCGTCGCGCTGCCGGCCGAGCTCGAGGGCGATGGCCTTGGCGAGTTCGGGATCCGAATCGGCGAGCGAGGTGGTGAAGAAAGCGGATTGGCTCATTTAGCATCCTCTATGCGAGACAAGGCGCGGCAAGTGACGGCGTCTCCCGGCTCGCCCGCGCCTCACGGGCGGAGCCGGTCGCGGGAAGCCGGCCGTCACGGGGAACGCCGGCGGCGGCGTTCCCTTATGGCCTCGAGCTTCCGTTTCTAGCGCAAAATTCTCTCGGCCGATCGAAATCCGTCCGCAGAATACGCGCTCGCGCATCGGTGTGACGGTTCGCTTATCACGCTCTCGCATGGACGAAAAGAGGCGGCTCGGACACGGGAAAGCGACTTTGCCGCGGGAGCCGGCCCCGCCCCGCCCATTCGAGGCCCGCGGAGGCGTTCGGCGCGGCCGCTCAGCGCCTCGCGCGCAGCCCGGCGCCGCAATTGTCATCGACCCGATATGTTCCGTCGATAGCTTCCGCTCCCGCTAATGTTCCAAGGGGCGACCAGCATGTATTTCAAGCGTTCGATCTATGGTCTGGCGGCTTTCGCCTTTGCGGCGGCGACGCCCGCCGCCCACTCGGCATCCGTGCTCGAGTTCAACCACTTCGTCATTATCTACCAGGAAAACCACAGCTTCGACAATCTGTTCGGCCAGTGGGGCGCGGTGAACGGCGAGCCCGTCCACGGCCTGTCCTACGCCGATCAGTCGCATACGACGCAAGTGCGCGCCGACGGGACGGTCTATTCCTGCCTGCTGCAGAACGACGTGAATCTGACCTCGCCGTCGCCTTTGCCGACGACCTGCACGGATTCGACGGGCGCATCCTTCCAGAGCGCCTTCCCCAACGCGCCCTTCAAGATCGACGACTATATCGCCGCCAGCGACAAGACCTGCCCCGCGCCGGGCGCCTCCGCGCCGAACGGCGTCGCCAAGGGCGCCGGCCTCACCGGCGGCTGCACGAAAGATCTCGTCCACCGCTTCTACAGCGAGCAGTTCCAGATCAACGGCGGCCTTCAGAATCGCTATGCGACGGGCAGCGACGCGGCCGGCCTGTCCTTGGGCCATTACGACACCACCAAGCTGCCGATCTATGCGGCGCTCCACAAGGCCGGCGCGCCGCACTATGTCATCGCGGACCGCTTCTTCCAGGCGTCCTTCGGCGGCTCGTTCCTCAATCATCAATGGCTGATCGCCGCGGCGACGCCGGTCTTCGCCAATGCGCCCAATGACGCCGGCTCGAATGATCTGCACTCCGTCGTCGATCAGAACGGCATGGCGACCGGCACGCCGCTCTATACGAATCTGCTCGGCTCCTCCTCGAAGGACGCGCAGCTGACCGCCTCCTGCAATCCTCCGTCGGGCCGGCCGGCCACTCCGGCCAGCGTCGCCTGCGGCGACTACGCCATCAATACGATCCAGCCCTTCTATCAGCCCTATGCGCCCGGAACGGCGGATGCGAAGCGTCTGCCGCCGCTCGCCAATCCGACGATCGGCGACCGCCTCTCCGCGCGGGGAGTCGACTGGGCCTGGTATTCGGGCGGCTGGTCCAACGCCAATGGCGACGTCAACGGGCCGGGCTGGACCAATGGCTTTGGTCCCAACTGCAGCGACGCCAATGCGAATTCCGCCGCCGTCTTCCCGAACTGCCCGGACAAGCTGTTCCAATTCCACCATCAGCCGTTCAACTATTTCAAGAACTATGCGCCGGGCACGGCGGCCCGCGCCGTGCATCTGCGCGACGAGGCGGAATTCGTCCAGGCGGCGAAGACCGGGACGCTCAAGCCGGTGAGCTTCGTGAAGCTGATCGGCGCGGAAAACGAGCATCCGGGCTACGCCAGCGAGCCGGAGGGCAGCACGCATCTCGTCGATCTGATCTCGGCCATCGTGAACGGTCCGAACGGGCGCGACACGCTGATCATCATCACCTATGACGAGTTCGGCGGAGCCTGGGACCATGTGCCGCCGCCGCCCTATCAGCAGCGGCAGGTCGCCGAATGGGGCTTCTTCCACCATCACCTCGCCGGCGACTGGCACCTAGGCGCCCATGACGCCTGGGGTCCGGGCACGCGCATTCCCGCGCTGCTGGTCTCGAAGCGATTCGCCATCTCCGGCGTCGACCATTCGAACTATGACACGACCTCCATTCTGAAGCTGATCGAGGAGCGTTACCTCCTCCCGCCGCTCTCCTCTCGCGACGCGTCGGTCCACAGCCTCGGGCGCGCCATAGCGGCTCCCTGGCGGTAACGAGCGCGCGAACGCGCGGCGACATCCGGCCCCGCAGGCGCTGCGGGGCCGATTTCTTTGCCGGCTTCCCTGCGCGGCGAAACTTTTCAGAGCCGCGGGATCGTGCGATGAAAAAGGCGGTGGGAGTTCTCGCCCGCCGTCCGCAGAGGAGGCTCGCAGACATGGTTTCGTTCGGCTTCGGTCGCGCCGCGACGCTCGTCTCGCTCGGCGCGTCTGTGCTTTTTTCCGGCGGAGCGCCGCGGGCGCAGGACGTCGACACGACTTTTCTGCCGATCTATCGCGAATATCGCGACCAGCTCTCCGCCCAGGGCTGGAGGCCGGACGCCGAATTCGGCCTGAAGCTCGCCTCCGGCAAGCCGCTCTATCGCTTCCCCGAGGTGCTGTGCGGCCCGAAGATCTGCCACGCACGCTGGGTTCGCTCGGGAACGGAGAAGATCGTCACGCTGATCCGCGGCGACCTCACCGAGGAATATCGCGTCGCGCCGTGAGACCGAGAGTCTTTCCAACGCCGAACCGGCGTCCGCTTCGGCTGGCGACGCTCTTCGCTCACTGCGGCGGCGGCGCGGCGGCCTGCGTCTCGAGAACGCCCGCGAGCCTCTCCACGAGATCCGCGGCGATCGCCGAGGGCAGAGCGAATGCCAGCCGATTGCCCTCCGGCGAGACGAGGGTGAGGAGCAGATTGTCGCCGAGCATTTCGCGATGCAACGCGACCTTCTCGACCGGCGTCGCCAGCACCGCCTCGACCTCGCCGCTCGCCGGCTGCCGCTCGGCGAGGCCCTTCTCGCGCAGCGCGAGGGCGGAGCGGGTCTGCTCGAGAATATCGGCGGCGGTGAGGACGATCTTCGCCGTCACGCCATCGTCGCCGGTGCGGCTCAGAATGAAATCCTCGCCGATCGGATCGAGGTTGAGGCCGGACGACGCCTCGGACATGGGTCGGTGCTCCTTCTCTCGCACAGGATCGGGCAGCATAGGCGAAGGCCGCGCGAATGTCTCGCTTTTGCCGCAACGGGCTCGATCACGCCAGAACCGCCTCCCAATCTTTTCCGCCGTAGAACAGGCGAAGGATCGTGACGCGCTCCTCATCCGCGAAAAAGGCGATCGTCACGCGTCGCTCGAAGCCGACGATCCGCAGTCCCGGCCGCAGATCATCTCTGCTGCGCCCTCTTTCCGACGCCAGGTCGAAACCTCTGCAATAGGTTTCGAGCCGGTCGATATAGGCGAGCGCGACGCCTGAGCCGGCCCTTTCCTCTATTCAATCGTAAATATGCAGAATGTCGTCGCGCGCTTCGGGCGAGAAAACGATCGCTGGCCGTCTCAACCGCGATCCTTCGATCGAAGCGCATAACGCGCCCTCACCTCGTCGAATACCGAGTCGATGGAGATGGCGCGGTCCGGCTCGGCGTGCATGGCGTCATAAACGGGCGCGACGTCTTCCCGTAGCCATCGCTCGACGGCGGCGTCCCGCTCCTGCAAAGCCGCAAGCGCCGCGCGGATCACATCGCTCTCCGAAGCGTAGTCTCCGGCGGAGACCTTCGCTTCGATGAAGGGCAAATTCTCGGTCGGCAGGCTGAAGCTCCGCTTTTCGACACTCGCCATGCGCGCTCTCCTCATGAGAATTCTAGCACGAATCCGCCGAGCGGCGACAGAACGCTCGTCACCCCTTCGCCGCCCCGCTCTTCTGATAATCCTTCACATCCGAGAACACGATCGCAGCATGCCGCTCCGCGTCGTAGCGCAGCTGGAACTCGCTCGACGACATGAACACGGGCGCGCCGTCTATATCCTCGGCCATCGACGAGCCATGCGAGTCGCCGAAGCTCTTCAGCGCGACCGGGTCCGCCGATGTGATCCAACGGCAGATCGAGAAGCGCGACTGCTCGTATTTCGTCTCCAGCCCATATTCCGCCTCGAGCCGAGTCGCCAGCACGTCGAGCTGCAGCGCGCCGACGACGCCGACCAGCGCGCCGGAGCCATCATTGGGCAGGAAGAGCTGCACCACGCCCTCCTCCGCCAGCTGACGCAGCGCCTCGCGCAGCTTCTTGGCCTTCATCGCGTCGGAGATGACGATGCGGCGCAGAATTTCCGGCGCGAAGCTCGGCACGCCACGGAAGGAAATCTCCTCGCCCTCGGTGAGCGTGTCGCCGATGCGCAATATTCCGTGATTGGGAATGCCCACCACATCGCCTGCGAAAGCCTCGTCCGCGATGGAGCGATCACGCGCGAAGAAGAATTGCGGCGCATTGAGCGAGATCGACTTGCCGGTGCGCACGATCTTCGCCTTCATGCCGCGCGAGAGCTTGCCCGAGCACACGCGCATGAAGGCGATGCGGTCGCGATGGTTCGGGTCCATATTCGCTTGGATCTTGAACACGAAGCCGGTCATCTTCGGCTCCTTCGCCTCGACATGGCGCTTGTCGGCGTCCTGTCCGCGCGGCGAGGGCGCATATTCGGCCATGGCGTCGATGAGATCGCGCACGCCGAAATTGCGCAGCGCGCTGCCGAAGAAGACGGGCGTCAAATGCCCCTCGCGAAATGCCGCGAGCTCGAATTTCTTGCAGCCTTCTTCGGCGAGCATGGCCTCCTCCAGCCAGGCGTCCGCCTCATGCGCCGGGAGCAGCGCGAGAAGCGCCGGATCGTCGAGGCCGGAGACGGTCATCGGCTCCGTATCGGCGTCGATCTTGCGCACGGATTTCGTCGCGAAACAGTAGGTGCCGGCGAAGCTCCGGCCCGAGCCGATCGGCCAGGTGACGGGCGCCGTGTCGAGCGCCAGCGTCTTCTCGATCTCGTCGAGCAGCGAGAAGGTATCGCGGCCGTCGCGATCGAGCTTGTTGATGAAGGTGACGATCGGAATGTCGCGCAGCCGGCACACTTCGAAGAGTTTTCGCGTGCGCGCCTCTATGCCCTTGGCGGCGTCGATCACCATCACCGCCGCGTCCACGGCGGAGAGCGTGCGGTAGGTGTCTTCCGAGAAGTCCTCGTGGCCCGGCGTGTCGAGCAGGTTGAAGACGCAATCGCCATATTCGAAGGTCATCACCGAGGTGACGACGGAAATGCCGCGCTCGCGCTCTATGCTCATCCAGTCCGAGCGCGTCTGCTGGGCGTTGCGCTTGGCCTTCACCGCGCCGGCGAGCTGGATCGCGCCGCCGAACAGCAGGAGCTTTTCGGTGAGCGTGGTCTTGCCCGCGTCCGGGTGGGAGATGATGGCGAAGGTGCGCCGCCGCGAGACGGGGTCGCTCGGCTGTGGGCTGGTCAAGGCTGAGGCTCGCTGGAAAGTGGCGGGTTCGCCACGCCCTTTAAGGGCAATCGGCGGATAAGGCCAGAGCGACCTCCTCCGCCGGAGCTGAAGGCGTTACGCGAAATCCCCCGCGAGCTCCGCTCGCACCGCCTCTGGCATCACGGCGATATGCCCGTAGTTTTGATGCGCGAAGCCGATCAGCACGCGCGCGCCCGGCGTGCGAAACGCCGCCACCTGCGCGTCGGTGAAGGGGAAATGCACAAATTGCACGGCGCTCGCCTTGCCTTCCGCGCTGGTGCGGTCCTGATCGGCCTCCGCGAGGCCGGCGATGCGCTCGCCGTTCACCTCGATGAAGGCGGTCTCCTCTATGCCGCCCAGCGTGTCGAGCACGCGCTTTCGGCGCAGCGGATCGTCGATCTCGATCATGAAGGTCGCGGTGAGCTCGCGGCCCTTGGGGATCAGCGGGTTATAGGCGGCGATCTCGCTCGGCGCCTGCTCGAGCGTCCCCTTCTCTATGTGGATCATCTCCTGGATCTGCAGCCAGATCGTCTCGAAATCCTCGAAATAAAAGGTCACGAAAGGCCCGACCTCGACGCGGCGATTGCGCTTGCGAGCGGCGATGCGCCGTCGGCTCTCGACGCGAATCTGCGCATATTCGGCGGGCGGAAGAATATCGGCGACGGTGATGTCGTGCTTTTGCGCCATGTATCGCTCCAGTTCTTCTGGCTGCGCGAGACGAGCCCCCTCCCCGGCCCTCCCCCGCTTCGCGGGAGAGGGAGTGGGCTCCGCGCTTCATCGAGAGTTCGCGAAACGCCAGCCGCTCCCCTCTCCCGCGCGAGCGGGGGAAGGTAAGGGAGGGGGCGCTCGCTTCACTTCACCCCATAGGCCCGCGCGATCAGCTCGATCGGATGGGCGACGAGCTCGGGCTTTTTCGCCTCGGCGTCGAGCTTTTCCATGCCCTGCACGATATGTGGGCCGGAGAGCGGACATTCGGAAACGATATAGGCTTTGCCAGAGGACTGCGCCTGCCGCGCCACCGGCTTGCCGACTTTCAGCGCCGTCCCGAAATTCGCGGTCTTATAGCCCCAGGCGCCGCCATGGCCGGAGCAGCGCTCGATGACGGCGACATCGGCCTGCGGAACGAGACGCAGCAGCTCGGCGCCCTTCTGCCCGATATTTTGCGCGCGCGAATGGCAGGAGACATGGAAGGCGACGCCGCCCTCGATCGGCGAGAGCCCTTCCGCCAGCCCCTCCTTGCGGGAGATGCCGACGACATATTCGCTGAGATCATAGGTCGAAGCCGCGAGACGCTTCACGCGCGGGTCGTCGGTCGCGATCAACGGCCATTCGAATTTCAGCATCAACGCGCAGGAAGGAACCAGCGCGATAATGTCATAGCCCTTGTCGATCCAGGGCTCGAAGGCGACCGCTGCCTGTTTCGCCGAGGCGGCGACCTCGCCGATGAGCCCCTGCTCGAGCAGCGGCATGCCGCAGCAATGAGGGTGCAATATCTCCGTCTCGACGCCATTCTTGGCGAGCACCGCGCGCGCCGCGAGGCCGACGCCCGGATCATTATATTCGCCGAAACAGGTGGCGTAGATCACCGCTTTGCGGCCGAAGCCCGGCGCTTCGCGATTCACTTCGACCGGCGTCTCCTTCGCGAGCGCGGCAAGCGTCTTCTTCGAATATTTCGGCAGCACGGCCTCGTGATGGAGACCGGCGACCTTTTCCAGCGCATTGCGCGCGGCATGGTGCGAGCAATCCGTCGCCCAATTGGCCAGCGGCGCGAGCTTCACCGCCAATGCGCCATTGCGATCGGTGTCGGCGAGCTGGCGATCCGCGAAGCCGACGCCGTTCTTCTTCGCCTCGACCGCGCGATAGCGCAGCATCAGATGCGGGAAGTCGAGATCGAACTCATGCGGCGGCACATAGGGACATTTCGTCAGGAAGCACATGTCGCAGAGCGTGCAGGCGTCGACGACTTTCTTGAAATCGGCGCTGTCGACGGTCTCGAGCTCGCCTTTCGCCGATTCGTCGACGAGATCGAACAGGCGCGGAAAGGAATCGCACAGATTGAAGCAGCGCCGGCAGCCGTGGCAAATGTCCAGCACGCGACGCATTTCGGCGTCGAGCTTCGCCTCGTCGTAGAAGTCTGGATTTTCCCAATCCAACGGACGCCGGAAAGGCGCCTCGAGCCCGCCTTCTCTCATCTCGCTTCCACGCCCTTCGCGTCCATTGCCTGATGAATTGTTCCGCGTTCGTCATCGCGAGGAGCGAAGCGACGAAACGATCCAGGGGCCGCGGGGCGGCTCTGGATTGCTTCGCTTCGCTCGCAATGACGGCGGCAGGCCGTTCCGGCGGCTCCTGCTTTTGTTCGGGCCGCCGGACGATTGTCGGAAAAGCCTACTTCAGCTCGTCGAGAGCCTTCTGGAAGCGGCCGGCGTGCGAGCGCTCGGCCTTGGCCAGAGTCTCGAACCAGTCGGCGATCTCCTCGAAGCCTTCCTCGCGGGCGGAGCGCGCGAAGCCCGGATACATATCCGTATATTCATGCGTCTCGCCGGCGACGGCGGCCTTCAGATTGTCCTCGGTCTTGCCGATCGGCAGGCCGGTCGCCGGGTCGCCCACCACCTCGAGAAATTCGAGATGGCCATGTGCATGGCCCGTCTCGCCCTCCGCCGTGGAGCGGAAGACGGTCGCCACATCATTGTAGCCCTCGACGTCGGCCTTTTGGGCGAAATACAGGTAGCGGCGGTTCGCCTGCGACTCGCCGGCGAAGGCCGCTTTGAGATTCTGCTCGGTCTTCGTGTCCTTGAGCGTAGCCATAACTCAGCTCCTTGGATGAACCCTGATCGGGGCGCCGCCACTGTCCCGATGGCCAGTCGGAACG
>Ga0265328_10000594_pt1 | contig 16800 bp, 12 predicted proteins | sample 41624metaG_FD_202086 | JGI IMG/M metagenome (GOLD analysis project Ga0265328, IMG submission 202086) | Rhizosphere microbial communities from Carex aquatilis grown in University of Washington, Seatle, WA, United States - 4-16-24 metaG | ecosystem: Host-associated > Plants > Roots > Rhizosphere...
CCCCGCCGGCCCGGACCGATGGGGGGGCACCCTGCAGCGGCAGGACCCGCGCAGCTTCCGTAGCGCCGCCTCGCTTTGATCCCCGCTCTCCCCTCGACGAGGAAAATGTGACGAATCGTGAGAGCTCGCGAGCGGGCCTCGCTGGCTACTTCGCGGCTAGTTCGGGCCCGTCGGCTCGATGAACAGGTCGACGCGCCGGTTGCGGGCGCGCGCGGCGTCGCTGTCGGCGCTGTCCGCCGGGTCGGTGTCGGCGTAGCCGGCGACGAAGATCCGCTTGCCCTCGATGCCGTGGGCGATCAGGAACAGACCGACCTGGCGGGCGCGCTCCGCCGACAGCTGCCAGTTGTCTTGCCATCCGCGCAGGACGGGGCGATCGTCGGTGTGGCCGGCGATCTCGATGCGGCGCGACGGGGTTCGTCGCAAGACATCCGTCACCTGCGCCAGCGCGTGGAGGCCGCTCTCGCTGATCTGCACGCTGGCTGAAGGAAAGAGCAGCTCGTTGGACAGACGGACCCGTACCCGCCCGCCGACGATCGTGACCGAGGCCTGCTCGTCGACGACGGTCTTGAGCGACGCCTTGAGCGCCCGGGCGACCTCTTCCTCGAGCGTCACGAAGGACTTCTCCAGCGACGCGAGCTTCATCTCGGCGGACTCGTTCTCGTTCAGCATCTGATCCGCGACGTCGAGGACGTCCTTCTTGAGGACGCAGTTATTCGAGTAGATCGGCGGGGGCGGCGGCGGACAACGCGCCTCCGCCGTCTCGCGCGCCGGCGGCGCCGTCGCGCAACCCACGATTGCGACGACGATCGTCAGAGACATCGAAAAGACTGGGCCCGCCGCAAGCCAACGCCAACGCATGGCGAGAGACTATGCAACCACCCTCGGGCTAAAACAACTCGCTGATGATCTTGCCGCCGTCGACGGTCTTCACGGGGCGGCCGGACGGGGCGAAGCGGGTCTTGTCGGCGTCGACCTGCATCGCCCACGCGACCGATCGGTAGAGATCGGGGACGCTGACGGGACGGCTCACGATCTCGTCGCCATTCTCGTTGGTGGAGCCGATCACCTGGCCGCCCTTCACGCCGCCGCCGGCGAGCACGATGTTGCTGGCGGTCGGGAAGTGGTCGCGGCCGCCACGCTCGTTGATCACCGGCGTGCGGCCGAAGTCGCCCATCCACAGCACGAGCGTGGTATCGAGCAGGCCGGTCTTCGCGAGATCGTCGAGCAGCGCGCTCATCGCCTGATCCAGCGTGACAGACAGATCGGTGACGCGCGGGAAGTTGTTGTCGTGGGTGTCCCAGCCCTTGAGCAACACCTCGACGAAGGGGATACCGGCGGCGACCAGCCGGCGCGCCATCAGGCAGCCGGAGCCGAACGGCGAGTCGCCGTAGGCCTTCTTCAACGCCTCGGGCTCCGACGAGACGTCGAACGCGACGACGCTGGGCGAGCGCATCAGCGCGACCGCCTGCTCGCCCACCGAACGCTGTCCGCTCACGAGCACACCGGGGTGGTCGGTCGCGAAGTCCCCCTGCAGCGTGCGCCACAGGCCGAGGCGCATGTCGAAGCGCCCGGGATCGACGCCGCCGGCGTAGCCGAGGTTGCGCGTCGGCTTGGTCGGATCGAGCACCGGAAACGGCGAGTACGAGGCGTCGAGAAAGCCGGCGTCCTCGCCGGGTCCGCCGATGGCAACATAGCCGGGCAGCGTGCGCGAGTCGCGCGTGAGCGCGACGACCGAGCCGAACGCCGGATGGTCAACGCCGCCTTGCGGAGGATAGCCGGTGTGCATGAGGTGGCGCGCGCGCTCGTGGTTGCCTTCCTTGCTGGTGAGCGAGCGGACGAGCGCCATCCGCTTCATCTGCTTCGCCAGCCGTGGCAGGTGCTCGGAGATGCGGATGCCTTTGACGTTGGTCTCGATCGCCTTGAATGGCCCCCCCGTGGGACGTCCCGGCTTGGGGTCGAACGTGTCGAGCTGGCTCGGCCCGCCCTCCATGTACAGCAGGATGCAGGCGCGCGCGTGCGGCGCCTTCGTCTTGGCACCCGCCGCGCTCTTCGCGAGGGCGGTGCGCTCGCCGCCGAACGGCAGGCCGAGCCCGAACGAGAGCGCCGCGCCCACGCCCAGCTCCAGAAACCAGCGGCGGGGAATCGAATCGCGCGTGCTCATGAATACCTCCTGCAATCGTTCAAGCGAGCCTCAGTGGTTCGTCAGCATCTCCGTCGACGTCAAAAGCGCGAAGAAGAGATCTTCGTAGGCGGCGCGCCCGCCGGGACCGTTGCCGAGCTCCGGCAACAACCGCGCCTGCTCGGCCTCGGTTGGCGGACGCGTGTAGGTGGTCAGGAACATCTGCCGCAGACGCGTCGCCGGATCGTTCGACGCCGTCAGGATGCGCGCCAGGTTCGAGCCGGGGCGCTGCTTCGCGCCCTGGTTGGTGAGCTCGCCGTTGAACAGCAGCAACGCCTGCGGAATGTTGCCATTGAAGGTGTTGACCTCGGCCATCTCGTCGTCGGCGAAGATGAACGAGTACTCTTTCAGCGCGCGCTCGATGCGCTTTTGCACCTTGTCGGCGTCGAGCTGCTCCAGGCGGTCGACGCCGGTCGCGGTGATCAGCGAGCGAAACAGCTCCTCGGGCGTCATGCGCCGGACCGCGGCGCGCGCGAACGAAACCGCCGGGTCGGATGCCGGCGGCGTCGACGCGGTGTCGGCGGACGTGGCGGCGGGCGTGGCGGGCGCCGCCAGATGGCGCGACGTCAGCCCGTACGCGCGCGTGAGCACCATGAGCCGCAAGAGATGCTTGATGTCGTAGCCGCTGGCGCGAAAGTCGTCCGAGAGCCGGGTCAGGAGCGCTGGGTGCTTGGGATCGTGCTCGCCGCCGAGATCATCCCACGGCTCGACGATCCCGCGCCCGAACAGCTGCTCCCAGGTGCGATCGACGAAGGTCTTCGCGAAGAGATCCGATCCGACGATCGCGCGCGCGAGCGTGTCGCGCCGGCCCTCGCCCGGCAGCGCCTCGATGTCGCGGCCGAAGAAGCGCGGTTGCACCACCGTCTCCTTGTCGGCGCCGTTCTTCTTGAACTTCATCTGCCCGTTGGGACGATCGAAGACGGTGTAGACCTTGTTGTCCTTGTTGGCGGCGCGCTCGAGCGCGGCCATGTCCGGGCCGCCGGTCTCGCCGCTCATCTCGCCGGCGGCGGCCATCGTCGTCGGGGCCGTGGCGGGCGCGGCGGTCGCGGTGAGCGTGGCGGCAGCGGGCGCCGGCGCACCACCAGCGGACGCCGCCGGAGCCGCGAGCGCGGCTATTTTCTCTTGCTTGGTCTTGGTGCGCGCGAAGAACGCGGCCAAGCCGTAAAAGTCTTCCTGCTTGTAGCGATCGTCGTAGGGATGGTCGTGGCACTGCGCGCACTGGATCTGCACGCCCAGAAACAGGCGCGCCGTCGCCGACGCCATGGTCTCGGCGCCGCCACCCTTGACGTGCGACGCGACGAACACGCCGGGGCCGCTGGGCACGATCTCGCCCGAGAACGTCAGCAGCTCGCGCGCCATGCGGTCGTAGGGCCGGTTCTCGCGGAACGCCGCCAGGTAGTACGCGCGCGGCTCGAGCCGCTTCTCCAGGCCCGGCTTGCGGAACTCCTGTCCCACGAAGAGATCCAGCGACACGTCAGCCCAGTGCTCGGCATACTCCGGGCTGGCCAGCAGCACATCGACCAGGCGCGCGCGTTTGTCGGACGACGTGTCGGCCAGGAAGCGCTCCGCCTCTTCGAGCGTCGGAATGCGGCCGATGAGGTCGATGCTGACCCGGCGCAGGAACTCGGCATCGCCCGATACGGACGTTGCGGTCACACCCGCCGTTTGCCAGAGCGCCGCGGTGAGCCGGTCGACGTCCGCGGGGGTCATCAGGACCAGCGCGGGCGGTTTCGCAACGGGCGCGGGGATCGGCGGCACCGGCGCCGGGGTCGACACCACTGCGGCCGCGGGCGGTGGCGCGTTCTGCGCGATCGGCGCCGCGCAACTGCTCAGACCGAGCCCCAGCGCCTGCAGAACGAGAGCCCGACGCATGCTCCTCATCCCTTCAGCTTACTATCGTTTTTCCGTTTTTCCTTACGGCGGGGTCACCAGAACATCATCGAACGATGCGGTGCCGTCAGAAACGCCGATGGCGATACCACCCATCGTCTGGCCCGTGGCAGCCCCGGTGAGCACGGGCACCGCCGTCGGGTCGGTTCCAATATACCCGTTGATCGTGCCGCCCTTGATGCTGAGCCCGATCGTCGACCACGTCCCATTGGGGACCGGGACCGCCATCTTGCTCGCGAGGCTAACGACGTCGCTCGTGCTGCTCGCACTCCGCTCGCGGATCTTCATCTTCCCGTCGCTCGTGTACTCGATGAAGTACATGTCCTTCGGGTCGTTGTAGCGGACTGCGATCGTGATCTTGGTACTGGATGTGGCGGCGCTGTCGAACCGGACCCTGACCTGCAAGCGCATGTCGGTCCAGCTGATGTTGCCGCCCGCGGCCCAGCTCGGGTTGCTGCTGGTGCACGCGGCCGAGGTTTGTGAGTAGACGTGATTCGTCGCACCGTCGGCGACCACGGCCCAGGTTCCGCACGGCGTGCTGTCGCTGCTCTGCGGAGCGATCCAGCGCTGGGTCACGTCTCCGCTCTCGAAGTCGTCCATGTAGTTGGCGGTCGGGCCAATGACGATTGCGCCGCCGCTGCCGGTCGCGCCCCCGGAGCCAGTGCGCCCGCCCGACCCGGTCACCGTGGTGCCGCCCGCGCCCGTGGTGATGTGCCCGCCCGCGCCGTTGCTGCCGGCGGTGCCGTTGCTGCCACCTGAGCCGTTCACGGGGCTCCCGCCTGCGCCGGGGCCAGGCGCGCCGCCCTCGCCCGGCGGCCCACCACCGTCGCGATAGAAGATGTCGGGGCTGACGCAGGCCGCACCCCCGAGGGCGAAGCCCGCCAAACCCGCGGCCAGAACCGAAACCGACGCTCGTGTGCGGGCGCGCCGACTCACCGGCACGACGTCAGTGGCGCTGCGTCGCCTCACGGAATGACCACGCCCGGGCAACCGTAGACGATCTCGACCGTGTTGCCGTTGTTCTTGATCATGTCGCACCACGACCCGTAGACCTGAACCGCGGTGTAGTTGGGATCGGTGTAATCCCAGCCGTTGAGGTGCATCGTGTCCTGAGGCGACTTGGTGCCGTTCACCTTGACCGCGATGTTCTCGGGCACGGGCGGCGGCGACGAGAGCGGGAAGACGCAGTTGCTGGCGACCGGGTTGACGATCCCCTCGAGCGTCGTGACCAGCTGCGCCTGGTTGCTCGCCAGATAGAAGCGGGTCGCGCCCGGGCGCGTGTCGGGCGACGGCTCGAGGCCGGCGATCGCCAACTGGTTCAGCGTCGTGGCGTCGGTCGTCTTGGTGGTCGCCACGCCGACGACGAATGTGTGGAAACCGGCCGTCGCCGCGGCCGTCACCGCAGCGACCGCATCCGTCGCAGCGGCGGCGGAGTTGGCGGCTTTGGCGATCGAGCCTATCGCGCCCGTGCACGAGGGCTCGCCGTCGGTCGCGAGCAGGATATACTTACGGCTGTCGTCGGTCGCCGATAGCGTCTGCAAATAGCTGGTGGCAAGACGGATCGCAGCGCCCGTCGGCGTACCGTTCCCAGCATCGACCAGCGCCTTGACCGCCGTGTTCAACGCGGCCGCATTGCCGGCGGTGATCTGCACATCGATCTTGTTGGTCATCGTGGCGTTGACGCACTCGCTTCCGTCTTCGGGAAACGACTTCATCCCCCACGAGATCGTCGGATCCGCTTGGGTAATGGACGTCGAGAGCGCGGGGATGAGCTGGCTCCACTTCGACGGGTTCGTCGCGCTGGACGAGTTCCCGTCCGCGCCGTCCTCCATCGACGCCGAGCGATCGAGCACCAGGAAGATCTCGACCGGCTTGCGGTTGACGTCGAAGGTCTGCATCCCGCACATCGAGCCGCCCATTCCATCCACGGTGACGCCGGTGCCGCCCGAACCGGTGTTGACGTGGCCGGCGCCACCGCCCGCGCCGGCATTCACGGATCCGCCGCCGCTGCCGGTGTTTCCAGGCGGCGGCGCGTTGACCCCCGCGCACGCCAAGCCCGACATCGTGACCGCAAGCGCAAGCCAGACTGCCGTTCTTGTCACCGCGTACCTCCGGAAAGTTTCAGTTGGGCCGAGCACACCATTACCCTCTCCATCGGTGTCCGGCGGTTCGCGGAACGGCTCACCGCGCACGGCTGGCCGCGACCGAAAGAGGCCTCCAGAAACGACGCGCGCGCGAGACCGCGGGGGGCGCACCCAGCCCACACTCGGCTCAGCGCGCGCGGGACGGGTCTCGGAGCCGATTTTTGAGCCGTCAGGCCGATCGCCGTCAGGCGCCGAACGCCGTCAGGCGTCGAACGCCGTCAGGCGTCGAACGCCGTCAGGCGCCGAACGCCGTCAGGCGCCAATGAAAAGCGGGCGGATGTGGCGGTCGAACAGGTTGTCGGTCACGCAGCGGCCGGCGATCTCCCGCGCGTCGTCGAGCGCCGACGTGAACTCCGCGCCCATCTCGGCGGCGACCCGGAAAGCCACATGGACCAGTTGCCGCAGGTGGACATTGTATTCGGCGCAGGACTGGTCGTGGCGCAGCGCCTTCACGAAGGCCTCGCCGCTCCACGCGTCGACCTCGGCCGGCGTGGGCAGCCACATGCGGTCGATCTCGACCACGGTCGCGTACGGCTTGCACAGCTCGTCGAAGCGGGCGACGGCCTGCGCATAGATGCGCTTGGCGATGGCCAGCCCCTTGGGACCCGATTGCGCAATGCCGATCACCTCCTCGAGCCAGTTGGTGCCCGCGGTCTTGAGGTGCAGGCCGGCGCCGTGCTTCTTGATCGCGCGGTGCATGATCGGGTACAGCGAGAACTTGTCGCTGCCGGTGTGCACGCTGATCTTCAGCGACGCGGGCAGGCCGAACACCTGCCGCGCGTGCGCCACGACGGCCAGGTCGGCGTCGAACTCGCGCTCGAACGTGCGGATGTCGCCGACGTAGTCGATGCCCTTCAGGAACTTGCCCGAGAACTTGGGAGCGATCGTCTGCACTGGAATCTTCTCGCGCGCGATCGCCGCCAGGATGAAGAACAGCTCGAACGGCTGCTGCGGGTCGTTGGCCTCGTCGGTCGACACCTCGGGCACGAAGCTCTCGGCGCCCTTGGCGGCGACGACGTGGCGGTAGATCTTGCCCGCCTCTTGAACGGCGTAAAGATAGTTGCGCGCGATCTTCTCGAGCACGGCGTCGGTGACGTCGAACGTCTGCTCGACGCCGGGGATGCGCAGCACGCCCTTGAATGGTGCCATGTCGCGCACGAACCCTGCGATCTCGTCGTCGGTCGCCGCCTTGCCGATGAAGTCGGCGACGTCGTGGGTGAAGAAGTTGCTGGCGGCCAGGAAGCCGTCGACGGTCTTGAGTCCGATGTGGTCGGCGTCGACGTAGTAGCTGTGCTTCCAGCCGCCGGCCTTCACGGCGGCGTCGGCCTCGACGCGCACGTCGTCGGGCTTGGTGCCGATCAGCGAGTGCTCGCGGAACGACTTGTTCCAGACCGGAACGATGACCACGCCGGCCTGCTCCGCCTTCTGCATCGCACGCAGCTGCGCGCTGCCTTCCTTGCCGAAGCGATCGCCGATGCCTACCGAGTAGCGTTCGATGTTCATTGAGCCCTCGCCTAAACCACGTACGCCGTCGACGCGGTGGTGCCCCCGCGGCCGGTCCAGTTGGTGTGGAAGAACTTGCCGCGCGGCTGATCGACGCGCTCGTACTGGTGCGCGCCGAAGAAGTCACGCTGCGCCTGCAGCAAGTTGGCCGGCAGCCGCGCGTTGCGGAAGCCGTCGAAGTAGTTGAGCGCCGTCGTGGTGGCCGGGATCCAGATGCCATTGGTGATCGCCGCCGCGACCACGCGCCGCCACGCCGCCTGCGACTGATCGATGTGCTCGCGGAAGTACGGGTCCAGGAGCAAGTTCGAGAGCTTCGGGTTCTTGTCGTAGGCCTCTTTGATCTTGCCCAGGAACGCCGAGCGGATGATGCAGCCGCCGCGCCACAGGAGCGCGATCCCGCCGTACGACAGGTCCCACTTGAACTCTCCGGCCGCGGAGCGCATCAGCTCGTAGCCCTGCGCGTACGACACGATCTTCGAGGCGTAGAGCGCGCGCGACAGGTCGTGGATGAACGCCTTGCGGTCGCCCGTGAACGTCGGCTTGGGGCCGCTCAGCAGCTTCGACGCCTCGACCCGCTGCTCCTTCATCGCCGACAGGCAGCGCGCGTAGACCGCCTCGCTGATCAGCGTCAGCGGCATGCCCTGGTCCAGCGCGGTGACGCTGGTCCACTTGCCGGTGCCCTTCTGGCCGGCGGTGTCGAGGATCTTGTCGACGATCGGCTTTCCGTCCTCGTCCTTGAACGCCAGGATGTCGCGCGTGATCTCGATGAGGTAGCTGTCGAGATCGCCCTGGTTCCACTCCTTGAACACCTGGTGCATCTCGTCGGCCGACATGCCGAGCAGCTCTTTCATGATCTGGTACGACTCGCAGATGAGCTGCATGTCGCCGTACTCGATCCCGTTGTGCACCATCTTCACGAAGTGACCGGCGCCGTCGCTGCCGACCCAGTCGCAGCAGGGCGTGCCGTCCTCGACCTTGGCGGCGATCGCCTGGAAGATCGGCTTGACGTGCGGCCAGGCAGCCGGCGAGCCCCCCGGCATGATCGACGGGCCCTTGAGCGCGCCCTCTTCACCGCCGGACACGCCGGTGCCGACGTAGAGCAGGCCGCGCGCCTCGAGATCTTTCGTGCGGCGGATGCTGTCGGGGAAGTGGGTGTTGCCGCCGTCGATGATGATGTCGCCTTTCTCCAGCAGCGGCGCGAGCTGCTCGATCAGGTCGTCGACCGGCTTGCCGGCCTTGACCATGATCATCACCCGGCGCGGCGTCTTCAGCGAACCGACGAGCTCTTGCAGCGTCTTGGTGCCGACGATCTTTTTTCCGTGCGCGCGCCCTTCGAGGAAGCTCACGACCTTGTCATAGGTCCGGTTCTGAACCGCCACGGTGAAGCCGCGGCTCTCGATGTTCAGGACCAGGTTCTCTCCCATGACCGCCAACCCGATGAGTCCGATATCCGCCTTCTGTGTCGTCATCTCTGCTGTTTCCTTTTGGCGCCGATCTGGCTTCGTAAAATGTAGTCAGCGTCTCGTTATCTTTGAATGCGCGCGGAGCCGCCCTTGGCGAAGGCCCGCACGTCCGCGATGGTGGCCATGGTTGTATCGCCAGGGAACGTGGTGAGCAACGCCCCGTGCGCCCAGCCGAGCTTGACGGCGTCCTCGGGCGTCTCACCCGAGAGCAAGCCGTAGATGAAGCCGGCCGCGAAGCCGTCGCCGCCACCGACGCGGTCGAGCACGTCGAGCTCGGCGATCGGCGCGGTATAGGTCTTGCCCCCCAGCCACGCCACTGCGCTCCAGCTGTGGCGGTTGGTGGTGTGCACCTCGCGCAACGTCGTCGCCACCGCCTGAACCTTGGGGTGCTTGGCGACGACCTTGTCGATCATCTCGAAGAAGGTCTTCGGATCCAGGCCCGACTTTTTGGGGCCGCTGACCTCGGGACCAGGAATGCCCAGGCCCTTCTGCAGATCCTCTTCGTTGCCAACCAGCACGTCCACATTTTCGACGATGCGGCCGATGACCTCGACGGCGCGTTGCTCACCGCCCCAGATGTTCCACAGCTTCTGGCGAAAGTTGAGGTCGAAGCTGGTGATCGCGCCGGCCGCCTTCGCCGCCTTCATGCCCTCGGCGATGAGCTCGCCGGTGGTCTCCGACAGGGCCGCGAAGATGCCGCCGCTGTGGAACCAGCGGACTCCGCCCGCGAAGATCTTGCTCCAGTCGAAGTCGCCCGGCTTGAGCAGCGCGCCGGCCTCGTTCGAACGGTTGTAGAACACGACCGGCGCGCGCACGCCGTGCCCGCGATCGCTGTAGACCGTCGCCATGTTCGGGCCGTTGACGCCGTTGTGCTTGAAGGTCTTGTAGAACGACTTCACGCCCATCGCGCGCACGCGCTCGGCGATGAGGTCGCCGATCGGGTAATCGACCATGGCCGACACGACGCCCGTGTTGAGGCGGAAGCAGTCGGCCAGGTTGGCCGCGACGTTGAACTCGCCGCCGCTCACGTGAATGTCGCAGTGACTGGCCTTGCGGAAGGGGATCACCCCCGTATCCAGACGGTGGACCAGCGCACCCAGGCTCACGAAATCGAGCGCGCCACTTGGGGGGATCTTCAACCCGGCGTTCATTGCGTCTCCTTTGCTTACTCAGTGGTTCTGTGATTTGAGGCGGAACAACGTCTCGCCCGCCTTGGGGACCAGCAAGAGGCCGTCGTCCTCCCGGTCGCGCCAGTCGTCGGCGTTGATGCTGCGCCAGTCGCGGTAGCCCAGGTTCACCTCGAGGCACTCCGCTTCGGGGATCCCGGTCGCCAGCGTCACCGTGATGCGCGGGCGCTCGATCCCGTTTTCGAACGTGCCGATGCCCTTGACGTGCGTCGAGTGCGCGACCACGCCGCGCGGATAGTGCGCGAACTTCTCCATCTGCTTCCGGAAGTAGTCGCGCACGTGGTAGCCGAGCTGGCGGATGATCTTGCCGTGCACCACCGAGATCTCGTGGATGTGCGGCGCGTAGATGATCAGCTCACCGCCGTCGGCGACGACCGGCTCCAGCTTGTACGCGCACTTTCCACCGACCCACAGCTCGTCGTACATCTTGGGCGCGCACGAGAGCACGCTGCGGTAGGCGTGGTCCTTGTAGAGGACGTGGATCTGGTTCGACAGATCGGCGGCGGCGCTCCACGCCTCCTCGGGCGTGCCGATGTAGAGGCCCGCGAGGTCGCTGCCCTGGACCACCAGGCTCACGCACTTGCGCTCGACCGGCACCATCGACGCCGCCTTGTCGACCACCGCGCGCACCGGCGTGTACTTGGTGCCGATGATCTCGGGGTTGGTGATGAGCGCGCCCAGCCAGTGGAACATGTCGATGATCTCGCGGCCCGAGATCCCCGGGAACAGGTACTTGTTGCCGCCCGAGAAACCGACGACCTCGTGCGGGAACGTCGGCCCGACGATCAGCAGCATGTCGTACTCGAGCGCGAGCTTGTTCATGGTGATGTCGACGTGCTCGCGCATCAGGCCGCGCGAGATCTGCGCGACCTCATCTTCGGTGATCGCGCCGATCGACACCAGCTGCGCCGGGTTGTCCCAGTGGTGGTTGAAGATGTTCACGCCGGCGTAGCGCCCGGCGCGGTCCTGCGCGGTGATGCCCAGGCGCTGATTGATCGCCTCGTCGCTCATCGGCGGGTGCGTGCCGAGCGCGATCAGCACGTCGAACGACTTCGCGGCGTTCTCGCCTCGCGCCATCAGCTCGTGCAGCACGCGGAACATCACGTCTATCGGCGCGCTGCGCGTGTGATCGGGGACGATCACCAGGACGCGCCGGCCGCGCACGTTCCAGCGCGCGATCTCGGCCGCGCACAGCTCGCGGACCTTGGCCTCGTCGAGGCGCTGTCCCTTTTGCCCGACGCCGGTCATACCGCTACACCCCCGAGTAGGCGGTGAAGCCGCCGTCGACGGGCACCACGATGCCGGTGACGAACTTCGACGCCGGCGACAGCAGCCACAGCAGCGCGCCCGAGAGATCGTCGGGCGTGCCGAAGCGGCTCATCGGCGTGTGGTCCATGATCTTCTGGCCGCGCGCCGTCAGCGCGCCGGTCTTCTGATCGGTCAGCAAGAACCGGTTCTGCTCGGTGAGAAAGAACCCGGGCATGATCGCGTTCACGCGAATGAGCGGCGAGTATTCCTGTGCCATGTGGATCGCCAGCCACTGGGTCAGGTTGGACACCCCCGCCTTGGCCGCCGAGTACGCGGCGATGCGCGTGAGCGGCCGCGACGCGTTTACCGACGAGATATTGAGAATCACGCCCTCTTTTTGCTCGGCCATGAGGCGCCCGAACGCCTGCGTCGGGATCACCGTGCCGACCAGGTTCAGCGTCAAGACGTGTTGAAACGCCTCGACGGGAATGTCGAAGAAGCGGTTCTCCGGCGTGCTCGTCGCCCGGGGGTCATTGCCGCCCGCGCCGTTGACCAGCCCGTCGACGCGCCCGTACTCCTTCTTGACCACGCGCGCCGCCTCTTCGACGGCGGCGCGGTCGAGCACGTCGGCGGCCAGCGCGCGGTGGCGCCCCTTGCCGCCCAGCGACTGGATCAACGCCTGCGCGCGGTCGAGCTTGCGCGCCAGCAGCACCACATTGGCGTCGGCCGAGGCGATGGCGCGCGCCATCTCGCTCCCCAGAACCCCGGTCCCTCCCGTCAGCACCACCGTCTTGCCGGCCAGATCGAACATCGCGCGAACACCAGCGATCGTCATTTCCAATTCCAATTTCCCATCTTCTTCGTCATGCCCCGGAGAACCCGCGAAAGGCCCGGATCATCTTTGTTTATACCCGGGGCAGGCCCGGTTTGTTAATGCTCGATCTTTCCGTCGATTCGTCTAGGGAATGGTCGGAGGCGGGGGCGGCGGGGGCGGCGGGGGCGGCGCCGGCGGCTGCGGCACGACGTTGGGCGGCGGCGTCGTGCCGCCCAGCGGCGGAATCGGCGGCATCTGCGGCGTCAACGTGTCGACCTGCACGCACGACGACAGGTCGAAGAACATGAACTCCAGCGCCTTCTCCTGGGCCGACATGGTCAGGTCCGTGGCGCACAGGCTGGGAAAGCCAGGCGCGCCCGGCGCCGACGAGCCGCCGCCGGTTCCGACGTGAACGTCCGTGAAGACGACGCGCCCGCACTGAGCCGCGGCCGGCGCCTCGACGGGCGTGTTGAACGTCAGGTACTCCGATTGCGACGGCGAGATGTCGCTGCGGTAGATCCAGCGCTGCGTCGGCGCCACCACCGTGTCGACCGAGTGCTGCACCCCGTTGAGCACGATCTGCCCGCGCGTGGTCGTCGCCTGCACCGACTGCAGCCAGTCGGCGAGCGCGGCGCCCTTGGGGAACGTCGTGTCGATGTTCGCGGTCAGCGGGCTCGGCGGATCGTTCTTGTCGACGGACGGCAGCCAGGCGGCGGTGTCCGGCCACGGCGGCAGGCCGCGCGAGATCCAGACCGAGTTGAGGTGCTCGTCGAAGATGCGCCCACCGTTGTCGGCGTAGCGCCGGATGTTGGTCATCATCGGAGGCGTCTTCGAGTCCTGTAGCTGCGAGCCCTCGCACTGCAGGATCAGGATGTCGTAGCTGGCCAGCTTCGCATAGTTCGAGTAGAGGTTCGCGTACGCATCGGCGAACATCGCACCCGTCGAGGCGAGCCGATCCGAGCCCTCGTCGGCCGCCATGCCGGCGCCGCCCACGTACATGTGAATGCGGCCGGTGCCTGAATCGGGCGTGAACTCCGAGTCGGAGACGCCCATCTTGCGCATCAGGCAATCGAGCGCGTCCGAGTGCCCCGTCGCGAGCGCGATCTTGGGCAGGTTCCCCTCGGACTGATTGCGCGGCAAGCGCAGCGTCTTGTCCGGCACCGGATTGTCGACGCACGGGTTGATCGGCCCGATCATCGTTTGGCGCCGCCACTTGCCGATCTGCACGACGATCGGAATCATCTTGCCCGCCGGCGACGGCGCGTTCTTCATGACGAAGTGGCCGGTGGCATCGGTGAGCGCGGCCGCGACCGGCTGCCCGGACACCGGCGACGCGCAGGTGTCGCAGGTCGCGCCCGACTGGATGGTGTCGAGCGGCTGATTGGGGATGTAGACCACGACGTTGTACAGCGGGTTGACGCCCGCCGGATCGTAGACCGCGCCGCTGATCGTCGTGTTGCCGCCCGCGGTGCACTTGTCGACGTTGCACTGCAGATTCGCGCACACGCCGGGCCCGGTCGACGGGCAGACGTGATTGGCCGGGCAGGCGACGCCGTTGGCGCAGGTCGCCGGGCACGGCAGCGCCTTGCCGCAGCCATTGCCGATGTCGCCGCAGTACTGGCCTCCGCCGGGCGGGTTGCAGGTGATGGGCACGCACGCGGGATCGCCGCACACGTGATCGATGCCGGTTCCGCCGCAGGTCTGGGGCGGGTCGCAGCTGCAGTTGAGCGTTCCACCGCAGCCGTCGCCGACCGCGCCGCAATACTTGCCGCCGTTGGGAATGTTGCAGGTCAGCGGCACGCAGTTGGCGGCGACGCACAGACCGCCGTTGCAGGCGGTGCCCGCCGGGCAATCGGGACAGACCAGCGCGCCGCCGCAGCCGTTGCCGATGGTGCCGCAGTAGTCGTTGCCGCCCGCGGGCGCCGCGCAGCTGGCGGTGGCGACACAGCTGGGACCGCCGACGCAGAGCCCCTTCTGGCAGATCTGGTCGCCGGGACAGGTGCCGCAGTCAATCGTGCTCTGACAGCCGTCGCCGATGACGCCGCAGTACTGGCCGCCGGCCGGCGTGCACGACACGCGCGTGCAATTGAGATCGAATGCCGTCGGAACGTCGACCTTGACGCCGCCGTCGGAATGGTTGGTGACCGGCGCATCGGTGCCAGGTCCGCCGGCGTCGTTCCCCGGCAGCGGCGTGTTCTTGACGCTCGCGCAGGACAGCGAAGCCACGGCCGCGACGAAACCAAACAGACGACTCAGTCGACGCGACGACATCACTGCCCCCCCGCGGCCCAGCTGATCGCGCCGTCCTGGAGCTTGAAGGCCTCGAGGCTGAGCAGCTTGACCTTGCTCGATGCCCAACCGAGTGAGACGCGCCGTGCGGCGGCGGTGCCAGTCGCCATTGCCGCTCCCTTCTCGTAAGCGAACACGACCAGCTCGGTCGCCATCCCCACGATGGTCGCGACCTTGATCGGGGCGCCGGCGGGCGTGCCCCACGTGTAGTTCGAGTTGCCGAGCGCCGCGTTGAACACGTCGATGGTCTGGCCCTGCGCCAGATCGCTCGACAGCAACGTTGTCGCATCCGTCACGGTGGCCTGGGGCTCGCCGCTGGTGCTGCCGCGTCCTGAGCTCGCGGCAACGAAGCCCATGGGCTGGTAGAACGAGGTGTTGCCGAAGACGACCACCGGGACGGGCACGTCCTTGAACGTGGTGGCGGCGTCGGTGACGTTCGACGAGAGCACCACCATGTCGAAGCCCGTCGCCATGGCGGCGGGCGTGGTCGCATCGCCCAAGGTGACGTCGAGGTTCCGGATCTGGAGTAGCGACAGGACCAGCGCCTCACCGTCGTCGGGGCTACTGATGCTGTCGATGAGGAACAGGACCTTCTTGCCGGTCAGGTCGGGACGGGTTCCCGCGTCGGCGTTCGCGATGTGGCCGCCCGCGCCTGTCGCGCCACCCGACGAGCCGGTCGTCGTGCCGCCAGCGCCGGTGCCGGCCGTACCCGTGTGACCACCCGAGGCGGTCGTCGTCATGCCGCCGGTGCCGCCTCCGCTGGTACCGCCCGTGCTGCCGCCGCTGCTGCCTCCGGTGCCGCCGCCGGTGCTCCCCCCCGCGCTGCCATTGCTTCCGCCGGTGCCGCCGCCGCTGGAGCCGCCGGTGCCCTCGTGCGTGGCGCCCTGGACGCAGCCAAAAGCCAGGAAGGAGAGCGCGAACGCCAATCCGACGCCTCGCGCCGTTCGCTGTGATCTGTGCATGCAGGACACCATCCGTTCGCGGGATAGTGTCCGGAGCCGCCCCTGACGGTTCACCCGGCGGGCGCCCCCGCGTCCGGGGGTGCCCCCGACGGGCTACACGTGAAAAGCGAAGTAGTCCCGCGCGTTGCGGAAGCACACGTTCTGGACCAGCTTGCCCAGAAGCTCGACGTCATGAGGGACCAGGCCCCGCTCGACGTCGCGGCCCAGCATCGCGCACAGCAGCCGCCGAAAATATTCGTGCCGCGAGTACGACAGGAAGCTGCGCGAGTCGGTCAGCATGCCGACGAAGCGTGCGAGCAGGCCAAGGTTGGACAGCGCGTTCATCTGCTTCTCCATGCCGTCGGCCTGGTCGAGGAACCACCAGGCGCTGCCGAACTGCATCTTGCCCGGCGCGGAGCCGTCCTGAAAGCTGCCGATCGCGCTGGCCAGCACCTCGTTGTCGGCGGGGTTGAGGTTGTAGAGGATGGTCTTCGCCAGGCATCCGGCGGCGTCGAGCCGGTCGAGGAAGCGCACCAGCGTCGCCCCCTGCGGCAGATCGCCGATCGAGTCGTAGCCGGTATCGGGCCCGAGCGAGCGCACGGCGCGGCTGCTGTTGTTGCGGCTGGCGCCGAGGTGAAACTGCTGCACCCAGCCGCGCGCGTGGTCCATCACGGCGAAGTCGTAGAGCATGGCCGACCGGAGCTTGTCGATCTCTTCTTCGGTCAGCGGCCGGCGCATGCGCGCCTTGTTGAAGATCGCCTGTGCCTCGCTCGCCGTGTACTCGGAGGCGAAGATCCGATCGAGACCGTGATCCGAGGCGCGACAGCCGACCTCGTGGAAGAAGTCGTGGCGCTTGCCCAGCGCCTCCATGAACGAGTCGTAGCTGACGATCGACAGGGTCGACGCGGCCTGCAGCTTGTCGACCCAGATGTTCCAGGCCGCGATGTCGTGCACGCCCAGCGCCTTGTCGGGCCGCCAGGTCGGCAACAGCTTGGTGGCCGCGCGCGGGTTGCGCGCGTGGCGCTGGTGCGGCTCCAGATCGTCGGTCGGATCGTCGGTGCTGCACACGACGACGACGCCGTACTGCTTGAGCAGCCCCTGCGTGGTGAAGCCGTCCTCGGCCAGACGCCGGTTGCAGTGGT
>Ga0265328_10000595_pt1 | contig 16791 bp, 10 predicted proteins | sample 41624metaG_FD_202086 | JGI IMG/M metagenome (GOLD analysis project Ga0265328, IMG submission 202086) | Rhizosphere microbial communities from Carex aquatilis grown in University of Washington, Seatle, WA, United States - 4-16-24 metaG | ecosystem: Host-associated > Plants > Roots > Rhizosphere...
TTGATCCTGAGCCCGGCCACCGCGCGCGAGCTCGATATCACGATCGAGGACCCCGACGCGCCGGCCGAGGAGCGCCTGGTCTTCGCCTCCGCGAGCCCGCACCTGCCCGGGGCCCGCGTACCGTACACGTCGATCAGCGACATCCGGGCCAACGGCCGCACGTGGCGCCTCACGGTCAAGCCGACGCCGACGTACATCGAAGTCACGCGATCCTGGCTCAGCCCGGCGGTGTCACTGGCGGGCCTGGCCTTCGCGACGCTGCTCTGTGGGTTCTTGCTCGTGACCACCGGCAACGCGGCGAACATTCGACAGCAGGTCGAGGAGCGGACCGCCGAGCTGCGCGACGAGATCGCCATCCACGAGCGGATGGAGCGCGCGCTCAAGGAGAGCGAGCACGAGCTGGCCTCTCATCGCGAGCGCCTCGAAGAGCTGGTGCACGCGCGCACCGCCGAGCTCGAGGTCGCGAAGGCCACCGCCGAGAAGGCGAACCGGGCGAAGTCGGCGTTTCTGGCCAACATGTCGCACGAGCTGCGGACCCCGATGCACGCGGTGCTGGCCTACGCGCGCCTGGCGCTTGAACACGACCTGGACGCCAAACTGGAAGGCCACATCGAGCGGATCGTGCGCAGCGGCGAGCGCTTGCTGGCGCTGCTGAACGATCTGCTCGACCTGTCGAAGCTCGAGGCGGGGAAGATGCGGGTCCAGCGCGAGCCCCACGACGTCAACCAGATCGTGCAAGAGGTCGCGCAGGAGATCGAGCCTCTGCTCGCCAAGAAGAAGGTGTCACTGTCCATTGCACCGCCGCCCGCCGGCGGCACGATCGCGCACGTCGATCGCGAGCAGATGAGCCAGGTGTTTCGCAACGTCCTGGCCAACGCTGTCCGCTTCTCGTCCGAGGGCGCCCGGCTGAGCGTCTCGTTCGCCAGCGCGCAGCTGCCGCCGCTGTCCGAGGGCGCCGCGCCCCGGCGGGCGCTGCAGATCGCGTTCGCCGACCAGGGCGTGGGCATCCCGCCCGACGAGCTCGAGATCATCTTCGACAAGTTCGTGCAGAGCAGCAAGACGCGCACGAACGCGGGTGGCACCGGTCTCGGTCTCGCCATCTGCAAGCAGATCACCGAACTGCACGGCGGTCGGATCCAGGCGGAGAACAATGTCGGAGGCGGAGCGACGTTCGTCGTCACCGTGCCGCGACAGGCTGAGCCGAGCGCATCGAAGGAGACAGAGGTGGCGGCATGAACAAGGCGCAGATTCTGGCAGTCGACGACGATGCGGTAAACCTGGACATCATCTCGGCAACGTTCGACGGATCGGATGTCGAGATCACCTTCGCCGACAGCGGCGCGCGCGCGGTCGCGCTCCTCGACGATCCGTCCCAGCAGTTCGATCTGGTCGTCCTGGACCGCATGATGCCCGGCATGGATGGCATGGACGTCCTGCGCTGGATCAAGGCGCAGCCGCGCCTGGCGCACATACCGGTGATCATGCAGACCGCGGCCGCGGCGCCCGACCAGGTGGAGGAAGGGCTACGCGCCGGCGCGCACTACTATTTGACCAAGCCCTACGCGCCGGCGGCGTTGCGCGCCATCGTGCGCGCGGCGCTGGAGGACAACGTGCGCCGCCGCGAGCTGGAACAGCGCGCGCGATTGAACGCCGATGGCATCCACCTGGTGCGCGCGGCGACCTTCCGGCTCACCACTCTCGACGAGGCCTCCGCCGTCGCCGGAATGTTGGGCGCCCTGTGCCCCGATCCGCCGACCGCGCGCCTCAGCCTGGGCGAGCTGCTGTGCAACGCGGTCGAGCACGGCAACCTGGGCATCACCTACGACGAGAAGACCGCGCTCAAGCGGAGCGGCGACTGGCGCTACGAAGTCGAGCGCCGGATGGAGCTGCCGGAGGCGCGCGGACGCCATGTCGAGGTCACGTTCGAGCGCACCAGCGAGGGTCTGCGCTTCCGCGTCACCGATCAGGGCTCGGGTTTCGATTGGACGAGATATTTAAAGATGGAGGTTGAGCGCGTCTTCGATCCCAACGGGCGTGGCATCGCGCTCGCGAGGCTGTTCACTTTTCCCGATCTTCACTACGAGGACGGGGGCCGCACGGCGGTGGCGACGATCGCGACGCAGCCCGCGCGCGAGTGACCGGCCTCACCGCGGAGAGCGCCGCGTCGGAAACGTCGGATCGCGGGCACCACTATTAAGCGGAGCGCCCCTTTTAGTGAAGGTGCACCGCTCCTCGCCGCGACCACGGGAGTCCTCCGTCCAGGCTCTCGGGACCCTTTCGAAAGCGCTGTACCTGCTGGCCGCCGTCTGCGGGTTCAGCGCCATCGGCGCCGGCTGCGATTCGTCGCCTCGGTCGAATGGACCATCGACGAGCAGCGGTGGTGCCGGCGGACCCCTGGGTGCGGGAGGCGCGGCAAGCGGCGGCGCGGGTGGTGCCGGCGCCGTTGACGCCGGCTCCGTTGACGCCGGCCCTTCGGGCGGCGCGGCGGGCGGCGCGGCGGGAGCGATCGGGCCTCCCGACGCCGGGGGACCTGCCGGCGGATCGGGAACCGGCGGCGCGGGCGGCGCGGGCGGCGGAAACGCCGTCATCATCAACGACCAGTTCTGGAAGGACACGTCGGGCACGCCGATCTACTCGCAGGGGGGCGGCGTCTTGCAGGTTGGTGACACCTTCTACTGGTACGGCGTGAAGTACGGAGGCGCGGTCACCTACGCAGCCAACCCGACGCGCGCCAACAGCGACACCTCCTTCGCCGGCGTGACGATCTATTCGTCGAAGAACCTCGTCGACTGGAAGCTCGAGAACACGGTCATGCCCGGAAGCACCGCCGGTTGGTTTGGCCGTCTCGGCGTCGTCTACCACGCGGCCACGAAGAAGTACGTGCTGGTGGCTCAGGGCGGCGGCGGGTTGTATTTTGCGACCAGCGATACGCCGGCCGGCGCGTTCAAGCTCGACAACGTCCAGATGAACCTGCCCGGGATCGTCAACGGCGCCACCGGCGACCAGACCACGTTCCAGGACGACGACGGAAAGGCCTACCTGATCAGCTCCAGCAGCATGGGCCGCGCGCATCGCTACGTCTCTCCCCTGCGAGCCTCCGACTATCTGGCGGCGGAGAACGCGGTTCTCGTCTACAGCGGCGTCGGCCGCGAGGGGAACTGCTTGTTCAAGCACGCCGGCGTCTACTATTTTTGTTCGTCGGATTTGCATGGCTGGAATGCGTCCCCGGCCTATTGCGTGTCGGCCACGAACATCAACGGCCCCTGGTCGGCGGAGTTCGTCATGGGTGGCACCGACCTGGACTTCGGCCACGTGACGCAAACTGGATTCTTCATCAGCGTCAAGGGCAGCGCCGAGAACACGATCATCTTCGCCGGCGATCGCTGGAGCGATTTCGCCGGCAACGGCCTGGGCTTCAACCAGTGGATGCCGCTTTCGTTCGCGGGAACGATGCCCAGCATGCAGTCGCTCACGCACTGGTCGATCGACGCCGTCACCGGCGCGTGGAGCGTCGACCCGCGCAACAACTACGTGCTCAACCCATCTTTCGAAGCGGACCGCGTCGTGATGGCGCAGCCGGCGGGCTGGACCGCGACCAACGGCACCGGCGGTAGCGAGACCAATATCCAGACGCCGCACACCGGTCGGTGGTCCTGGCAGTTGGCGGGGACGTCCAGTCTGAACCAGAAGATCGCGAGCCTCCCCAACGGTACCTACACGCTGTCCCTGTGGGTCGAGGCAAGCGGCACGGGGGCGCAGGTTGCGGTCAGCGGATTTGGCGGCGCCGACATGACCGCGGCCATTCCGCGCGCGACGAGCTGGACCCACGTCACGCTCCCGGGAATTCCGGTGAGCAACGGCCAGTGCACCGTGACCGTCACCGCCGCGGGCCAGACGGTTTCAGTCGATGATTTCGTGTTGTCTCGCGGCTAGCTGGAATCTGAAGGGAGCGACCATGTCTGCGCAAAAGAATTCGTTCGCGGTGTCGTTGTCGGCCGGCTTCGGTTTGGCCGTTTTGTTGCTGCTGGCCGCAGCCGGCCGAGCGGAGGCCACCGAATACTTCGTGGCGCCGACCGGCAGCGATTCCAACCCCGGAACGATGGCCCAGCCGTTTGCGACCATGCAAAAAGGCCACGACGTGGCGGCGGCGGGGGACACGGTCTGGCTGCGCGCGGGAACCTACAAGAACACGAAGCAGATCAAGCTGTCCAGGAGCGGGACGTCCGACAGCAATCGCATCAAGTTCTGGGCCTATCAAAGCGAGTTGCCCGTTCTGGATTGCTCCTCCTACGTTTCGACCAACAAAGCCGTCGACATGCCGTGCATTGAAATCACCGGCAACTGGCTGCACCTGCGCGGGCTCGAGATCGCGAACGGCCCGGTCGGCGCCAGCGGCGACCACTCGATCTCGCAGCTGCGCTCCGACGGCGCGAGCAACAACACCTTCGAGCTGCTCAACATCCACCACGGATTCGGCCCTGGGTTGTTCATCGCCAACGGAACCGGCGGCAACCTGATCTTGAACGTCGACTCGCATGACAACTACGACAAGAACGGAAGCCAGGGCGACGGTCAGAATGGCGATGGCTTCGGCGTTCACTACCAGACCACCGGGCCGAGCACGATCATCCGCGGTTGCCGGTCGTGGATCAACTCCGACGACGGATATGACCTGATTTCGCAGGAGGTTCCCGTCCTGGTCGAGAACAACTGGGCGGTCATGAACGGCTTCAGCAACGGCGGAGCCTCGAGCCCCGCCGACGGCAACGGCAACGGCTTCAAGATGGGCAGCAGCGAGACCGGCATCCGGCACATCGTCCAGAACAACGTCGCCTGGAAGAACAAGGCGTCGGGCTTTTACGCCAACCATTCGACCGGCGGAAACAACTGGTTCAACAACACGTCGTTCATGAACGGCACGCAATACAACATGCTGGCCAGCCCGGCGGGCGATCCCAACACGACGATCACGCTGACCGGCGCGCTGGCGCACAAGATGAGGAACAACATCGGGTTCCCGAACAAGAACGCCAACATGACCGGCGTCGACACCGCGTTCAACACCTGGGACCTGAACATCGCGCAGGCGGCCAGCGACTTCATGAGCACCTCCGACACCGGTTACCAGGGAGCGCGGCAGGCCGACGGCAGCATCCCGAACATCCCCTTCATGAAGCTGGCGGCGGGCAGCCCGCTCATCGACAAGGGCACCGACGTTGGTCTTCCCTTCACCGGCGCGGCGCCCGATCTGGGCGCCTACGAATTCGGACTGTCGTCGAGCACCGGGAGCGGTGGCGGTTCCGGCGCCGGTGGCTCCGGAGCGGGCGGCGCGACCGGCGGAGGGGCGGGCGGCCGGACCGGCGCGGGTGGCAGCGGAGCGGGCGGCGCGACCGGCGGCGGCGCGGGCGCCAGTGGAGCCGGCGGTGCGCTGGGCACGGGCGGCAGCAACTCCGGTAGCGGCGGCGCCGGCACCGGCGCGGGCGGCGCGAGCACCGGCGGCGGCGGTCAAACGACGACCGGCAGCGGCGGAGCGGGCGGCCCCGAGGCGCCCGGTGGCGCGTCGGGAGGTTGCAGCTGCGCGCTCGCCGCCGGCGGCGACCGCGGCGAGCTGGGTGGTATTGCCATGTTGCTCGCGTTTGCGGCGTTCGCGTTGAAGTCGCGCGTCCGGCGATCGAATCAAAGACCGGACCGAGGTTCAATCAAAGACCGGACCGAGGTTACATCAAAGACCGGACCGAGGTTAATGATCGGCGACGACCGGCGGTTCCTCAGAACGGACGGAGGTTTCCGCAGAGATCTTCGTCGCTGGGACGGACTTCGACGCTGGGACGCGAATTCGGCTCTTAGCGTGGCGTTGTCCGCGAAGCGTGATCAGACGATGGGGAGGCGCGCTTTTCCTAGTGAGGGCATGCCACGACCTCGAGTGAAGACCATCATTCGCACTCGGAACTGGTCGGGCGGTCAGGCGGGCTCAGGCCATGGGGCGCAGATGGCGCGGGTGAAGCGGCGGAGCCAGTAAGTGCCGGCGGGGAAAATGACGTCCCGGATGCCGGCAGCAAAGCTCGCGCGGGCGGTGGCGTAGGCGTCACGGAAGGCGCGGCTTCGAAGCAAGGCTTCGATTCGGCTCCATTTGCTGCGTGCCGCAATGCGCGGGTTCAATTGCCGTCGGGGCTCGCGACTGCCCGGGCGGTCGCTCCATTTTTGCGCCAGCACGTTCTTTCGGCCCAAGATCGTTGCGCCAGTGCGACGGCGGTCGGCCGCGGCCGTCTCCTCGGCGACGCGTACCCTCTCGAGGACCATCGCCGCGAACTCGGCAGCCGAGAGGTGCCCGAAACCCGCCGGCTGCGCAAACGACAACGAAACGACCTCAGGCATCGGCCCTTCCTCGCGGAAGAAGTGCTTGGGTCGGGACGCGGTGAGCGGACGACCGTGCAGCAGCACATCGAGCGAGGTAACGCCCGGCCAATGATGGGCCTTGTCCACTAGCTTGTCCTTCGCGGGGTTGCTGAGCGCGTAGGTCATCTTGTCGATCACATCGTCGGGGTCGACGAGGCGGACGACGCTAGTCTGTTCAGAGGACCAGAAGTTCTCCCAGCGACCACGAAGTGCATTCTGACACTTGGCGAAGAGCTTGTGGAAGTGTTCGATGAACGCGGGGTAAGAGCCGTCAGGGTCGTAGATGCCGGTGTGGTGATGGTTGCTCATGGCGACGGTGAAAAGCACGCGTATGCCGAACCTCTCTGCGGCGACGGCGAGGCAGTAGATGAAGGCATTGTTGGTCTCGCGGTCCGGCCGCATCAAGAACTGCCGCTGGGTACAGCGACGGGTGATCATGTACGTGCGCCCGGGAAGGACCTCGCGAGGGATCGACACTCTGGCTTTTCGGCGCCGCCATCGCCGGGTTGTGCCTAAAATCAACCTCGGTGCGGTTTGCGATGAAGGACCTCGCGAGGGATCGACACTCTGGCTTTTCGGCGCCGCCATCGCCGGGTTGTGCCTAAAATCAACCTCGGTGCGGTTTGCGGTAACAGCGCAAGGAGTCCAAACCATGTTGGACGTCACGGGCATTCCTGTCGATTTTGAGGGTGACGTCGCCGCTGGTGCGATCGACAACGCCAAGGCTGACGTTCCTGAAATTGCGAACGCGAAAACCGTCATCTACGATCGAAAACTGACCGGTGACTACGCCCGGACTGCAAGAGACGGAACGGTGTACGTAGGGCCGAATGCCTTTCGAAGTACCGAATGGCTTGACTCCACTCTGCTTCACGAGAGCATCCATGTCAGTCAGATACCAACTCGGTGGTATGCTAATGATCCACTGGGTTCGTCAATCAATGATGTCGAAGCTTATCGAGCCGAGCAGCAAAACTTTGTTCGCTTTGGGCTTTCACCTGCGGACCAAGCCGAAGTCAATCAATCCCTTTTGAGTGACATGTTCGTAATTCGTCGACTCGGAGGACCGGCCGCGGTTCAGCAAGTGTATTCGGGCAACTACACCATGCCATAGGGTGGGAAATAGTCATGAGCGCATGCGCAGCCATCTTACTGAGTTTGATCGCGGCGACCAGTGGTCACGGGGACGCCCGTTTGGAGATTGAACTTGCTCACGCTTCGATGGTTGTGGGTGAGGCACCCCTTCTGACTATTCGCCTACGCAATACCAGCGCCGGTCGGTTGTGGGTCAATACGAGGTTCGGCGTGAATTCTGAGTCCGCGGTACCGGACTTTCGGGACGTGTGGTTCGACATTGTCGGCCCCGATGGGAGGCGACTTAACTTCGACTGCCAGGTTAAGGGACGACTCGCTACTGCGAGCGACTACAGAATTGTCCAACCAGGGGACTGGGTGGGGACGGTTGACAGCCTGTCCTGCTTCAAAATCGGTCTGCCGGGAACCTACCGAATTGCAGTGAAGTATCGCGATGGTAACTCAACTCCACCGCCGGCGCCGCTCCGATCGGTCCACCTCACAGAGCAAATTGAATCCAACCAAGTTCAACTGAGAGTGCTCCCCTCAACGCCGTAACCCCTGACGTCCAACATTGGACGTTGACTTGCCGTCAGATCCGCAGCCGGTACCCGGCGTCGTTCCAGCGCAGCTCATTCTCGAGCGCTCCGATCTCCGTGCCGTTTCCGATGCGGATGAACTCGACGCCCGCCATCGCGGCGAAGTCCTTCATGTGCTCGGAGGTCAGCGCCTGACTGAAGCTGGTGTGGTGCGCGCCGCCCGCGAGGATCCACGCCTCGGCCGATGTTTGAAGACTGGGCCGCGGGATCCAGACCGCGCGCGCGGTGGGGAGCTTGGTCAGCGGATGGTCGGGTTTGACCACGTCGTGCTCGCTGACGATCATTCGCATCCGCCCGCCCATGTCGACCATGGTCGCGCCGATCGCGGGGCCGGTCGCCGCGTCGAAGACCAGCCGGCAGGGATCGGTCTTGCCGCCGATGCCGAGCGGGTGGACCTCCAGCGAGGGTTTTCCAGCGGCTATCGACGGGCACACCTCCAGCATGTGCGCGCCGAGGACGCGCTCGTGGCCCTTCACCAGGTGATACGTGTAGTCCTCCATGAACGACACGCCGCCGGGTCGTCCGGCTGACATCACCTTCATGGCGCGCACGAGGCCCGCGGTCTTCCAGTCGCCTTCGGCGCCGAAGCCGTAGCCGTCGGCCATCAGACGCTGGCAAGCCAGCCCGGGCAGCTGCTTGAGGCCGTACAGATCTTCGAACGTCGTGGTGAACGCGGTGAAGCCGCCCTCGTCGAGGAAGCCGCGCATGCCGATCTCCTGGCGAAGCGCATCGCGCAGGATCGCATGCCGCTGTCCGCCGGGACGCAACGCCGCCTCGATCGCAAACGCGCGCTCGCACTCGGCGACCTTGGCGTCGATCTGGGCCTCGCCCACGTCGGCGATGCGCCCGACGAGATCGCCGACGCCGTAGCCGTTCACGGACCAGCCGAGCTTGATCTGCGCCTCGACGCGATCGCCGCCGGTCACGGCGACCTCGCGCATGTTCATGCCGCCGAAGCGCACGATCTTCATGCGCTGCGAGTCGGCGAACGCGCACGCCGCGCGCGCCCAGCCGTCGAGCTTCGCCAGCACGTCCTCGTCCTGCCAGTGGCCGACGACAATCTTGCGCGGCAGGCGGAGGCGCGCGCCGATGAATCCGAACTCGCGGTCGCCGTGTGCCGACTGGTTCAGGTTCATGAAGTCCATGTCGATCTCGCCCCAGGGCAGCTCGCGATTGAACTGTGTGTGCAGGTGGGCGAGCGGCTTGCCGAGCCGGGTCAACCCGGCGATCCACATCTTCGACGGCGAGAACGTGTGCATCCAGGTGATGACGCCCGCGCAGGCCGGCGACGAGTTGGCCTCGAGGCACACCTTCAGGATCGCATCGGGATCGGTCAGCGTCGGCTTCACGACCACGCGCGCGGCAATCTTGCCCGACCGGTCCAGCGACTCGGCGATGGTTCGAGAGTGCTCGGCGACCTGCTTCAGCGTCTCGTCGCCGTAAAGGTGCTGGCTACCGGTCAGAAACCACAGCTCGTTCTTTCTCAGATCGATCATGACAGCCTCACTCTCGATACGTTCAATGCGTCAGCTCGCGCGCGACGAACGCACCCAACGCGAGGTATTCATTGTAGAGCGCATCGTACCGAGTTGCCATCTCCGGATCGGGCCGGTAGGACCGCTCGGTTCCCGCCGACATCGCGCGTTGCGCGTGCGAAACGCTGGGATGCAGGCCGGCCGCGGCCGCGGCGAACATGGCCGCGCCGAGCGCCACCGCCTGGTCGGCGCCGGAGACGGCGATATCCATGTTCATCACATCTGCCACCGTCTGCATGACGAAGGGACTCTTCTTCGCGACGCCGCCGATGGCGATCGCGCCCGTGATCTCGATCCCCGACGACCGAAAGCGCTCGACGATCGCGCGCGAGCCGAAGGCGGTCGCTTCGACCAGCGCGCGGTAGAGCCTCGGCGCGTCCGTCCCGAGCTGGATGCCGGTGATCGCGCCTTTGAGCCGCTGGTTGGCGTCCGGCGTCCGCCGCCCGTTCATCCAGTCGAGGGCCAGGACCGCGCTCTCACCCGGCGGAATGGCCAGCGCGGCGCGCTCCAGCTCCGGGATGATCCGATCGGTCCACTCCACAATCAGCCGCTCGCGCGCGGCGGGATCCGCGGGGCCGAGCTCAGCGGGCATGATCGCGAGCGGCCAGCACAGCAGCTGCTTGAACCACGCATAAACGTCACCGAACGCGGATTGACCCGCTTCGTAGCCGATCGCGCCCGGAAGCACCGAGCCGTCGACCTGGCCGCAGATGCCGGGCACCAGCGTCTCCGGTTGCTCCGTGCGCGGCGCGATCAAGATGTCACAGGTGCTGGTCCCCATCACCTTGAGCAACTGGTACGGCTGGATGCCGCCGCCGACGGCGCCCATGTGCGCATCGAACGCACCGACGGCAACCACCGCCGTGCGCGGAATGCCGAGCTTGTGCGCCCATTCGTCGCACACGGTTCCGAACGGCGTATCAGAAGTCCACGTTTCGGTGCCCAGCGACGCTTTCAGCTTGGGCAAGCGCGGATGGAGCTTGGCGAGAAACTCGTCGGACGGGTAGCCGCCAAACTGCGCGTGCCACATCGCCTTGTGTCCGGCCGCGCAGCGGCTGCGCCGGATCTGCGCAGGGTCTCGGGTTCCCGTGAGCACCGCGGGGATCCAGTCGCAGTGCTCGAGCACGGTGACCGCCGCTTCCGCCACCGCCGGGTTCGTCTCCATCACGCGCAGGACCTTGGCCCAGAACCACTCGGACGAGTAGATGCCGCCGACGTACTTGGTGAAGTCGACCTTCCAGCCGTGCGCGAGCGCATTGATTCGCTCGGCCTGGACGACCGAGGTGTGGTCCTTCCAGAGGATGAACATCGCGTCCGGATCGTCTTTGAACGCGGGCAACAGCGAAAGCGCCGTACCCTCCCGGTCCGCCAGCACCGGCGTGGATCCCGTCGTATCGACGGCGATGCCGGCGACCCGCGAAGCGACGCCGTCACCGGCCTCTCGCAGCGCGCCGGCGATCGCCGCCTGCATCGATTCCAGGTAGTCGAGCGGATGCTGGCGAAACCGGTTGGCCTGCGGGTCGCAATACAGACCCTCGGCCCAGCGGCGATAGTTGACGACACAGGTGCCCGCCACGTCGCCGTCCGAGGCGCCGACCACCAGCGCTCGGACGGAGTCCGTCCCGAAATCGACGCCGACGACGAAAGAATGGGTCTTCATGAACCGGACCCCTTGCGATGAAACCAGGGCGATGTCAGAAAGCGACTTCGGCTTGGAGCTTGACGACGTTCTCGTCGGCCTTCGTGCCCTGGTACGGCCCCGATTGCAGGACGTTGCTCCCCGCGACGAGAGGCTGTTGCCAGGGCCACGCCCCACCGAGCACCATCTTGTCGCCGTACCAGTATCGCGAGTACTGGAGATAGATGCGTTCGGTCGAGAGGAAGTGCGACGAGACGATGATCCGCGGCGTGACGGCGAGGAACTGTAGCGCGGGGTGGTCGATGTCGTAGTTGACGAAGTCACCGCGGAGCATGAGACCGAGCCAGGTCGCAACCTGCACGGTTCCGTCCGCGCCCGCCTTGAACTGCTTGATGCTGCTTTGCGGGATGCTAGCCGTCGCGCTCCCCATGGGGGGCGTCGGCAAATTGAGACTGGCGTCCGCGAGGAGTCCGAACACGCTGAACATGAAATCGGGCAGAGCCCCCGGCGCCTTGCCCTGGATGTTCGAGAGCGAGTTCTCGTACATAAAGCCGAGATTGAACATCGATCCGCTGCCGGTGTCGACGTCAGTGTTGCCGACGAACCCCAGGTAGTTCGTGGCAAGGCCCGCGCCGCCCAGTGAATGCATGACCTCGGTGCCCCCGTTGTCGAGCGCCCAGCCGTTTCGGACGCTGATGAACGACGGGGATAACCAGAAGTGACCCACACGGGGAAGACGGACGTGTGCTTCGGCGCCGATGACGGTCACATGAGCCTTCTCGGCCTCACTGAAGGACTTGCCCGTCACCATCGACTGATTCCATTTGTTGGGGTCCGCGGTCCACATGGTGTTGAAGTGAACTGAGGCGTCGAGGACGTTGTTGAAGAGGAATTGGGCGTTCCAGTACGTCAGCAAGTCGACCGCCACGATGGATCCGTAGAATGGAGGGGCACCGGTGTTGAAAGAGCCGTCCCGGTTGGTGCCGAAACCCTCGGTAAGGACCAAAGTGAGATCCGGGTTGAGCGGGACCGTCAGCTTCAGTTGCTCGCCCATCTGGCGGAATCGCCCGAGCGTATAGGTGTCGTACTTCTCAAAGTATCCGAACCGCGGCCACCATGCCCCCGCCGTCAGCGCGATGTTCGGGTTGACGCCAGCGGCCTGGAAGTCAGTGTCGAGGGCGACATAGGCCAGACCCGGCGCCCAGGCCGCGTCGTAGTTTCGAAAACCGACCGCGTCGAACCAATAGCCCATCCACCCGACCGCCGCGTCGACGTGTTTCTTCTTCGCGTGAATGAAGAACTCTGCCCAGTCCTGCTCCTGCAGTCGCGTGTAGGCAAAGCTGTAATAGTTGAAATCGATCACCCGATTCGGCCCGTACGACACTTGTGTCTGGTTCGGACCGATCAACTTGCCGTACGTCGGACTGCCGACCGTCTGATCGAGGCTGTCGGGGCTCGGACGCGAGCTGATGCCCAGGGCCATCGGCGCCCGGAAATAGCCGCCGATTTCCGTGTGCCAACCGCCGGGTTGATCCGCTTCGGATTTCACCTGAGACGGGGCAACCGCCGGCGGCAGAGCGGTCGGTTGCGCGGTTGGCGGGGGTGCCTCGGACGTGCTTTCAGCCGCGGGCTCCTGCGCCGCGACCGGAATGGAGACGAGGCTTCCCCCCAATATCAACGAGACAAGCGATTTGCGCAGCATCCCGGCAGCTCGGTTTACTGGCCGTACTTCGCAGCGGCGATGCTGCTCTGGATGGAGTTGATGGTCGCCGCCGACGCAGCCCCGCTCGCCATCACGCCTTCGTACCAATATCCTTCGGACTGGTTGCTGTTGTCCCCGCCGGTACCGAGGATGATGGACCCCTGCTTCTTCATGGGGACATAGCCATTGAGCGTCGGACGAATTCCGTCGTACATGGTCTTCAGCGTACTGGTGGACGTTGCATCGCCGCCATAGATTGCGAAGCGGCCGCCCGCCTTCGCGGTCGGCGAAGACCCGCATCCAGCGACTCCGGTGCAAGAGTCGCCCACTACCACCGCCGTGACGTAGTTGAAGTGGAGGGCCGTGTTGCTCAAGATCGTTTGGGTGTTCGAGGGATTGGTGGTCGAGAATCCTGCAAAGAGGCCATTCTCGAGGTCGGCCTCGACCCACGGGTTGGGGGTGGGTACCTGACTGGAGACGCGACCGCCTTCGGCCCCGAGGTCCCAGGCGACGCCTCCGCCGAAGTACACCGCTTCCATCGTACCGTTGCCGTCGTCGTTCGACGTGGTTTCTGCATTGCCGTAGTCGAAGCAGCACCCGTTGATCAGGTTGCTCTGGCTGGTCACCATGTACTCGGTCTCGGGCTGGTCGCCGGTCGCCGTCCCCTTCGGCGTCACGATCGCGCAGCCGGTACATCCGGCGCGATACCCCTGACCCCTTCGGATGTACACGCCGTAGACCGGATGACCGTTGATATTCAGCTTGAGAGCCGTGGCGATGGCCGGGTTGTTGGCGCCACCGTTACCACCGCGGGGCGAGGGCCGGAGAAGGTTTCCGTTACCGGATTGGTCATAAATCGTGTAGATGGAGCACACCGCGCCGGCGCAGAACATGTCCTGCACGGAGGCGTTGGCGTAGCCGTTCAACTGCGGAATGTCCATCATGGACGCGGCGCCGCCGAGGCATGCATTCGGTCCGGCCTGCGTGGCTCCCTTGCAGACTTGGTAGAGAGGCCCGGTGTACTTGCTGTAGAGCTGGCGGGTGGTGCTGTGAGCCGCCACGCAGGTGTTGCCGGCCGCGTTCAAGATGTCGCAGGGCAAGTTGGTGTTGGCCACCGCGCCGCCGGCGCCGGTCGCGCCACCCGTGCCGGCCGTCGCGCCAGCCGCGCCGCCGCTGCCCGTCCGACCGCCGGTCGCGACGGTCGCGCCGCCGGTACCGGTGGTGGAGCCGCCGCTACCGGTGGTCGAACCACCGGTGCCCGTGTCGGGCGCGCCGCCCGCGCCGGTGGTGTCGGGCACGCCGCCGGTCCCCCCGCTGGTCTCGCCGCCGGTCCCCATGCCGGTCGAGCCCCCGGTCCCGTTATCGGGGCCGGACGAGAACGACGTACATGAAACGATCGCGACGCCGGCCAGCACGGCCGAAGACGCGAGGACCGCGATGGTGTGGATCTTTTTCATTGAGGCATCTCCAGTTGCATAGATCGCTCGGGGTGGAAGAAGGGGCGAAAGACCGATGAATGGTGCGCGAGCGATGCTTCAGAGGGACGTTCGACGTCTGACAGACCGCGGCTCGACCTGCAAGACGTCTTCGAAGCCCGCCCGAGGTTCAATGTGGCGAACCCTCGATGGTTTGGCTCAAAAATCTACACCTGCACCTACCTTGGTGCTCGAAGAAGGCTCCAGGGAGCGACGCGCCCGGCGTATGTGACAGGCGCCACGCGCCGGCGAGCGCCGCGGGGTGGTGCCGGAGTTACCGGAGGTCCTCCCGGCTCGTCGCTCAAAGCCGTGCGAGGCGCGGCGCTGTCATTTGACGCGCACACAGGTTTTGTCGGACGATCGGGCAGGGCGGCCGCCGATCGGGCGCGGGACCTCATGGCGAGCGCAATCATTCAACAAGAGCCTCAGCGGAGCCGCACGCCTCGCGGGCGCGACGTCCTGTGGGACGTCATCGATGAGCACCTTGCGGAGGCGGACTTTCTCGCCGGGCAATGGCTCGCCGTCGCCCGTTCATCGCGCATCAGCGCCCGCGCGCGCCAGATCACGATCGAGCCCCGCTTGATCGCGCACGTCGACGGATTGGTGCTGGGCGGCGCGACTGTCGCGGACCGCGCGCTCTGGCCGTTGCTGGCGGTCGGGGAACCGGACGACGCGGCGCCGTTGCTGGCGGCTGTGCTGGCGCTGCTCGCCGACGCCGACGGCGCGACCGTCGACCGCCTGGTCGAGCGGCTCCGCGACACCCGCGACGCCGGTGTTCGCGCCGCGATCGGCAAGGCATTCGCAATCACCGCGCGCGCTGACGTGAGCGAGCCGGTGCGCCTGGCGCTCTACGCGACGGATGCGCCGCCCGCGCAGGCGGCGCTGCTTGCGATCTTGGCCGGGCGGCGGGTTGCGCCGGGGCCGATCAGCGGCGCGCTGCTGGCCAGCCCCTCGGAGTCGGTTCGCGCCGCCGCACTGTCCGCGGTTGCCGCGATCGGGGGCCTCGATCGCGAGCCCCATCTTACCAACGTCGAGGACGGGCTCGTGCACGCGTCGCCGGTCGTGCGCGGAGCCGCTCGGCGCACCGGCCTCGTCTGGAACCTGCGCTCCGCGTGGCAATCGTGCACGCACCAAGCGCGCGCCGGTGACCTCGACGCGTTGGTCGACTGGGCGTCGCTCGGCGGCGCGAGCGCGGTGTCGGCGCTCGCCGCGCAGCTGACATCGCCGCCGGCATCGCCACTGTCCTGGCGGTCCGCGCTGTTCGCCCTCGGCTTCTCGGGTTCACCCGAGGCCGTCGACGCCTGCATGCCGATGCTCTCCGATTCCGACCCGGCGGTGGCGCGGCTCGCCGCCGACGCGGTCGGCGCAATCACCGGGCTCGACGTCAGCGAGGCGCCGTTCGCCTCGCCACCGCCGGAGGACGATACCGGAGAGCCGTTGCGCGAGGTCGACCCCGCCGAGCTCGACCTTGCCCCCACCGACGAGCTGCCATCTCCGGCGCCCGACGCCATCCGGACCTGGTGGCGTGAACGGCGCGGGGCGTTCGCGACCCAGGTGCGCTACCTGCGCGGGCAGCCCTGGTCACTCGAGGCGGTCCAGCGCGCGCTCGGCGAGGGGCCGTTGCGCCGCACGGGACCGCTGGCGCGCGAGATCGCGATCCGGACGGGCGGACGAGGCGCGCTGGATGCGTTCCGGCTCGGTCAGGCGAGACCGACGCTGCCCGCCGAGATCGAGGCGGCACTCCATCGCGAGCCCGCCTGGCGCTGACGATGTGGGCGCTGAAGAACCGCACGACGTACGGAGCCGCGCGGAGCTGGATCCGCGACAAGAACGGCGTTCACCACTGGCTGGTCGCGGTGAAGGCGACGTTTGACATTGCGGCCGGCGGCCGCGTGCGATTGGCCGATCAGCAATCGTTGCCGCTGCTCGCGCCTGTTCATCGTGGCGATCCGCAGACCAGCAGCCTGCGCATCGACGCGGATCTGCTGGCGCCGAAACCGGGAACCGACGTCTGTCTCGACGCGTGCGCTCACGCTGCCAAGGGCCGGCCCGTGCCGATCGTGCCGGTGTCGCTGCGGATCGCGGCGATCGACAAGACGTTGTTGGTGCACGGCCTTCGCGTCTACTACCGGGGCGCGCGCGGTCCCGCGATGTCGTCACCGCGGCCCTTCGTCACGCAGCCGATTCACTACGAGTGGGCGTTCGGCGGGACCGACACCACGGACCCCGACCCGCGCAAGCACCGCATCGACGCGCGCAATCCGGTCGGCAAGGGGATCGCCGTCGATCCCGCGTCGCTGGAGAACCAGCCGGCGCACGCGATCGAGTATCCGCGGGGCGATCCGCGCACCTCAGGCCCCGGCGGCTTCGG
>Ga0265328_10000598_pt1 | contig 16749 bp, 14 predicted proteins | sample 41624metaG_FD_202086 | JGI IMG/M metagenome (GOLD analysis project Ga0265328, IMG submission 202086) | Rhizosphere microbial communities from Carex aquatilis grown in University of Washington, Seatle, WA, United States - 4-16-24 metaG | ecosystem: Host-associated > Plants > Roots > Rhizosphere...
CCGCCACCGCCACCGTCATCGTCGAGACGCTCTCATCCGTGCGGGCGGCTGCCGCGCGAATCGAGCGCTGCCTGCGCGATCCGCCGCACCGCCGGCTTCGGATCCTGGCGCGCCGCGGCCGTCATGGCTTCGTCGATGGAGCGGGCTTCGCCCAGGTGCTCGGCCAGCGCATTCACGGCGTCGACGCGGACCGCCTCCGACGGGTCCGCGGTGACCGCGTGCGCGAGCGCGTCGGCGAGCGGGGTGACCGGGCGCGACCGCGCCGCGAAGATCGCCGCCGAGCGAACCTGCCCCGCGCTGTCATGCGCGAGCGTCGCGACGATCAACCGATCGGCCGCGGGATCGTCGATCGACCGCAGCGCCCGCGCCGCGTCCACGCGCAGGCCCGCGTCCGGACCCGCGAGCGCGCGCTCGACCGCCGGGAGGATCTCGAGCGTGGCCAGGTTGCCGAGCGCGATCATGACGTCGGAGCAGCGGTCGCCCTGGCAGCTGGCGTACCGATCGAGCAGCCAGTGTCCGACGGCGGTCACGAGCTCGCCGTCGCCGGCGCTCTGGCCGTTGCGACCCACGCCGCCGAGGACGAACAGCGCCGTGCGCCGGAGCTCGGCCTGGTCCGCGGTGTCGTCGGCGATGGCGAGCAATGCCGTCGCGGTCGCCGACGTCGGGTGCTGCGGCAGCACCAGCGCCTTCAGGCTTTCGCCACGCAACGCCAAGGGGGCGCGCCGATCGGCGGCCAGGCGGCACAGCGCGCTCTGCGTGGCCGGGGTACCGGCGCGGCCGAGGGCCGTGAGCATGGCGCGCGCCATTTCGCCGTCGCTCGCATCTTCACGAGCGAGCGCGACGGCCGATGCGATGTCGGCCGGGCGCCGCCGCACCAACGCCTCGAGCCGGGCGCGACCCGGCTCGTCCAGGCGACCGCTGCGAGCCGCGGTCGCGACGGCGTCGAAGCTGGCGCCCTGGATGAGGCGGTCGTCGGCCCGAGCGCGGGCGTCCTCGTCGCTGAGCCGCTGAGTCACGATCGGTTGCTCCACCAGCATGGCCGCCGACCTTTCCAGGCTTCCGACCAGGGCCGTGTCGCGCGCGAGGCGGATCTGACTCAGTTGAACGCGGACCTCGACCCGCAGCGCGGGCGCGCCCATGTGCGTGTCGATGCTCGTGACCTCCCGCCCCTGCGCGCTCACGAGGTCGCCGTTCGCCGCGAGGTGAAAGGTGATCTGCGCGTCCGGGACGGCCAGGTTCAGCGCGGCCACCGCGCCATCGGCCGCGACGTACGCGGTCTTGCGCTTCGCGATCGCGGACCCGCGTCGGCTGTAGAGCGCCAGGTAGGCCCCCGCGCCGTCGCGCTCGGTGGCGGTCCACTGCGGCGCTGGCTGCTCGGGCTGGACCAGCTGGGTCTCGGTGACGACCATCTCCAGCAGGTTGCGGGCGTCGTCCTGCATGTCGCGCGGGAAATGCATGCGCAGCGCCGCGCCGTCGGGCTGATAGGTCACCCAGATGCGCTGCGAGAGCCGCTCCTGCAACGATTCGATGTCGGCGGGTCTGACGTCGCCGAAGCCAGTGCCCGAGACGCGCGGGTCGCGGATCTCGCAGGCAGCGTCGTAGCCATCGGCGCGCGCGCCGACGACGGTGACGGTCCAGTCGCCCGTCAACTTGATCGTCGTGGCCGGTGCGGCGTCGGGCGTCGCCGCTTGCATGCGGGTCTCCATCGCCAGCGCCGCGTGCGTCTGGCGGCCAACTAGCTCTTTCAGGCGTCCCGTGCCCGCCACGGCTGCGGCGGCGGGAGCGGGGACGTGGCGCCAGCCGCTGCAGGCGCCGAGCAGAGCGAGCCCGACGAGCCCGCCGGTGACCAGAACCATTCTCTTGTTGCGTGTCATGTTCATGCTCCTTGTTTGCGTTCTCCTCACCGGCGGTGCGCTTGGGCTCAGGGTCGGGCTAGGTCAGGTTCTCGACGTTCAGTCGGATGCCGCCGATGAAGTTCTGGCCCGTGACGGTGTCGGTCACCTCGATCTGCAGCACCGAGGGCACACCCGGCGCGACCGGCACCACCGTGGTGACCGGGATGATGGCCTGCCCGGTCGGCGCCACCGGCACGTCGGCGATGTCATTGCCGGCGCTGTCGAAGAACTGCACCAGCACCGGATCGGTCAGGCTGCCCGGGGCGACGTTCAACTGGAACGTGACCTGCGCGGACCCGGTGCCGTTGACGACGATGATCTGGTTCTGCAACGGCGACACGACCGACACCCGCGGCCCGACCTGCGAGTTCACGGTGACGTTGATGGTGGTGACGGCCTTGTCGCCGAACTGGTCGGCCGCCGTCAGGGTCAGCGTCTGGTTGCCCGTGGTCCCGAAGGTCAGGGACGGCGTGCACCCGGTCTGCGGCACGAACGTCGGATCCGACGACGTCCAGGTCAGATCGGCGCACGGGATCTGCACCGGCAGGATCTGCCCCATCGGCGCGGGCCGCGTCGCGAACGCCGAGCCGCTCACCGGCAGCCCCGCGGTCAGCGTGGCGCCGTTGACGGGCTGCTGCAGGGTGATGGTGACCGGCTGGACGCAGAGGGCGGTGGGCAGCGCCGTCAGCTCGTTCGTGGCGTTGACGTCGAAGATCTGCGCCTGCGCCAGCGTGACACCGGTCCAGCTGAACAACGTGAAGTTGTCCTTCCAGCAGAACGGGCAGACGCCGACGGTGGCCTGCAGGTCGACCTCGCCACCCAGCGTCGACAACGCCAGCTTGCCGTTGACGTCGAAGGTGATGTTCGCGCTGCAGACCGCCGGATCGGTATTGACCGACCACAGCGCCGACGCGGTGATGGGCAACGTCGCCTTGATCAAGTCGACCTTGACGTCGACGCCGCCCGACGCGAAGCCGACGTCGATGGCGCCCGTCACGTGAGCGCCGATCTGCGCCGTCGGCGTCACCGTGATGCTGGGGCCGGCGAACGCTATCTTGCCGGTGGTGACGACGTTTATGTTGACGTTCACGCCCGCGGTGATCGTGATGATGCCGAACAGGCGCACCGGAGGCGCGTTGAAGGGCGGCGGCGGCTCGACGAGGTTGAAGGGCCCGAATGGCACCTCACCGTTCACCTTCTTGTCCTCGACGACGATGCCGAAGAGCTTGATGATCATCTCGGCGTTGGCCGACGGATTGACGAAGCCCGCCTGGGTGACCGTTCCCGTGTCGGTGTTGGCGGTCGTGGTCAGGGTCGTGACGTCGATGGGGCTGCTGCCGAAGAGCACGACATGCGTGCCGAAGGTCATGGTGAACTGCGTGTTGAAGTCGTTGTTGGACGAGCCGATCGTCAACCCGCCATCGAGCGTCCAGAACGCGTCGAAATCGCCATTGGCGTTCATGTGCCCCTCGCAGCGCTTACCGCCGGCGCACAGGAACGGCGGGTCATTCGGGGCGACGCCGACCGGCGTGGCGCCGCCATCGGGCGCGCCGGTGGCGTGCCGCTTGGCGTACTCGGGGACGGGCAGGTTCAGCACGCGCGTCTCGGGCGGCGGGGCGTTGTGCTGAGCCTGCACGAACGCCGTGCCGATGGCGTCGATCTCGGCCGCCGTGTCGCCCCAGAACGTCGGCACGGCGGGCACGAGCTTGGTGCCCACCTGATCGCCCAGCACGTTGTAGGCGAGCTGCGCCCTCACGCTCGTCGCCAGCATGGCCGGCGCCAGGATCGCCAGCTGCGCATGGCTGGCCGCGACCAGATCGCCGGCGACGTTGCCGCTCGTGCACTTCGAGAACACGAACGACTTCGCGTCCACCGCGACCACGTAGCTGCAAGTGGTGTTGACGGTCGTGCCAAAGCCCAGCGCCAGCGTCGCGCCCCCCGAGCTTCCCACGCCGTTCGTGATGTGCAGGCTGGCGGGGATCTGGATCGTGCCGGCCGTGAAGTCGGCGGTGCCCGGTCCGTTGTTGAGCCCACCCAGCGACGCGACCATGTCGATCGACTTGCCGGGGCCGACCTTCTGCGTGTTGGGCGAGACCGCGCGCAGGTTGTCGAAGACGTAGGTCCCCGTGGTGCCCGGCGAGTTCGTGAGCACGATCTTGAAGGTCAGATCGCTGAACGATTTGCCCTTGAGCGGCGTGCGCACCGAATCGGGAACCGCGAACTTGTACGTCTGGAACGCGCCCAGCGGCTGTCCCGCCAGGTTGATCTTGCCGAGCGACACGTTGCTGACTTTTTCCTTTGTCGCCGTGACGAGGAGCTGCAGCATTCCCGGGTTGCCGGGATTGGGTTGCGCCGTCGGCATCAGCATGTCGAGCGCGATGCTGGAGCCGGTATCGGTCAGCGCCGCCAGCTGCGCCGTCGTCGAGCTGGACGCCGCGCTGGTCAACGTCGGATCGTTGGGCGCGGCGACTGCCAGCGCATGGCTGCCCTGCGTTCGCGTCGACGAGCTCGACACCGAACCCGAGCTCACCGTCCATCCCGAGGTCGATTCGAAGCCCAGGATGTCGCCGCCGCTGAGAGCGGCCTCGGATTCGCCGGATGCCTCGTCGCTGTTTCCGTCGAGGCCGCAACCGGCGAAGGCGAAGGCCAGCGACGGCAGCAGCGCTAGAAGCGCCCATCGGTTTCTTGGTTTGGCGTACGGACCTGTCGTGTGGTTTGCGCTGATGAGAGTCATGATGGTTTCCTTTCGCGGCTGACGTTCAGTGCGGGTCGTACGCCCCGCTCACCTCGAGACACGCGAGGCGCGCTTTCTGGCATCGCCAGGGCGCGGGCAATGCGTCGCGACGGCGATCGCGTGCGCGTTGTTTGCGCTGCGGAATCGTCATACGTTGCGTTCGCCCTCCGTCGTCGGAGAGAAGAAGGAGCATCGATGTTCAAGACCGGCGCCGTTTCGTTCTCGCTGTTCGCGCTCGCCACTTTTGCGTCGGGTCCGCTGGCCGCGGCCGACACGCCGATCGCCAAGCCAGCCGCGCACGCCGGTGCCCCGATGACGAAACCCGCGGTGGGCCCGGGCGCGTCGAAGGCCGCGGCCGCGCCGGCGGTTCCGTCGCTGCCGACGCCGTCGAAGGAGCTCGAGGCGTTCATGAAAGGCTTCGAGGGCAGCTGGAAGTGCGAGACCGAGTTCGCCGCCGGCTCGACCGGTCCCGGATCGCCGGAGGCCAAGGGCAAGGGCACGCTCAAGATCCGAAAAGAGTTCGGCGGACTCTCCTGGCACGGCGAGTTCAGCCTCGCGAAGACCGAGGTTCTGCCCGCCATGAGCGGCGTGTTCCAGGTCGGCTACGATCCGAGCGGCAAGCAGGCGACGTTCGTCAGCTACGACAGCCTGGGCGCCGCGATGATGGGCGCCGGCCCCCTCTCAGGCGAGTCGGTCACCTTCGCCGAGCAGGGCTACATGCTGGGCATCAAGGTCCGGGTCCACGAGACCATGACCAAGAAGGGCGCGAAGGAGCTCCTTCACCGGGTCGAGATCGATTCCGGTAGCAAGGTCTTCCAGCTGATGGCCGAAGACACCTGCAAGAAGTGAGCGGGAGGTTCGGAACCCTCCGAGGGTTCCGAGGTAGGTGTCGTCAGGTGCGGCCGGCGGCGACTGTGTCGTCCGTGGCGGACCCGGCCTCGATGCGCAGGGGCTCGCGCTCACGGGCGCGCGGGCGCGCCGCGCTGGAACAGGAGCGAATCATCGCGCCGCCAAACGAAGGCCACACCTTGTGGGTCACCGTGCTGACGATCTGGGGCGTGGGTCCCGACATCTTCAGGCTGGCGATGCGCTTGCCGCTCATGCCGCTGCGCAGGTGAATGACCGCCGTCTGGTGCGCGCCCTCGCCGATGATCTCGCCCTCGACGAACGCGCCCAGGTTCAGCGTATAGGACATCTCGCGGAACTGGGCGGCGCTGTCGACCGGCCGCAGCGTGGCGGTGACGTCGAGGCCCTTCGACCGCAGCAGCTTGACGACGGCCTCGCGGACTGGCTCGTAGACGTCGTCGCCCTTGAACGCGAACACCGCGATCTTGCCCTTGGCGTGCGCTCCCGGCTTCTCCGCGACGTCATCCTTCCACGACTGATCCGGCGGCGCCGGGGGACGCACCGGAGGAGGCGGCTGCAGGAACGGCACGACCCAGGCCGCTTCGGCGGGGCGGGAGGCCATCCCGAGCGCGGCCCAGAACAGCGCCCCGATCAGCACACTCATGCCCCCGGTGCGGGGCGCGGGCGCCAGGCGCGAACCAACCTTCGGGGGCCTGCATCGACGCGACATCGGCAGAATTCTTACCCGAAGTCGGCGGCCAGACCCACCTGATTATCAGGCCAACGGTGCTTTCACCCCCGAACCAGACGCAGTGATCCGGGGCGCGTCCCGCGGGGACGCGAGTCGAAATAGAGGCAAAAACCAATCACGCCGTCGGCGCCGGCAACGCACCGCCCGATGCCATCGGTTCGCTGGCCGGCAACTGGCGCTGGTTTTCCCACTCGCGAAACGCCTCCAGCTCGGACCGGACCTGACCGAAGACCCAGCCGAGCACCAGCGCATCGTCCAGGAATCCCAGTACTGGGATCGCGTCGAGGATGGCGTCGATCGGGCTCAGCAGATACAGCAGGCCGGCCACCACCAGGACGATCGTGCCGCGCGTGACGTCGCGATAGTCGCGGCGGCTCCAGGCGCGCGCCAGCCGCAGCGCGGTCTGCAAATCATCCCAGATCCGTGCCAGCGGGCCGCGGGCCTTGCGCGCACGCTCGCTCGCGCGCTCGGCCGCGCGCAGCACGGCCAGCGGATTTTCCACCAATCGATCGGCCTTTTTCTTTTCGCGGCGAAACCACGTCTGCCAGTGCATTTTCATGAGCCGATTTTAGCAGGTCGATTTCAGGCTCGCGGGCCGGGGGGCCCGAGGCTCGTCCGTGGCTCGGGATCGGGCCGCAAACGGGTCTTGGTGAAGGGTGCGGCCCGCGGGCGTCAGCGGATGCGGACCACCGTTCCGTCGACGCGCGCGTCGCTGCCGAGATCGCGGCTGAGATCGGCGATCAGCTTCGCCAGCTCGGTGTCGCCGGCGGCGCGGGGCGGCGCGCCCGCGAGGCCGGCGGCGATTGGCAGCGCCACCACGTCGTCGACGCCGCCGTCGGCGCCGACCGTGAACCGCAGCACCAGCGCATCCTTCTCGTCGGTGCAGCGGCAGGCGAACGCCAGGTTGCCGAGCGAGTAGGCGATCACGCCGCGGCCGTGGCGCTCGACGCCGCGCACGACATGGGGGCCGTGGCCCAGCACCGCCGACGCGCCGGCGTCGATCAGATGCTCGGCCAGCCGCCGCTCGGCCGGCGACGGCAGCTGCACGCCCTCGCGGCCGAAGTGCAGCGATACCAGCACCGCGGCGCCGCCCCGCCGCGCCGCGGTGACCGCCGCGGCGAGCGCTTCCTCGTCGGCGGGCGCCATCCCCGGGCCGAGATCCCGCGCCAGCACCTGCACGCGCACGCCAGGTTTCGCCAGCGCGCCGTCGTGTCCCGGGAACGCCGCGGCCACGCCCGCCGACTGCAGCGCGCGCTCGGTGTCGGCGCGGCCGGCCTCACCCTGATCCAGCGCGTGGTTGTTGGCGAGCGAGACGACGTCCAGCCGCTGGCGCAGCCAGGTGGCCGTGGCGGGCGGTGCTGCGAATCGGATCGGTCCGTTCGTGCTCGACGGGCGGCCGGCGGCGTCGAGGCCGGACGGCTTGCCGCGCTCGGTGAGCGGTCCCTCGAGATTGCCGAAGCGGACGTCGCCGTCGAGCAGCGCCGCGACGCCGTCGAGCTGCGCGGCCGTGCTGCTCTCGCCGAGCTGCAGGTCGCCGCCGGCCGCGACCGCGATCCGGCCCGGCGGGTAGCAGCCCGGATCGAGCAGCTCGGGCCGGTACTCGAAGTGCATGGTGTCGTAGTGAAACCAGCGCCCGCCCCAGACGAAGCCTTCGGCCTCGAACGCGTCGACGATCGCCTGCGGGATCTGATTGCGCCAGCGCAACGGCGCGGGTGGGCGCTGCCAGCGCCAGTACGCCGACACGCTGGTGTCGAGATCGATCGACACGCCGTACGAGTGCGCGCTCTGGCGGTTGGTGCCGGCGATCTTGCGCCAGACGAACGTGCCGGCGAAACGGCGCAGATACGCGGCCATGGTCGGGTCGGCGTCGCGTAGCTGCTCCAGGCGGGCGGCGACCGCGCGAAATGCGCCCGCGCGCCGGCGGTTGACCGAAAGCGTGCGTCCCAGGAAATCGACGGGCACGACGTCGACGGCCGCGCGCGTCTGGCCGTAGGTGGCGCTGAACATCTCCTCGACGCGGATGCGTCCCGGGTCGTCGTCGGGAACGACGACCGGGCGGATCGCTCCGCGCCGGTAGCGGATCGAGAACATGTCTTTGATGTCGGGCGCGTCGAGCTTCTGGTCGAAGGTCTTCATCCGCCCGTCGTCGTAGGGCACGCGCGTTCCGTCGGGCAGGCGGCCGTACCAGTGGCCGTCGTGTGGCTCGGGTGTGATCGCGTAATAGCGGGCCAGGCAGGCCAGCGGCTCGGGCGGCGGCGGCGCGGCGCCGACGGGCGCGGTCGCGACCCACGCGGCGATCATCAGAGGGTGAAGCAACAAGAGAGGGTGAAGCAACAAGCGGGCATCATTGCACCTCGCGGGCGCGAACCGATACAATTGGCGCGCATGACGAGGGCGCGGTGGTCTCTTCTGGCGATGGTGGTTTCGGTGGTGGCGCCGCCGGCGCCTGCGATCGGCGCGCCGTACGTGCCGCCGCCGGCGGCGGAGGTGCCGGGGTACTTCGCCGAGGCGTTGCCGTGCGCGGTCTCCATCGCGAAGATCGGTGACCGCAAGGCGATCGACGTTGGCTGTACGGGAGACGTGCTCGAGGGAAAGACGCTGCGCGAGCTGGCCATCTTGCGCAACACGATCTACGCGCGTTACGGGTGGGACGGGTTTCGCAAGCAATGGCTGCGGGACTACTTCCACGCGCAGAAGTGGTTCAAGCCGAATCCTGCCTTCAGTTACAAGCTGATCAACAAGGCGGATCGCGAGAACGCGCACATCATCGGCTCGCTGGAGGCGTCGTTCAACGAGGGCACGCTGCGTTCCCGGCAGGCGCAGATCTATGCGCGCCACGGTAAGGTCTGGAACGATCGGCTCCAGTGGACGTGGAAGAACGGCAAGAAGACCACGTCCTGTGACCAGCCGGATGGATATGACGGCTTCGACACGCACGATGCGGACGAGGAGCTCAGCTGGGACTGCGCGTTCCAGCACGAGAAGTGGTACCACCCCAATCCCAGGTTCTCCGAGAGTGACATCACGCCGGACGAACGGATCGAGCTCGGACTGATCAGCCGTGCGCTCGGAGGCTTCGCGACCGACGGGGGCGAGTGGGGCAAGGCCGAACAAAGCCTGGACCACCTGCTGGCGCTGGATGACCTGCGCACGCTGTCGTTGCGCGATCTGCGTCTCTTGCGCAATACGATTTACGCGCGGCGCGGACGGCCATTCAAGTCGCCGGTCATCCGCGAGCACTTTCGCGGCATGAAGTGGTACCAGGAGAATGTCGCGTACACCGACAAGCTGCTGTCCCGGACCGACGTTCGCAACGTTCGGTTGATCCGTTCCGTCGAAGAAGAGTCGGGGGGCGCGCTAGGCGACGAGGACTGGCTGATCGAGCCGAGCTTCGACGGTGCCTGATGACCGGCGTTAGCCGCCCAGTTTGGGTGGCCAGAGGCTGAGGTCCGCCGCGCGCGCCATCGCCGTCAGGAGCATCCGTCCTGGGCCGTGCAGCCTTGCGGGCCGCAGGAGGTGGTTCCCCAGACGCGGTCGTCGACGCACAAGATGATCTCGTTCGCGAGACAGACTGACTTCTGCCGCGGATCGGTGCTGCCGGCCGGAACGGGTGCTGCCGCACAGCGAGGATCGATCGCCGCGCTGAAGACGCAGGTGAGAGGTTCTGCCGGCGATCCCGCCGGGCCGGGCGGAGGCGTGTAGCAAAGGTCGGCGCCGCCACAATCCAGGTCATAGGTGGCGTAGCTGCCCATGCAATAGAGGAGGTGACCTGCGCTGCACGTGAGTTGCAACGATTCGGAAAGCGCCGTCGGCGGGCAGCGCGGGTCGGGCTCGGACTGAAGGGCACAGAACGCGACGCCCGGTTCAGGATCGAGGCAGATCTGGGCGCCGCAATCAGAGTCGAACGAGCTGTAGCTCAGCCCTCTCTTCATACAACCGACCACGTGATTGCCTTCGCAGGTGGCCTGTCCGATGACGTGATCGGCGCAATGGTCCGTGCCGCACGCCGAAAGGCCCGCGAGCGCCATGAGCAACGCGGTGAATGGAAACCCGCCCTTCACCATCACCCTACCAACGCCCACAGCATCGCCACCACACAGGCATGCTACTTCATTGCCGATGAGCCCGTGATCCGCGCGCGCTCGCTCAAGGTGCGACCGGATCGCGCAACCAGTCGAGGAGGCGCAGCGCCTCTTCCCGGCGATAGCTTCCAGGGCGCGCAGCGGCGATGCGACGGAGAGCGCCGGTGGCTTCAGCGCGGCGGTCGAGGCGCACCAGGCAGATCGCGCGGTTGTAGGCGGCCTCGGGCGCGAAGGCGCCGCGCGGGAAGGCGGCCAGGTACGCGTCCCAGGCATCGAGAGCGCGCGCGGGCGCGTCGTCGATGAAGTGCGCCTGGTGCGCGCGGGCGTAGGCGCGCGCTTCGGCGTCGCTGTCGAGCATGGGCATTGCGGGCCGCGGTCTGGCTTCCGCGAATGCAGCGACGGCAGCGAGTCTTTCGAACGGAATGACTCGCACCGCACGCCCATGGCCGGCGTTCGCGCGGGTCTCGAGATCGGCGGTCGACTCGATCGTGGCTGGCTGGGGTGCGCGCCAGTGGTGAACCACGGCGAGCGCCGCCGAGACCGCGCCGGTCGCGATCAACGTGGCGGCGATCGGCACGGCGAGGCTGCGCACCCGATCCCGTCGCGCAGCGTCCCGACTCGCGTCCGCGAGCACGCGCGCGCGGGTCGCCGCACCGTCGGCCTCGACGTCGGTCAGGTCGCGGAACGCCCGCCGCATCGTCTCGTAGGTTTCGATCGCGCCCGCGCGCTTCATGGGGCGCGCTCCGGATCCAGGAGGTCGCGCAGGCGGCGGCGCGCGTGGAACAGGCGCGTGCGCACGGTTGCTTCGGGGACGCCGGCGACGGCGGCCGCCTGCGCCGACGTCAGCTCCTCGATCTCGCACAGCACGAAGGCGATGCGCTGGGGCAGCGGCAGCCGATCGAGCGCGGCGCCGAGGCGCAGACCCAGCTCGCGGCGATAGGTCTCCTGCTCGGGGTCGGGCGGCGGATCGCGCTCCTGGCGGGTCAGCCGCGCCAGCGCGCGTTGCCGGCGCGCGGCTCCGCGCCGGTGATGGCGCACGCGCTTGACCGCGATCGCGAGCAAGAACGTCTCGAGGTTCACGTCGCCACGAAAGTGGCGCGCGGCCCGCGGCAGCGCGGCGAACGCGTCCTGCACGACGTCCTCGGCGGCCGCGGCGTCGGAGAGCAGCCGCCGCGCGAGCACCCGCACGCGGTGGTGCCAGCGATCGAACGCGCGCGCGACCGCACCGAGGTCCTGGCGGCGCAGACCGTCGAGGATCGCGGCCTCGTCGGCGACTGGCTCCGCCGTTTCGACGCCAGAGAGGCGCGATGACGCGCGGACGTTCACGGCAGCTTCACGCGCAGTCCCGCGGTTGCGACCATGAAGTCGGTGTTGAGACCGCTCGACGCCAGATGCAGGCCCAGCCGGGCCACAAAATCGAAGGTCGAGTTGATCGGAACGCCGATCGATCCAATCGCACGTGCGTAGAGCGCAGGTTGATTTCCCGTGCTGAAGGTGGTCTCGCTGGACGTGCCATTCTGCGATGAATTGGTGATAGTGTAGTTCCCGACGGGAAGCCGCTCATCCTCGATCCCTGCGCCCAAGGTGGCTTCCAGGTACCAATGTTTCGAGGACCGGCGTGTGCCGATGAACGCGGCGATTCCGACCACATGAGGGTCGGGGCCTGCGTCGAGTGCGCCACCGAGAATCATGTCGTCGCCCGGGCTCTGGTGCTGCACCTCGAATTGATAACCAAATCCCCTGGACACGTTCGGCACTCCGCCGCAAGTCACGTTTATCGATGGGTCAATCTGCAGGCACGAAGCCGTGAAAGTGACGCCGCCTGTGGCCGTGATCATCCACCGGGCGTTTGTATTTGCATCGGCGCTGCTTGCACTGGCGCGCGCCGAGACCGCGGCGTCCGTCGATGGCCACGGAGCCGGGCCAACCGGCGGCGGTTCAACGATCGCCGGCGTGGTCGTTGCCGGAGCCTGCGCCGCTGCTGTCGGGGCCGCCTTGGCCGGTTCCGGCGCGGCCGCGAGCGCCAGCTTCGGCAACAGCGGCCCGACCTGGTCGCGCGCCAGGTTGCCGGCCAGCCAGGCGACGGCGCGCAGCCGCGCGGCTCGCTCGGCCACGTCCGGGATCGTGCGGGAGACGTGGGCCGACGCTCCGGAGCGCATCGAGATCCGGATGTCGGCCTCGTCGAGCGAGACGATCAGAACCTGCGAAGCGCGCGGCGCGGCCGGATCGCTCGGCGACACAACCGCCTGGTGCAGCTCGCCGGCGATGCGCCGGCGCACGTCGGCCGCGTCGACGCCCAGGCCCGGTTGCGCCTCGACCACGACCAGCAGCGGATCCTCCGCCGCGCGCGCCGCGCGTCCCTCGCCCATCCCGGTGATCATCACGCCGGCCAGGCCGGCGGCCCACATCCCGCGTTTCTGCATGCGAGAATGTCGCCGCAACCCGCGGATTTGTTCAATCGAATCGGATCAGGGGCCGCAGCGGTCGACCTTGGCCGACAGCGAGTCGAAGTAGAACGGCACCACTGTGCTGGAGTTCGCGAGCGCGCGCAGCTGGAAGAGCACGGTCAGGCCCCGGAACGGCGTGGCGTCGATCGTGGTCCCGAAGGCCATCCACGCGCCGGTTGCGTCGCTGTTGCTCCAGCTCTTGACGCTGGTCGTGTTGGGGCTGTGGACGATCTCGATGGCGGCGCTGCTACACATCACGCAGACCGTCGCGCTGCCGAGCGGAATCTGGACGAACCCCTGGACGGTGATGGTGTTGGCGGCCGCCGGTACCGAGATCGGTTCCGCCATCGTCTCCGCGCCGTTGACCAGGTTGCGCCCCAGCAGCGCCAGGTAGGACCCTGACGCCGGCGCGACGCCGCCGAGCGCCGGATCGCCCGCGGCGTAGATCATCTGGGTGTTGTTGACCTGCGAGGTGTAGGACCAGGCGACGTTGCCCGCGTCGAAGCTGCCGTTGTCGAGCAACTCGACCACGCAGCCGCCCGCGCCGGTTCCGCCGGCGCTGCTCCCGCCGGCACCCGAGCCGCCCACTCCCGCGCCGCCCGCGCCACCGGTGCCGATCTTCCCACCGGCGCCCGTGCCACCCATGCCCATGCCACCGCCGGCGCCGCCTTTTCCGCCGGCCCCGCCCAGGCCCGTGCCACCGCCGTCGCTTCCGTCCGACGTGCCGCCGTCCTTGCCGCGCATCTCGGAGTGCGTCTGACAGCGGAAGTCGCAGGTGCCGTTGGTGACGCGGTCGCCGTCGTCGCACTGCTCGCCGGGATCGATCTGCCCGTTGCCACACAGCGAGATGCCCGCGGCGAGCGTGATGGTCACGTCGGCGGTGCCACCGACGTCGATCGTGGTGGTGCCGGTGCCGTTGGCCAGGATGTCGCCGGTCGCGTCGAGCGCGTCGAGCGCGATGTCGAGCTCGCCGCTGCGCGCGCGCGGCAGCGTGATCGAAAACGCCGTCGGCAGGGCGATCGCCTGCGCGGCGGACGCCAGCGGAAAGAGCTTCGAGTCGGACGTGTCGTCGTTGGAGAGGATCGCGTGGAACCGGAAGAGCGGCGGCAGCGTGGTCGGACCCTGGACGTGCACGACCACGACGGAGTCGTTGCTGGACCCGCACGACGCGGCGATGGCGGTCGCCAGCGCGGCGATCCCCAGGAGCGCGAACGCCAGACCGTTGCGCGCCCTCATCGAAACGCCGGCTGATTTCCGAGCGGGGTCGAGGGCGGGCCCTGGTCCTTGCCGGACGCGAGCACGAACGCGCCCACGGTGCCGGCGACGAGCGCGCCGCCGACGACGACGTAGAACCAGGTGCTCCTGTAGAACGGTCGCGACGCGGCGGCGCGCGGCGGTGCGCCCGCCTCGGCGCTCAGGTCCGGGCCCGGCGTCGCCACGGCCGGCGGCGCGGCCATCGCCACGACGACGGCGCTGGAGGACGGTCCCTCGGGCGGCGGCGCGCCGGGCGGCGCGGCTGCCGGCGGCGCGGGCGAGAGCTTGGGCGCAGGCGCGCTACCGGGTGTGGCGGCTGTACCCGGTGACGTCGTCGGCGCCAGGGGCACGTCGGCGGCGCCGCGCATCACCGCCTGCAGCGCGGCGACCCGTTTCTCGATGGTGGGGCGCGTCGGCGCGTTGGGCGGCGACAGCAGCAGGAAGCGGCGATAGAAGACCAGCGCCTCCTTGGTCTCGCCCATGTGCCGGTAGCACTCGGCGATGTTGTAGAGGAACGCCGGATCCGGCTCCTCGACGTGGGCGGCCTTGAATTCCTCGATGGCCTTCTGGTACTCGTCGACCTCGAAGTGGCGCTTGGCCAGATCGAAGTGCGCGCGCGCCCGCGCCGCATCGGCGAACGCAGGTGTGGCGGCCAGCGCCAGCGCGGCGACGGCGATGCCGAATGCGGCGGCCGACCACCCGACCCGCGCGTGACGACGAAGCGTCTTCATCGTTGAGCCTGGACGATATCACGAGCGGTGCGATGCGCGCGAGGTCGCTGGCCGCCGCCGTCCTACAGGCTGTTCATTCAGGCTGTTCCGGGCGGCGACGTGTGGGCGCGTCCGCGCTGGCGGGTCATGATGACGGTGACGACGATCATGAACGCGATCGACGACGCCGCGAGCGAGGCGTGGATCGAGACGATGCTGCCGATGATGCCGACGGTGAGGCCGCTGAACGTGCGCAGCCCGGCCGACGACATGTTGAACAGGCCGAGGACCCGGCCGCGGATGGTCTCGGGCGCGTTCATCTGCACCAGGGTCTGCGCCATGCTGCTGAACGACAGCTCGAAGAAGCCGGCCAGAAACAGGCACGGCAGCGCGGCGGCGTAGGTGCGCGCGAACGAGAACGCGAGCAGCGCCGCGCCCCACAGCAGCGCGATGCGCTCCGCAGAGCTTGCCTGCGTGCGCAGCCAGCCGCCGCGGCTCTCGAGCAGGAAGCCGGCGAACAGGGCGCCGGCGGCGTCGGCGCCGAGCAGCAGCGAGTAGGCGACGCCAGGGTTGCCGTGGCGCAGGTCGTGCGCGAAGCCGGGCATCTGCGCCTGGTAGCTGTTGCCGACGAAGAACGACGCCATCCCCGCCAGCAGCACCATCGCGCCGATCGCGGGCACGCCGCGGATGTCGCGCAGGGTCTGCACGATGTCGGCGATGCCGCGCACCGCGCGTTTGGCTCCGGTCACGCCGGCGTCGCGAAAGTGCCGGCCGTAGGGCGCGCTGATCAGCCACAGGAGGAGCGGCAGATAGAACGCGGCGTTGATGAAGATGCCGACCGTCGGACCGAGCACCAGCATGATCAGGTTGCCGAGGAGCGGGCCGACGAAGACCGCCAGGTAGCGCGCCGTCGCGTTCAAGCGCACCGCGCTCTGGAGCGCGGCCGGCCCGACGATGTCGTAGAGCAACATCTGGCTCGACGTGTTCCAAAGGACGCCCGCGCAACCGTGCAGCACCAGCAGCACCATCGCGTGCCACATCTGGAGCGTGCCGGTCAGGAAGAAGTAACCCCAGCCGATCGACACGCACATGAAGAGCGCACCGCCGATCTGGATGATCCGGCGCGAATCGAAGCGGTCATTCAGCGCGCCCGCGGCGACCGAGAACAGGAGATAGGGCAGCCAGTGGGAGACCACCGCGAACCCGCCCAGCGCCGGCGAGTGGAACTTTTGAAAGGCGACCCAGTAGCTGATCACGTGCTCGATGTTGTCGGCCATCATCGTCAGCGTGAACGTCGCCAGGTAGGCGGCGAATCCGGGGGCGCTCAGGGCTTCGAAGGCGCGGCGTTCGGTGGTTTGCATGAATGACGCGGCCCCGAGGTGAGCACGCCCGCCCGGGCCGTTTCCAGGTTTTTGATCGCGGGGCCGTACGATCTTTGAGCCGCGCAGGCGTCGGAGCGGACCTTACAGCGTGTGACCGTTTCCGCATCTCGCGCCTACCCGTGCGCCGGATCCCGAGAAGCCGTCGCCCGAACGTCCTCCCGAACGCACCCATCCCACGAGAGAGGTAACGATGAAATCCAAGGTTTCCGCCGTCAGAACAGGTAGTTGGGCCATGCTCACCCTGGCGGGGCTCGCATGTCTGGCCTCGGCTTGCAGCTCGAGCGGCACGTCGGGCACCGGCGGCGCCACCGGCAGCGGCGGTGCGACGGCGGCCGGTGGCAGTGGCGCGGGGGGCAGCGGGACCGGCGGCAGCGGCGCGGGCGGGACGAACGGCAGCGGCGGCAGCGGCGCCGGTGGCGCGACCGACGCAGGCACGGGCAACGATGCGCCGGTCGACAGCGGCGCGGCGGATGCGCCCAAGGATGCCGTCGTCGTGCACGACGGCTCGACCAACGACGCGGGCCAGTACGTCCGCGCCGGCTGGACGGCGATCGCCATGCCCGACCACGTTCCGGCGAACATGACCAACCCGCCGTCGACCGAATCGCTGGCGACCAGCAATGCGTTCGACGGCATGAACAACACGCG
>Ga0265328_10000599_pt1 | contig 16745 bp, 11 predicted proteins | sample 41624metaG_FD_202086 | JGI IMG/M metagenome (GOLD analysis project Ga0265328, IMG submission 202086) | Rhizosphere microbial communities from Carex aquatilis grown in University of Washington, Seatle, WA, United States - 4-16-24 metaG | ecosystem: Host-associated > Plants > Roots > Rhizosphere...
CGAGCCCCTCGTCCGGCGCGGGAGGGAGCGGCGCGGGCGGTCAGGGCGGCGCCGTCGCGGGGAGCGGCGGAACGGCCGGTGCCGGAACCGGCGGCGTCGCGGGCGCGGGTGTGGGCGGCGCTGCGGGCAGCGCGCCCGACGCCGGGATCGACGTCGGGACGAGCGACGCGCGCGACGCCACGGCCTCCGACGGCGGCTCCGACGCAGCCCCGGCCGACGCCGCTCACAACGACGGCGGCGCCGACACGCGCGACGGCGGCGCGGCCTTCAATCCCTGTCCGACCAACCAGACCTGCATCATCATGCCGCTCGGCGATTCGATCACCGAGGGCTTCCCGACGTTCGTGGGCGGTTATCGCGTCGAGCTGTTCACCGACGCGGTGCTCGCCAATAAAGCCATCACGTTCGTCGGCCGCCGTTCCAACGGGCCTGCAAGCGGCATCGTCCAGGGCAAGACCTTTCCGCCCGGCAACGAAGGCTACAGCGGGTTCACCATAGATGACGAGCCGACCTTCACCCGCTCGGGGATCCAGCCGCTGGTCAACGCGGCGATCACCATGTTTCACCCGCACATCATCTTGCTGATGATCGGGACCAACGACATCAACGTGAACATCGACGTCACCAACGCGCCGGCGCGCCTGGGCGCGCTCATCGATCAGATCACGACGGCCGCGCCGTCGACGCTGCTGGTGGTGGCGGAGATCACCCCGACCACGACTGACGCGACGAACACGCGCATCATGGCCTATAACGCGGCCATACCGGGGTTGGTGGCTCAGCGCGCCTCCAGCGGCAAGCACGTGCAGCTGGTCAACATGTACGCCGCGTTCACGGCGCACGCCGACTACAAGACGTCGCTGATGACGGATGACCTGCATCCGAACACCGCCGGATACGCGCTGCTGGGGGATACGTGGTACCAGGCGATCGCGTCGGTGTTGCCGACCGCGCCGTAGGACCGTCCACGTCCACGTGGAGGTCCACGAAGGGTGATGGCTAGAGCGGCTGGACGATCGCGCTCGCCGGCGGTATCTCCCCGTCATGCTCTTTGACCCACTCACGCTTCGAGGCCTGACCCTGCGCAATCGCATCGGCGTTTCGCCGATGTGCCAGTACTCCAGCACCGACGGGTTCGCCGACGACTGGCATCTGGTGCACCTCGGCAGCCGCGCGATCGGCGGCGCCGGGCTGGTGAACACCGAGGCGACGGCCGTCGAGGCGAACGGGCGCATCAGCGCCAGCGACCTCGGCATCTACCGCGACGAGCACGTGCCGCCGCTGGCGCGCATCGTCCGCTTCCTGCACGCGCAGGGCGCCGCCGCCGGGATCCAGCTGGCGCACGCCGGCCGAAAAGCGTCGACGGCACGCCCGTGGGAGGGCGGCAAGCCAGTCGACCCACCCGAGGGCTGGCGGCCGATCGTCGCGCCGAGTGCGCTCGCGTTCGACGCCGGCTACCAGACGCCGGTCGCGCTCGACGCGGCGGGGATGGCCGCGATCATCGCCGCGTTCGGCACGGCGGCGCGCCGCGCGCTGGCCGCGGGCTTCGACTTCATCGAGGTTCACGCGGCGCACGGATACCTCATCCACGAGTTCTTGTCGCCGATCAGCAACCGTCGCGACGATCAGTGGGGCGGCGGCTTCGACAACCGCACGCGGTTTCTGCTCGAGATCGTGCGCGCCATCCGCGCGGTGTGGCCGGAGCGCCTACCGCTGGCGGTGCGGCTGTCGACCACCGATTGGCTCGGCGCCGAGGGCTGGGACGTCGAGGATTCAATCGCCCTGGCGCGCCGGCTCGGTCGTGAAGGCGTCGATCTCATCGACTGCTCGTCGGGCGGCATCGCGCCGCGCGTCGCGATCGATGCCGGGCCCGGCTACCAGGTCGCGAACGCCGCGCGCATTCGCGCCGAGGCGCCGATCGCCACCGCCGCGGTCGGCGTGATCACGTCGGCGGCGCAGGCCGAGCACATCGTGCGCACCGGACAGGCCGACCTGGTCTTTCTCGCGCGCGCGCTGCTGCGTGATCCCTACTTCGCTCTGCACGCAGCGGCGGAGCTGGACGTCGACATCGCGTGGCCGCCGCAGTACCTGCGCGCGCGTCCGCCGCGACGCTGAACGATCGACTTATCACCCCGTTCCCAAATCCAACCTCTGCCTTACGTTGTAGGGCAATGCGCATTTGGCCTGGGAACCCGACTCCGCGCGGCGCGACGTACGACGGCAGCGGTGTCAATTTTGCTCTCTATTCGCGCGTCGCCACGCGCGTCGAGGTCTGCCTGTTCGACGCGAAGAACCCCGCGCAGGAAACCGCGCGCTTCGATCTGATGCCGGGCACTTCCCACGTCTGGCACGCGTACGTGCCGGATCTGAAGCCGGGTATCCTCTACGGCTTGCGCGTGCACGGTCCCTACGCACCCGAACAGGGACACCGCTGCAACCCCAGCAAGCTGCTGGTCGATCCCTACGCGCGCGCGCTGTGGGGCGAGGTCGATTGGAAGGAGCCCGTGTTCGGCTACCAGATCGGCAACGAGCGCGCCGACCTGTCGATGGACCAGCGCGACAGCGCCGCCGGCGTTCCGAAAGGCGTGGTCATCGACGACGCTTTCGACTGGGGCAAGGATCGTCCGCCGAGCACGCCCTGGCGGAGCACGGTGATCTACGAGCTGCACGTGCGCGGCTTCACCATGAAGCACCCCGAAGTCCCCGAAGCGCTACGCGGCAGCTACGCCGGGCTCGGCCACCCGGCGGCGATCGCGCACCTCAAGAACCTGGGCGTGACCGCGGTCGAGCTCTTGCCGGTGCACGAGTTCGCCGACGACGGCTTCCTCGGGGACAAGTCGCTGCACAACTACTGGGGCTACAGCACGCTCGGCTACTTCGCGCCCGAGCAACGCTACATGAGTCACCCCAAGCCGGGCGCGCAGGTCGCCGAGTTCAAGACGATGGTCAAGGCGCTGCACGCCGCCGGGCTCGAGGTGATCCTCGACGTGGTCTACAACCACACTTGTGAAGGAAACCACCTGGGCCCGACGCTGAGCCTGCGCGGCATCGACAACGCCGGCTACTACTGGTTGATGCCCGACGCGCGCTACTACCTGGATTTCACCGGCACGGGCAACAGCTTGAACGCTTCGCACCCGGAGGCCGCGCGCCTGATCGTCGATTCGCTGCGCTACTGGGTGGCCGAGATGCACGTCGACGGGTTTCGCTTCGATCTCGCGACCACCCTCGGGCGCGCGTCGCAAGCATGCTTCGACCGCTACGCGCCGATCTTCCAGATCATCAACCAGGATCCAGTGCTGTCGCGCGTGAAGATGATCGCCGAGCCCTGGGACACCGGCACCGGCGGCTACCAGGTCGGCAGCTTTCCCGCGCCATTCGCCGAGTGGAACGGCAAGTTCCGCGATGCCCTGCGCCGCTACTGGAAGGGCGACGACAACCTGGCGTCGGAGATCGGCTATCGCCTGACCGGATCGGCGGATCTCTACGCGGGCGATCGGCGCGAGCCGCAGGCGAGCATCAACTTCCTGACCGCGCACGACGGGTTCACCCTGCACGACCTGGTCACCTACGGCGGCAAGCACAACGAAGCCAACGGCGAGCGCAGCCACGACGGCGCCGACGACAATCAGTCGTGGAACCACGGCGCCGAGGGTGAGACCGACGATCCCGCAATCATCGCGCTGCGCGAGCGGCAGAAGCGAAACTTGCTGGCGACGCTGTTCCTGTCGCAAGGCGTGCCGATGTTGCTCGGCGGCGACGAGATGGGACGCACGCAACGCGGGAACAACAACGCCTACTGCCAGGACAACGAGATCTCCTGGTTCGACTGGACGCTCGACGATCGGCGGCGCCGCCTGCTGGACTTCACGCGCCGGCTGATCAAGCTGCGGCAAGCGCACCCGGCGCTGCAGCGCCAGCGGTTCTTCGAGGGCGACTTCATCTGGGAGTCCGACGCGAAGGATCTCGCCTGGCTGCGACCCGACGGCGAGGAGATGACGCCGACCGACTGGCAGATGCCGTGGATCTCGTCGCTGGCGTTCATGGTGGGCGGCGACGCGCTGCCCGCGGTCGACGATCGCGGCGCGCGGCTGGTCGACGATGGGTTGCTCGTGCTGCTGAACGCGCACCACGAGCCCATCACCTTCAAGCTGCCGGCGGAGGACGGGGCGGGCGATTGGCTCTTGCAGCTGGATACGGCGGAGCCCGACAAGGCGGCCGACACGGCCGCGCCGGGCGAATACAAGGTCGAGGCGCGGTCGTTGGTGATGTTGCGCCGGCCGCTCGACGAGAAGACGCTGCGCGAGGCGGCGACCGCGCCGGTGCGCGTGGCCAAGAAGCAGGCCGAGCGTCGGCGCCGGCGCGCGGGCGTGGTCATCCCGCTGTTCTCGGTCCGATCGAAGTCGGGCTGGGGCGTGGGCGAGATCGGCGATCTGGCGGCGTTCTCCAGCTGGGCCGCGGGCGCGGGCTTCTCGGTCGTGCAGCTCCTGCCGGTCCAGGCGCTGGCGGGCGCCGACGCCAGCCCCTATGCGCCGGCGTCGGCGTACGCGCTCGACCCGGTCTACCTGTCGCTCGACGGGTGCGAGGACTTCGTGGCCGCGGGCGGGCGCGACGCGCTGCCGCCGGCGACGCGTGAGAGGCTGGCAGCCGCGATCGGCGCCGCCAGCGTCGATTGGGGAGCGGTGCGCGCGGTGAAGCGCGAAGCCATCGAGCTCGCCTTCGCGCGCTTCCTGCGCGACGAGTGGAACGGCAACAGCGTGCGGGCGCGGCGGTTGATCGCGTTCATGAAAGAGAACCGCACCTGGCTCGACGACTACGCGCTCTTTCGCACCTGGCACGACGAGTACAAGATGAGCTGGGTCGACTGGCCGCGCGGCGCGCGCGAGCGCAGCCCCGGCGCGATCGCCGCCTGGCGCGAGCAACGGCGCGACGACATCCTGCGCGTGAAGTGGACGCAGTGGCAGCTCGACGAGCAGTGGCGGCGCGCGCGCCGCGACGTCGCCGCGGCCGGCGTCAACCTCATGGGCGATCTGCCGTTCGTGGTGTCCGTCGACTCGGCCGACGTGTGGGCCAGCCGTGGCGTGTTCCGCATCGACCGCCACCTGGGCACGCCGCCGCCGGAGGGTCAGGCCGAGAGCGAGGGCCAGGACTGGGGCCTGCCGATCTACGACTGGCCGGCGCTGGAGCGCGACGACTTCGGCTGGCTGCACGACCGCGCGATCCGCGCCGGCGCGCTGTTCAGCCTCTACCGCGTCGATCACGCGATCGGCTTCTATCGCACCTACTACCGTGGCACCGACGGCGAGTCACACGGCTTCTCGCCGGCGGACGAGCCGGCGCAGCTGCGGCTCGGCGAGACGTTGATGCGCATGATGAGCCGCTTCGGCGAGGTGGTGGCCGAGGATCTCGGGCCGCAACCGCCGTTCTTGCGGCCGTCGCTGGAGCGGCTGGCCATCCCCGGCTACCGCGTGCTGCGCTGGGAAAAGAACGAGGACGGATCGTTTCGCGATCCGGCGTCTTGGCCGCTGGCCTCGGTGGCGACCAACGCCACCCACGACACCGACAGCACCGCGGCCTGGTATGACGGCCTGACACCCGAGGAGCGCGGCAAGCTGCGCGCGATTCCGGGCCTCGGCGAGCTCGATCCCGACAAGCCGTTCGACGAACGCGTGCGCGATCTGCTCCTGCGCGTGATCTACGCGGCGCCGTCGACGCTGTCGCTGATCCCGTTCCAGGACGCCATGGGCACCCGCGAGCGCATCAACGTTCCCGGCGAGGCAGGCGACAGCAACTGGAGCTATCGCATGGCGAACACCATCGACCAGCTGGCCGCCGACGCCCCGAACAACGAGCGGCTGTCGCGGCTGGCGTCGGAGACCGGCCGCGCGACGGTGCGGGTGAAGCCATGACGCGCGCGCAGTCCACGCAAGCGCTAAAGTCGGCGAACGGGACGGCTCGGCGCTACCCGATCGGCGCCGAGCCCGACGCGGTGGGCGGTGGCACGCACGTGCGCGTCTGGGCGCCGCGTGCCCGTGATGTCGTCGTCCGCCACGGCGACGGGATGGCGCGGTCGGCTGCGCTCCCCGCCGAGCTCGGCGGCTACTTCTCCGGCCTGGTGCGCGGCCTGCGCGCGGGCGATCGCTACGGCTTCCAGCTCGACGACGACGGCAAGGTCTACCCCGACCCCGCGTCTCGCTTTCAGCCCGAGGGGCCGCACGGCCCCTCGGAGGTGGTCGACGCGCGCGCGTTTGCCTGGAGCGATCGCGATTGGCGCGGCAGCGGCGCGCGCGGCCAGGTGATCTACGAGATGCACGTCGGCACGTTCACGGCGGCCGGCACGTACGCGTCGGCGGCGGAGCGGCTGGCCGATCTGCGTGACCTCGGCATCACATTGATCGAGCTCATGCCGCTCGCCGACTTCCCCGGCCGCTTCGGTTGGGGATACGACGGCGTCGATCTGTGGGCGCCGACACGGCTCTACGGGCGCCCCGACGATCTGCGCCGGTTCGTCGACACCGCGCACGGGCTCGGGATAGGCGTGATCCTCGACGTCGTGTACAACCACGTCGGCCCCGATGGAAATTACCTGGGGCGCTTCTCCGCCGACTACTTCACCGATCGCTATGCGAACGAGTGGGGCGCGGCGCTGAACTTCGACGGCGAGAACGCCGGCCCCGCGCGTGAGCTGTTCGTCGAGAACGCCGCCTACTGGATCGACGAGTTCCACTTCGACGGCCTTCGCCTGGATGCGACCCAGCAGATCTACGACGCCTCGCCCGAACACGTGATATCGGCGGTCGCGCGGCGCGTGCGCGAGGCGGGTGGCGCGCGGGCGACGTACCTGGTCGCCGAGAACGAGCCGCAGGATGCCAAGCTCGCGCGTCCGGTGAGCCGCGGCGGCTACGGACTCGACGCGCTCTGGAACGACGACTATCATCACAGCGCGATGGTGGCGCTCACCGGGCACAACGAAGCCTATTTCTCCGACTATCTCGGCCACGCGCAGGAGCTCGTGTCGGCGGTTCGCTGGGGGTTCCTGTTCCAGGGGCAACGCTATTCGTGGCAGAAACAGCGCCGCGGCACCGTGGCGCTGGATCTCGGCGCGCAGAGCTTCGTTTCCTACCTCGAGAACCACGACCAGGTCGCCAATGCCGGCGGTGCGCGCCTCGCGTCGACGGTGGCGCCCTCCGACCTGCGCGCGCTCATCGCGCTGACGCTGCTGGCCCCCCCGACGCCGATGCTGTTTCAGGGGCAGGAGCTCGGGTCGACACGGCCCTTCTTCTACTTTGCCGATCACGGCGCTCCCCTGGGCGCGCAGGTGGCGGAGGGCCGCCGCAAGTTCCTGGCGCAATTTCCGTCGCTGGCGACACCGGAGAACCAGCAACGCGTCCCCGATCCTGCGGCGGAGGAGACGTTCCAGTCGTCGAAGCTCGATTGGAGCGACCGCCACCGCCGCGACCAGACCTGGCAGTTGCACCGCGATCTGCTCGGGTTGCGGCGCGACGATCCGGTGTTCGCGCAGCAAGAGGTGGATCGCGTGCACGGCCTGGCGCTGGGCGAGCGGTCGCTGCTGCTGCGGATCTTCGGCGCGACCGACGATCGGCTGCTGCTGGTGAACTACGGCGCCGACCAGCCGCTGGTGCCGGCGCCGTCGCCGTTGCTGGCGCCGCCCGCGGGCCGTCGCTGGCGATTGATCTGGTCCAGTGAAGATGCGCGTTACGGCGGGCGCGGTACGCCGCCGGTCGAGACCGAGGAAGAAGGATGGCGCCTGCCCGGTCATTGCACGGTCGTCTTGGCGCCGGGGGATTCATGAGCGCGACACCTTCATTTTCGGCGAGTCATCTCACGTCACCGACAGCGGGCCCGGAACGAATCGGTTGGCAGCGCGGCGATCCCGACGCGGGATTGATCAACAAGGAGTGGCTGATCACCAACGGCCTCGGGGGCTACGCCAGCGGAACGCTCGCGGGGATACCCACGCGGCGGTACCACGGCCCCCTCGTCGCGGCGTTGCCGGCGCCGTACGGCCGCACGGTCATGCTGAATCACCTGGCCGAGACGCTGGAGCTCGCCGACGGCACGACCCTTCCGCTGACGGCGATCGATCCGGTGCCGTCGGTGTCGTCGCCGGGGCCGGAGCTGCCCGCGACGCTGGCGCGGTTCCAGCTGATCAACGGCCGTCCTTGCTGGCGCTTCGAGCTGGGCGATCTGGTTCTGGAAAAGAGCCTGCTCATGCCCCACGGCCAGAACACGGTGCTGCTGCGCTATCGCTTGATCGCCGCGCGCGCGCCGGTGCGGCTGGCGCTGGAGCCGCTGCTGGACATGCGGCCGCACGACAACGCGGTCGGCGACGGCGGCGCGACTTACCAGATGACCGCGGTGGAGCAAGGGTACGAGATTGCGCCCCCGGACGCGGCGTTGCCGCCGCTCCGCCTGCGCTTCGAGGGCGACCTGGCCGAGATCACCGCGGGCCGAGGCGACGTCGAGATCCGGTATCGGTTGGAGCAGGCGCGCGGCTACGACTGGCGCGGGACGCTGCGATCGGCCGGGTGCGCGCGCGTGACGCTGCAGCCGGGCGCCGAGATCCGTCTCGTCGCGTCGACCGAGCCGTGGGAGCGGATGCTGGCGCTACGGGCGCTGGATGTGCACGAGCTCGAGGAGGAGCGCCGCCGGCGCTTGATCGCCCAGGCGCGGCCCGAGTTGCGCGGCGACCTGGGCGCGGAGCTGATCCTCGCCGCCGACCAGTTCATCATCACACCGCACTCGCGCCCGCGCGACGAGGCGGTGCTGAACGCGCAGGGCGACACCGCGTGCACGGTGATCGCCGGCTATCCCTGGTTCACCGACTGGGGCCGCGACACGATGATCAGCCTCGAGGGGCTGACGCTGCTCACCGGCCGTCACGCCGAGGCGCGCGACATCATCCACACCTTTGCGCATCACGTTCGCGATGGGTTGATTCCCAACCTGTTCCCCGAAGGAAAGAGCGAGGGCCTCTATCACACCGCCGACGCCACGCTCTGGTTCTTTCATGCGGTCGACCGCTACGAGGCGGCCACCGGCGATCGAGAGACGCGCCGGTTCCTGTTGCCCAAGCTCGCCGAGATCGTCGAGAAGCACTTCGCTGGAACGCGATTCGGCATTGGCGTCGACCCGGCCGATGGGTTGCTGCGCCAGGGTGCGCCCGGCTACCAGCTGACCTGGATGGACGCCAAGGTCGGCGACTGGGTGGTCACCCCGCGGCGAGGCAAGGCGGTGGAGATCAACGCGCTCTTCTACAACGCGCTGTCGTTGATGCAGCGCTGGTTGAGCGAGGCCGAGACCGACGGCTGGGCAGCCGAGCACGGGATCGTCCTCTCCGCCGCCGACGTGGCCGAGCGCGCGGCCACGCTGCGGGCTTCGTTCAACCGCCGGTTCTGGTACGACGCCGGCGGCTATCTCTACGACGTCGTCGATGGCGAAGGCAACGGCCAGGAGAACGGCCAGGAGAACGGCCAGGGCGGGGGCGACGACGAGCCGCGCGATGACCCGAGCCTACGGCCCAATCAATTGCTGGCGATCTCGTTGCCGCATCCGGTGCTCGATCCCGCGCGCTGGAACGCGGTGCTCGACGTCGTGGCGCGCGCGCTGGCGACGCCGTTCGGTCTCCGCTCGCTGGCGCCCGGGCATCCCGACTACAAATCACGCTACGACGGTGATCTGCGCTCGCGCGACGCGGCCTATCACCAGGGAACTGTCTGGGGTTGGCTCGTGGGTCCGTTCGTCGACGCCTGGCTCAAGGTGCATCCCAACGACGCCGACGGCGCGGCTCGCCTGCTGGGCGGGCTGGAAGAGCAGATGAGCAAGTCGTGCATCGGGACGATCAGCGAGATCTGCGACGCCGAGCCGCCGTTCGCGCCGCGCGGGTGCATGGCGCAGGCGTGGAGCGTCGCCGAGGCGCTGCGTGCGCTGTCGCTGATCCGCACGCGTCTCTAGACCCCTCTAGACCAACTTCTGGAACGGTCAGCTAACAAAACAACCGCCAGGACGCCGCAGACGCCAAGTCCGGACTTGAAGGAGTCCGGATCTTGGCGTCCCGGCGCGTTGCGGTTTCGCTATCTGACCAGCTGGTTCTAGAAACGCGTCTGATAAAGGGCGAGCCGCAACGTCGGCGCCGGGTCCGAGGAGGCTGCCACCTGCGAGACGCGGCTCTCCTGCACCATGATCTGCGTAATGCCGACGCCGGTCCCCACCAGGACGCCACCCGCCGCCCAGTAGGCGATGTTGGCGGGGTGGGTCTGGCTGCCCAGAAAATAGATGGCGCCGCCAATCAACGCGCCCGCGGCGCCGCCCATGAATGCGCCGCCGGCGATGGTTCCCATGTAGCTGTGCGGAGGCGAGACTTCAGCGTTCACGACGGCTCGCCTCGAGGGCTCGTCGACGACCACCGGTTGCGCGGGTGCAGCCTGCACTGGCTGCACGACGACGGGTGATGGCGCCGGCGCCGCCTGAGCCACCGGCGCTGGCGTCGCAGGCTGACCGCCCACGATCACATTATCCGCGAACGCCAGTGACGACGTTCCCAACACCATTGCCAGTCCCAATCCAATTCCGAGTGCACGATTGATCTTCATTGTCGGTCCCTCCCCGTAGGTAGGCCTCGACACATTTGCAGCGGGCGTGCCACGCGGATGAGCAGGCGCAAAAGCCGTGGATCGCCCGGGAAAGTAGCGCGCTGCGCGGCCTCGCATGGCGCCAGTCGGTGACAGGGCCCGGTCCCGAGTCACGACGGCGTAACGCCGGGGCGCGATCTCGTCCCCCGGTCAAGATGCAAAAAAAATTGCCCTCCACGATCATCGAAATTGCCGGGCGCGCGGGCGCAAATCACAGAACTCCGATGTTCGTCGCGTGTACGCTGCGCCAATGAGCGGCAATGGAGACGGAGAGGGGAAGGGCAGGGATCCATTCGAGGTGAAATCGCCGCGGTTGATCGCGGCGGAGCCGCCTCCGCACCCAGCGCCTGGATCGACGCCGGCGCCGTTGCCGGGAGCCGCGACCCAGGTCGTCAGCACCATGAACGCCGTGCGCAAGGTGATCGCGGTGATTGGCATCCTCATCGCGGCGGTCACGTTCATGGTGCGGATGCGCGTCTTTGGAAAAGGCATCGGCCAGGGCGTCCTCAGCGCCGACGAATGCCGGAGCGGCAAGATGATGAAGAGCGAGGGGCCGTTCGCGGTCGGCGGTGTCTGCACCAAGGACTGCGTGGAAGACAAGGAGTGCGGCGCGGGCCTGCACTGCGCGCAGAGCAGCTGCATCCCCATCGGTACGGGCGTGCTGGGAAGCCGCTGCGGCGCCGCGTGGGATTGTCAGAGCCAGCTCTGCGTCAGCACCTCTTCGGTCTTGCCGGCGTTCATGTTTCAGGGGAACCCCGAGGCGGCGGCGAGGGCCGCGGAGACGCACTGGGCGTGTTCCCAGCATTGCGACGACGAGAACAACCGCTGTCCGTCGGGGTTCAGTTGCGTCGGTAGCGCGTCCGACAACGACCACTTTTGCGTCGACGACGCGGGCATGAAACAGAACGCGGCGTCGCTGCTGGATCTGCTGCAGCAACGCCAGTCGAAGTAGTGCACCGCGCTGGAGGCGCTTGACGCGCGCGCCGCGCTTTGAAACCCTCGCGTCCCATCGTGATCAGGTTGCGGCTCGAGCGGGCGGCGATTGCCCTGGTGTTGGTCTCGGCGCTGGCGGTCGCGCCCGAGGCGCGCGCCTGGGATGACTTCGGCCACATGGAGGTCGCGGCGGTGGCGTTCAAGCAGCTCGGCGCCAAGGCGAGGAAGCGCGCCGCCCAGCTGCTGAAGTTGAACCCGCGCTACGAGAACTGGATCGTCGGCGCCGCGGCCGGCGACCAAGACCGCATGGCCTTCATGCGCGCAGCGACCTGGGCCGACTCGATCAAGAGCGACTCTACATACCAGACCGACGACCAGTCGGCGCCGACGGCGTCCCAGAACATCGGCTATGCCGATCATCTGCGCCACACCTACTGGCACTACGTCGACCAGCCGTTCTCACCCGACAGCACGCCGCTGCAGCCCACGCCCATGCCCAACGCATCGACCGTGATTCCGATGTTGCGCGCGGCGCTGGCTGCTGCGTCCACCAGCGACGACGTGAAGTCCTTTGACCTGGTCTGGCTGCTGCACCTGGTGGGCGACGTGCACCAGCCGCTTCACTGTATCGCGCGCTTCGACGCCGCCAACGCGACCGGGGACCGCGGCGGCAACAACGTGAAGATCAACGGCAACGTCCAGCCTCCGGTTTGTGATGATCCGCGCTATTGCCCGTTCGGGCCGCCGACCGACCTGCATGCGTTCTACGATGCGATCGCCGGCGCGGGCTATGCGGTCGCTCCCGTCGAGGCGGCCGCCGCATCGTTGCCGCGCACCGATACAAAGAAGGCAGCCGCTGGCGATGTCGCGGTCTGGATCCAGGAGGGCTTCGATCTGGCGCGGAGCGCGGTGTACGTGGCGCCGATCGGCGTCGGGAATGGCCCGTTCGCGATCACGCCGCAATATCAGGCCGCTGCCTACAAGCTCGGTCAGGCCCGCATCGTGCTCGCGGGGCGGCGCCTGGCGAACCTGATCAACGAAGCGCTGGCGCCGTGAGGTCCGTCTGCGGGGTTGCGTCGGCGCGGGTGGGTGGCTACTTTCCCCGGCGAGGTGACTTGAGCCGTGGCGCACCCCTGGCACGACATCGCATTGCCCGCCGACGACGATCTCGACGTCTTTCCGGTGGTGATCGAGGTGCCTCAGGGCGACAAGAACAAGTATGAGCTCGACAAGCGCACCGGATTGCTGCGCGTCGATCGGGTGCTCTACTCGGCCGTCCACTATCCGGCGAACTACGGCTTCGTGCCGCGGACCTACGCGGAGGACGATGATCCGCTCGACGTGCTCGTGCTGGGCCAGCAGCCGGTCGTGCCGCTCGCGATCTTGCAAGCGCGCGCGATCGGCGGTTTCCGCATGCGCGACGAGCACGGCGAGGACTACAAGATCATCGCGGTCCACGTCAATGATCCGGCGGTCGCCGACTATCGCGACATCGGCGAGCTGCCGAAGCATTCGATGACCGAGATGATCCGCTTCTTCGAGGACTACAAGATCCTCGAGGGCAAGACCGTCGAGGTCGGCGCCCGCCTGGACCGCTCCGAAGCGCAGCGCATCCTGCTGGCGTCGGTCGAGCGCTATCGCGCGCAAGCGTCGCGCCTGCGCGCGACAGCGGTGCCGCCGGTCTAGCGCAAGGTCTAGCGCCAGTTTAGAGCCGCGCGGCGTAGTCCATCATCATCTGCGTGTAGAGCGCCAGATCGGCCAGCGCGGTGTACGTGTTGCCGTTGCGCCGGAACAACGCGTGCGTCGACGTTCCGGTCGGATCGGAAGGCTGCGCGGCATTCCAGGTGCCGCTGCTCGTCGGCTCCCAGTCGAACGTGCCGAGGCCGTGGCCCACCGGCAGGTTGAACACGACGTCGTTGATCTCGCGCTCCATGGGGCCGTATTCGGCGGAGAAGAACCGCACGCTGGGATAAGCCGCCACCAGTTGCGTGAACGTCGACATCCAGCCCGCCTTGGTCGCGGCTGGATCGCTGGGGTTGCCCTGGTACTGCTGATAGCAGGATTCGCCGAACGCGTCGAAGGCCGCTCCCTGCTTGATCGCGTTGTCGATCCAGTTCTTGGTCGTCGCGAAGTCGTTGCCTTTGTCGATGTGGAACGAGACCAGGATCCCGGCGTCGACCTCTCTGACGCCGGCCACGCCGGCTTTCAGCAGCGCGCCCAGGTTCGGCCACCCCGCCGTCGTGGCGGCACCCTGGATCCGGGCGTTGCCGGTCGGCTGACCGCTGGCGCTACACACGTGCAGCAACATTCCCGGCGTGGTTTCGTTGCCAATCTGCACCATGTCGGGCCGCGCGCCGCCGGCGACGAGCTGCGTGATCGCGTCCTTTGTGTAGTCGTGAAGGGCCGTGGCAAGGTCGGTGATCGTCGTCAGCCCTTGCCAGGCGACCGGGACGCATTGCTTGCCGGGGTCGGCCCAGTTGTCGCTCATGTGAAAATCGATGAGCAGGCCCATGCCCGCGTCCTTGATCATCTTTCCGAACACGACGGTATGTGCGATGTCGTCGAAGCCGTTGGTCTTGTCGTATCCGTCGGCGGCCTTGGGATCGACGAACGTGCGCAGGCGGACGAAGTTGAATCCGTGCGCCTTCATCTGCGTCAGCAGATTTCCGAGCGCGGCGACGGGAGCCGGCTCTTGATCGGTGATGTCGGCGCCGAAGAAAAAGCTCGGCAGCGTGCTGCCGCCGGCGCCGGTCGCGCCGCCCGAACCGGTGGTGGCGCCGGCGTCCGTCGAGCCGCCGCTGCCACGGTTGCCGCCACTGCCGCTGATCCCGCCACTGGCGCTGGCACCGCCCGCGCCGCCGCTGCTGCCGGTCGCGCCGCCGCTCCCCGTTGCATCGCCGCGCGCGGTTGCGCCGCCGGTGGCCCAGGACTCGCCACCTGCGCCCGATGCGCCGGAGCCATTACCGCAACCGCTGACGGTGGTGGCGAGCCAGGCGATCGAAAGCAACCGGGAGACCCGCTTGAAGAAGATGGAAGACATCCGCACCTGTAGTGTGAGGCGGCACGGCAAAACCAATCACGCGCCTCGTGGGCTCAGAGACGAGCACCGTACGCCGTACGCATCGCATCGTACAGCGTGAGATCCGCGGTCGAGGTATATCGATTGGCCGCGGCGCTGAACAGCGAGTGGCCGGTATTCCACGCGCCTTCGTGCGTCGGCTCCCAGTTGAACGTGCCAAGCCCCTGTCGTCCCGGCAACGCATAGACGATGTCGTTGATGTCCCGCTGCAACGGGCCGTACTCGACCGCGACCAGCTTCAGGTCGGGAAAGCGCGACGCGAGCCCACCAAAGGTGGTCGTCCAGGTATCCGTTGTGTTGGCGTCGCTGGCGGGATCGCCCTGGTAGAGCTGATAGGCCGATTCGGCGAGCACGTCGAACGGAACACCCTGGTTGCGGGCGTTGGTGACCCAATCGATGCTGGTTTGCAGCGCGTTTCCGGGCCGATCGGTCGCCTTGTCGCCGCCGCGATCCAGGTGCAGCGCCAGTACGATGCTCGGGTCGACCGCGCGCACGCCGGCCGCGGCCGCTTTCAGCAGCGTGCCCAGGTTGCTCCAGTTGGATGCGCTGCCACCGACGGGGCCGTTGCTGGTGGGCATTCCGCTCGCATCGCAGATGTGAATCAAGACACCGGGCGTGATCTCGTTCCCCAGCTGGACCAGGTCCGGCCGTGCGCCCGCCGCCACCAGCTGCGCGATCGCGTCCTGGGTATAGTCGTGCAGCGCCTGCGCCAGCTGCGTCAGCGTTCGGCCCTGCCACGCGACCGGGATGCATTGCTTGCCGGGGTCGGCCCAGTTGTCGCTCAGGTGAAAATCGAGCAGAAACGCGAGCCCCGCCGCTTTCACGCGCTGGCCGAACGCGATCGTGTGGGCCAGGTCGCCGAACCCGTTGACGGGGTCGTATCCGTCGGAGGCGCGCGGGTCGACGAACGTGCGCGTGCGGATCGCGTTGAAGCCGTGGTCCTTCAGGATCTGGACGACGTCGCGGGGCGTGCCGTCGCTGTACGTCGCGCCGCCGGCTTCGTCCGCCTGCACGAAGGTGATGTCGGCGCCCATCAGGTACGACGGGCCCGTGGCGACCATGCCTGCGTCGCTGGGCGAGTCGATGGTCCCCAGCAGCTGACTGCGCGGCCCGCACCCGCCGTCGGCGAGCGTACCGATGATCCAGAGCGTCATCGACGGCAGCGTCGGAATGCGTCGCATCGTTTTACGTCTCGTGCGGGCTCTCGTCTCGTGAATGATATTCGATCCGGCGCGCGCCGCATGCTTGACCGGCAATTCCAGTCTGGGAGACGATGCTCGCCAGGATGTCACGGTTCGTCAAGCCGCTCGCCCGCGATTCCGAACCGGGCGAGGCCGGCGCGCCGCTGGGCCGCCCCGACGAGCTGCGCGGTCTGGCGCTGGCGGCGGCGCGCGGCGATGCGGGCGCCGCCGCATCGCTGGTGAGCCACGTCGGCAGCTCGATGTTGATCGTCGTGCGCAAGGTGTTCGGACGCAGCATGGATGTGCACGACGTCATGCAGGACGCCGTGATCGGCCTCATAGAAGGCTTGCCGACGTTTCGCGGCGACTCCAGCGTCGCCCACTTCGCAAAACGCGTCGCGCTGCTCACGGCGCTGGCGGCGCGCCGGCGCGTGCGCCAGCGCGCGCAGCTGGTCGAGATCGTCGACGAGCCGGTCGACGAGCTACCCGACCCGGCAGATCGCTCGCCGATGGATCTCGCGCTCGCGGCGCGGCGGCGCGTGCTGGTGTGCGGGCTGCTCGATGAGCTGCCGCTGGTGATCGCCGAGTCGCTGGCGCTGCATTTCTTCCTCGGCTACACCGTCGACGAGATCGCCGAGACCGAGGCGGTCTCGCCCAACACGATCTGGAGTCGATTGCGCCTCGGCAAGCAGGCGTTGCGCAAGCGGCTGGCCGGCGACGCGACGCTGGCGGAGATGTTGCGGGTGAAGACATGACGGCGCGCGGAAGCGACGTCGAGTGTCGCGGTGACCTGGTGGCGCGCGCCCAGCGCGGTCCGCTGTCGGCAGCGGATCGCGTCGCGCTGATGGCGCACCTGGCGTCGTGCGAGTCGTGCCGGGTGATCCAGCAGGTCGCCGCCGA
>Ga0265328_10000601_pt1 | contig 16722 bp, 15 predicted proteins | sample 41624metaG_FD_202086 | JGI IMG/M metagenome (GOLD analysis project Ga0265328, IMG submission 202086) | Rhizosphere microbial communities from Carex aquatilis grown in University of Washington, Seatle, WA, United States - 4-16-24 metaG | ecosystem: Host-associated > Plants > Roots > Rhizosphere...
CGCGTCCAGCACCAGCAGAACGGCGTGCGGCGCGTCGGGCTCGGCCTTTTTCATTACGCGCACGATCTTGGCGAGCTCGGCCATCAGCTCGGCGCGATTCTGCAGACGCCCGGCGGTGTCCATGAGCAGAATGTCGGAGCCGCGCTCGCGCGCCGATTTGATCGCGTCGAAGGCGAGGCCGGCGGCGTCCGCGCCCTCCGGCGCATAACATACGGGCGAGTTGAGCCTTTCGCCCCAGATACGCAGCTGCTCCACGGCGGCGGCGCGGAAAGTGTCGCCGGCGGCGAGCATCACCTTCTTGCCCTCGCCGGTCCATTTGGCGGCGAGCTTGGCGATCGTCGTCGTCTTGCCGGAGCCATTGACGCCGACGACAAGCACGATGAAGGGCTTCGTCGTCTCGTCGATCTCGAAGGGACGCGCGACGGGCTCGAGCACGCGCTCGACCTCTTCGGCGAGAATGGCGCGAACCTCGTCCGGGCCGATTGTCTTCTCATAGCGCGCGGCGCCGACCTTGGCGGCGATGCGTTGCGCGGCGGCGACCCCGAGGTCGGCGCGGATCAGCACGTCCTCGAGTTCCTCGAGCGTCAGAGCGTCGAGCTTGCGCTTGTTGAAGAGGTCGGCGATGCCTTGGACAATGGCCTGCGAGGAGCGCGACAGGCCCCCGGTCAACCGCTCCCACCAGGAGCGCTGCTTCGGCCGATCTACGCCGGCGTCGGCGGCGGGCGTCCCGCCGCGGCCGAACAGCCGCGAGAAGAGTCCCTTTTTTTCCTCGGCTTCGCTCATGGTCCCTCTCGGTCGCGGCCGATTGCTACACCAGCCGGCAGCGAAGGGCCAGCGGCGCGTTTCGCGGCGGCAGGGTTGATTCGGCGAAACGGCGGCTCGATATGACACGCGGGGGGCTGGCCTCGAATGACTCGTGGGTCGTCGAAAGTGACAGCCGGCGCAGCCTGGATCGACGTCGCGGAGAGGCGATCCGGAGGGTTCTTCTTCGGAGACAGCGAAACCGCTGCGGCGATCGCCGCCGCCAATTGGGCCAGATCGCCGCTCGGCCTGCCGCAGACTTGGCCGAAGCGCCTGCGCGTCGCGCTGGAAATCTGCCTCAACAGCGCCTTCCCCATCGCCATCTTCTGGGGGAGCGAGCTCTGCCTCCTCTATAACGACGCCTATCACGGCCTGCTCGCCGACAAACACCCGCGCGCGCTGGGCCGGCCGGCGCGCGAGGTGTGGCCGGAAATCTGGGACGTGATCGGCCCCATGCTGCAGGGCGCGCTCACCGACGGCGTTCCGACGCGCTCGGAAGACCTGCAGCTGCACATGATGCGCAACGGCCGCCGCGACGAGGGCTATTTCACCTTCTCCTACAGCCCCATCCCCGACGACGACGGAACGATCGGCGGCGTCTTCTGCCCGGTGGTCGAGACCACCGACCGCGTCATCGGCGAGCGGCGTCTGCGCACGCTGCGCGATCTCGCGGCGCTGAGCCGCGCCGAGGACGAAGGCGAGGCCTGCCGTCTCGCCGCCAGCGTGCTCGCCGTCAATGGCTACGACCTCCCCTTCTCGGCGATCTATCGTTTCGACGAGGAGCGCGTCGAGGCGGAGCTGATGGCGACGACCGGCGTGCGGGCGGGCGGGCGCGTCGCCCCGCATCGCATCCCGCTCGGCGATCCCGATCCGATCCGCGGCGACATATGGGGCCTCGCCGAAGTCGCCCGGCTCACGCCCGGCCGCGTCGCCATTCGCACGATCGACGCGCGCTTCGGCGATCCGCCCTGCGGCCCCTGGCCGGCGGCGCCGGATGAAGCCGTGTTGTTTCCCATTGTGCTGCTCGGCCAGGATCGCGCCGCGGCGGCGCTGATCGCCGCCGTCAATCCATTCAAGCGGCTCGACGCCGCCTATGCCTATTTCCTCGATCGCGTCGCCGCCAAGATCGCCTCGGCGATGACCGATGCGCGCGCCTATGCGGCGGAGCGCGAACGCGCCGAGGAGATCCGCGTGCGCGAGCTGGCGCTGCGGCGCACCGAGGCGGAGCTGCGCGAGGCGCAACGACTCGGCCGCATCGGCAGCTGGCGCTGGAGCGGACGCCATGACGACCGCGGCGGCGCCTCGCCCTATCTCGCGCGCATCTTCGGTCTCGATCCGGCGGCGCCGCCGCCGAGCTTCGCCGAGCAGAAGGGCATGCTCTACGCCCCCGCCGACTGGGCGAAGCTCGACGCCGCGACGCGCGAGACTTTGCGCACCGGCGAAGGCTTCGAGCTCGATCTCCCCGCCCATCGCGCCGACGGCGCCGCCATTTATGTCACCATTCGCGGCGAGGCGGTGCGCGACGAGCGCGACGCGATCGTCGGATTGCGCAGCACCGTTCAGGACATCACCGAGCGCAAGCAAGCGCAGGAGCGCGTCGAGCTGCTGCTGCGCGAGGTCACGCATCGCGCCAAAAATCTCCTCACCGTGGTGCGCGCCGTGGCGCGGCAGACGGCGCGACGAGATTCGCCCATGGCCTTCGCGCAGCATTTCGACCAGCGCATAGCGGCGCTCGGCGCGAGCCATGATCTCTTGGTGCAGAACGAATGGCGCGGCGTCGAGCTGCATGCGCTGACGCGCTCGCAGCTCGCCCATTTCCACGATCTGTTCGGCGCGCGCATTCGCATAGAGGGGCCGACGACGGTGGTGAAGCCGGCGGCGAGCCAGGCCATCGGCATGGCGCTGCACGAGCTCGCCACCAACGCCGGCAAATATGGCGCGCTCTCGACCGACCGCGGCGTCGTCCACATCGCCTTCGGCGTGACGAGCGAAGGCGGCGAGCCGCATTTCGAGATGGACTGGCGGGAGAGCGGCGGGCCGCCGGTCGTCGCGCCCAAACGCCACGGCTTCGGCCATATGGTGATCTTGCAAATGGCCAAGCACGCGCTCGGCGGGCAGGTGACGCTCGATTATGCGCCGACTGGCGTCGTCTGGAAGGTGAGTGCGCCGCTCGACAATGTGATCGAGCCCGCGCAGGGAGAGGATTAGATGAACGCGAACGAACCCATCCGCATTCTCGTCGTAGAGGACGAGCCGGCGATCGCCGCCGATCTCTGCTTCGTCGTGGAGGAGGTCGGTTACGAGATCGGCGGCACCGCGAGTTCGGTCGACGAGGCGTTGAAGCTGATCGAGGACGAAGACATAGACGGCGTGATCCTCGACGCCAATCTGCGCGGCGTATGCAGCTCCTGCGTGGCCGACGCGCTACGCGCCAAAAAGCTGCCCTTCTTCGTGCTGTCTGGCTATCTGCAGCGGCAATTGCCGGAACCGCTCTGCGGCGCGCCCTTCCTCGCCAAGCCCTATGATCAGGAGGAGCTCACCTCGCGCATATTGGCGCTGGCGAAGTAGCGGCCGGCCGCAGCGCGCATCGCCGCCGCCCCAGCGCGATGGCGGAGCTCTCGACCCTCGGACACGACCGCATCGTGGATCCGCCTCGGGCGAGAGCCCCGAAATCATCAATGGTGGTGATGATGGTGGTGATGGTGATGATGGTGGTGGTGATGATGGCTGTGCTTGTAGTGGCGCGGATGGGCCGAGGCGGCGAGCGGGGCCAGCGCGACGGCGAAGCCGAGAGTGAGAACCGCAATCATTTTCTTCATGAGCTATCTCCGGTGCAGAGCGAGCGTCCGGCCGGACGCGCCCGAGGGCAGAATGCCGCGGCGAATATGAACAAATGCCGAAGGACCGACCGCCGGCGCCCAACATAGCGGCGCCGAGCCCGAAACCAAAGCTTGTCGCCTCGCCGGCCCCGGTCCCAAAATACGCAGGCCGATCCCCTATCGCGCGGAATTCGGAGCTTCTATGAGTTGGCGAACTCCACGCCGCGCCCCAAGGACAAGTCGATGCCGATCTGGAAGCCCGATCTCGATCGCCAGAAAAACGCCATTCTCACCCGCTTCGCGCAATCCCTCGCGGCCACCGAGCCCTTCGCCGAGAGCTTCGACTATGACGGGCTCTTTCGCTGGAGCCTTTCGGATTCGCCGCAATTCTGGTCGGCGGTCTGGGATTTTTGCGGCGTCGTCGGCGAGAAGGGCGAGCGCATTATCATCGACGCGGACAAAATGCCCGGCGCGCGCTGGTTCCCGGACGCGCGGCTGAACTTCGCCGAAAATCTGCTGCGCCCGCGGCCCGCGGACTCCGAGGCCATCGTCTTCCGGGGCGAGGACAAGGTCGAGCGCCGGCTCTCCTTCGGCGAGATCGTCGGCCAAGCTGGCGCGCTCGCCGCTTACTTCCGCGCGCAGGGCGTCGAGCCCGGCGACCGCATCGCCGCCTATATCCACAATGGGCCGGAGGCGATCATCGGCATGCTGGCGGCCGCCTCGCTCGGCGCAGTGTGGTCCTCTTGCGCGCCGGAGTTCGGCGTGCAAAGCGTGCTCGATCGTTTCGGCCAGATCTCGCCGCGCATTCTCATCGCCGTGGACGGCTATTTCTACAAGGGCAAGACGCTCGACCGCGCCGATAATCTGCGCGAGATCGCCGGCAAGCTGCCGAGCGTGCAGAAAATCCTGCTCGTCCCTTACACGAGCGCGGCTCCCTCGCTCGAGGGGCTCGCGAATGCGCAGCTCTGGCCGGAGGCGATCTCCGCCCATGACGGCGCGGCGCTGCGCTATGAGCGCCTGCCCTTCGACCATCCGCTCTACATCATGTTCTCCTCCGGCACGACGGGCGCGCCCAAATGCATCGTGCATGGCGCCGGCGGCACGCTGCTGCAGCATTTGAAGGAGCATCGTCTACAGAGCGACATCAAGCCCGGCGACCGCTTCTTCTATGCGACCTCCACCGGCTGGATGATGTGGAACTGGCTGGCGAGCGGCCTCGCCAGCGAGGCGACGCTGCTGCTCTATGACGGCTTCTTCAACGCCGGCAAGGATGGCGCGATACTGCTCGACTTCGCCGCCGAGGAGAAAGCGAGCTTCTTCGGCACATCGGCCGGCTATCTGAAACAGATCGAGAAATCCGGGCTGAAGCCGCGCGAATCGCACGATCTCTCCCGCGTGCGCACCATTGCCTCGACCGGCTCGCCGCTGCTGCCGGACAGTTTCGATTATGTCTATCGCGACGTCAAAGAGGATGTGCAGCTCGCCTCGATCAGCGGCGGCACCGACATCGTCTCCTGCTTCGTCGGCGGCAATCCCTGGAGCCCCGTCTATCGCGGCGAGATTCAATGCGCGGGCCTCGGCATGGCGGTGCAGGTCTGGGACGAGGACGGCAAGCGCGTCACCGGCCGTGAAGGCGAGCTCGTCTGCACGCAGACTTTCCCGTCCATGCCGATCTATTTCTGGAACGACGCCGACGGCGAGAAATATCGCAAGGCTTACTTTTCGGAGCATCCCGGAATCTGGCGGCACGGCGATTTCGCCACGCAGACGGAGCACGAGGGTTTCCTCATTCACGGCCGCTCGGACGCGACGCTCAATCCGCAGGGCGTGCGCATCGGCACGGCGGATATCTACAATATCGTCGAGCGCCTGCCGGAGATTCTCGAATCTCTTGCCATAGATCAGGAGTGGGAGGGCACGACACGCATCGTGCTGTTCGTGAAGACGCGCGAAGGCGCAACGCTGGACAACGCGCTCGCCGCGCGGATCAAGCGCGAATTATTCGAGAAGGCCTCGCCGCGCCATGTGCCCTCGATCATCGTCGAGGCGCCCGATCTGCCGCATACGCGCTCCGGCAAGCTCGTCGAGCTCGCGGTGAAGGAGATCGTGCATGGGCGCCCGGTGAAGAATGTCGGCGCATTGTCCAATCCCGAAGCGCTCGAATTTTTCGCAAATCTTCCGCAGCTTTCGGGGAAGTGACGGGCAAGTGAGCGGCAAAACACCCTCCCCTTCAGGGGGAGGGTCGGCCTGCGAAAAGCAGGACGGGGTGGGGTGATCCCCGAGTCTTTATCGCGAGAACCCCACCCCGCGCCTGCGGCGCGACCCTTCCCCTTCAGGGGAGGGTAGGCGCCTGATCGTCACGAAGCCGCGCTATCTGTTCGTTTCATCGCTTTGAACTCGACCGATAGGGAGCCGCGAAGATGAAGATCGACGAGGTGCGCAATACGGCCTTTGCGATGCCGCTCACCAATCCCGCCTATCCGCGCGGGCCCTATCGTTTCTACGATCGCGAATTCCTCGTCATCACGTACCGCACCGATCGCGAGGCGCTCGAGGCCGTGGTGCCGGCGCCGCTCGAGATCGACGAGCCGATCGTCAAATATGAATTCATCCGCATGCCGGATTCGACCGGCTTCGGCGACTATACAGAGAGCGGCCAGGTGATCCCCGTGCGTTTCAACGGGCAGAAGGGCGCTTACGTCCACGCCATGTATCTCGACGATGACGCGCCCATCGCCGGCGGTCGCGAGCTCTGGGGTTTTCCCAAAAAGCTCGCCTCGCCCAAGATCGAGCATGACGGCGACGTCATTCTCTGCACGCTGCGTTACGGCCCCTCGCTCTGCGTCGAGGCTTCGGTCGGCTACAAGCATCGCATATTGGAGACGGCGCCCGTCGCCGAGGCGATCCAGCAGCCGAATTTTCTTTTGAAGATCATCCCGCATGTCGACGGCTCGCCGCGCGTGCTCGAGCTCGTGCGCTACCATATGACGGATGTCGTGGTGAAAGGCGCCTGGGCCTCGCCGGCGGCGCTCGCGCTGCATCCCCATGTCGCCTGCGACGTCGCCCGCCTGCCCGTGCGCGAGATTATCTCGGCGACGCATTTCGTCGCCGATCTCACGCTCGCGCTGGGCGAGGTCGTGTTCGACTATCTGGACAAAAAATAGCGCGCGCTCAGGCTCCCTTCGCTTTCGGCGCCCGCGCCAGCAGAATTTTGTACGGAATGTCGAAATAATCGGGGACGTCACAGCGGACGATCCCGTCGCCGCGCATGAGGATCGCCGGAATCCAGGCGGCGCCGAGTCCCGCCTCGACCTGAGCGAGCAGCGCCTCCGCCGAGGCGCTTTCGCAGACCGGCCGCCCGCCCATGCGCACATCATGCGCGGCGAGCATGGCGGCGATGCGCGCGCCGTAATGCGTGCCCGGCGCATAGACCATGAGGCGGCCGACGAGCTCCCGGCCGTCGAGCGCGACGACGCCCTCCGCGCCGCGGCGCTGCGCGAGGATCAAGCGATCTTCGCCGATCGCCTCGAGCTCGAGCCCGACGAGATTATCGACGTCGCCGAAATTCGGGACCAGCGCCAGATCGGCGTGGCCGCGCTTGACCGCCTCTATGCAGCCGGAGACGGAAGCGACGACGACGGAATAATTGCGCAATTCACGTTCGATCAACCATGGCGACAGAAAGGTCGCGGCCAGCGTGTTGGTCGCATAGATGCGCAGCGCCTTCTCCAAATGGCTCGACACCGAGAGCACGGCGCGACGCGCGTCGAAAATCTCGTCGCGCAGACGATGCGCTCGCGACAGGAATTCCTCGCCCGCGGGCGTCAGCGTCACCGGGCGGCGCTCGCGGTCGAACAGCGGCGCGCCGAGCCATTCCTCCAGCCGCTGCATGCGGCGGCTATAGGCGGACTGCGTCGTGCAGCGCGCCTGCGCCGCGCGCGTGAAATTGCGCGTCTGGCAGAGCGCCAGGAAATCGTCGATCCACTGCAGCTCCATGATGCGAGAAATGCATCATGTGATCGCAAATGACAATTGGATCGACCCGCAGGACCGCGCCATATCCATCACGGTGACGCAAGGGATACGAACAGTGATGGAACCGCTCACGATATTCGAGAAGGACGATGGCGCGGGTTTCGCGCTCCTGCCGCGCAGCGTGCGGCTGCTGGCGGCGCCGGCGGAGGCCTGCGCTTTCTGCGAGTTCGAGGTGGTGAGCGGAAACGCCGCCTATCGCGAGGGCGAGAGATTTTATTTGACGCAGGCGAAAGCGCGGCGCGCCTATCCCGCGGCGACGCTTCGGCCGGTAGACGGAAGCGACGCCGCCTGATTGCGCGCCCGCGACAATTCAGCGCCCGCGATAGCGCCCGGCGCAACTGGACAGTCGCCGTTCAAATTACAATTATCTTTGTCGATGAGACATGATCACCGCCTCGGGCGCGCTCAATGACGAGCTTTCGCTTCTCGCTACAAGCGCAATTGGCGCTGTTCATCGGCGCTTTCGTGGCGATCGTGCTCGGATTGGCGATTCTATCCGCGCAGAGCCTACGCTCCGTGGACGCCAAGACCGACGCGCTCGCGTCGAAATGGATCGAAGGAACACGGATTCTCGGCGAATTGTCCGATCGAATATCCGAGTTCAGAATCGCCGAGACCTATCGCGCGCTGGCGAACTCCGACGACGAGCGGATCGCGGCGGAGCAACGCGCCTTGGACAATCGTCTCATCATCGAAGAGCTGCACCACGACTATTTCGCGCTCTTCGCCGAACCGCGCCCCGATCTCACCAAATTCCATGACGCGCTCGCGACCTATCTCGCCGCACATGACGCATGGATGGTTCGCGAGCCGGATATGGCCTCGATCAAGGCCATGAATGGAGTTGGCGCTCTTCATGCTCTCTACAGAGCGGCGGACGACGCGGCCGACGCCGCCATAGACGAGCTCAATTGGTCGGCGCGCGCAGAGGCCGAAACGGCCGAGCGCGTCACGGAAGGCGCGCTGAAGACCAATTTGCTCGCCTCGACGCTCGCCATCGCGCTCGCCATCTGGCTGCTGTTTCGCGTGAAGGAGCAGATCACCCGGCCGCTCGCCTCGATCACCGAGGCGCTCGCTCAGCTCGCGGCGGGGAACCGCCATGTCGAAGTCCCGGAGATCGGGCGCAACGACGAGATCGGCGCGATGGCGCAATCCTTCGACGTGTTCCGCGCCAATGCGCAGGCGCTGGAGCGCGCGCATGAGGCGACGCGCGCGGCGCAGGAACATGCGCAGATTCTCGCGCGTCAGGACTCGCTCACCGGCCTGCCCAATCGGCGCATGCTCGTCGCCGATCTGCACGCCGCGATCGAGCGCGTCGAGGACGGCGCCACGGCCTGCGCGCTGCTCTTCGTCGATCTCGACCGCTTCAAGCCGATCAACGATCTCGAAGGGCACCGCATCGGCGACGCCGTGCTCTGCGAAGTGGCGCGCCGTCTGCGCCAGGCCTCGCGCAAGAGCGACATCGTCGCGCGTTTGGGCGGCGACGAATTCGCGATTTTGATGGAGATGACTCCGGCGACGCATATGGATCAGGCGACCCGCGTCGCCGGCAGGGCGCTCGCCGCGATCGCCGAGCCGATCGAGATCGGCGATCGGCGCATCGAGCTCAGCGCCAGCGTCGGCGTCTCGCTCTGCCCGGAGGATGGCCTCGACGTCAGCACGCTGCTTCGCGCGGCGGATATCGCAATGTATCACGCCAAGCGCGACGGCCGCGGCCTGTTCCGCTTCTTCGAGCAGAGCATGGACGAGGAGCTGCGCCGGCGCGCCGAGCTCGAATCGGCTCTGAAGAAAGCCGTCGCCGCCGGCGACATACGTCCCTTCTATCAGCCGCTCGTCGATTTGCGCGACAATCGCATCTATGGCTTCGAAGTGCTGTCGCGCTGGACCCACGAAAAACTCGGGTCGATTCCGCCCGACGTCTTCATACCGCTCGCCGAGCAGATCGGCGTCATCGCCGATCTCACCTGGTCGGTGGTGCGGCGCGCCTGCCGCGAGACGCTGCAATGGGGCGCGCAGGTGCGCCTGTCCGTCAATGTCTCGCCCATGCAGCTCAAGGATCCGCTGCTCGCCTCACGCTTGCTGTCGACGCTCGAGGAGGAGAAGTTCCCGCCCTCGCGCCTCGATGTCGAGATCACCGAGAGCGCGCTCGTCGACGATGTCGACACCGCCCGCGCGACGCTCGCGGCGCTGCAGGCCGAAGGCGTGCGGATCTCGCTCGATGATTTCGGCACGGGCTATTCGAGCCTCTATCATCTGCGCGCCTTCCGCTTCGACAAGGTGAAGATCGACCGCTCCTTCGTGCTCGCCATGCAGCATGACGAGGAGAGCGGAAGGATCGTCGATGCGATACTGAGCCTGTTGAAGCATCTCGGCGTGACGACGGTCGCCGAGGGCGTCGAGACCGTGGAGGTGCTGCGCCGCCTCGCCGAGAATGGCTGCGAGATCGGCCAGGGTTTCTATTTCGGCAAGGCGATGACCCTCGGCGAGGCCTCGAAGCTGTTGCGCCGCCGGCGCACGGATCGCCGCGTGGCCTAAGGCCGCGCGGCCTTGTTCCATTAATCTCGAGGAATGACGCCGGTCGCCATGCGGCCGAGATCGCCGACCGCGCCAGTGACCGTGTCGACCGCGCGCTGCACGAAGCCGGGCTGCTCGCTCGGCGCGGGAGCGGGCGGCGGTGGAGCCGCGGCCGGCGCTTCCGCGAGCGGCGCAGGCGCGGCCGGAGCGACGGCGGTCGGCGCGACGGCGGGTTTCGGCTTGGCCGGTTTGGCCTGCTGCGCCACGGGCTTGACCGGCTGCGCCTGCGGCTTGGCGGGCGTCGGCTTGGACGCGGCATGCGGCGTCTTCGCCACGGGCGCCGGAGGCGGAGGCGCGGCGACGACAGGCTCGGGCGCGGGAGCGAGCTCCGCCGGGGCCGGCGCGGCGGCGGCGGGTTCGGCCGGCGGCGCCTTCGGCGTCGGAATGATGCGGATGGGAGCGGCCGTCGGCGTGGTGAGCGGAGCGGCGGTGGAAGCCGGCGGGTTCAACGCGCCTTCCGGCAGAACCGTCGGCGCCCGGGCCGGGGTCGCGGCGGAGGCGGCCGGCGCGGGCTCATGGGCGAACGCGGCGGGGGCCTCGATGGGAGCGGATTCGGCGAGAGGCTCGGCGGAAGCGGGCGCGGATTCGGCGGCCATAGAATCGCGGCCTGCGGCGTCGGCGTTCTCCGCGGCGGCGGCGTTGGAAGCGGGCTCGGCGGGATCGATGGTCTCGCGCTGCGTCGCCGAAGCGACGGGCTCTTCCTCCTCCGCATCGCCGGGCAGGAAGACGGTCGCCACGGCGCCGGCGCCGACCGTCAGAACGACCACGGCGGCGGCGATCAGCCATCCGCGCCCGCGCCGGCGGACCTCGCCGCGCTGGACCGTGGACTCGTCCGCCTTGGGCTTTCGCCGCGTGCGCAGCTGCCGATCGACCTCGCTCGGCGCCCGAACAGCCTCGGCCGCAGGCTCGGCGGCGCGCGGCGGCTCGGCGGCCTGCCGCGGCTCTGCGGCGCGGTCCAGCCGAGCGAGCGACTCGTCGTCCTCCTGCTGCGGGCCGGCGTGACGCAACAGCTCCTTGAACTCCTCGAACTCGGCGATGAGCTTTTTGTCGGCGGGCGCGTTCATCTTCCAGTCCTCCGATTGCGTCGGCCGCGTCGGTCGAAAACCCGCGACGCCCGACGCCATCTTTCGCGATTTTCGCCGATCGCGGGCTCCACGAATATTCGCGAAACACCCCTGTCGGCGTGAATTTCCACACGGCGATCCATGCCGCGCCTATCAGAGATATAGAGAAATGTGGCCGATCTTTGCCGAGGCCGCCGCGCCCACCCCCGCGCGCGCATGCGAAAGAGAGCCGATTCGCATGGGACAAGCCGGCGTCGGCCTGCCCTCAGACCAGCTGCTCCTTCAATTGCAGCGTTCCCACGACGCCGATCGCGTCGTAATGCTCGTCGAGAAAATCCTTGCCGGCCTGGTGGCCGATGTCGAACAGAGACCGCAGGAAGTCATAATCGGCGTCGAGCTTGGTGTCGGCGCCGAAGCGATTCATCGCCGCGCCGCCCTCGACGAGATGCAGCAGCACCTTCTTATAATGCGTGCCCTTCAGCCGGCCCGCGTCGATGAGGCGCGCGACGAAGTCGATGGCGCGGAATTCGTGCAGGAGCGAGGCGTTGAAGGTGATCTCGTTCAGCCGCTCCATGATGTCATGCGAGCTGCGCGGGACTTCGTCGCGCTCGACCGGATTGATCTGCACCAGCACGATGTCGCAGCAATCGGTCTCCGTATAGAGCGGGAACAGTGCCGGATTGCCCATATAGCCGCCGTCCCAATAGGCCTCGCCGTCGATCTCCACCGCCTGGAACACGGTGGGGAGGCAGGCGGAGGCCATCACCATGTCGATGGTGAGTTCCGGCCGGCGGAAGATGCGCACCTTGCCGGTGCGCACATTGGTCGCCGAGATGAACAGCTTCAGATCGTCGGTGGCGCGCAGCGCCTCGAAATCGATGAGGCCGTCGATGAGGTCGCGCAGCGGGTTTATGTCGAGCGGGTTGAAGTCATAGGGCGAGAAGTAATTGGCGGCATTCTGCGTGAACGCCTTGCGCAGCTTCAACGGATCCCAGAAGCCGAACACCATGTCGCAGAGATCGCGCTGCGCCTTGCTCAGCTCGCCGTCGACGCTGACCGTGCGCCAGAACTCCTGGAGCTGGGCGCGCGCGCGCGCCGGGCCGCCCTCGCGCAGGCCGTCCGCATAGACGACGGCGTTCATCGCGCCGGCGCTCGCCCCGCTGATGCCGATGACGTCGAGCCGACCGTCCTCGAGAAAGGCGTCGAGCACGCCCCAGGTGAAGGCGCCATGCGCGCCCCCGCCCTGCAAGGCCAGAGTGACCTTCTTCTTTGTGGCCGTCATCCGGCTGTCCAGCCGCCGTCGATGGAGATGTTCGAGCCGGTGATCTGCGCCGCGGCGTCCGAGCACAGGAAGACGACGAGCGCGGCGATCTGATCGACGGTCACGAACTCCTTGGTCGGCTGCGCCTGCAGCAGCACGTCGTTTATGACCTGCTCGCGGGTGAGGTTGCGGGCCTTCATCGTATCGGGAATCTGCTTTTCGACGAGGGGTGTCCAGACATAGCCGGGCGAGATGCAATTGGCGGTGACGCCGAAAGTGGCGAGCTCCAGCGCGACCACTTTGTTGAGCCCGGCGATGCCGTGCTTGGCCGCGACATAGGCGGCCTTGAAGGGCGAGGCGACCAGCGAATGCGCCGAGGCGGTGTTGATGATGCGGCCCCAGCGCCGCTTCTTCATGCCGGGCGTCGCGGCGCGGATCGTGTGGAAAGCCGAGGAGAGATCGATGGCGATGATCTGATTCCACTTCTCGATCGGGAAATCCTCGATCGGCGAGACATATTGTATGCCGGCATTGTTGACGAGAATATCGACCGAGCCGAGCTTCGTCTCCGCATTGTGGACGAGCGCGGCGATCTCTTCGGGCTTGGTCATATCGGCGCCGTCATAAATGGCGGTGACGCCGAATTCCGTCTCGATGGCGGCGCGCTCCTTTTCTATATCGGCGGCGTCGCCGAAGCCGTTGATGACGACATTGGCCCCCTCTTTGGCGAGGGCGCGGGCGACGGCGAGGCCGATGCCGCTGGTGGAGCCGGTGACGACGGCGTTGCGTTTGGCGAGAGACATTCGCGCTCCTCTTCGTGAAAACGCGCCGACTGGAGGCGCCCGAAATTATTCGTCTGGACGCCAATCTAGCGTCTCGACGTCGACGGAACATGACGCCGCCGGCGGCTCACTGGCTCGCCCATAGGATGCGCGCGATCCAGCTCACCTCCTCCCGGGGCAGGACGCGATCCGGATAGGCCGGGTTCATGGACTTCAACTCGACCGTGCGCGCCGTCTGGCGCTTCAATTCCTTGGCGAGAACCTCGCCGGCCGTCGTCTTCACCACCACGCGGTCGCCGCGGCGCACCGGGGCGGCCGGCGAGACGATGACGATGTCGCCGTCGCGATAGAGCGGAGCCATGGAGTCGCCGGAAATCTCGAGCGCATAGGAATGCTCGTCTGCGTCGGCGAAGACGTCGATCTCGTCCCAGCCCGTGCCGGTGGCGAAGCCGGCGTCGTCGAAATAGCCGCCGACCCCGGCCTGGGCGAGGCCGATGAGCGGACGCGCGCTGCGCGACGGCCGCAGCCCCCTGGCGGAGACCAGGGTCATGAATTCGTCCAGGCTCGCCCCGGTCGCCTGCAGAACCTTGGCGATCGATTCGGTCGAGGGCCAGCGCAGCCGACCGTCGGCAGTCTGCCGCTTGGAGCGGTTGAATGTGGTCGGGTCCAGCCCGGCCTTGCGGGCGAGGCCGGACGCGGTGAGGCCATAGCGCTCGCCCAGCGCGTCGAGCGCGGCCCAGATCTGCGCATGCGTCAGGATTTCAGCCATTGGCGGACCTCATTCCTATAGTTAGGAATAGAACAGTCACACCCATTCCGCAATTCGAGATTTGCCGTCCGCCGCCATGGCGGGCGCGACGCGCCGCCGCCTTTTTTCCGGCGGAAAGCGGCGCATTTTCAGCAAACTCCGGGAATCTGGCCGCAAGGCTCCATTGACCATGGCGGCCGGGGCGCCTATCTTGGTGCGATCGTGACCCAGCAGAACGACAAATCCTGGCAGTATGGACAGACGGCGGCGACGCTACTCGTCGCCTATCTGCTCGTGCTGCAGGGATTGACCGCAGGCCTCGTCGTCGGCGCGCGCGCCGGACAGAGCGTCCTCGGCAGCACGATCTGCCTCACCGCCAAAACGGCCGCGGCCGACGAAAGCTCGCAAGGGCCGGGCGCTCCCGCCCATGGAATGGACGCCTGCTGCGTCCAACATTGCACGGGGCTCGACGGCGGCGTCATCGGCGGCTTCGCCGAACTCGACGCGCCGCGCTCGCCGGAGGCCGGCATTCTCCAGCCGCCGCGCGAATCCGGCGGTCATAAGCGTCTCGCGCAACTTCCCGTCGGAGCGCGCGCTCCACCGATCCTCGCCGTCTGAAAGCAGCCCCGAGGCTGCGCTACTGGTGCGCCCGCTTCTCCCGCCTTCGGCGGGGGAAAGGCGCATTTCCCAGAGACATAGCGAACCCGTGCTCGATCCCGCAAGCGCGCATAGCGCGGCCGAGGATCGATCCGAAGTTTCGCTCAGAGGCCGAGACGAGACAATGGATTACGATGTTTCTCCCCGAGAAGGGCGGCGCGCCGCGCGAACCGCAGCGGCGCCCCGTCAGGATCGATCCGACGCGCCGACCAGCCGGCGGATCGAGGTGCTGGAGACTTATTTCGGCGCCGACGGCCGCCCGGTGAAGCGTAAGAGCATCGGCGCGGCGCGCGTCGCGCGTCACTATGACGAGCGCGGCAACAAGGTCGAGGAAGCCTATTTCAACGCCGACGGCAAGCCGACCCTGCGCAAGGGCCTCGGCGTCGCCCGCATCGCCTGGCGCTATGACGAAAGGGGTCGACAGATCGACGCCTCCTTCTTCGACGTCGCGGGCGAGCCGGTCGATAAGGGCGCGGCGGCGCGCGACCGGGCTCTCGCCGACGCCTGAGAGGGCGATGGATCCCAAGACGCAGGGCGGCCGAAGGGCCGCCCTCGGCCGCCGCTGACGCCGCGCATTGTCAGCACGTTTCGCAGACGACCTCTGCGAGGGCCGATAACCGGCCCACTCGAGGCCCTCTCCCCTGAGTATCGAGAGGCGCGCCTCAGCCGTTCACCAGCGCGATCGCGAAACCGTCCCAGCCCTTGGAGCCGACCGTCTGAATGGCGGTCGCGGTCACGCGCGGCTCGGCGGCGAGGGCGTCGAACAGCGCGCGTGCGCCGATCGCGCCCGGATCGTCGGCTTTGGCGGGATCGACGATCGCGCCGTCCCGCACGACATTGTCGACGATGATGAGGCTCCCCGGCCGGGAGAGCTTCAGCGCCCAGGCGAAGTAATTGGCGTTATTGGGCTTGTCGGCGTCGATGAAGGCGAGGTCGAAAGGCCCCGCCGCTTCCGCCACGAGCTCGGGCAGCGTGTCGAGCGCCGGGCCGACGCGAATGTCGACGCGCTCGGCGAGCCCGGCGCGAGCGAGATTGGCGGCGGCGACATCGGCGTGTTTCTGCTCGAGTTCGACCGTCACGAGGCGGCCGCCCTCCGGCAGGGCGCGCGCCAGCCATATGGTGCTGTAGCCGCCGAGCGCGCCGACCTCGAGAATCCGCCGCGCGCGAATCGAGCGCGCGAGCAGATGCAGCAGCTTGCCTTGCGGGGGAGAGACGTCGATCGCCGGCAGGCCGGCGGCGGCGTTGGCCGCGAGCGCGGAGTCGAGCTCCGCATCCGCGCCGATCAGGCGATCCGCTATATAGGCGTCGACCACGTTCCAGGCTTGCGACGACACAGGCCCCTCCTCCGCGAGAGACAAGGACGAGGCTCGGCGATCAGACGCCGAGCTTCTTCTGCAGATTGGTCGACGACGTCGTGTATTGGAACAGCAGCTTCTTGTCCGGATAGACGTAGCGATGCGCCTTTTGCGCGGCCAGCGACGCCTCGTGGAAGCCGCACAGGATCAGCTTCAGCTTGCCCGGATAGGTGTTGATGTCGCCGATGGCGAAAATGCCGGGGTGATTGGTCTCGAATTTCTCCGTGTCCACGGGAACGAGATTCTCGTGCAGATTGAGACCCCAATCCGCCACCGGACCGAGCTTCATCGTCAGGCCGAAGAAGGGCATCAGACGATGCGCCGAGACGGTCGTATCGGCATTGTCATTGCCGCGGATCGTCACCGAGGCGAGCTCGCCGTCCACGCCCTCGATCGCCGTGACCTGGCCGAGACGGAAGTCGACCCTCTTGGCGGCGATGTGCTCCTGCAGCGCATTGACCGAATGCGGCGCCGCGCGGAACTGGTCGCGGCGATGGACGAGCGTCAGGCTCTTGGCAATCGGCTGCAGATTGAGCGTCCAATCGAGCGCGCTGTCGCCGCCGCCGACGATGACGACATCCCGGTCGCGGAAATCCTCCATGCGGCGCACCGCATAGAAGACGGAT
>Ga0265328_10000604_pt1 | contig 16686 bp, 13 predicted proteins | sample 41624metaG_FD_202086 | JGI IMG/M metagenome (GOLD analysis project Ga0265328, IMG submission 202086) | Rhizosphere microbial communities from Carex aquatilis grown in University of Washington, Seatle, WA, United States - 4-16-24 metaG | ecosystem: Host-associated > Plants > Roots > Rhizosphere...
GTAGCCCGCGGCCGACAGCACGAAGCGCTGCATCTGGCGCACGCTCGCCGAATCGTCGACCGCCAGGATCTTCTTAGCCACGGGCCACCTCCCGGCACAGGCAGCGGTCGCCGCACCCGACGTCGCGGCCGAAGCCGAGCGCGCCGATCACCTCCGTGAGCGCCGCGCAACGCAGGCCGCCGGCGACCTCCAGCTCGCGCCCGGCGCGCGCCGCCGCGCGGTGAGTGGCGCAGATGAGCTGCAGGCCGGCGAGATCGACCTCGTCGACCGCGCTCGCGTCGATGGTGATCCGGCCCTCGCCGGCCAGCGCCGCCCGCAGCGCTTCCTTGATGTCGTCCGCGTTCGCGAGCGTCAGCGATGGGCCCAGCTTCACGACCTGGGGAACCCGCGGCTCGTCCTCGGCCGCCGGCGCGGCGCCCCGCGGCTTCGATTCCTTTGCTTCGATTCGCTCCACCATCTGCCTCCTCAAAAGAGCTCGACGTTGTCCCCGAAGTCCTGTCCCGGTGGCGGCGCGGCGGGCGCCGCCACCCGCCCCGCGCTGCCCGCCGCGGGTCGCGCGCCTGTGGCCGTCGTCGATCGGTGGACCACGCGCTCCGACTCGACGGTGTAGCGCGCGTTCGCGCGCGCCAGGCGCTCGGTCATTCGCCCGCCCGTGCCGGCTACGCCGCGCGCCTCCAGCGCCGACGTCGCTCGCTGTAGCTCGCTCTCGGCGGCTGACAGCGTCGTCAGGTCCTGCTCCTGCCGCTGGATGCGCATCGAGATCTCGTCGACCCCGCGTCTCAGTGTGCCGCCAGCGTCGACCAGCGAACCGATCACCTGGTCCAGCTGGGCGCTGTAGTCACGCAAGCTCGCGAGCAGCCCGTCCAGCTCCTGTGCGATGGGCTCGCCGTCGGCGCCTTCGGCGGCAGCCCCGTCGTCACCGCGCGCTGACGACGCCTCGCCCGCGATCTCGTGCACGACGCCCGCAAACGCCGCGGTCTGGTCGCCGACCTCCGTCGACAGCTCCTGGATCGCGCGCGCGAGCACGCTCAGCACGCGGCCGCCGTGCGTGGTCTTCGCCGCCTCGACGCCGGCGTTGAGACCGATGATCTTGAGATCGTGGCCGATCCGCTCCACGTCGTGCAGCCGGCGCAGCATCTCGGCGATGATGGTGATCACCTGGGACATCGCGCCCTCGATTTCGGTCTCCTGCTGAAGCTGCTCGCGCAGCGCCGAGACCGCATGCGCAACGGCGTGCTCGACGCCCTCGAGAAGAGAGTCGCCCTGATCGTGCTCGGTGAGCCGCCCGGCTTCCTTTGCCAGATCGTTCACCGTCGACGACATCGCCTTCAGGCTGGCCGGTATCGCGCGCAACGCCTGCTCCAGCTTGGATCTCGCCTCCCGCAGCTGTGAGCGCTGCAGGCGACACAGCTCGACCATCTCGCCGGCGTCGATGTCCTCGGCCGCCTCGTCGGGCGCGGCCGCACGCAGCAACGGCGCGAGACCGCCATCGATCTCCTTCAATCCTTCCAGCGTGTGCTCCATCATCTGGCGGGTGATGTCGTGTATTTGGAGGGACATCACCACGCTGCTGACGCTGCCGACGACGCGGTTCGAAGCTTCGGACGTCGCGACACCGACGGCGGCGACGGCCTGCGCGAGCGCGCGCAACGACGCCAGCCCCGCGGCGGCATCGGCGAGCATCGACGACGACCGCTCGCCCTGCCGGCGCGTGAGGTCAGCGACCCGCACCAGCGCATCGCCCGCCGTGCGCTTCATGGTCAGCGCCTCGGCGAGCACGCCGTCGAGCTTGGTCTCGACCAGGCCGCCCAGGCGCCGCACGTCCGACGCGACCGTTCCGAACCCGGTCGACTGCATCCCCGCGCGCGCGTTCTCGATGCTGGTGCTCATCCCCAGCATTCGCAGCGCCGAGGCCGCCCGGCGAAACAGGTGGCGAAAGGTGCCGAGGCGCTCGATCGCGGACAGCACACCGCGAAGCCGCTCGGACTTCGCATCGAGCGATCGCCGGCTAGCAGCCAGGTGGAGATCGATCTGACGGCAGCCCTGCGCCAGCGCATCGACCGGGTCGCTGTCGCGCGGACGCGCACCGTCGACGACCGTCGAGGCGATCTGCACCAGCGACAGCGCCTGGTTGCGTAGCCGCTCCAGCGCCTCGCCGGTTTCGAGAAATACCGTCTCCGAACCAGTGAGATAGCCCACGACGCGCCCCTGCGCGGATGAGACTGCCCGCGCGAGCCCGATGAGCTCGGGTCCAAGCGGGGGAACTGCAATGGCTCCATCGGTCGGCATCGGTTGGGGGGATTGGCCGGTAGATTCGGCTGTCCGCCCTATCGGCGCAGACCCCCAGGAATTGAGATCGGCGGCCAAAAGCCCCCCCGGACGGGGCGACCTCGCAACGACCTGTCCACGAGCCTCCGAAGATCCGGGCCAAAAAACGACAGGTAAAACACCAAATATGGTGGCTTAAAAATGGACGCTCACGCTTTTGTTGCGCATTGGTTTGGCGATTGATGAAAAACGCGTGAAGGGGGAACCTACCTGGCGATGAGCCCAGCCCCCATCGCTCGCTTTTCTTTCGTGGCGGCGCTGACCGGAATGTTCATGGCGACAGCCATGCTCTGCGCCGGTAGCGGCTGTTCGCTGAACACTGCTGGCATCACGGATCCTGGATCGGGCAACGGCACAGGGGGCGGGGCGGAGGCCCGGGGCGGGATCGGCGGCGACCTGACGTCGGTGGTGACAGGCGCCGGCGGCGCCACCGACGCGAGCACCAGCGGAACGGGCGGCGCGACCACCGGCACCGGCGACGGCGGCGCTCCGGGCGCCGGCGGCATGAGCGGCGCAGGCGGCATGACCATTTCAGGAAGCGGGGGCGCGAATGACGGCGCCGGCGGCGCCAAGGACGGCGCGGGAGGCATGAGCACCGGGAGCGGTGGCTCCGGAACCGGTGGCTCCGGCATGGGCGGCGCGCCCGGCATGGGCGGCGCGCGCGCGATGGGCGGCGCACCCGGCATGGGCGGCGCGCCCGGCATGGGCGGCGCGCCCGGGATGGGCGGCGCGCCCGGCATGGGCGGCGCACCCGGTATGGGCGGCGCACCCGGCACCGGCGGCATCTCCGTCATCGGCTGCGCGGACGGCACGCGCGAAGCGTTCATCAACGTCACGACCTTCCCGTCGATCGCGGGCTGCGCCGGCGGATGGTCGGTCGCGGGCGTGGTGTCGGCGGCGTCGATGACGCCGGCTTGCAACCGCGCCGCCGGCAACGACGGCACGCAGCCCACCGGCAACGGCTGCAGCGTCGCCGATCTGTGCGCGGTCGGCTGGCACGTTTGCGCCGGCGCGAACGAGCTCGACACCCTGAACGTGACCTGCGCGCAGGCTGGCATCCCCGCCGCGACCGCGGCGGCTGCGTCGCGTCTCCTCTACGCGACCCGACAGCGCGGCGTCACCGGCACGGTGTGCAACGCCAACGACATGATCGGAACCAATGACGTCCATGGCTGCGGCAACTTCGGCCTGGGCGAGGATCCGAACTGCGCGCCGCTCAACCAGCAGTTCTCGCACGTCGAGTGCGGCGAGGTCGCCGGCTGGGCCTGCAACACAACTCTGACCGAAGGGCTGGTCGTGACCAAGTCGAGCGCGAACAACGGCGGCGTGCTGTGCTGCAAGTAGCTCGGTCGGTTTAGAACGTCTGTAGAAAGCCGGCGCTGAAGCGCCCCGGAAAGCCGGCTTGCGTGAACGCCGTGCTCTGCGTCGCGACGGCCCAGTCGACGCGAATCACCGTCGAGTTGAGCTGCGGGATCAACCAGCGCAGCCCCAGGCCAAAGTCGTGCATCGGCACGAGGCTGCTGAACGACGTCGCCGCGTCGCCGACGTCGTAAAAGAGCAGGCCGCCGATCCGCTGCGAGAAGATCGCGACGGGCGCCGTGCGCAGCTCGACGTGGCCCAGCACCTCGGTGGTACCGAAGAAGTCGCCGATGGCGTAGCCGCGCAGCCCGGTGTCGCCGCCGAGCACGAAGATGCCCCGCTGCGTGTCATTGCGGATGCTGCCGGCCGACACCTGCGCGACGATGCGCACGCGGCGCCCGAGCATCGGCGACGCCAGGTAGAGACGCGCCGTGAAGTGCTGGTCGATGAACGTCTGATCGCGCAGGCGCGCCGAACCCTGCACCGCGACCGCGGCGAGCCCACCGGACGGCGCCCCCGTCCAGCCCAGCGACAGCAGCATGGGGAAAGCGCGAAAATCGGCGCCGAGCTCGGGCGCACCGTAGGCGAGGCTCGCCGTCAGGCTCGGACCGAGCTGGACGTTCTCGCGCAGATCGAAGGTGTTGAGGTCGCGATAGACCGCGTAGCGTGGCGTGAAGAGCGAATATTGAACGAAGGGCTCTGATCGCGTCTCCGATACCGGCGCGATCTGCGCCAGGAACAGCGGCGCCTTGTCGGGATCGGGAAAACCTTCGGGGACCAGCGACTGGTGGCTGTCGACGTGGTGTCCGACGGTGATGCGGTGGATCACCTTGACGCCGAATTGCCGCGTGACGGTCGCGTCGACCGTGGTGATCTTGCGGCGATAGATGTATGGCACCTGCTCCACCGTCGGCGAGAACGCATCGGGGCCGAGATCGACCAGGTTGACCAGCCGCGGGGAGAGCCCGCGAAAGCTGCGCACCAGCGTGTCGCTGTGCACGACCTCGAGCCCGGTGCCCCAGCGGCTGGCCAGCGAGTAGAGCGGGTAGTGCACCGAGATCGCTTCGGCGTTGCCCTCGTAGTCACCGGTGTCGCGCGAGTAGTAGGCGTTGGCCGCGGCGTAGAGCGTGACGCGCGAGCCGAGGACGTTCGGATCGAAGTAGGTGGGGCCGGTCCACACGGCGCCGAGATCCAGCGAGAACCCGAACGAGAAGTACTTCCGCCAGCCGAAGAGGTTGTTCTCGGACAGCGACGTCTCCAGCAGCGACAGCGTGCTCTGCTGAAACTCGAAGTTGGTGTTGAAGCGCAAGCTCCAGACGTCGCGCGTGACCACCAGCAGATCGACGGTGCCGGCTTGCGGCGAGACGATGGGGAGAATCACGATCACGCTCGACAGGTCCGGCGCGGGAAACGTGTCTGCGCCGACCGTCGTGCCCGAAGTCGACTGCAGATTGCGAACGCTCTCGTCGACCAGCGCGGCGTCGTAGCGATCGCCCGCGTGAACCAGCAGCTCGCGCTCGATGATGTCGCCGCGCGTGGTGCGGTGGAAGATGTTGAACCAGCGGAACCACCAGTCCCGGCGCGAGAAGACCTCCTGATTGACGACGTGAACGGCGCGCACGGTCTTGCCCCCCGGGTGCGGATCGATGCGGATGCCGAGATCGACGAGCGCGTCGTTCACCGACTCCTGCTCGAGCTTGCCGAGGTGGGCCGGCGCGGGGGTGGCGGGTGACGCGGGCGTTGTCGCCGACGCCGGTGAGGGTGGTGACGGCACGGGCGTCAGCGCGACAGACGCGGGCGGCGGCGCCGCCGGCGCGGGCGGCGGCGGTGGCAAGGCCGCGGGCGCGGGCGCGGCGGCCTCGGGCGTGGGCGATGGCGGTGACGGCGCCGCCGGCTGATCCGCTCGCGCCGGCCCCGACGACAAAGCGGCGAGCGCCGCCGCGGCGCAGATCAACCGCGCGCACCGCACGAGCTGCATCGGCCGATCTCGCCGCGACCGCGGCCGCACTTGGCTGCTCATCGGGTGTCGGCCAGGCGACGTTACCGTAGATCGCCGGGCGACACCTCAGGAAAGAAGCGAGCTCGACCGTCGCCGCGACGACGGTGCGTGCGGCATCACAAAGCGATCGGCCAGGGCAGATGATCGCCGTAGATGCGCCGCCGGTGCGCGGCCAGCGCCGGCGGCAGCTCGGAACCTACCTCCTCGCCGAGATAGGCGAACGCCGGCCGCACCGCCTCGAGCATCGCGGGACACTCCAGGGCGGTGACGCCGACGATCGGTGTGAGGAACGCCGCCAGGTAGATGTCGAGCGCCGTCAGCTCCGCGCCCATCAGATACGTGTGGCCCGCCGCGCGGCTGGCCGCCAGGGTCTCGTCGAGCACCCCGAGGACCTCTCGCACGCGGCGGTGCGCGCGGTCGATCCGATCCGGCGCGTAACCGTAGCTCGGCGCCAGATACTGCGCGACCCGCAACGGAAATGAGCGTGCGCCGTTGCTGCTGAACGAGCCATGCAACATGATGAGACGCGTGCTCCAGGCGAGACCGTCCTCGCCGCAGATCTCGTGCGCCAGCCCGAAGAAGCGCGCGCGCGCGGCCGGATCGGCCGGGATCAGCGACACCTTGCCGCCGAGCTGCTCGGCCCGCAGCAGGATCTCCGCCCAGCCATCGCGCGGGGGCTCGTCGTCGAAGAACACCGCGGGCGCGTTTTGAAGGCCGGTCCAGGCGATTTGATCCCCATCACCGCGCCGATGGCGCACGCACAGCACCGGGATCTCCTTGACGTGAAAGATCCCTTTCGCGGCTTCGGTCCACGGGCTGGGCAGCGCCGAGAGCGCCACCATTCTCACACCGCGCGCGGCGCGCGCTTCGGCCAGCTCGACGTATCGCAAGGTCTGGTGCGCAGTCATGATTGCAAACCTCGAGCAATCGCGGGGCCAGCGCTGCGCGCGCGCGGCGGCCGCGAAGACGCGCGTCGATCCGCGCCGGCGCGCGCCGAGCTGCGCAGCCGGCTTCCCAGCATCTGCGTCGTCGCCTTCGCGAGGGTGCGGCGCGCGGCGCGCGCCAGCGCTCACTCGCCGTCGCCGTCGCCCTCGTCGTCGCTGGCGGCGGCGGCGCCGGCCAGCGCACGCGGCGGGTCGGCGATCGATTGCAGGCGGACCAGGCGCACGGTGTTGCGGTCGCGGGCGCTCAGGAGAGGCACGAGCCCGCGCGACAGCGCCGCGTCGGCGGCGCGCTGGCCCCAGAACACCTCGGCGCTCGGGTACATCTCGACGTCGCCTTCCGAGCGGAAGCTGAGGAACGGTAGATCGGCGATCTCCTCGGCGTCGTCGGCGTCGTCTCCGCGCGCGAGCGCGAGCGCGCACAGAAACGCGCCGCTGGCCCAGCAGAGCGATTCCGGTGCGGGGCGGCCCTCGATCTCCTCGAAGGCGAACGCGTCGATCGCGGTGGTCTTCGCGCCATAGGGCGCGCGAGCGAGAAAGCGCGGCAGGGCCAGGCCGATCCTTTTCGCGGCGGGCGAGCGACGCAGCGATAGCCACCGACGGGCGTCGTCGGGCGCCAGCGCCTCCCAGCGCGCCGGATCGTTCGCGCCGGCGAGCGCCTGGCAACCCACCAGCGCCGGGGCGGCGCCGGCGATGAAGGGCGTACGCACAGCGGCGGCCAGCAGACCGAGATGCGCGAGCAGCGCAACGTCATCGGCGCCGGGACCGAACGCGAAATCCCCGATGAGCGCGGCGAACGCGCGTCCACCGGGCGGCGTGAGCACGCGCCGCGCGAGGGGGCTCGGAGACCCATCGGAAGCCCCAGCCAGACCCTCGGTCAACTCGGCGCGCGTCACATCGAGCACGGAGATCTCGACCGCCTCCTCGGCGCGCGAGACCAGCAATTCCAGCGCACGCCAGCGCGCCTCCAGCGCCTGAAACCCCGGATCGTGCAGGACAGCGCGCATGATCCGCCCGAGGGCGACCGCATCGAGCGGCGCATCGGCCGGCGCCGAGCCCACGTGCCCGGCGATGATCTTGCCGATCAGATCGTCGACGGTCGAAGCTGCGGAGATCGGCGAGGGCCCCGCCGCTGGCCGCTTGCCGAGCAGGCGAGCCACATCGTCGGCATCTCCCTCGCCGACCGCAACCGCACCGGCAGGCGCGGCCGCACGCGGCGGATCGCGAAAGATCGACAGCCGGCGAAAGAGCGTGTCGGGATGAAAATCCTCGAGCGCCGAGATCTCCAGTGCGCCCGCGGGCCCCGCGATCGACGACGCCAGCGCCAGCGCCGGCGACAGCGCCTTGATTGCGGCGTCGATGCCGTCGCCGCCCTGAGGGATGCGCACCAGCGTCCGCGTCGCCAGCGGCTCGCGCGCGGCCGCGTCCCCGCGCGAGCCGCGCCCCGCGAAGTCTCCGAGCACGAGGAGTCGCCGCGTGCCGTCGGCCGGGCTGCGACGCCCGAGTTCACCACGCTTCCCCAGCTGCAGCTCGAATTCCATGCCGGCACCCTACCGGGTCCGGGGCGCGCGCTCAACGGGAGCAGCGGTGTTGTCGGATCGGAATTGCGGCTAGCGTCGGCGCCGCCGGCGCGCGACGACCAGCGCCGCAACCAGCAGACCCGCGGGCAGCGCGAACGCCCCACCCTGATTCGCGCCGAGCGCGCACTGGCACCCTCCACCTTCTGTCCTCGCCAACCCGACGCCCGCCCCAGCCGCGCCGGTGTCCCCTGCCGCGCCCGTCGCACCGGCCGCGCCGGTTTCGCCGCCGGCGCCCGTCACGGCCGATCCGCCCGCGCCGCCGCTGACGCCGCCCGTGCCGCGCGCACCTCCGGCGCCCGTCGCCCCGCCCATTCCGCCCGCGACGCCCCCGGTGCCAGGCGTGCCGCCCGCCCCGGTCGTGCCGCCCGCGCCTGGCGCGCCGCCGGTGCCGGGAATCGGTACGCCGCCGAACTCGTACGCGCCGATGTCGGGCGCCGCGCCCGACGGCCGCGTGGCCGGATGAAAGCAACCGGCGATGCCCTTGGCGGTTTGCGTGATGTAGTCGTAGTCGATGGTGTAGGTCCACCATGACGGCTGCCCCGCCTGCGGCGTCTGCGCCTTGATGCACTTCGGATCGAAGCCGATGTCGGTGGCCGGCGCGCTGGTCGCCGTAGCCTTGTCGATCTCGCCCGACGCGGTGGCCACCAGGTGAAAATCGAGCGCGACGGGGTTCATGAAGAACGGCGTCGCCCCGTTGGCGTTGACCAGGATGTTGGCGGTGCCGGTCATGATGTTGACCGCCGTCATCGTGTTGTTGAAGCCGCTCGCCGCCAACAAATTATTGCTCATCACGGCGCCCTGCAGGCCGTTGGAGAAGTAGATCTCGCCGGGGTTGGCCGGCGTGCGGTCGATCGGGTTCAAACCATCGTGGTAGCAGGTGTTGTTGACGAGGTGAGCGCCCGGGGTGTTGACGCGGATGCACGAACCGCCGTTTCGGAAGCCGAGGTTGTTCTCGAACAGCGCGCCGCTGCTGCTCTGATCGAGGATGAACCCGCTGCCGTCGGTGGCGCCGCCGGTCGGCGTGCTGTGCGTGGTCGAGATGTCGATGTTCTCGAACGAGACCGTGCGGCGCACGATGTTGGTGGTGAAGTCGCCCGACACGTGGAACAGGTTCACTCCGCTGGACCAGGACGGGTTGCCGTTGCCGTTGTGGGCAACGATCGACTGGTCGATGAGCAGCCCGGTCGCGTTGTAAAAGGTGATCCCGTTGATGGTGTTGTTGTCGGCGATGCAGTTGATGAACTGCCAGTTGCCGTTCGACGTGCCGACGTCATTGACCCAGCCGTTGCCGAAGCCGCTCGAGCCAAAGTTGCGCGACGCGATGCCGACGACGCGGATGAACTGCGAGCTGGTGCTGCCGAAACCCGTGCCGCCGCCGCCCATGGCGCCGTCGAAGATCGGCAGCTCGCCCGGGTAGGCGCTGAACGTGATCCAGGCCGAAGCGGTGCCCGAAACCGGCTGGCCGCTGCGCAACGGAATGTTGTACGTGCTGTAGGTGCCGCCGCGCAGGAAGATCGTATCGCCGGGCTGCACGAACTGGACGGCGCGCGCGATCGTCGCGTAGGGCGACGTCACGGAACCGGAGTTGTTGTTGTTACCGGCCGGTCCCGGGCTGCCGTTCGTGGCCACGTACCAGTCAGTCGCGCCGGCCGGCGCGCAGACCAGGAGAGCAACGGCCACGACCAGGAGCCAGGAAATCGATCGAGACCGTCGCGACATCAATTCGGGGCACGCTCCAGAGCTTGTTCAGCCGTGTGACGGAAGCGGCCGTTCGGGTATTCCCGCAGGTAACGCTCAGCGAACGTCGCGGCGCTGGGGCTGTGGCGCGCGGCCGCGGCCTCGATCGAGAGCGCAACCGCCTCCTCGGCGAGCGCGCCATGCGGATAGAGCGCCAGGTACTCGGCGAGCAGGTGGCTCGCGCGCGCCGGATCGCGGTCGGTGCGCAGCGCCTGGATCGCCGCGACGACGTGCGAAGGATCCTCCGAGTGGACCGCGCGCGGGCGGCTGGCGACATGCGGCGCCCGGCGCAGTGTGCGCGGCGTGGCCTTGAGCGGGCGCGGCGCCACCGGCTGGTCGATGGTATCGATGGTATCGTCATCGGCCGCCTCGCCGGCGGCGTCATCGACCGCGGGCGTGGCCGTCCTGGCGTGCGCATGCCGCGGCTTCGACGACGACGCCAGCGCGAACGACTCCGTCGAGCGCGCGCTGGTTTCCGCGCGACGTTCGATCCACGCGCGCCGGCCGATGGTCGCGGCGGCGGTGGCGCCGGCCAGCGAGATCACGCCGAGCACGAACACCGGGCGCAAGAGCCGCGTGCGCGACGGGCGGCGGCTGGTCTGGCGCAACAGAACGCGGTTCAGCACCCGCTGCTTGCGCGCCGGCGTCACCACCACCGGCTCGCTGGTACGAATCAGATCCGCGAGAACCTCCTCGGCCGGATCGAACGCGTTCCTCTTTTCGGATAGGCGCTCCACTATTCCAATCCTCCTCTCGTTCCTTCCCGCCACTTGAGCAACAACACCGTGAGCTTCTTGCGCGCACGATGAATGCGCGCGCGGACGGTGTTGATCGACACTTGTTGGATGTGCGCGATCTCGTCGCCGGTATAGCCGTCCATCTCGAACAAGACGAACGCCGCGCGTTGCGCCTCATTGAGCGTCGACAGCAACCGCTCGAGAAGCTCTTGCTTCTCCTTGGTCTCCAGCACCATCAGCGGCGTCGGACCGTTCGCCGGCACGCCCGACGACAGGGGGACGCTGCGGCCAAAGATGTGGCGGATCCAGCGCAGGCGCCGGAAGTCGCGCACCTGATGGGTCGCGATCCGGTACAACCAGCCGGCGAGGTTTTCGCCGTCGAAGTCGGGCAAGCGACGGTGCACGACGACGAAGACCTCCTGCACCAGATCGTCCTGATCGGCGGACGAGGCGCCGAGCGCGCGCACCCAGCGCGCGACGTCGGCGAACCAGGTGTCGTAGAGCGCGCGAAAATCGAGCGCCTCCGTGCCCGTCCGGCCAATGGCGGTCGCAACGCGCCGGGCCTCGCGCTTTGGCGCAGCCTTCCATCCGTCGACCGAGAGCTGGCCCGAGACCTGGCCAGCGACCGGCGCCGGGACCTGATTCTGGTTGGCGGCCATGGGTTGCTGGGAAGTCTACACCAGTCACGCGCGCGCCGACGAGCTTTGCTGGCAAAGTGCAGATAGGCGTGATCACGGCCCGCTCCCTTCGGGTATCTTCCTTGTCTCGCGCGCCATGTGCTCCCCCGCTCGCCCGATGGTCCTGTGCGTCGTGCTCGCCGCGGGCATGGTACCGGGCGTGACTGCTTTCGCCGCGTCGAACGACCGCCCGCAAGCGGCGCCCGAGATCTCTTCGAGCGGCTCGTGCCCGTCCGCCGATGCGATCTGGGCCGCGATGGCGTCGCTGGTGCCGGCCGGCGCGCTGGAGTCGCTGCCGCGCACGGCGGCCGTCGACGTCGCCGACGCGGGTGAAACCTACCGCGTGCGCCTGACGGTGGGCGACGCGCAGCGTGTCCGCGTTTACCGTGACGTGGCGCGGGATTGCGGGCAGCGCGCCCGATTCGCCGCGGTGTTCGTCGTCCTGACGCTGATGCCGCCCGAGCTGCTGGCCGACACGCCCCGTCTGCCCGCGCCCGAGCCGATGGTGACCGCGACGCCGTCCCCGCCAGCCGCGGTCGCCGTCGAGGTCCCCCCGCGGCGCCTGCGAATCGAGCTCACCGCGCTCGGCGACACCGCGCCTGCCGTGGCGTCGGCGCCCCAGATGAACAGCCCCGGGGCGGAGCTGCGCGTGGCCATCGGCGCCGGCCGCCTGGCGGCTCTGTTTGCGGTCGGTGTGCAACCGCGCACCGACTTCGCGGTCGGGGCATTGCGCGCGCGCGAGCAACGAATTCCCATGGATGCCGGCATTCGTTGGCGGCAAGTACAGCGGTTGGTAGAGGTCGACGGCGAGGCCGGCCTGGCGGCCGCGCTCTTTCGCGCGCAAGGATTGAGCCCGGTGGTGGCGAAGGAGGCGACGCGCCTGGACCTGGGCTTGCGCGCCGGCATCACGCTGCGCCTGGGCGCGCGCGACGCGCGGATCGCGGGGATCGCCGGCGTGCACGCCGCTTATTTCCCGCGCCCCTACGACCTGACGATCATGCCGGCCGGCGTGGTCGGCCGCACGCCGTCGTTGCGCCTCGGCGCCACGGCCGGCGTCGCGGCGTCGTTCTGAGCGCGGCCCTTCGTCAGCCGCCGCCGCCCGACGGAACGACGGGCGCGTCGGAGAGCACGCGGCTCGGCATGCGTTCGGCGATGCCGTCGCCGAGCGTGACGTCGTTGCCGTTGTCGCTCATGTCGGCGCAGCGCCCTCCGTTCTGCGAATCGTCGAACGTCCAGTAGGCCATCAATCCAGGCTCCGAACCTTCCATCCGGTGCAGCATGTCCTTCTCGATGTCGGTGGCCGAGCGCACGATCGACCAGACGCGAACCTCGTCCATGAGGCCGCTGAAGAGCTCGGCCGAGCCGTCAACCGTCCCCAGCCAGACCTGGTTGGGCGTTCGCTCGTCACCGGTCGCCGTCGACGATGCGACCATGACGCCGTCGACGTACAAGATGTGCGTCGTCCGGTCGAACGTGTAAGCGACGTGGTGCCATTGCCCGGCCGCGGGCGGCGTCGGCGCAGCCACCAGCGTGCGGCCCGAAAAGACGCGCCAAACGGTGATCGTGCCGCCGCGAATCCCGATCTGAACGCCGCTGTCGAAGTCGAGACGCAAGACGACGAAATCCTGCGTGGCCGTCGTCGCGAGGTAGTTCACCCAGAGCGAGACCGTCTGCGGAGCGCTCGCGGCCGGGAAGCCGGCATTGCCGGCGGTGGCGTAGTCGTTGATCCCGTCGAAGCTGAGCGCGTAGCCGGCCCCGTTGGCATCGAGCAGCGGCGGCACGTCGAAGACCGGAACGTCGGGCGGAGCGTCCGCGGCGTCACGAGCCGCCGCGCCGCCGCCGCAGCCCGCGGCCAGCAGCGCGACGAGCAGGGCCGGCGACGCAGGAGACGTCATTGCCCTAGATTAGGGAACAGAGGCCGGGCCGACAACCGTGGAGCGCTCGCGGTCGTGATCCCTGCCGGCGTCGATCGAAATCACGAATTGCGTGCACCAATTCTCGCATCCGCTGCCCTTTGTCACGTGGCAATGACGCGCTTCGCGCGCCAACACATTGAGCGTGCAACCGCGGATCGGGTAGGCTCGGAGACGTCGTGATCGCGCGTCGATTCTTGTTGGTCATGACTGTGCTCGCGGCGCCCGCGTGCGGGCGGCGGATCGATCTGGGATCGGACCTGGTCTGGACGGCGCAGCACGAGACCGGCGATCTCAGCGAGTGGTCGACACCGTCGCCGGGCGGGTCGATGACCGACGCCAGCGACGCCACGGTCGAGATCTCGACCGACTTCGCGCATTCGGGCAAGTACTCGGTGAAGCTCACCAATGGCGCGGTGGGCGCGGTGCACACCGCCCGGCTCTGGCACCAGGGCAACTTCCCCAAGGAAGCGTTCTACAGCGTCTGGTATTACCTGCCGCGCGCGTACCAGACCAAGGTCGATTGGACGATCTTGCAGTTCCGCACGCCGACCGACGACCCGACGGTGATCTCGCAGTTTCTCGACGTGGATCTGCGCAGCCTGCCCGGCGGCGAGCTGATCTTGAGCGTCTACGATCACCGCCCGCAATACCTGCGCCTGCCGACCGCCGATCCGGCGATCGAAGTTCCGATCGGGCAGTGGTTCCAGATCGAGGTCTTCTTTCGCAATGTCCCTGACGACACGGGCCGCTTCACGTTGTGGCTCGACGGCAAGCTCAACTACGACATCCCCAGCCGGCCGATGGCGTCCGATCCGGTCTACTGGACCCCGTGCAGCATCACCGGCGATCTCTCGCCATCGCAGTCGGAGCTGTACGTCGACGACGCGGCGATCAGCTACGACTGGCTGACGCCGGATTCGATGCTTTGACGCGTGGGCGAAGCTGGGCTCCGCCCAGCTGAGTCCTTCGCGGCAGGGCATGGGAACCCTCTCAGGGTTCCCATCTTGATGAAACGCGGCGCGGCGCCGCGGACCGGGCAGGTCCGGAACAAAGCGAACGCGTATGCACCACTTTCGGCGCGCCCCGCCCTTTTGTGGGTGGATGCGGATCAAGCGTGCTAACGCGCTGGCGTACATCGCCACCCTCGGTGTCGGCCTGGTCGCCTGCGCCGGCAACGTGGGCGGCAATGCGCACCCCGGCGGGGGTGGCGGCGCGGGCGCCGGTGCAGGCAATACCGGAACCGGCGCGGGCGGCGGCAACAGTGGAACCGGCGCGGGCCCGGGCGGTGGCGGGAACGCCGGCAACGCCGGCGGCGCGGGTAGCGGCGGCAACGGCGGCTTCACCACGCCGCTGTCGACGTACGCGGCGCTCCGCAAGATCAAGAGCGTGCTCACCGGTCTGGCGCCCACCGACGCCGAGGTCGCCGCCGCGACCAGCACCGCGGCGCTGCAGGGATTGATCGACACCTGGATGGCGGCGCCCGAGTTCCAGGACAAGATGATCCTGTTCTTTCAGAACGCGTATCAGCAATCGTCGCTGGCCGTTCTCGACTACGAGTTTCAATTGCGCAAACGGCCGGGCGCCTTCGATTTGCCGTACGCGATCTTCGGCGACAACGCGTTTCCGATGCTGTTCAAGAACCTGAAGGAGAGCTTCGCGCGCACGGTCTTGCAGTTGATTGCCGAGGGGCGTCCGTTCACCGACATCCTGACCACGCAGCGGTTCATGATGACCACGGCGCTCAAGAGCATGTACATGCAGATCGAGATGCCGTACGACATCCACACCTTCAACTTCCAGTTCAACCACGGCACGCGCCCCGCGCTCACCGACACGCTGGATCCGACCAGCGCCAACTACCTGGTGTTCGGCTACGCGGCGCCGACGACCACCACCGGCAAGGGCCCGTCGGGGACGACCTGCGCCGGCGACGCGACGAAGATCTCGACCTATCCGGGCAGCACCAACCTGTTCCACGTGCTGCTGGGCGTGATCGACCGCGACTCGACCAACAACGGACAGGGCTCGACCAACCTCGGCTGCTTCGAGCACGCGATCCAGCCCTATTTCACGCCGACGGATCTCTCCGACTGGCAGATGGTGACCATCACCAGCACCGGCACGCCGATCGTTTCATACAACCTGCCGGCGCTGCGCACGGCGACCACGCTGCCGTCGCGGCTCCCGCGCGTGAGCTTCTTCACCACGCCGTCGTTCCTGGCGGTGTGGAACACCAACGACAGCAATATGCACCGCGTGACCGCCAATCAGTCGTTGCTGGCCGCGATCGGCGAAGGATTCACCAACGCGACCGCGTCGATCCCGGCGCCGCCGAGCTCAGTCGGCCTCGACGGCGAGCACGCGGTCGCGGGATCGACCTGTTTCATCTGCCACAAGAGCCTCGACCCGATGCGCCTGTTCTGGCAGAACCAGTTCGACTTCAACGACCAGGTGCCGGCCAAGGTGACGTCGACCGCCGCCAGCTTTGGCTTCGGCGACGTCATGCAAAACGGCACCAGCCTGGTCGACTTCGGCACGTTCCTGGGCCAGGTGACCGATTCCCAGGTCACGGGCCAGCCCGTGAACCGCTTCGCGCTCGCGACGGCGCAGCACCTGTGCTTCTTCGCGAATTCGGCGGCGTGCGAGGAGACCGACCCCGAGATGCGCCGCGTGGCGCTGGCGTTCCAGAACGCGAACTATGATTTCAAGACGCTGGTGCGCGAGCTGTTCTCGTCACCGCTGGTCACCGACTGGTCCAGCACGGCGACCTTCACCACCGACGGCGTCACGATCAGCGTCGCGCGCCGCGACCAGCTGTGCGCGGCGCTGTCGAACCGCCTGGGCAAGCCCGACCTGTGCGAGATCGCGATGCCGACGCCGACCGGCGTCACCACGGCGACCAACCGGCTGGCGGGCTCGATCCCGGCCGATGCATTCAGCCGCGGCTCGCAGCTGCCGGTGACGCCGCCGGACCCGAATCTGTTCTATCGCGCGGCGAGCGAGCTGGTTTGCGAAGCGGTCGCGGCCAAGGTCGTCGACGGTCCCGCGGCGACCAACCTCTACACCAGCGCCACCGGCGCGATGGCGGCGATCACCGACATGGTCGGCAAGGTGATGGGGTTGCCGCCATCCGACCCGCACTACGCAGGCGCGCTGAAAGCATTGCAGGACCACTACAACGGCGCCGTCGCCGCGCGCAGCACGACCACGGCGTCGTTGCGCTCGACGTTTGCGGCCGCGTGCCAATCCCCCAGCTCGCTGGCGCTGGGCATCTGAGCAAGGACGGCATGACGACACCTTTCAATCGACGACAAGCGTTGCTCACCGGGCTCTTTGGCACCGGCTACGTCGGCCTGCGGGCGATGGCGACCGGGCTGCCCGCCTGGTTCCTGATGAACCCGCGCAAGGCGAC
>Ga0265328_10000605_pt1 | contig 16679 bp, 12 predicted proteins | sample 41624metaG_FD_202086 | JGI IMG/M metagenome (GOLD analysis project Ga0265328, IMG submission 202086) | Rhizosphere microbial communities from Carex aquatilis grown in University of Washington, Seatle, WA, United States - 4-16-24 metaG | ecosystem: Host-associated > Plants > Roots > Rhizosphere...
GGAGTGGTTTCCAAAGGATCAATATGTGGACAAATAAAAGAGTAGCGGGGAAAACCGCCCCTGCCCCTCTCGACAAAATTCCGCAATCGGCGTCCCGTGCGCAAGAGCCCGTTGCGCAAAATAATCACGGGCAAATCGCCTTTTTGCCCTTGATCCTCAATTTCGCCCGAACGTTGGCCTTTGGTCGCCGGGAACCCATCCCGAAAATGCGGATGATCCTTGACGCGGAGGCGCGTCGCGCCTTTAAGCTGCTTCGCCGCCGCTGCGGCATATAAGCCCCTCAGGAGACGCTTCTATGTCATTCGTTTTCGCGCGCCGCGCCTTTGTCGCCGCGACCTTCGCGCTCATTCCGGCCATGGCTCTGGCGCACGGCCCCTCCCGCCAGAAAGTGGTGGAGAAAATCGAAATCGACGCGCCGGCGGCCAAGGTCTGGGCGATCGTCGGCAATTTCCAGGATTTGAACTGGCTGCCCGCCGTCGCCAAAACCGAAGGAACCGGCGGCAACGCCGTCGACGCCAAGCGCAAGCTGACGTTGAAAAGCGGCGGCGTGATCGAGGAATCGCTGACGCGATATGACGAGGCCGGGCTGGTCATCGCCTACAAGATCGATCAGGTCGACCCCAAGGTTCTGCCCGTGAACACTTATTCGTCGACCATCACCCTCAAGGAAGAAGGCGGCAAGACCAGCGTCGAATGGAAGGGCGCCTTCTATCGCGGCTTCATGAACAATGATCCGCCGCCGGAACTGTCCGACGAGGCCGCCATCAAGGCCGTCACCGATGTCTATACAAGCGGCCTCGCCGCGCTCAAGGCCAAGGTTGAGGGCAAGTAAGACCGCGCTTCCGGTCTCGCGGCGGACGCGAGACCGGTTCTCTGCCGCACGCGCCGCAGAACGGGGCCGACGTCGGCCCCGGGAAACCCTGCTGTCGAGTCGCCCCATGCGCCGCGCCGCTTGTTTCGCTGTCGCCATGATCGCAGTCGCCGCCGCGCTCGCGCCGCCTGCGTCGCGCGGCCATGGCGCGACGCCGCAGAAAGTGGTGGAAACCATCGATATCGCCGCCCCGCCCGCCAAAGTCTGGGCCGTCGTCGGCGATTTCCAGAATTTTGGCTGGTTGCCCGGCGTCGCGAAAACCGAGGGCGACGGCGGCAACGCGCCGGAGCAGGCGCGCCGGCGCACGACATTCACGAGCGGCGCAATCATCGAAGACCGGCTCGTGCAATATGATGCCGGCGCCATGTCGCTGCGCTATCTGATCGAAAAGATCGATTTCAAAGTCATGCCGATCAATAATTTCTCCGCGACGATCACCGTGCGCCCTGGCGCCGGCGGGGCCATTGTCGAGTGGAAAAGCCGCTTTTACCGCGCTTTTCCGGGCGGCAATCCGCCCGACGATTACACGGACGAAAAAGCCGTCGCCGCCGTGACCGCCATGTGTCGCTCCGGGCTCGCCGCCATGAAAGCGCAGATCGAAGCCGCGCCGTGAGCCGCCTTGTCGTCACATTTTGCGCGCTGGCCCTGTTCGCGACGCCCGCCGGCGCCGACGAAGCCTTTGTGACCAATCAGGGAAGCGACGATCTCACCATTATCGACGCGACGACCATGACGCCGCTGGCGACGCTCCCCATTGGCGGAAAGCCCGCGGGCGTCGCCGTGAGCGCGGACGGCGCGCGCGCCTATGTCACAAGCCCCGAAGGCAAATTTCTGTCGGTGATCGACGCCGCCGCGCGGCGCGTGCTCAAAAAAATTCCCGTCGGCGACGGGCCGCTCGGCGTCGCCGTGAGCCCGGACGGGCGCCGCGTCTATGTCGCGGACACATATGGCAAGCGGCTCTTCGAGATCGATCCCGAAACCGGCGCGACGCGCAGCCTCGCCGTCGGCGCCATGTGTTCGGGCGTCGCCGTCGCGCCGGACGGAAAAACCGCGCTCGTCGCCGACCGCGACGACAATGCGCTGTCGGTCATCGATCTTGCCGCCTTCGCGCGGGTCGCGGTCATTCCGGTCGGGCGCCATCCCTATGGCGTGACGATCGACGCCGCCGGCACGCGCGCCTATACGGCCAATGTCGAATCAAACGATGTCAGCGTGGTCGATCTCGACGCGCGCAAAATGATCGCCAGCGCGCCGGTCGGCAACCACCCCTATACAAGCGCGCTGGCGCAGGGGCGGCTCTTCGTGACCAATCAATATGAGGGCAGCGTCAGCGTGCTCGACGCCGCGACGCTGAAGCCGCTGGGGAAAATCAGGGTCGGCGACTATCCCGAAACCATTGCGGCGAGCCGCGACGGCGCGACGCTATACGTCGCCAACTGGTTTTCCAACGAGCTCTGGTCCATCGACGCGGCGTCGCTGACAGTGCGCGCCAAGGCGCCGACAGGCGACGGCCCCAGAGCCTTCGGCGCCTTTCTGCGGCCCGTGAATTAAGGCCCCGGCGCCTGCTTGTCCCTCGCGACGCCGCGGCTGCGCAGGGTTTCGGCGAGCTTTTCGCGCTCGAACAACGCGACGACGACCAGCGCAAAGAGCAGCGGGATGATGAGATAGAACAGCCGCCACACGAGCAGCGCGGATAAAATCTTCACCCGCGGCACATCCGGCATGACCGTGACGAAGACGAGTTCGAAGACGCCGAGCCCGCCCGGCGCATGAGACAGAAGCGCGACGACGAAGGATAAAAGAAACGCGCCGAGAATCACGAGATAGGAGACATTCGCAGACTCCGGCAGCGCGAAATAGATGATGCCGGCGGCGCCAATGAGTTCGATCGGCGCTGCGAACAACTGGCGCAACATGATTTCCGGCCGCGGATAGACAATGTTCAGCCCGAACAGCTTGACGGGCCGAAAATGCATCAGCGAGCCGACGATATAAATCAGCACCAGACCAAGACAGCTGAGGCCGATGGTCAGCCCCGCCCTGGTGTTGGTGAGGAATTCCGGCAGCGCGCCGGAAAGACGATTCACCAGCGACGGGTCGTAGGTGAGCAGCAGCCCGCCAAGCACGACATTGCCGAAACCGAAGGTGAAGGAGCACAGCACCACGAGGACGGCGACGTCGGCGGCGCTGAGCCCTTTCGTCGAATAGGCTCGGTAGCGCACCATGGCGCCCGAAAACACCGACGCGCCAATATTGTGCGAGAGCGCGTAAGTGGTGAATGAGCAAAGAGAAATAAACGCCCAGGAGATATGCTTGACGCCGAGGTGCAACAGCGCGATGCGATCGTACCAGGCGAGCGCGGCATAGGCGAGCAGCGTCGAGGCGGCGGCGAAGAGATAATGGCGCAGCGAAATGGCGTTCAAATCCGCCCAGACCTCGGCGCCGACGGAGGCTTCGCCCTCAAATTCGCGATACAGCAGATAGAAAGAGCCGACCACCGCCGCGAGGCCGATCAGCGGCCAGATATATTCGCCGTATTTTTTCATTCGGCCCGCCTCGCCACAAAAAAGAGCGTTCAGACGCCCCTGCGGCGCGTCCCCGACTCAATGCGCCCTCCCCTCGCACGCCGGGCGAACCGCGGCAAGCCCTCACCAGGCCGTCCGGCAGAAAGCGCGCAGCGCCGCACTGGCGCCGCGCCGAATGCGCGATAGATTATTGGCGTCGTTAAACTGAAAAATTTTTGGAGGAAGCCCAATGAAACCTGTTGCAATAGCAACTGTGCTGGCGCTCGCGGCAGCATCCTTCGGCCCCGCTCGCGCGGAAACGGTCACAGCCTCGGGCTGCGTGGCGAAAGGCGTGGAAAACGGATGCCTGATGCTGTCGTCCGGCGACAAAACCTATAATATTACTTCTGCAAAGCCAACGCCGAAGGTCGGAACCTACGGAACAGTCAGCGGAACCGTCTCAGAACAGGCCTCTATTTGCCAGCAGGGAACGCTTCTGTCACCCGCGACATGGAAAGGGAAGGGCTCAAAAAAATGCGGCGATAAATAGTCTTTTCGCCGCGCGCGCGTCACCGCGCGCGGCGCTCGCGATGCGCCGCCGCCCCGCCCCCTGTCTTGCCCGCCGATTTGCCGAGCGGCGTCGCCTGCTCCGCGGCGGCGACGGGCGTCGGCGCAGTGGCGTCATTGGCGAGGCCGCGAAAGCGGACGGGCCTGTAGCCGCGCGCCAGAAGCGACCCCAGCGGATATATATTGCGGCAGACCTTGCCGTTGCAGCCGCCGGTCGATGATTCGATCACTTCGGCGCGGCGGTCCGGCGTGAAGCGCATGAACAGCATGACATGCGAGCCCGGCTTGTTGAGCGCGTCGCCCGGCAGCAAATCCCAGGGGTTGCCGACCTCCCGGGCGATGGAGGGAATGGCCATCGTCGAAAAATGCGTCGCGAGGCCCCAGCAGGCGCTCACGAAAGCAGAGCAATCGACGCCCGTCACATCGGGACGCGGATCATTGCGCGTGCAGACATTGCCGGCGAGTCGCCCGGCGCCGATCTGCGCCGCAATCTGCGGCAGCGAGCCGTGACAGCCCCAGCAATAGGGAATGCCCGTCACCTCCTCCCCGAGCTTGCCGTGGAGATAGCCCGGCCGGCGAATGCGGTTGAAGCCGGCGCAGGCGCGGTCGGGATCGCGCCCATAGGCGCCGGCGTTGACGCGCCAGCGCACGGTGGCGAAGGCGAGCGCGGTCTCGATCACCCGCGCGCGATTGAGCGGGCGCAAAGCCGCCGAAGCGCCCTTGCGCTGCGCCATATCCTTCAGCGAAGACGGCCGCATCCCCGCGCCGGAGGGGGCAAGATCAACAGCGCCGCCGCCGCCGCCCAGCGGCCGAAAGCCGACTCCGAGCAGATCGACGCCGCTCTTGCGCGCGCGCAGGAAATAAACCTCGCCCTCGGCGGAGACGGTGACGCTGCGGCGCGTCAAAGCCAGCGTCTTGTCGATCGGCAGTTCGTAAACGCCTTCGATCCGACCATTGGCCGCAAAGCGCGCGACGAAGGTCGAGGCCTGATCGCCCGCATCCGTGGGGATATTTTCGCCCAGCACATAAACGCGGCCGAAGTGATCTATATCCAGCAGTTCGACCGCGCCGATGCGGCTGCGCACCTGCATTTTGAACTGGCCGAGCGACGCGCCGTCCTTCGCGTGCAGCGTCAGCGACACGCCGGAATTTTTAATGGGCGCCAGATCCGCCACAACTTCGCCGCGCCCATGGGACGCCACCACCTGCCGCGCGCGCGAGGCGGAAGCGCCGCCCGCCGTCAGCCCGCGGGTCGCGGCCTGTTCGCTTAAATCCTGCGAGCCGGTTTGGGCGAAGGCGGAAAACACCGCCTCATTCGGCGCGGTGAGGCCGCGCGCTATGGTCAGCCCGCGCGTCGCGGCGCTTTCCGGCCCGGTCGCCTGCAACGCCAGCGGCGCGCCGTCCCAGACGTAAATCGCGTCGCCGGCGACGACCATATCGGTCGGCCGCAGCCCGTCGGGCAGCGTCAGCGAGCGCGTGCGCGCCGCCTGCGCCTTGGGATCGAAGCGCAACACGCGGCCGTTGAGCTGATCGAGCAGATAGAGATCGTCGCCCGCGCCGGAAAAAATCGCCTGCGGGCCTTCGATTTCCCGGTCCTCGCCGGCTTCGACGACGCCGACAGCTCCCAACTCCGCGCCGGAGCCGAAGCTGCGCACGACGCGCTCCTCGGCGCCGGCGCCGGGTGGGCAAACCACAAGCGCCGCGACGCCGATCGCGGCGGCGGCGAAGCGCGCCCGCGCCGCCGCCGCGGACGGGCGCACAGGCCGAAGGAAAATGAGCCGGGCCAAAGGAATCGCCATCCCCTCAATCGATTGATCCCGCGTCTGTTTCGACCGCAAGCTCGGGCCGGGGCGCGGGAGGTGAAAAATACTCGTATTAGTTGTAATAATTCTTCTATTTCGCGCATAAGGCAAGTGTGCTTTGCGCATAAGGTCAAGTCCGGCGACGGACTCACGGCGCCATGGAAACGAATTTCACCGCGACCGCGGGCGGCGGCGAGAGCTCGGCGCATTGCCGGGCGAGTCGCGCGAACCATTCCGCCGCTTGCGCCCGCCTCGCGCCGCCGGCCGGGAGCGGCGCGGCGCTCGCGACGGCGAGCAGCACCACAGGCAGCGCGCCTGGCTTTGCAGTTTTCGACGGGCGCAGACCGATGTGGAATTCACGCCGGCCCGGCGCCGGCGCGAGATAGCCGCTCACATCGGACACGAGGCCCTCGTCGTCGATCAGATAAAGCTGCACATTCGCGGCCTGCGTCTCCACAGCGCCTTCCAGCGCAACGCGCGACTCGGCGTCGCGTCGCAGCGGCGCGGCCGGGGCTTCGAGCCGCACCGACTCATCGGTCGCGAGAAAGCGCCGGGCGAAGGCCAGCGCCGGACATTGGGCGGCGCTGATCCGGCGCAGATCGATGGCGGCGCGCAGGCCGATCTCTCCGGGAAAGGCGTGGTCCAGCGCGTCAAAGCCGTCGCGGGCGCGGCCGAGCCCCTCAATCTCGACGCCCTCGGCCGAAATTTTCGTGACCAGCGCCAGAAAACAGTCGCCGCCGGCAAAATCGCGGGCGAATTCACGGATGCGGACAAAGGGATCGGCCGAAACGAGGGGCGGCGGCGCGATAATGGCGCGCTCCTCGCCCGCCGGCGGCTCGGGTGGCGGCGGCGCGACCGCCGCGGTCTCGATCCGATCACGGAAAAAATGCGACTGCGCCCAATAGCCGCCGCCCGCGACGAGCGCCACAAGGACCGCGCCCGCGGCCGCCCGCCCGGCGAGCGCCGGCCAGCGCCGCCGCGCGCCGCCGCCGCGCCAGGCGGCGACCTCCGCCATCGAGCCCGGCCGCGCCGCAGGATCGGGCTGCAACATATGGTCGAGCAAGGGCCGGATGCGCGGATCGACGCCGGAGAGATCGGGAACGCGGCGGCGCTTGTCGAGAACATCCGCGGGCGTGCCGTCCATGTCGATCGGCCGTCCGAGCAGGCATTGGGCGAGCACCAGGCCGAGGCTGTATATGTCCGACGCCGCGCGCACATCGCCGCCGAACAGGCCGAGCTGCTCCGGCGACACATAATTATATTTGCCGGCGAAGCCGCCGCCGACAATGGTGCCGTCGCCGCCGCGCAGCGAACGCGCAATGCCGAAATCGATAATGCGCGCATAAGCGAGGCCCGCCCGCGGCACGATGATATTATCCGGCGAGACGTCGCGATGCACAACATCCTCATCATGCGCGGCCTGAAAACCCGAGGCGAGCCGCCGCGCCAGCGCCAGCGCATCCTCGACGCGCAGCGGCTCGCGCGCGATCAGTTCCTGCAAGGGCGCGCCCTCGACGAATTCCATCGCGAGATAATGACGCCGCAGCGCCGGCTCCTGCGCAAAGCCGAAATAGCGGACGACAGCCGGATGATAGATGCGCCGCAGCGCCTGCGCCTCCTTGCGAAACATGCCGAACACGCTTGCGTCGCCAGCGAGATCGTCGCGAATGACCTTGATGGCGACGAAATCGCCGGTCTGAATTTCGCGGCCGCGATAGACTTCGCCCATGCCGCCGGCTTTTAAAAACGCATCGATCTCGTAATTGTCGTTGAGGCGCGTTCCCCTCGGCAGAAGGCCGCGCATGGCGGGCGGGGGATTATAGGACATGGCTGACCGCCCTGCTCTGTGCGTTGAGATGCGGCGCGCGGGCTTTGCGCGCAAAAGCGGCGAGAGATGTCATCGCGGCCGCGTTCCGCTGCGCCCGTCCGCCGGCCGCAATTGCGTCTCCTGGCTCTCGCCTCGATAACGCAGCGCGATCACCGTGACATTGTCCGAGCCGCCGCGCGCCAGCGCGAGATCGACAAGCGCGCGGCAGGCGGACTCGGCGTCGGCGTCCTGCAGGCAGCCGGCGATTTCATGCGGCTCCACATGCGCCGTAAGTCCGTCGCTGCATAAAATGAACGCATCGCCCGGCAGCATCTCGCCATTGACGAGATCGAGCGTGAGGTCGTCGGAGGCGCCGACTGCGCGCGTAATGACATTGCGCCGCGGCCAGAGCCGCGCCTCCGCTTCGCTCAACACGCCCTCGGCGACGAGCTGCTCGGCCTCGGTGTGATCGCGCGTGAGCTGCGTCGCGCTTTCGCCCGGCGTGATGCGATAGGCGCGGCTGTCGCCCGCCCAAAGACAGGCGTAATGGCGCCCGAAGACAAGCAGCGCGACCACGGTCGACCCCATGACGCCAAGGCCGCGTTGCGCCGCAATGTTCGTTATGTCTCGGTTGGCGTCGTGAATCTGCGTCTCGCAGGCGCGCAGCAAGGCGGCGGCTTCGCTCTGCACGGGGATGCGCGCGAGCCGCTCGACAATGGCGGCGCTCGCCACATCGCCGGCCGCATGTCCGCCCATGCCATCAGCGACCGCCCACAGGCCAAGATCGGCGCGCACGACGAAACTGTCTTCATTCGCAGTGCGCACAAGACCGACATGGCTCAGGGCGAAGGAGTCGAAAACATCGTCAGGCGACATGCGTCTCTCCTCCTTTGGCGCAAAAGCTCGCATCGAAGCGGCCCGTCACCATCGCCGCAAAGAGCGCTGGATCCGGCAGACCGGCGGCGACGAGCGCGCGGCGCTCATAGCCCTCGCCGCCGAGCGTCCACCAGAAGCTCCCCGCCGCGCGCGCCCGCGTATGCTCCACAGCCGCCCGCGCGCGCGCCAAAGCGTGCGAAAAGCCGGCGTCGTCGACGCGCGCCGTTGCAGCCCCGGCGATGAGAAGGGGCGCGTCCGGCGGGGTCGGCTCCAGCGCCGGCGCCGGCAAAGCGTCGAAAGCGGCGACAATGTCCTCGAAGCGCTGTTCCGCATCGAGCGCCAGAAACAACAGGCTTTCCAGCGCCAGGAACCAATCGTCCTGCGCATCGGCCTCGGGCGCCCGAAAGCGCTCATTCTCCTCCGCCATGAACACCACGGCGAGCGGGAAATAACGCCCGACGCCGTCCATGGAGGGCGTAAGCGCGCCGAGAACCTCCGCGCCGCAAATCTCCGCGCCAAGCCGGAAGCGCCAGATGGGCGCCGTTAAATGCGCGTCCTGCGACATGGGGCCAAGCCGCGCTTTGCTGGCGGCGACCGCCGCGTGAAGCCAGGGCTCGAAGGCGGACAGAAATCCGCGCGGCGCGCCATGCGCGAGAAAGTCGCGCTTTGCCTGCAATTTGCCGAAGAGCCCGCGCTGCATGAGGAGGCTCACAACGCGCTCGGGCAGCGAAATTCGCCAAGCGCCGGCAGAGTGAGCGGACGCAGCGTCGAACCCGCCTGAAAGCCGTAGCTGAGCGTGCGCTTGCCCATGGAGATGCTCGCCGTGAGCCTGTCGCCGGAATAAGCGGGCCGCGCGGAATCGAGAAAGCGGAACAGCGACCAGGCGCCGAAGCGCTCCAGCACGATGGGCGCTTGCGGCGGCGATGCGGCGGCGGGCGCCGTCTGAAACCCCTCCGGCAAAACGATGCTCTGCGCCGCGGCGGCCTGCTCGACGGACAGCGTCACCGCCGTGCGTGCGCCGCCCGGCCCCGGCCATTGCACGGGCCGCGGCGTCACCGAAACGCCGGCGGTCGTCGTCACCTCCTGCCCGTTCATTTCAAATTTCGCGGTGAGGCCAGGCCCTGTCAGCACCGGCGGATAGACCATCAGCGACACATTCGGCAGATTGCCGCCGCTTGGAAAAAAGGCGTCGCGAATTTGCGCGGCGTGCTGAAATTCGCGCAGGCTCGCCGCAGACAGCCGCGCCGTGAGCGGATAATCGACGCGGTAGCTCCATTGCGCTTTCGAGGCGTCGACATAGCGCGCGAGATATTGTTTGAAGAAGGCGTCGAAGACGCCGCCTGGCCCGAACAGGCGCCCGAAATCCGCGACGGCGATTTCATTGGCCGCGCCTTTCGTAAACGGATAACGCCCCGGCACGACCTGCTGACAGGCGTTCGCGACCTGATCGCCGAAAGCCTCGGAGAGGCGCCGCAACTCGGCGTCGCTCACATCCTTGCCAAACGCGTCGGCGGCGCTTGTCATCATCACGCGAAACGGTTCCGGCAGGCGATCGCCGGAGCCGCGGAATTTTTTGGCGAGCGCGGCGAGCGCCGCATTGAGCTGCGGCGCGCCGTCCGGCGTCGCCGCGGATGCGGTGAGATTATCCTTGATTTCATTCAGCTCGGCGAGCAATTCGTCGATCTCTCGCCGCGCGCCCGAGCCGTCTGCAATGACCTGAAACGGCGCGAAACGCTTTTCGATTTCTTCGCCCGGCGGCCTGTCGCCGCGCGCCGGAAAAAGCTCGCTGAGCACGAGCGGCGCGCCGTCTGCGCTCCTGGAGCCGTCGGCGCTCTTGGCGCCCTCCTCTTTTTTGACGCGCCGCTCCTTCGTCAAGGCCGTCTCGTCGCGAATGGATTCGAACAGGCCCTTGATCGGCGAATTGGAGGCGGTCGCGGCGCCCAGCGCCTTATATTGCGGCTTGTCGCCGTTGAGACGCTTCATTTTCAGCCGGCCGAGCGCCTCGCGCCAGGCCGCATCAAATTCGCGTCCGTAAAGCGCGAGAAGATCATCCCCGAGCGTGCGATATTGATCGGCGACAGCCGCATCCTCGCCGAAGGCGCCGAGCACCCAGCGCTCCTGCCTGATGCGCTCCGCAATGCCCGGAAGATTTTTCAAAAATCCGGATTTGAAACCTTCATAGGTGAAGAATCCCGGCACGCGAATAGCGTCGACGCTGGCGCCGCTCGCCTCCTCGAATAATTGATCGAAGAGCAATCCGCCGGCTTTCTGCGCGGTCCAATCGGCGAGCTTCGCGCTGCGCGCCTGCGATTTCAGCAATTGATAGGCGCGCTCCGCGAGCTTCAATCGCCCGAGAGTCTTTTGCGCTTCGTCGATCAGGGTTTGATTGGGTTCGACCAACGCTTCGCCCGTATCAAGGTCCAGCATGGCGTTCAGATGATCGTCGAGCTGCCGCGCCGTATCGGCGAGCGGGCCGCGCAGAAGATTGTCGCGCCAGTCCTGCCGCTCGAAGGCGAGCACGAGCTCGCGGTCCACAGGCTGCCGCGCGACATGGCCGAGCATCATATAGACCTTCAGCGCCTCATAGACGAACGCCGGATCATTGCGGCGCTGGGCGAGCATCTCCTCCAGCCGATACAGCAGCCGCGGCCGCAACATGCGCTCAAGACCGAGGCGATAGGCGGCGACGGCGGCGGAGACGAGCCGTGGCCTCTGGCCGAAGCCGAGGCTTTCGAGAAAAGCGCCGCTTTCCTCGCGCCGCGCATAGCCTGTCGGCGCATCGCGCAGCTTTTGCAGGAGCGGCAGCGTCTTGCCGTAATCGCGATCGTCGACGACCGCCTGCCGCGAGACAGGCGCATTGGGATGCGCCGCATATTCGTGAGCGAAGGCGTCGTCCTCCGCGACAAGCTGCGCATTGAGCGCATAGCTTTTCCAGAACATGGCGCCGGCGCCGCCCGCGAGCACGGCGATCAGCGCCAGGCCGGCGGCTTTCAGCATCAGCGCGCGGCGCACGGCGCCAGCGTCGGTCGTCACCCAGGCGGCTTCGCCGACGATCACTTTTTCAACGAGATCATGCAGAAAGAAGCTCTTGCCGAGCCCGGCGAAGCCGAAGCCGCCGACGTCGCGCGCGCCGAAATTCTTCACAAGCGCGTTAATGAGCTGATCGATCGGCGTTCCCTCCTGCGTGCCGGAGGAGAAATAAAATCCGCGCAGATTGGCGTTGGCGCGATAGCGCGTCGGCTCGAAAATGGCGTTGAGAAAATCGTGAACAGGCCGCTTCAACGCCGCGATTTGCGCGGGAAAACCAAAGAGCCGCACGCGATTTTCCGGGTTCGGCTCCTCCTGAAGACGATCGAGCATGGTCTGATTGAGCCGCTCGATCAGCGCATCGAACTCATGCGGAACCTCCGCGACGAGGTTGCGCTTCTTGTCCGCAGTCTGGAACGTCGCGCCAAAAACACTGCGCAATTTTTCAGAATCGAGATTGACGAAAAACTCCGTAAAACCGGCGATAAGATCAGCCTTTGTGAACAGCGCATAGACGGGAAAATCCACTTTCAGCCGCTCGTGAAGATCGAGCAGCCGCGCGCGAATGGCGCGCGCATGTTCGGCGCGCTCCTCCGGCGGCAGCAGCAATATGTCCTGCACGCTGATGGCGACGATAACGCCATTGATGGGCTGGCGCGGCCGATGCTTTTTTAAAAGATCGAGGAATGAAAACCAGCTGCGCTTGTCGAGTGCTGCGTCGCTGTCCTGCGTCGTATAGCGCCCGGCGGTGTCGATGAAGATGGCCTCTTCCGTAAACCACCAATCACAAAAGCGCGTGCCGCCGGCGCCGGCGATCGCCTCCGGCCGCGCCCCGCCGGAGAGCGGAAATTTAAGACCGGAATTGACCAGCGCCGTGGTCTTGCCGGCGCCGGGCGGGCCGATGATCACATACCAGGGAAGATCGTACAGAAAGGTCGACCCGTCCTTCGCCGAGTCCTTCAGCGTCGACAGCGCATCCTTCATGCGTTCGGCCAAAATCTCTGAATCATCTTCGCCGCGTGCGTCGGGCGTTGCGATGTCCGCAGCGAGCGCTGCGGCGCCGGCGCGGCGACGCCAAAAGGAAAATCCGCCAAAGCCAGCCGCCGCGGCGCAGAGAACGGCGACGAGAACTTCGCGCAAAATATGATTTTCCAGCGGCCTCCAGCCGCCGAACGCGATAAAGGGGCCGGCGATGTAAACAGTGCTCGCAATCGAGCCGACGCCAAGGCCATAGAGCACGATGCGGCCGATATCGCCGACGAGCCCCGCTCTCCTGAACATGTTTTCAACTCTCCTTCACGCCGATGTCGGCGACAAAAATCAATCGGCGAGCCCGCGCAGCCAGACTTCGACGCGGCGGTTCTGCCGGCGCCCGGCCTCCGCGCCATTGTCGGCGACTGGCTCCGACGGACCCTTGCCGGCGACGACAAAGCGCGATGAATCCTGCGTCAGCGGACGCAGGGCGGCGGCGACCGCCTGCGCGCGCGCTTCCGACAATTGCTGATTGTCGCGAAGCGGATTGAGCGGGCTCAGCGGCTGATTATCGGTGTGGCCGACGATCTTCACCGGCCCCGGAGCGGCGTTGACGGCGCGGGCGATGCGCTCGGCGATGGGGCGGAACTGCGGCAGGATTTCCGCCTTGCCGGAATTGAACAGCACGGCGTCGCCGGCGGTGATCTGCACCCAGGCGCCCAGACATTTCACGCTCACGCCCTGCCCGACCGTATCGCCGATTTCCTTGCATTGACGCGTGACGGTCGGCGGCGGCGCAACGCGCGGGAGATTGAGACGCTCCTGCAGCGCGACTTTGGCGCGGGGATGCAGCGCCTCTATTTCCGCCGCGACGCTTTCGCCCATCGCGCCGATATTGGCGCGCAGGCCAAGGAATGCGGCAAAGCATAGCAGCGTCGCCAGCGCGGCGATCACCCACAAAGGCGCCGAAAACCGCTGGCCCTTCAACGCCAGATTCTGGCCGCGCCAGCGCGGTGAGAGATCGAGAACCGGCTTTGGCCGCACGCGGCGCAACAGCTCATAGAGATTGCGTTGAATGAATTGCAGCTGCGTCGGACCGCCCTGCGCCGCGCGATATTGGCCCTGAAAGCCGAGCGCGAGACACACATGCAGCAACTCCAGCACGTTGAAATTGAGCGCCGGCTCGCGTTGCAGCCAATCCAGCTGTTTGAAGAAGTTCACGCCGCCGAGACGTTCGCCGAAGAAGCGCGCCGTCATGCTGTAGCGCGTCCAGAGATTGCGGTCGTTCGTCGGGATGTTCTGAACGATGTCGTCGGCCGTCGCGCAGATGAGATATTTCGCGACATTGGCCTGTTCCGCCGGCACGCCCGCAGCGCGAATGTCCTTGTCGAAAAACGCGACAGCGGCGGCGACCTGATTGAGCAGGCTTTCAAGATCGGCGCTGAGCGCCGCGACGCGCAGCCGCCCGAGGAGATGCAGCAAAGGCCCCGCCGCGCGCATAATCGGATTTTCATGCTGCGCGGCGAGTTCCTCGAAATCGAGATCCTCCGCGCGTTGCAAATGTTGCGGCGCCGCCTCCGGCGCGCGGCCATGCACCCAATCATCACTGGCGACGCCGCGCTCCGGCGCGTGCTGCGCGTCGAAAGGCGTGGCCGGCAGGCGCCCGAAGGGCGCTTCCGCCGGGCGCGGCGCCGGCGCTGCGCGAAATTCCTGCTCTGCGAGCGGGGCGAATGCCGGCGCATTCTGCGGCGTGAAGCCCGGCGCGGCGCGCTCTTGCGGCGTCTCCGGCGGGCGCGGCGGCGGACGACGCTGGCCGGGGTTCGGCCGAAACACTGTGCGGTCGCCGCCGGAGCCGAAGGGATTGCCCGGATCGCTCATCGCCTGTCTTCCCGAATGGCCCAGAGTTCAAGCTCAAGGTCCGGCCAATCGCCGGAAAAATGCAGGCCGATCGCAGTGGCGGCGCTGAAATCCGGCCAGAGCGGGCTCTTTTTGTCGAGATAGAAATAGACATGATCGCCGAGCGCGCGGATTTGCGGCGGCGGCGTCGGCCGATGAAGGAGCGGCACGCCGGGCAGATTGTAATTGACGATTTCGCTCATGCGCGTGTCCGGCCCGAGCTTCAACAGATTGGGAAATTGCAGCTCGATTTCGGTGAGCGGCCGGCGCGAGGCGACTTCGAGATAGAAGGACGCGTTCTGAAACAGCGAGCGATCCTTGATCGGCGATTTGAACGCATTGGCCGCGAGCTGCATAAGCTCCAGCCGCACGGCGCGATGGGCGAATCCCTTTGAGAGAAAATCCTGAAGATCGCGCAGCACCGGCTCGAACGAATCTTTCAGATTGTCGTGATCATAGGCGGGATAGGTCGGCGCGCGGCGCTGATCGGTGCAAAAGGTCGCAAGCTCGCCCGAAAGCGACACCAGCGCCACATACAGCCGCTCGGGATGCAGATGGTTCGACGAGGCTTCGAAATGTTTGAGAACGGGAATGACGCGATTGAGAATCTGCAGAATGTGATAGTCGCGGTTCTGCAAGCCGCCGCCGGCGGTTGAATCCGCGGCGTAGCGCGCAAGCTCGTCGAGCTTGTTGTCGATCCAGCCGATGACGCGCTCCAGCCAGCCCTTGACGCCCTTATGCGCGGCGCAGACCAGCACTGTCGGCGCAAATTCGGGATCAAAGTGAAGCGCGCCGTTTTGCAGGGTCTGAATGCGCGCCACCGCGAGATTATTATAGCCGCGCTTCGGACTGACTTCCTTGTGCAGCTCCATGCGCGGCAGAGCGGTTTCGATTGTCTCCTCGCAGCGCATTTCAGCGGTGGAGTCGATGATCGTCTCCGCGGATTCAAAGAAGCGGCTCGTCGAAGCCGCGGCGCGCCGCGCCACCTCGCGGCTATTGGGCGTAGCGCCGGGAAATGCCAGCCACACAATGCGGTTGTCGACGTTTTCGTCGCGGCCGAAGGTCAGCGGCTCCGGCAATTCTTCTCGGCCCTCAAGCTCGAAAGGCGCGCCGTCGCGCATGATTCCGCTCGCCGCCTTCAGCGCGAATATGCCCTGCTGCGCGAGATTGTGATCGATCTCGATGCGCGAAAAGCCCCATGGAAAGGGCGTGATGTCGCGCGTGCGGCTTTCCACCGCCCATTCGTGATAGCGATCGCTCTGCTGAAAATGATGCGGGCGAAGGAACAGCCCTTCGCTCCAGACAACCTTACTGCGCCAGGCCATGTCGCTCCCGCCGGAAATGAATTCGCGCGCCGGTCACAGCCGACCGTCCGCGCTGTCGTAGCAATCCGCAAAAACACGCATGAAGGCGTCGGCGAGCTTGTCCTCGCCGCGCGGGCTCATCGCATCCCAGCGCGCGACATAGGCGTCCCACAGCCGCGCCTTGCGCGAGATCAACAGCGCCGAAACGCCCTTGTCTTTTTCCGCCCGGCTTTCAATTGCCCGCGGGTCGATCCCGTCGCCGAGCCGGCGCGCCGCTTCCTGCATGGCGGCATAGGTGCGCATCTGATGCGTCTTGAGATCGAAGAACGCCTGTTCGAAAGCGCGGCGCGCATCGAGATATTCGGGCCGCGTCGCGCCGAACAGAAGACGCAGCGCCGAATCCGAGGTCGGCGCGAACTTCAGCGGATTATTGTCCTGCGCTTCAATAACCGTGCGGCTCATGCTGCGCGTCAGTCGCTTCGCCTCGGCGCGCGCTTTGAGGAGCGTCATCGTCTCATCGGCGACAAGTCGCATCAGCGCGCCGAGATCTTCGCCAAGCTGCTGCGGCGACGCGGCGGCGACGCTGCGCGCGTCGACGCCAAGCGCCCGCGCGAAGCCCGCAAGAAAATCGGCATGTCCGCCCTCGTCCGGCGCTTCGCTCTCCTGCCGCGGCGGGACCGGCGGCGCAGGCGCAGCGCCTGGCGGCGGCGAAGATTGCGGCGGCCGCTCCTCTTGCGCATCGCTCCGCTCAGGCGCCTCTGTCGAGGCTCCCGCCGGCCGCCACAAGGAGCCGCCCGAGGACGCGAGCGGCGCGCGCCGGGGCGGCGCGGGCGTCAACGGATTGGCGCGATGCTCCGGCCAGTCGACATGCCGCGCCGCCGCCGGCGGCGGACGTAGCAGACGCGGTTCGATGGGCGGCGGCGCCGGCTCCGACGACTGCCAGATATCCGCCGGCGCGACGCCGCGCCCGGCGCCCTCGACCCGCACCGCAATAATATAATCGCCGATAAACAGCCGATCGCCGTCCGCGAGCCGGTAAGGCGACTGAACACG
>Ga0265328_10000606_pt1 | contig 16677 bp, 13 predicted proteins | sample 41624metaG_FD_202086 | JGI IMG/M metagenome (GOLD analysis project Ga0265328, IMG submission 202086) | Rhizosphere microbial communities from Carex aquatilis grown in University of Washington, Seatle, WA, United States - 4-16-24 metaG | ecosystem: Host-associated > Plants > Roots > Rhizosphere...
GGCGGCTGGCGTCGCCGACGATGTCGGCGATGCGGCGCTGGAAGTACGCGCGGTCGTCGCACACCGCGAAGCCGAGAGCGCGCGCGTCGGTCCAGCCGCCGAGGCGCAGGCCGAGCTCGATGCCGGCGCCGGTGCCGCCCGAGCCGGCGGCGTAGACGATCGTGATCGGCGCGGGCGCTTCGGTGCCGAGCGCGGCGATCTGATCGCGCAGCTCCTCGATCGCGGCGACGTAGCCCCACGCGCCGAGCGCGTTGGATCCGCCCTCGGGGATCGGGTAGGGACGTCGGCCGGCGCGGCGCAGATCTTCCTCGACGACCGCGAAGATCTCGTCGCGGCGCCGGTACTCGGCGAACGAGACATAGCGGATCTGCGCGCCGGCAACGCGATCGAGCAGGCTGTTCGCGGTCGGCGCGGGCGGCGCCGACGGATCGGGGACGCGCAGCAAGAGCACGCAGCCGAGGCCGCGCTGCGCGGCCGCCAGCGCAGTGGCGCGGCAGTGATTGGATTGCTCGCCGCCGCACGTGATCACGGTGTCGGCGCCGGCCGCTTCGGCGTCGGCGAAGAGGAATTCGAGCTTGCGGATCTTGTTGCCCGACAGCTCGATGCCGGTGAGATCGTCGCGCTTCCAGTACAGGTTCACTCCCAGCGCGGGACCGATCCGGCGCGAGCGCTCGAGCGGCGTCGGCAGGCGCGCCAGCGACACCCGCGGCGGACGTGCATCAGGCATGGGAACCTCCATCGACGATGGCCGGCGCCCGCCGGCCGACATAGGGATTGCTCTCGCGCTCGGCGCCGATGGTCGTCGGCGCTCCGTGGCCGGGAACGACGACGGTGTCGTCCGGCAGCGCGAACAGCTGGTCGCGAATCGAGGCCAGTAGCTCTTCCGACGATCCGCCCCAGAGGTCGGTGCGCCCGACCGAGCGACGAAAGAGCGTGTCGCCGCTGAACAGCACCGGTGTCTCGCCGGCGCGCTCGAGGAAGAAGCACACCGAGCCCGGCGTGTGTCCCGGCGTGTGCAGCACGCGCGCCTCGCGGTGGCCGAACGGCAGCACGTCGCCGTCGCAGAGCTCGCGCGTGAGCGGCGCCATGGCCGTTGGTGACCAGGGGATGCCGAAGGTGCGCGCCTGCAGCTCGACGTTCTCGTACAGCCAGCGATCGCCGGCGTGCAGCAGCACCTCGGCGCCGGTGCGCGCGGCGATCGCGCCCGTACCCAGCACGTGATCGAAGTGCGCGTGGGTGTGAATCAGCTTGACCGCCTGGACGCCCAGCTGCTCGAGCCGCGCGAGGATGTCGGGCGCCTGGTCGCCGGGATCGACGACGATCGCTTGCTTGGTGTCCGGATCGGCGACGATCGAGCAGTTGCAGCCGAGCAGGCCGACGGGGAACGATTCACGGAGCAGGGGCATGGTGAAATCCGAGTGAGGGCGCGATCAGCGCAGCCGCAGCGGAACGCCGCTGACGGTCATGACCACGGTCTGCGCGCGTTCGGCCAGGATCTGGTTGGCGAGCCCCGCGACGTTGATGAGGCGGCGATCCGGCACCGACGCTGGCAGGAAGCCGAGCCCGATCTCGGTGGTGACCAGCACCGCGGGCGTCGGCGAGCGATAGAGGCGATCGGCCAGCTGCTCGATCTCGCTGAGGAGCTCGCGGTCCGAGCTCTTCGGGATCTTGGCCAGGTGACTGGAGAGCCAGATCGTGAAGCGATCGATCACCAGCGCGCCGTGGTTGTCGATCACCGCGGGATCGAGCGCGTTCCAGAGCAGCTCGGGTGCTTCGATGAGCTTCCAGCGCGCCTCTTGATCGCGGCGGTAGCCGGCGAGTCGCGCCTTGAGGTCGTCGTCGCCGTCGGCGTTGGGCGCGATGTAAAGCCACGGCGGCGGCCCCAGCTCCGACGCGCGCCGAAGCGCGTACGCCGACTTCCCCGATCGAAGCCCTCCGGTGACGAAGGTGAACATGAAGACAGGCTAACCGCCGGCATGCGCGACGGCAAATGACGCGCAGGTCGAGTGTGGTGTCAGGCAACTCGAGCCGGCGACCGGTCGATATCTGTGGGTGCTATCCTTTCGATCCATGGGTAAGGCGGCCCGGCAGCCGGCGACCTACGACGACGTCTTGAATGCGCCGCCGCACAAGATCGCCGAGATCATCGATGGCGAGCTGATCCTCAGCCCGCGACCAGCGGGGCCACATTCGGAGGCTGAATCGGCGCTGATCGAAAAGCTCAGGCCGCCTTTTCATCGCGGACAGGGTGGCCCTGGTGGCTGGATCATCCTGGTCGAGCCGGAGCTTCATCTCGGCAAGAACGTCCTCGTACCTGACCTCGCCGGGTGGCGGCGCGAAACGATGAGCGCCGTTCCGAAGTCGCCCGCGTACTTCGAGATCCGCCCGGATTGGGTGTGCGAGGTTTTGTCACCATCGACCGAGCGGATGGATCGCGGCGCGAAGGTTGCGCTCTACGCCGCCGCGGGCGTCGGCCAGGCCTGGCTGGTCAATCCGCTGTTGCACACGCTGGAGGTGTTGCGGCTCTCGTCGGAAACGCCGGTTGAATGGACGTCGCTCGGTGTCTTCAAAGAAGAGGACCGCGTGCGCGCCGATCCCTTCGCCGCGATCGAGCTGGATCTCGCCGTGCTCTGGCAGGACGTCGAGCCGTAGGGTGATCTCAATGCCGTTCAGATAGGGAAACCGCCAAGCGCGCCAGGACCGCCAAGATCCGGACCTTTGAAAAGTCCGGAGTTGGCGTCTGCGGCGTCTTGGCGGTCCGCTGATAGCGGCGTTGCTCCTACTAGCTGCAGCCGCTGGTCGTGCCGCAGTTCACGCACTTGTGGCAGCTGCCGTTGGGGATCATGATCGATCCGCATTCGGGGCAGGTTGGCGCGTCGGTGCGGGCGATGAAGCTGTAGTTGCCGTTGCCGTTCGAGTGCGTGTGGCCGTTGCCGTTCGCGTGCGCGCCGCTCCCGTTGGACTTGGTCGCGTCGATCACCTCGACCTTGGTGGTGTGGCCAGTGGCAACGACCTCGGACACGCGCTTGAGATCGCCCGAAGCGTCGATCTGGTAGTCATTGGTCACCGTCGACTCGGCGTCGAACTTGATGAACTTGGACCCGAGCCAGCGGAACAGGTAGTCCATGATCGAGCTCGCGCGCGGAATCTCCGGGTTCTCGGTGAAGCCGTAGGGCTCGAAGCGCGTACGCGAGAACTTGTCGACCAGCAGGCGCAGCGGCACGCCGTGCTGCAGCGCGAGCGAGATCGCGGTCGCGAAGCTGTCCATCAGGCCCGACACCGTCGAGCCCTCCTTGGCCATCTTCACGAAGATCTCGCCCGGCTCGCCGGTTTCGTAGAGGCCGACGTGCACGTAGCCCTCGTGGCCGGCGACCGCGAACTTGTGCGTCAGCGACTGCCGCTCGTCGGGCAGCTTGCGCCGCACGGCCGCCGGCGGGCCGTTGGTGACCGCCGGCGCGGCCGCGACCGCCTTGCCCAGGCCCGGGTCGATCTTGCTGGTCGACAGCGGCTGCGTGCGCTTGCAGCCGTCGCGGTAGATGGCGATCGCCTTCAGGCCCTGCTTCCAGGCCTCCATGTACGCGTCCTGCACATCCTCGATCGACGCCTCGGGCGGCAGGTTCACGGTCTTGGAGATCGCGCCCGAGATGAACGGCTGCGCCGCCGCCATCATGCGGATGTGCCCCTGGTAGTGGATCGACCGCGTGCCGTTGGCCGCGCGGAACGCGCAGTCGAACACCGGCAGGTGCGCGTCGGCCAGGCCGGGGGCGCCCTCGATCGTCTCCTCGGCGTCGATGTAGTCGATGATCGCCTGCGTCTGCTCCTGGTTGTAGCCGAGGTTGGTCAGCGCCTCGCGCGTGGTGCCGTTGACGATCTTGATCATGCCGCCGCCGACGAGCCGCTTGTACTTGATGAGCGCGATGTCGGGCTCGATGCCCGTGGTGTCGCAATCCATCATGAAGCCGATGGTGCCGGTCGGGGCCAGCACCGTCGCCTGGCCGTTGCGGAAGCCGTGCTCACGGCCGATGGCGATCGCGTCGTCCCACGCGGCGCGCGCCGACGAGATCAGGTCGCCAGGCACGTACTGCCCGTCGATCTTGTCGACGTGGTGGCGATGCTTCTTCATGACGCCCAGGAACGGCTCCTCGTTCTCGGCGTAGCCGTCGAACGGACCGGTCACGTCGCGCGCGATCGCGGCGCTGGTGCGATAGCCCCAGCCGGTCATGAGCGCGGTGATCGATCCGGCGTAGGCGCGCGCCGACGCCGAATCATAGGGCAGGCCGCGCGACATCAGCAGCGCGCCCAGGTTGGCGTAGCCGAGCCCGAGCGGCCTGAAGCGGAGCGAGTTGTCGCGGATCCTCTCCGTCGGGTACTTGGCGTTGCCGACGATGATCTCCTGACCGATGATGGTCAGCTCGACGGCGCGGCGGAAGGACTCGACGTCGAACTCACCGTCGGGCTTCTGGTACTTGCGCAGGTTCAGCGACGCCAGGTTGCAGGCCGAGTCGTCGAGGTACATGTACTCGGAGCACGGGTTCGATGCGTTGATGCGCGCGGTGTTCGCCGACGTGTGCCAGGCGTTGACCGTGGTGTCGAACTGCAGGCCGGGGTCGCCGCACTGCCAGGCGGCGTCGGCGATCGAGCGCCACAGGTCGCGCGCCTTGTAGGTATCGACGGGTTGGCCGTCGCGCACGGCGCGCGTGACCCACTCGCGGTCCTTTTGCACCGCCTCCATGAAATCGTCGGTGAGGCGCACCGAGTTGTTCGAATTCTGGAAGAAGATCGACTTGTACGCTTCGCCATCGAATGACCCGTCGTAGCCCGCGTCGATCAGCGTCCAGGCCTTTTTCTCTTCCTTGGCCTTGCACCAGATGAACTCCTCGACGTCGGGGTGACCGATGTCGAGGATGACCATCTTCGCGGCGCGGCGGGTCTTGCCACCGGACTTGATCACGCCCGCGAAGGCGTCGAAGCCGCGCATGAAGCTGACGGGACCCGAGGCCGTACCACCGCCGTTCAGCAGCTCGCGCGAGCTGCGCAGCGGCGACAGGTTCGTGCCCGTGCCCGAGCCGTACTTGAACAGCATCCCCTCGGTCTTCGCCAGCGTGAGGATCGACTCCATGCGGTCCTCGACGCTGTTGATGAAGCAGGCCGAGCACTGCGGCTCGGCTTCGGAGCCGACGTTGAACCAGACCGGCGAGTTGAACGCCATCTTCTGCTCGACCAGCAGGTGCCGCAGCTCGGCGTTGTAGGCCTCGGCGGCCTCGGCGTTGGCGAAGTAGCCGTCCTTGAAGCCCCACTTGGTGATGGTGTCGGCGACGCGCGAGATCAGCTGGCGCACCGAGCGCTCGCGCCCCGGCGTGCCCAGCGTGCCGCGGAAATACTTCTGCACCACGACGTTGGTCGCGGTCTGGCTCCAGCCCTTGGGCACCTCGACGTCGCGCTGCTCGAAGACCATCTTGCCGTTCTCACCGGTGATGGCCGCGGTGCGCAGCTCCCACTGGACGTTGGTGAACCCGTCATCGCCCGGCTTGGTGAAGTAGCGGCGGACGGCCAGGCCCGGACCGTTCTTGCGCGGGGCTTTCTCTTTTGGCGACTCTGCTCCGGTCGGCCGCGACGTCTCGCGGGCTTGGCGACCCGGACCGGCCGAGTTTGAGCCATCGAGAGTGCTGTTGCGGCGGTTCTTCCGGATGTCCTGCTTTTCAAGCATCAGAGTCTCCTCTTCCCCAAAAGAGTCTTTCGAAAGCGACGCGAAACCCAACGACCATCTGAAGACACGTTAAGCCATAACCGCCGGTGGAAAGCAACAATATATCGTGGTGTGTAGCGCGCGGACCACTATATCTTGTGTGGATAGCCCTGGGGACAAGCTGTGGAAGCCCGTCCGAAACCGGGCTCGTTTCCCGCCCTTGCCGCGCCCTGGCTCCCTAGTCTGCCCCGGTGGAAAAACCAGGCAACAAAAAAGACGTGACGGTACATGTATCGTATATCAATCGGCGCTGCTGATCGAGGGACTTTTGCTCAGCCGCGCCGCATCTGAGATGCTGGGCGGCGTGCGCACATCCCCCTGTCGCCACACGAGCAGACTTCCACTTCCGGCCGGCATCTTGGTCTGCCTGGCCGTCATCGTCGCCTCTGTCGCCTCTTGCGTCGAGCCGCCGCAGACCGCCGAGGAAGCCGCGCTGGACGTCTGCGCGATCGCCAACGACGGCGATCTCTGCGACGACCACCAGGCGTGCACGTACCCCGACGTCTGCATGAACAAGAAATGCGTCGGCATGCCGGTCGCCGACGGAACGCGCTGCACCGACGGCAACGTCTGCACCACCAACGATCACTGCACGGCCGGCGTCTGCGTCGCGACCGTGGAGCCCGACGGCACCGTCTGCACCGACGGCGATCCCTGCACCGACCCCGACATCTGCCAGCAGGGCGTCTGTCAGTCGGGCGGGCCGCTGGTCTGCGACGACGGCAACGCCTGCACCATCGATAGCTGTGAGCCGGGCGTCGGCTGCGTCTTCTCGCCGCGCGATTGCGCGATGCCGCCCGACGCGGGCGCCGACGCGATGATGACGCCTGACAGCGGCGGCTTCGATGCGGTCCCTGACCTCGGCAGCGACCTGGTTCCCGACGGCCCCGCTCCGGACGCTCCGCCCACCGACACCGGCGTCGATACCGGAACGCCCGATGCTTCGGTCGATGCCGACGCCGCGGTCGACGCCGTCGGGGGCAGCGACGCCGATGCGGCTGACGGGCAAGCCGATGCGTTCGACGGCGCCGTCGATTTCATGGAGACGCCGCCGGATTTCCGTGTGCGCGGAGGCGGGTGCGCATGTGCGATCGGCGCGGGCGGCGACGGCGACGGGGCGTCTGCGGTTGGGTTCGGGGTGATCGTCTGGTCTGCGATGGTCATCGGAGTCAGGCGCGGACGAGCACGGCGACGAGGACGAGGACGAGGATGAGCATGGGGGTCAGGTCGCTCGCGAGCTCTACCTTGGCTCGAGCTAGGCGCGTATCTAGGTACTGATGGCCGGCGTTCGGGCGGGGGTTTATGCTCCCGCGCAATGTCAGCCAAGCGAATCGGGCTCACTGCGTTGCTGGTCGCCGCCGCCTTCTCGGGCGGCGTGGTCTTTTCGCGGCCGTCGCACGCGGGGCGGTTCAATCCGTACCAGAAGCTCGGCATCTTCTCGAAGGTCCTTTCGTACATCGAGACTCATTACGTCGAGGACATCTCCGAGACCGAGCTCATGTACGGCGCGGCGCGCGGGCTCACCGACGTGCTCGATCCGCACTCGCGTTTCATGGACCCCGAGGAGTACGACCGCCTGAAGAAGGAGACCGAGGGGAACGAGGAGATCAACGGCATCGGCATCGACGTCGAGAAGCGCAAGAACCGCCTCGTGATCATCTCGCCAATCGAGGGCTCGCCCGCGGCGCACGCCGGCATCGAACCCGGCGACGTCATCAAGCGCGTCGACGGCGTCGAGGTCGGCAGCCTGGAATTCGACGACGCGGTCTCGCGCATGCAGGGGCCGCCGGGCAGCGAGGTCGTGCTGGTGATCGACCGCCGCGGCCGCGAGCTGACCTTTCGCCTGCGCCGCCAGCGCTACGAGCTGAAGCCGGTCGAGGGTCGCCTGCTCGACGACGGCATCGGCTACGTGAAGATCCGCCTGTTCGCAGCGACCACCGACCAGCTGCTCGGCGATCTGCTCGACCAGCTGGAAGCGCAGTCGAAGGGACTGAAGGGCCTGGTGCTCGATCTGCGGCGCAACCCGGGCGGCCTGCTCGATCAGGGTGAGCGCGTCGCCGACCGCTTCATCGCCGAGGGATTGCTGGTCAAGACCATCGGCAAGGGCGGGCGCGTGATCGACGAGGCTCGCGCGCACGCGCGCGGCACGCTGCTCGGCTTCCCGATGATCGCGCTCGTCGATGGGGCGACGGCGTCGGCCGCGGAGATCGTCGCCGGCGCTCTGCAGGATCACGGGCGTGCGGTGGTGCTGGGGACGCAGACCTTTGGCAAGGGCTCGGTGCAGACGGTGATCGACATCGACGGCTGCGGCCCCAAACCGTGCGGTCTGAAGATCACCATGGCGCGCTACTACACGCCGAGCGGCCGCTCGATCCAGGGCCAGGGCATCACGCCCAACATCGTCGTCGAGGCGACGGCGCCGCCGGCCGACCCGACCGAGGCCGACGCCCCGCGCGAGCGAGATCTCCAAAAGCGCCTGCGCAACGAGCAGGGCGAGAACGTGGTGCAGCGCAAGCGCCTCGAGGACTACCAGCTGCAGATGGCGCTCGACTACCTGCGTTCCTGGTCGGTGTTCGCGAAGCAGCTCACCGCCAAGTGATCCGTTTTCGCTGACTGCCCCGTTGATTTTACCGACGATCTGGGATTTCCTGCTGCTTCGCTTCGCCCCACCACCCGTGCAACAACCGCGAACGAAACGCTTGGAGGTCAACCGATGAGCCTAGGAGCAGCCCCTCCGGGAATGGACGAGTACCAGCGCCTGATGGCCGAGCGCGCGGCGACGCAGCGGCGCAACCGCCTGGTCATGGGCGCGGTCGCGACAGTGTTGGTGGTCGGGGGGGGCATCTGGTGGACCAAGGAGAAGAAGAAGGCCGCCGCGGCGCAGGAGATCCTCGACGCCGGTGGCCGCTTCGCCGAGAAAGACAAGACCGAGATGGGCGCGTTCTGGAACTGCGTCACCTCGAGCGAGGTCGACATCGGCAGCTTCCAGAGCGCCGATCAGATCCAGCAGCGCATCGAGAGCGCGTACTTCACGCAGCAAAAGACGTTCTCCGAGCACCTGACGACCGAGTGCGTGCCCAAGATCGAGCGCGCGCGCCAGGTGCTGTCGGCGCTGACCTCGGAGATGCCCGACGCGCTCAGGGCGCCGTTCGACAAGTACGTCGCGACGCTGCCCAGGATGCAGACCGGGCTCGAGACCTACGCCGAGAAGGTCAAGGGGCGCGGCGCGACCAAGGACGTCGATCAGTCGATCCAGGAGGTCGGCGGCGCGTTCACCGCCGACGTATCGCCCGAGTCGGTGGCCTTCGAGAAGTTCATGATGTGCGCGATCCCGGATCTCGACAAGAAGAAGGACATCCAGGGCGTGCTCGAGTACCTCGCCGACGTGTGCAAGAAAGACCCGGTCAAGTTCATGACCGGCGTGCGTGAGAAGTGCGGCGGCCTGGTGCAGAACGTGAACAAGGACGCGAAGCCCGAGCCGTCGAAGACCTTCAAGGCCAACGTGAAGAAGTTCTTCGAGGAGGATCAGCGGCAGCTGCAGGCGTGGGAGTACTGCGCCAAGCGTTCGCGCAAGGGCAAAAAGGCGCTGGACCTGGAGGACTTCCTGACCGCGGCCAGCGACTACGTCGAGGCGCGCACCGAGGTCGGCAAGACCGCGCTCGACACCGCGGCGGCGATCTCGGGCAAGCCGGTCGCCGGCGCCAAGAAGACCCCCGGCGCGCCCGCGGCGGAGTAGCGGCTGGGCGTGGTCCGAGGCCCGGCTGTCGATTCTTCCGTCCGTGCGCTTCGTAACTAAGTTTGTCGAGACGGCGTGATTTTCGACGCCGCCGCGAGGAACCAGTGCGGATCGCCCAGGTCTCCCCCCTTTACGAGAGCGTGCCGCCGCGGCTCTATGGCGGCACCGAACGCGTCGTCTCCTTTCTGACCGAAGAGCTGGTGGCGATGGGCCACCGGCTGACCTTGTTTGCGAGTGGCGATTCGCGTACGGCCGCGGAGCTGGTCGCCTGCACGCCCAGCGCGCTGCGCCTGCAGGGCAGGGGTCGCGGCGACGCGCTGGCGCATCACCTGCGCCTGATCGACCAGGTCTATGCGCGCGCCAATGACTTCGACCTGATTCACTTTCACATCGACTTCCTCCACTTCCCGACCTCGCGCGCGCGCGGCGCGCGCCACCTGACGACGTTGCACGGCCGGCTCGACGCGCCCGAGCTGGTGCCGCTCTACCGGACGTTCTGCGACGTGCCGCTCGTATCGATCTCCGATGCGCAGCGCCGGCCGCTGCCGTTCGCCAACTGGCAGGCGACGGTACACCACGGGTTGCCGCGCGACCTCTACCGTTTCCACGGCGCCGCGGGCTCCTACCTGGCGTTCCTGGGCCGCATCTCGCGCGACAAGCGCGTCGACCGCGCCGTCGAGATCGCGCGTCGCCTGCGGATGCCGCTGAAGATCGCCGCCAAGCTCGACGACGAGGACCCCCGCTATCTCGACGAGGTGCGCGCGCTGTTCGACGATCCGCTGGTCGAGTTCGTCGGCGAGATCGGCGAAGCGGAGAAGGACGGGTTCCTGGGTGGCGCGGCGGCGCTGCTGTTCCCGATCGACTGGCCCGAGCCGTTCGGCCTGGTCATGGTCGAGGCGATGGCGTGTGGCACGCCGGTGGTCGCGTTTCGTCGGGGCTCGGTGCCCGAGGTCGTGCGCGACGGCGTCTCTGGCTTCATCGTCGGCGACATCGATGAGGCGGTCGACGCCACCGAACGCGCCATGCGGCTCAGCCGGCGGCGCGTCCGCCAGGACTTCGAGCGGCGCTTCGACGTCGGGCGCATGGCGCGCGCCTACCTGGACGTCTACGCCGGCCTGATCGCGCAAGATCTCGACGGCGCGGCGTTGGCCGACCCCTCGACGGCAGCGGAGGCGTCGTGACCGGCGCGGCGTGAGCCCTGCAGGCGTGAGCCGTGCAAGCGTGAGCCGTGCAAGCGTGAGCGAATGGAAGACGAGCTGGTCAAGCTGCAGGACAGTTTCTACATCCTCGCGACGTCGACGCGCGCGGATGACCGGACACGTGTGCTCAAGCACGACGAGACCTTCGCGGTCTTCGACCGTTTCGGCGACGTGCAGCCGATCGGCCTCGGCGAGCAGGGGCTGTACCACGATGGTACGCGCTTCCTCTCGCGGCTCGAGGTGCGCCTTGGTGGCCGGCGGCCGCTGCTCTTGAGCTCGACGGTCAAGGAGGACAACGACCTGCTCGCGGTCGATCTGACCAACCCCGACCTGGCGGCGCGCGACGGCGCGCTCGTGCTGCGGCGCGGGGAGCTGCACCTGTTCCGCGCCAAGTTTCTCTGGAAGGGCGCCTGCCATGAACGGCTGCGCGTCTCGAACTATGCGCTCGAACCGGTGGCGATCGACCTGTCGGTGTCGTTCGACGCCGACTTCGCCGACGTCTTCGAGGTGCGCGGCGCCAAGCGCGAGCGCCGAGGCCACGCGCTGGCCCCGAGGATCGAGACGGGCACGGTGGTGCTGGCTTACCGCGGCCTCGACGAGGTCGTGCGGCGCGCGCGGCTGACGTTCGATCCGCCGCCGGTCGACCTCAGCGGCACGCGCGCGCGTTTCGAGCTCCACCTGCCGCCGCGGGAGACGGTCACGCTGCTGGTGACGATCGGTTGCGAGGTGGGTGACCGCGGGGCCACGCACGCGCCCGCGAGCAACACCGACGCGTGCTTCGGCGAATTGCAGGCGGCGCTGCACCAGGCGCAGGCGCGCCAGTGCCTCATCCGCTCGCCCAACACCCAGCTCAACGAATGGATGAGCCGCTCGCTCGCCGACCTGCAGATGATGATCACCGAGACACCGGCCGGGCCGTACCCATACGCCGGGGTGCCCTGGTTCAGCGCGCCGTTCGGGCGCGACGGCATCATCACTGCGCTCGAGCTCCTGTGGCTGGATCCGGCGCTCGCGCGCGGCGTGCTCGGCTTTCTCGCGGCGACGCAAGCGACGACGCACGAGCCGGCCCAGGATGCGCAACCAGGCAAGATCCTGCACGAAGCGCGCGGCGGCGAGATGGCGGCGCTCGGCGAGGTGCCGTTCGGGCGCTACTACGGCAGCGTCGACGCGACGCCGCTCTTCATCATGCTCGCGGGCGCGTACCTGCGGCGCACCGGCGATCGCGCGCTGGCGGAGACGCTGTGGCCCAACGTCGAGCGGGCGCTGCGCTGGATCGACGGCGACGGCGACCCTGACGGCGACGGCTTCGTCGAGTACCAGCGCATGACCGACAAGGGTCTGGTCCAGCAAGGGTGGAAGGACTCCACCGACTCGGTGTTTCACCGCGACGGCAGCCCCGCCGAGGGGCCGATCGCGCTGTGCGAGGTGCAAGGCTACGTCTACGCTGCGCGCCTCGCGGCCGCCTGGCTGGCGAGCGAGCTCGGCAAGCCCGGCATCGTCGAGGAGCAGCGCGCGCGCGCCGAGCGGTTGCGCGTGGCGTTCGAAGGCCAGTTCTGGTCGGAGGCGCTGGGCACGTACGTGCTGGCGCTCGACGGGAACAAGCGCCCGTGCGAGGTGCGCACGTCCAACGCCGGCCACGCGCTCTACACCGGGATCGCCAGTCGCGAGCGCGCGCTCCGGACGGCGGCGACGCTCATGGACGAGCGGCATTTTTCGGGCTGGGGCATCCGCACCGTCGCCGACTCCGAGGCGCACTACAACCCGATGTCGTATCACAACGGCTCGGTCTGGCCGCACGACAACGCGATCATCGCCGCCGGCTTCGCGCGCTATGGGCTCAGCGAACAGGTGCGGCGCGCGTTCGAGGGCATGTTCGCCGCGAGCCAGTTCGTCGAGCTGCATCGCCTGCCCGAGCTCTTCTGTGGTTTCCCGCGCCGGCCGGGCGAGGGACCGACGCTCTATCCGATCGCCTGCGCGCCGCAGGCCTGGGCCGCCGGCTCGCTGTTCCTGATGCTGCAGGCCTGCCTGGGCGTCGAGATCGACGGCGCGCGCCGCGAGGTCGTGTTCAATCATCCGGTGATGCCGGAGGCGCTGCCCGCGGTTCGCATCATCAATCTGGGTGTCGGCGACGGATCGGTCGATCTGCTGATCGAGAACCACCCGCACGACGTGGGCGTCACCGTTCTGCGCCGGCGGGGTCCGATCAGCGTGATCGTCGTGAAGTGAGGCGGAAGGCTTGCGGCAAGAGCGCGCCCAGGCGTTCCTCGCGCGCGTCGCCGGTCGGACCTGCGAGCAGCACCGGCAGGTCGTCGCCGGCGAATTCGGCCAGCACCTGGCGGCAGGCGCCGCACGGTGTAGCCGCCGGGCGGCGCAGGCGGGTCACGATCGCGACCGCGCGGATCGCCTGCGCGCCGGCGGCGACCGCGGCGGCCACGGCGTTGCGCTCGGCGCAGATCGTCAGGCCATACGACGCGTTCTCGACGTTGCAGCCGGCGTGGATGCGTCCCGCGTCGTCCAGCACGGCGGCGCCGACGGTGAACCGCGAGTAGGGCGCGTGCGCGTGACTCCGCACGGCGCGCGCCGCCGCGAGCAGCGCGCGACGCGTGCCCGATGTCATCTTCAAAATCGGCCCCGTGGCGGCAGCGAGGCGATCACGGCGGCGATCAACGCCCCCAGCGCGTCGGAGCCGGCGGCGGCGGCGCGCGTGACGTCCTCGTGGCGCAACGGCTCGTTCTTCACGCCGGCCGCGTGGTTCGAGACCAGCGACAGGCCGAGCACACTGAGCCCGGCGTGGCGCGCGGTCGTCACCTCGTGGACGGTCGACATCCCCACCAGCCCGGCGCCCAGCGTCCGCAGCATGCGCACCTCGGCCGGCGTTTCGTAGGCGGGGCCGGCGACGCCGGCGTAAACCGCCTCGCGCAGCGGCCGGCCCAGCGCCACCGGGGCGGCCACGCCGGCCAGCGCCCGCAGCCCCGGCGAGTAGGCGTCGGTCATGTCGACGAAGCGCGGTCCCATCCGCTCGTCATTGGGCCCGCACAGCACCGACGTGCCCGTCAGGTTCAAGTGGTCGGCGATGGCCACGATCTCCCCCGGCACCAGCGTCGGATCGATCCCGCCCGACGCATTGGTCACGATCAGCGTCTGCACCCCCAGCGCCGCGGCGACGCGCACGCCGAAGCCGACCTCGGAGGCGGCGTAGCCTTCGTAGCCGTGCACGCGCCCGCACAGCAGCAGCGTCTGGTGGCCGGCGATGGCGCCGGCCACCAGGCGGCCGGCGTGCCCGGCCACGGTCGTCTCGGGAAAGCCGGGCAGCGTTGCGTAGAGCGCCGCGCGTGCACCTTCGAGCCGATTGGCGACGCCGCCCAGGCCCGAGCCGAGCACGACCGCGACCTCGGCCGCGGTTGCGTCGAGCCGCTCGGCGACGGTTTCGGCGGCGTTGCGCACGCGATCGAACAGGGTCGCCTGCAGCTTCATCGCGCCACCGGTTGCTCGCCCAGAAACGCGACCAGCGCCGCGTCGAACAGAGCGGGCGCTTCGAGGTTCGCCAGGTGGCCGGCGCCGGCGAGCGCGACGAAGCGCGCGCCGGGAATCGCTGCGCTCATGGCGCGCATCTCGTCGATGGGGACCACCTGGTCGCGCGCGCCGCCGATCACCAGCGTCGGGCAGCGGATCGCCGCGAGCTCCGACGTGCGATCCGGACGATCGCACAGCGCCGCGAGGCCCGCGATGATGGGCTCGCCGCGCGTCTCGGCGAGCGCGCGCACCCGCGCGAGCAGCGCCGGCGGCGCGTCGGGCGCCAGCAGGCGCGGCAGGCTGCGATCCAGGTAAGCGTCGACGCCGCTGCTCTCGATGAGCGCGCGCGCGTCCTCGCGGCCGCGCCGCGCCTCGGGCGTATCGGCAGCCGCGCGCGTGTCGGCCAGCACCAGCGCCGCCAGCCGCGCCGCGTGCCGCTTCGCGAACGCCAGCGCTGTGTAGCCGCCCATGGAAAGCCCGACCACGGTGGCCGCCGCCACGCCGAGCGCGTCGAGCAGCGCCGCCAGCTCGTCGGCGAGATCGGCGATCGCGAATGCGCCCGCGGTCGGCGATTCGCCGAAGCCGCGCGCGTCGACGGCGATCACCCGGCGCGCGGGTCCGAGCGACGCGACGGTCGCCGCCCAATAGCGGCGGTCGAACGGGAACGGGTGCAAGAGCACGACGGGAGCGCCGGGCGCCCTGGCCTCGATATCGTCATAAGCGATCTCGCGATCTCCACACCGACGCTTCATCGTACCCGCTACCGTAGCGCAACTCGCGGCCGCGTGCTGTGCCTACACGGATCGCGATTGTCGATCAGGCTCATCGGCTTGGCTCATCGGCTTGGCTCATCGGCGCGGCTCACTGGCACCGCTCATTTGGCGATCCGTTCGCGCACGAGCGGCGCCGTCGCCGGCGTGTCGCCCGCGCGGATCGCGAAGGCACGCTCGACCTGCGGCAAAGCCGTGTCGAAGCGCCGGCGATCGTTGTAGTGCAGCGTGGCCAGCAGATCGCCGCGCACGACGCGCGCGCCGATCTTGTGTGCCAGTGTGATGCCGACCGCCGGGTCGACCGCGTCTTCCTTGCGCAGCCGCCCCGCGCCCAGCACCGTCGCCGCGCGGCCGACGGCGCGCGCATCGATGGCGCTCACCACGCCGGCGCGCCGCGCGAGCACGGCGTGCTGGTGGCGCGCCGCCGGCAGGCGCTCGTGCGGGCGATCGAGCACGCGCCGGTCGCCGCCCTGCAGCTCGATGCAGCGCCCGAGCTTTTCCAGCCCCGCGCCGCTGGCGATCGCCGCCTCGATGCGGCGGCTCCCGTCGGAGAGATCGCGCGCGACGCGGCCGAGCACCAGCATCTCCGCTCCGAAGCGCACGGTGAGCGCGCGCGTGTCGTCGGGGCCGCCGCCGGAGAGGATCTCGATCGCCTCGCCGAGCTCGCTGGCGTTGCCGATCTCGCGGCCGAGCGGCTGGTCCATCGACGTCAGCAGCGCGACCACCTCGAGCCCCTCGCCGCGTCCGAGACGCACCAGCGTGCGCGCCAGGCGGCGCGCGTCGTCGATCGACGGCAGGAACGCGCCGCCGCCGACCTTGACGTCCATGAGCAGGGCGTCGGTCCCCTCGGCGACCTTCTTCGCGAGGATGGACGACGCGATGAGCGGGATCGATTCGACGGTGGCGGTCGCGTCGCGAAGCGCGTAGAGGCGGCGATCGGCGGGGACGAGCCGTTCGCTCTGGCCGGCCATCACCAGACCGCAGCCGCGCAGCACGCGCCGGAACTCCGCGGGCGCGAGCGCGCAGCGAAATCCCGGGATCGCCTCCAGCTTGTCGAGCGTGCCGCCGGTGTGGCCGAGCGCGCGTCCGGCAATCATCGGCACGGGGACGCCGCACGCGGCGACCAGCGGCGCGAGGCAGATCGACACCTTGTCGCCGACGCCGCCCGTCGAGTGCTTGTCGACCTTGCGGCCCGGGATCGCGTCGAGATCGAGCCTTTCGCCCGAAGCGATCATTGCGCGCATCCAGACGCCGAGCTCGCGCGGCGCCAGCCCGCGCCAGACGATCGCCATCAGCAGCGCCGCGATCTGGTAGTCGGGGATCGCGCCGGTCGCGGCGCCGGCGACCAGCGCGCGGATCGCGTCGTCGTCGAGCGCGCCGCCGTCGCGCTTGCGCGCGATCAGCGCCGGAACATCGAGATAGGAACCCTGGGAAGGTTTCCGTGACGGGCGCGGGCGGAGTTTGCGGACGGTCACGTCACACGTGTCACCGTCAGCTTCGCACGTTTCGGCGCGCGCCGCGCGCCCGCGTCGTCGGTCCGGCGGGCCCCGACTTGCCGGGCTGGAACGTCTGCGGTTCACTGCGGCCATGAGCACCCTCACGCCGGTACCACGGCCGATCGCCAAGGATCTCTGGGTCATTCACCATCTCCTGAAACTGCCGCTCGGCATGCGCATGCCGCTCTGTGCGACGTTGGTCCGGCTGGCCGACGGT